>Ga0335082_10000722_pt1 | contig 34383 bp, 42 predicted proteins | sample Lox_Sample_41_FD_206718 | JGI IMG/M metagenome (GOLD analysis project Ga0335082, IMG submission 206718) | Soil microbial communities from Loxahatchee National Wildlife Refuge, Florida, United States - Lox_Sample_4.1 | ecosystem: Environmental > Terrestrial > Soil > Wetlands | place: USA... | reverse complement strand
TAGGCCACGTTGGTGGCGGGGTCGAAGGCGTCGTCGAGCGAGGCGAAGGCCTCGGGATGATGCTTCAGGTTGATCTGCATGCAGCCGACGTCGATCGACTCCACGCCGGCGGCCTGCTTGTCCGCGACGAACTTCACCGCCGCGTCCTTCGTATCGAAGAAATGTCCTTCGCCCTCGACATTCACCGTCCAGGGCCAGACCGAGCGCCTGCCGGTCACGGTCCGGCCCGACTCGGTGAAGCCGATGGCTGCCAGGAGGCCGCTGGGAATGCGGTGCGCGCGCTCCTCGGTGCGGATCTTCTGCAGGCAGACCTGGTCGTCGGCGATGACGGGGAGCAGCGCGATCTGGGTCTTGGCGTCGGCGAAAGCCGGCGCGGCGATGCCAAGCAACGCCAGCATCGAGGCCGTCGCCAACGCAACAGCAGACTGGGATCGGCGCACTGCGTCCTTCGACAGGCTCAGGATGAGGGGGTGTCTTCGTGCCATCAAGATTCGACCTCATCCTGAGCTTGTCGAAGGACGCGCGGTGCGCATGCAGGCATCCTCATCGCGGCGGCTCCTTGCCGACGACGCCGCCCGGCGGGGCGGCGACGAGGCGGGCCAGCAGCTCGTAGCTGGCGGTCAGGTTGGTGTGCTCGTCCTTGCGTTGGGTGAGGAAGCCGTCGATGCGGTCGAAATAGGCGATGGCCTCGTCGACTTTGGGGTCGGTGCCGCGGCGATAGGCGCCGATGCGGATCAGGTCGGCCATGTCCTCGTAGGTCGCGAGCAGCTGCCGCACGCGGCGCACCAGCGCCGCCTCCTGCTCGGTGTTGCAGGCGGGCATGGTGCGCGACACGCTCCTGAGGATGTTGATGGCGGGATAGCGGCCGCGCTCGGCGATGGCGCGGTCGAGAATGAGGTGGCCGTCGAGGATGCCGCGGACGGCGTCGGCGATCGGCTCGTTGTGGTCGTCGCCGTCGACGAGGACGGCGAAGACGCCGGTGATATCGCCGGTGCCGTCGACGCCGGGTCCGGCGCGCTCCAGCAGTCGCGGCAGCTCGGCGAAGACGGAGGGGGTGTAGCCCTTGGTGGTCGGCGGCTCGCCGGCGGCGAGGCCGATCTCGCGCAGCGCCATGGCGAAGCGCGTGACGCTGTCCATCAGGCACAGCACCTGCTTGCCCTGGTCGCGGAAATGCTCGGCGACGGCGAGGGTGAGATAGGCGGCCTGGCGGCGCATCAGCGGCGGCTCGTCGGAGGTGGAGACCACGACGATGCTGCGGGCCGTGCCCTGCTCGCCGAGCTCGGAGGCGAGGAACTCCTGCACCTCGCGGCCGCGCTCGCCGATCAGGCCGATGACGACCACGTCGGCATTGGTGTAGCGGGCCATCATGCCCAGCAGGGTCGACTTGCCGACGCCGGAGCCGGCGAAGATGCCCATGCGCTGGCCCTGGCAAAGATTGAGCAGCGCGTTCATGGCGCGCACGCCGACGTCGAGCTTCTTGCCGACGCGGCGGCGGAAGAAGGCGGGCGGCGGGCTGGAGCGCAGCGGATAGGCGAGCGGGCCGGAGGGCAGGGGGCCCTTGCCGTCGATGGGCTCGCCGAGGCCGTTGACCGTGCGGCCGAGCCAGCCGCGGTTGGGCCGTACGACGATGCCGCGGTCGAGCACGATGATGGGGCAGCCGACGCCGACGCCGCCGAGGTCCTGATAGGACATGAGGAGGCCGCGGCCGTCGCGGATGCCGATGACCTCGCACAGCATCTGCTGGCCGCGCCGGGTCTCGACGGCGCAACGGTCGCCGACCGCGAGGTGACGCTCGAGGCCGTCGGCCTCGATGGTGATGCCGTAGGCGCCCTTGACCTCGCCGACCAGGCGGAGGTTCGGCAGACGTTCGATTTCGGTGATCGCCTGGGCGATCCGCAACGGCCGATGGGTGGCGTGGGCTTGACGCATGGCGGCAGTGTGGCGGCCCGCCTTTACGCCAGGGTTAAACGGCACCAGGCGGCGCCAGGCGGCCGAAAACGACAAGCCCGCGGTAATCCCGCGGTGGCAAAACCAGAGGGGTCGGCGCCGGCCGTCAATTCTTGGTTAAGCGTCTTATTGGTTAAAATGGATTTTCAGGGCATCGGCCTCTTCCGGATGATCTCGCAGCAGCTGCGCTGGCTCGGCCAGCGGCAACAGGTGCTGTCGCAGAACGTCGCCAATGCCAACACGCCCGGCTACCAGGCACACGACTTGGCGCCGCTCTCCTTCGGCGACGCGCTGCAGCAGGTCACGCTGCGCCCGGCGGTGACGCAGGCCGGCCATCTCCTCGGCAAGGCGCCGGATCCGGCGGCGGCGAAAGTGAAGACGATCACGCCCTGGGAGGTCTCGCCCGACGGCAACGGCGTCGTGCTCGAGCAGCAGATGACGCAGCTCGCGGAGACCCAGGCGGACTACCAGATGGCCACCGAGCTTTATCGCAAGCAGATCGGGATGCTGAAGACCGCGATCGGCTCCAAAGGGACGACGGGCTAGCCATGAACGACATGCTGAAATCCATGAGCGTCGCCGCCTCGGGCCTGCAGGCCCAGGGCACGCGGCTGCGGGTGATCTCGGAGAACCTGGCGAACGCCAATTCCACCGCCGAGGTGCCCGGCGGCGATCCCTACCGGCGCAAGACCGTCACCTTCGCGGCCGAGCTGGACAAGGCGATCGGCGCCGAGGAGGTGAAGGTGAAGAAGGTCGGCCAGGACAACTCGCCGTTCCGCGAGATCTACGAGCCCTCGAGCCCGGCCGCCGACGCCAACGGCCATGTCAAGCTGCCGAACGTGAACATGCTGATCGAGCTCGCGGACATGCGCGAGGCGCAGCGCTCCTACGAGGCCAACCTGCAGATGATCGACCAGGCGCGCAACATGCTGATGCGCACGATCGACCTGCTGCGCTCGTAGCATCGGCGCGTAAGGGAAGCGAGCGATGACGACGATCAATCCCGTTAGTGCAGGCATCAACGCCTACCGCGACGTCGCCGGCGTTAACCGGCCGCCGAGCAGCACCAATACCGGCGGCGTCGCCGGCGGCAGCGGCGACGGCTTCGTCGACGCGCTCAAGGGCGCGGCCGAGAGCTGGGTCGAGACGATGCGGCAGGGCGAGCAGAAATCGGCGCAGGCCGTGACCGGCCAGGTCGACATCCGCGACGTCGTGATGGCCGTGAACAACGCCGAAGTCACGCTGCAGACCGCCGTCGCCGTGCGCGACAAGGTGATCGCGGCGTACCAGGAAATCATGCGCATGCCGATCTGACCGCGCAGCGGCTGATCGGGAGGAAGCAATAGAACTATGACCGAAGTCGACGTCATCGAGATCATGCGCGACGGGCTGTGGACGACCGTGCTGGTCGCCGGGCCGCTGCTGGGCATCGCGCTGGTGGTGGGTCTCACCATCGGCTTCCTGCAGGCGCTGACGCAGATCCAGGAGATGACGCTCGTGTTCGTGCCGAAGATGGCGGCCATGTTCATCGGCGGATTGCTGCTGCTGCCCTTCATGATGACGACGCTGTCGGACTACATGGAACGTCTCGCCAGCATGATCGTGGGTATCGATTGAGGTCCGGATTTCGCGGGGAGGCGAAACCGAAGCTCGACAAGGATCCAATGAACAACATGTCCGAAGCAGAACGCTTGAAACTGGCAGAACTCGTGAGCTCGCGCGTGTGCGAGAGCCTGATCGGGCCGATCGGCGCGGTCGTCAACGGGCTCGAGCTGCTGCGCTTCGCCGAAGACGGCAGCAGCAGCGCCGCCACCCAGTCGCAGATCGACCGCGACTGCGCGCGCATCATCGACCGCCTGCGCTTCTTCCGCCTCGCCTATGGCTGCGACGACGACGAGCTGCCGGTGGCGCTGCACGACCTGCGGGCGATGGCCGAGGCCTTCTTCACGGAGACGCGCATCGCGCTCGACTGGCCTTCCACCGACGAACTGCCGGCCGATCCGGCCGCTGGCGTCGACCGCAACGCTGCCCGCGTGCTGCTCAACGGCCTGCTGGTGATCGCGGAGTGCCTGGGCATGCGCGGCACCATCGCCGTGCGCATGACCGCCGGCGATCCGGCCGCGCCCTCCGAGTTCCAGGTCGTGGGCACCGGCGAACTGCTGCCGATGTCGGCCGCCAAGTGCCGCACCTTGCAGAGCGACGTGCGCATCGCCTATCTCGACCAGCAGACCATCCACCCCTATCTCGCGGGCCAGCTGGCGCGCCACACCGGCATCGGCTTCACGGTCAATGTCAGCCCGCAGCGCATCGAAGCCGCCATCCTGCTGCCGCGCCCGGCCGAGACCGAGGACGGCGGAGCGTAGGGCGCGCGTCGTGGCGGACCCGTACGAGATCCTGCTGAAGGTCGCGCGTACGCGCCGCGACGCGGCCGCTCAGGCCCTCAATCTGGCGCAGCAGCGCCTTACTCAGGTGCGGGCCGAGATCGCCCGGCTGGAGGCGATCGAGCGCGGCACCCGCTCGACCGACGAGACGATGTTCGCGACCGGCACGTTCCTATGCCAGATCAGCCGTCGCAAGCGCCAGTTGCTCGACGAGATCCCCGGGCTGGAGCGGCGGGTCGACGCCGCCAAGCAGGAGACGCTCGAGGCCTTCGGCGAATGCAAGCGGCTGGAGGTGCTGATGGAGCGCCAGGCGCGGGCGGCGGCGCAGGAGGCGGCGCGCCGGGAAACGCAGTACGTCGACGAGATCGCCCAGCTGCAGTATCAGCACCGGACCGTCAGATCTTGACCGGACGGGTCGCGCCCGGCGGGGCGTGGTAAGCCTCGAAGCGGCAGCTGCCGCCGAGCCCGAATTCCTCGAACACGCGGCCGACGGCGGCCACGATCTGCTCGCGTCCTTCCTGCTCGATCGGCGTCTCGCACTGCACCACCAGGTCGAGCCGGCGCTGGTGGTAGGTGGCCTCCACGCGCGTGAGGCCGAGGGCGCTGAGCGCCGCCTCGACCGCGAACTCGAAGATGCGCATCGGCCGGCGCTTGCCCTCGGCGTCAGGATCCGCCCGCTCGCGCTCGGGCGCCACGCCGATCTGCAGCGGCACGAACTGGCCGTTGTCGACCATCGGCAGCGGGCGCCAGCGCCAGGTGCGCTCGCCGCTGTCGTCGAGGCGCTCGGCGCCCTGGGTCAGGGCGGCCGTGAGGCGCTCGATCAGGTCGGCCTTGCCGTCATCCGGTTCGTCCTCCTCGACGATCTTCGCGATCTCGCGGCCCAGCCAGACCGCAAGGTCGGCGCGCCGCGCCGCCACCGGCAGCGCCAGCAGCGCGACGGCACCGCCACGGTCGGGCGTCGGCAGGCGGCGCAGCAAGCGGTCGGCCGCCTTCGGATCGCGGGCGGCGACCAGGCGGCGCAGGTCCGTCAGCAGGCCGAGCAGGTCGGAGGGCGGCGCTGCCGTCGCCGGCGCGGCATAGGCGGCAGCGGTCGTGCGCTCGGGCATGACAGCGACATCGAAGGTGGCCACGAGCGAAGCGGGCGACAGGGTCGGCGCGTGGGGCGCCGGCGCCGGCGGCAGGGGAGGGCGCTGTGCCGGCGCGGGGCTGCCGCGCGGGTCGGTCGCGGCGGCCGCTTGGAACATCGCCGGCGTGAGCGCGGGCGCGGCGCTGGGCGGCGCGCCCTGGCCGGCCGGCACGGGATTCGACGGCAGGCTGAAGGGTGAAGTCTGCGCCGCCGGCTGCGGCTGGGCCGGATGGCCCGGCAGCGCCTGTGGCAGCGGCGTCATCCGGCCGGGCTGAGGCGGTGGGCCGGCCGGCTGCGGCGTCGCCGGAAGCGGCGTGGCCGACAGCGGCCGCCCCTGCGCCTGTGGCTGCGACTGCGGGGCGGGCGTCGCGTTGGTCAGCAGGAAGACCTCGGTCGGCATGTTGGGGCGCGTGATGACGGTGACCGTGCGGCCCGCCGGCAGCTCCGTCGGCGTGTGCAGCTGCACGTCGCCGATGGCCGTGGCGATGCGCAGCTGGCCCGGAATGGGGCTCTCGGCGACCACGCCGGTGACGCTCACCGGCGTCGGCGCCGCCGCCAGCTGCGTGGGCAGGCTCAGCACCTGCGCGCGCACAGGCGCCGCCTCCCCCCGTCCGACCGTGGCGATGAGATCGGCGAGCGCCGGCAACGCGGACATTATGGGGTCGACGGGCATGGCGGTCAGCGACCGTTCGTGGCCGCGGCCTGGGCGCGCCGGTTGAGCAGGAAGATCTGCGCCATGATCTCGGCGACCGCGATCATGGCCTCGGCGGGAATTTCGGATTCGAGCTCGACGGCGGCCAGCAGCGCGGCCAGGTCGGCGTCCTCGCGCACGGGGATGCCGTTCTCCTGGGCCAGCGCCAGGATGCGCTCGGCGATGGCGCCGCGTCCGCTGGCCACGACGCGCGGCAGGTTCGGCTTGCCGAACTCGTAGGTGAGGGCGACGGCGACCGGCGGCTTCTGCGGCGCGCTCATGGCGCGGCCTCAGGCGGCGGCGCGACGGCTCCGTCCTCGACCACGAGGCTGTGGTTGGGCCCGATCAGGAGGAGATGCTTGCGCTCGCCGTGGCGCACCAGCACCAGGCGGTGGCGGGCATCGATCGGCAGCGTTTCGAGCACGCCGAGGTTGCGGTCGCGCTTCGGGCGCGAACCGAACCACAGGGCGGGACCGAAGCGGCGCGCGGCCCAGGCGGCGCCGCCGATCAAGCCGAGCACCAGCACGAGGGCCAGAACGGCGCGGAAGAGTTCCATCGCTTCCATGGCTCCGCCTCAGCTGCCGTAGCTGCGGACGAGGCTGCCGACCACCAGCCACCAGCCGTCGACCAGCACGAAGAAGATCAGCTTGAAGGGCAGGGACACCACCAGCGGCGGCAGCATCATCATGCCCATCGAGGTGAGGATGGCCGCGATCACCATGTCGATGATCAGGAACGGCAGGAACAGCAGGAAGCCGATCTCGAAGGCGCGCCGCAGCTCCGACAGCATGAAGGCGGGCACGAGCGCGCGCAGCGGCGCCGCCTCGGCCTTGGCCGCGGCATTCGCTTCCGGCGCCACCGGGGCGGCGATGGCGGCGCCGCTGTTGGCGTCATCCGCCGGCTTGCCGAGATCGATGAAGAGCTGCAGGTCCTTCTCGCGCACATGGCTTTCCATGAAGGCGCGAACCGGCTCGCTGGCGCGCTCGAAGCCCTGCTCCTCGGTGATCTGGTTGTCGATCAGGGGCTGGACGCCGTCGCGCCAGCTGGCCTCCAGGGTCGGCCCCATGATGTAGGCGGTGAGGAACAGCGCGAGGCCGATCAGCACGGCGTTGGGCGGCGACTGCTGCAGGCCGAGGGCCGAGCGCAGCAGCGACAGCACGACGACGATGCGGGTGAACGACGTCACCATCATCAGGATCGACGGCGCCACGCTCAGCACCGTCATCAGCAGCACGATCTGCACGATCCGTCCGGTCAGGGAAGGATCGCCGACGTCGATATTGATGCTCTGCGCCCAGGCGCTGCCGGCGGTCAGCAGGGTGGCAATCCCCGCGATCAGGGCGATGTAGGGGCGACCCCACGTGGTCGCCCTGCCGCCCCTACGCGGTGATGCATCTTTCTGGCGCAAGGCCATGTCCCCGTTCGTGGCCTGTCGGTTTCGCTACGACGCGAATTCCGACTTGCAGATCTCGGTCATGGTCACGCCGAGCTTGTCGCCGAGGCTGACGATCTCGCCGCGGGCGACCAGACGGTCGTTGACGTAGATGTCGACGTCCTCGCCGACCTTGCGGTTGAGCTCCAGCACGGCGCCGCGGCCGAGGCGCAGCAGCTGGCGGACCGGCAGGTCGGTCGTGCCGAGCACGACCGACACCTTCACGGCGATGTCGTGCACGGCCGAGAGGTCGGCGCCGCCTTCGCCGCCGATGGTGCTCGGCAGGCCCCCGCGCATGTTGCGGTCGTCGAGCTTCGGCAGGTCGACGCGCGTCGCGCTCATCGTTTCGGTCTGGCTCATGGGTTACTTCTCCGTCCGTTCGTTGTCGGTGGGCGCCGCGGCCTCGGCCGCCGGCGAATCGCTGCGTACGCCCTCGCGCTCGAGGACGCGGGCCAGGATGCCCGTGACTTCCGTCAGCATCTGGTCGGGGTCGCGCTGCGCGCCGCCATGCAGCCAGCGCACGCGCACCATGCCGTCGGTGAGGAAACTGTCGCCATGCAGGTCGACGCGCCCGCGGAAGGCGAGGTCGCGGGTCAGCCGCGCAATGCGCGGACGGATGCCCTCGACCACGTCGTGGGGCACGCGTACTTCCACCACCGGGTCGTTGCACGCGATCGACAGCGCGGTGCGCACCACACCCAGGATCTCCTCGCCGCCGCCGCGGCGCACGAGCTCCGGCAGCAGTCGGTCGAGGATGACATGGACCAGCCGCTCGCAATCCTGCGCGAGGGCGGTGAACATCTCCTCCTGCCGCTGGCCCAACGCGGTGAGCTGGTCGGCGAGCGCGGCGAAGGCCGTGTTGGTGCGAGTCTCGGCTTCCGTCAGCGCCGCCTGCGCGCCCTCGACGCGGCCGCTCTCGGTGCCCTGGCGGAGGCCCTCCTCGTAGCCGAGCTGGCGCGCCGTGTCGACGTCGGCGACGGTGAACTGCGGCGTATTGTCTTCGGGCGCGGGCGCGGGGTTCACGCCCGCCAGCGCCAGGTCGCCGTTGAACGGCTTCTCGTTGAAGACGCGGTCGAAGACGAAGCGGCCGGCGCGCGGCGACGAGCTCACGTCGCTCATGCGGCGCCCTCAGTCATCCAGTTGCGGATGATGCCGGCGGCCTCCTCGGGGTTCGATTCGACGATCTCGCCGACCCGTTGCCCGGGCCCGCCGATCGCCAGCCCGCCGCTGGCATGGCGCGACGCCGGGAGTTCGGCGGTCGCCGCGTGGGAGAGCTGGGCCGACGTCGTCGCATCGCCGCCGGCCAGAGCGGCAACGCCGCCGCCCGTCGGCAGTTCCGCCGGCTTGAACAGGCCGGTGATCAGCGGCCGCAGCACGAACAGCGCCAGCACGATGCCGACGATGCCGAGCGAGAACCACTGCACCAGGGTCATGGCGTTGCGGGCGAGGAAGTCCATGATGCCAGGCTCGGGCAGCGTGGCGTCGACCACGGCGGCGGCGGCGAACGGCAGGTTGATGACCTCGACCTTGTCGCCCCGCTTCTCGTCGAAGCCGATGGCGGCCTTCACGGCGCGGTCGATCTCCTGCAGTTCTTCCGGCTTGCGTGGCTCGTAGACGGATTGCCCGTTGGCGTCGGTCTTGGTGGTGCCGTCGACGACGACGGCGACCGAGAGCTTCTTGACGGCGCCGCTCTCGCGCACGGTCTCCAGCGTCTTCGAGGAGATCTCGTAGTTGACCGTCTCCTCCTTGTGGGAGGAGTTGTCGCTCGAGCCGCCGCCGGCGCTGCTGGTCGGGGTCGATTGCTGCGGCAGGTTCTGGGCCACGCCGACGGTGTTGGCGTTGCCATTGTTGGTGGAGCTGTCGCTCTGCGAGCTGGTCTGGGTCGAGCGCACGACCTGGCCGTTGGGATCGAAGATCTCCTGGCGCTCGGTCACGCGGTCGTAGTCGACGTCGGCGCTGACGGTGACGCGCACCTTGTCGGGTCCGAGATGCGGCACCAGCATCTCCTCGATCGAGCGCGCCATGCGGCTCTCGAGCGCCGCGCGGGCGTCGGCGGCCTGAGCCGCGCTCTGACCCTGGCCGTCCTCGGCGGTGCCGGCGAGCAGCGTGCCCTGCTGGTCGATGATGGAGACGGCCTGCGGCTTCAGGTTCGGCACGGCCTGGGCGACCAGGTACTGGATCGCCATCACCTGCTCGCGGCCGAGGGTGGCGGCGCCGCGCATCACCACCAGGACCGAGGCGGTGGGCGAGGGCGCCTGGCGCTGGAACGGCTCGCGCTTGGGCAGCACGAGATGGACGCGCGCATTGGCGATGCTGTTGAGAGTACGGATCGAGCGTGCCAGCTCGCCTTCGAGGGCGCGCAGATAGCGGATGTCCTCCTGGAAGCGGGTGACGCCCAGGCCCTGCTCGTTGTCGAGCAGCTCGTAGCCGACGGGACCGCCGCTGGGCAGGCCGTCGGCCGCCAGCGTCATGCGCAGCCGTGCCGCCTGGTCGGCCGGCACGAGGATGGTCGACTCGCCCTGCACTTGGTAGGCGACGCCCATCTGGTCGAGGCGCTGCAGCACGGTGCCGGCGGCCTCGGACTCGATGCCGGTGTAGAGCGGCACCATCGCCGGGGCCGCCATCTTCATGGTGAGATAGACGAGCGCCAGCAGGATCGCCGCGCCGGCGCCCATGAGCGTGATCAGGCGGCCGTTCGACAGCGTCCGCAGATTAGCGATCAGATTGCCCACGCCTAGCCCGTTTTCCGGCAGTTGAAACCCGCACGTAAGGTCGCCCGTGTATCCCTCGTCCGGACGACAGACGGCACTCTAGGTTTCGCCGGTAACGCTGTGGTTACGAAACGCGGTGACGCGGACAAGGTGAGGGTGCGCGGGGAGATTGGCTGATGAGTTCGGTTGACGACGCGGCCCTTGCCGGCATGGAGGGCGATGCAGCTGCCGCGCCCAAGGGCGGCAAGAAGAAACTGTTAATCATCATTGCCGCGGCGTTACTCGTGCTGGGCGGTGGGGGCGGCTTTGGCGCCTATATGTTCCTTGGCGGCGGGGAGGCGCCGGCCGGCACCGAGCCGGCCCCGGTCGCTGACACCACGCCGCCCGTATTCTACGAGATGCCGGAGATCGTGATCCGCCTGGATGGCGGCCAGGGCTCCTATCTGAAGCTCGCGACGGTCCTTGACCTGGCGCACGACCACACGCCGGATGAGATGAAGGCCATCGAGCCTCGCCTGCTCGATGTGATGCAGACCTACCTGATCGACCTGAAGCCCGACGACATCAAGGGCACCGCCGGCATGTACCGCGTGCGCCAGGAGCTGCTCCGCCGCGTCAACGATCTCGCGCCCGGCAGCACCAAGGACATCCTGTTCAAGACCATCATCCTGCAATGAGCGACGCTCAGGCCGATACGCCGAAAGGCGGCGAACCTGCCAGTTCCGCAGCGGCCGAGAGCCGCACGCCGGTGCGCCTGCCGCCGCCGCCGCCCGCCGGGCGCAGCGCGCGCGCCGGCAGCGAACGGCTGCCGATGCTCGACGTCGTGCTTGAGCGGCTCGGCAAGACCCTGCAGGCCAGCCTGCGCCGGCTGGCCGGGGACGGCATTTCCGTCGTCGTCGAGCCGCCGGCCAACATGCGCATGGGCGAATACCTCCTGCAGCTGCCGTCGCCGGCGCTGCTGTGCATCACGCGCTTCGAGGGCAGCAACGCGCCGGGCCTGGTGGTTGCCGGCCCCGACCTCGTGTTCGCGGCCGTCGAGCTGTTCCTGGGCGGCCGGCCGCTGCCGCCGGAGGCGCGGCCCAATCGCCCGTTCTCGGCGGTCGAGCGCACCCTGGCCGAGCGCATGGTGAAGGTCGTGCTCAACGACCTCACGATCGCCTTCCAGCCGGTCGCCGAGGTGAAGCTGCGCCTCGACCGCGTCGAGACCACGCCGAAGTTCGCCGCCGTCGTGCGCGAAACGAGCGGCGTGCTCGTGATCACCGTGCGGCTGCAGATGGACGGCCGCGGCGGAAGCCTGTCGCTGGTGCTGCCCCACGTCTCGATCGAGCCGCTGCGCGACGCCCTGCGGCAGTCCTATCCGGGCGAGAAGCTCGGCCGCGACCTGCTGTGGGAGCAGCATCTCACCCACGAGCTGCTGGCCTCCAGCCTGCGCCTCTCCGCCGTCCTCGACGAGCCCTCGATCGGGCTCGGCCAGATGATGGGCTGGCGGGTCGGCTCCACGCTGCCGCTCGATGCGACGCCGAATTCGCCGGTCAAGATCTATTGCGGCAAATCGCCCGTCTTCATCGGCAGCATGGGGCGCCACGACGATTACGTGGTCGTCCGCATCGAGGGCCGGACGGACGGATAAGAAACGGAGAACAGCCCCATGGATAGCCTCGTCCCCGTGATCCTCAATGGCGTGGTCATCGTCCTGCTGTGCGCCGCCATCGTCTTCGGCATCCGGTTGCACCGGCGGCTGGTGGCGCTGCAGTCGGCGCAGTCGGAGTTCGCCGCCCTGCTGGGCCGCCTCGACGGCGCCCTGGTGCAGGCGAGCTCGACCGTGAGCGCCCTCAAATACAACGCCGCGCGCCAGCTCGAGCCCTCGCTGCCGCGCCCGGCGGCCGCCCCGCTGGCGCCGGCCCGCCCAACCGCCGCCACTCCGCTGCCGGCGGCCCGGCCGGCCGCCGCGCCGGCGCCGCAGCCGAGCGCGACCGAGCCCCGCCATCCGGCCGCCATCGAGACGATCAAGACCGCTCCGACCAAGGTCGAGGTGGCGAAGCCGGCGCCCGCGCGCCGCCGCCGCTCGGCCGCCAGCCTGATCGCCGCCGATCGCGACGAGGCCGCCGACGAGTTGATGGCCCTGATGAAGAAGATGCGGAGCGCCGGCTGACCATGCGCGCGCGCAAGGCCACGATGCGGTTCCTGCCGGCCCTCGTGCTGGTGATGCTGGCCGTGCTGCCGGCCTATGTCGGATCGCTGTGGACCGGCGTCGCCAGCCTGGCGCTGGCGTCGGATACGACGGCCGCCAAGCCGGACAGCGCCGCCCCGGCGCCGGCGGCCGAACTGGCCGGCTCTGCGCCGGCCGCTGCCGCGCCGGCGGCGCCAGCGGCATCTTCCCCCCAAACGACTGCGGCCGCTCCGGCGACCGCCGAAGCCGGCGCTGCGAGCCAAGACGCGGCCGGCACCACGGCCGCGGAGGCGAACTTCGATCCGCTCACGCTCACCAAGTCCGAGATCGACGTGCTGCGGCAGCTCGCCAAGCGCCGCGACGAGCTCGACGCGCGCGCCAAGGCGCTCGACGATCGCGAGGCGCTGCTGAAGGCCACCGAGCAGAAGATCGCCGCGCAGATCCAGCAGATGCAGCAGATGAAGGCAGAGTACGACCAGGCCAAGACCGCGCGCGACGATGCCGCGGAAGCCAACCTGCGCCGCCTCGTCACCGTCTACGAGTCGATGAAGCCGGAAGAGGCGGCGCGCATCTTCGAGACCATGGAGGGGGCGGTGCTGCTCGACGTCGTCACCCGCATGGGCGAACGCCGGCTGGCGCCGATCCTGGCGCAGATGTCCCCGGCCAAGGCCCAGGCCCTCACCATCGCCATGGCCAACCGCCGCGCGGTGATCCCCGCGTCGCAGCCGCAGGGCTAGACAGCGCGCGGGGCTCAGCCCCGCTGGGTCGCGAGCGTGAGGATCGTTGAAGCGGCCAGCGAGATGCTGCTGGTGGGGTCCTGGGTCAGCGGCTGCACCAGGAGGCTGGCGACGGAAGAGGCCGTGGTGTCGTTCGCCTGGTCGTAGCTAGCCAGGAAGCGGGTCACGAAGCGATCGACGAACTTCGGGTCCTGCAGGTTGGCGATGCCGATGCGCTTCTCGAGGAATTCCGCCTGCTTGTCGACGTCGCCCGAGGGCCCGAGCGCCGAGACGTGGAACGTCGTCTTCATCACGTTGTAGAGCGGCACGTCGCCCAGCACCTGGTACCAGCTCGTGATGCCCGGCGCCATGCGCTTGAAATAGAGCGCCAGCCTGATGCCCGGATTGGTCTGGGCGGCGTTCTGCTCGAAGGCGGCCGTGACATACTTCTGCACGATGCCGTCGACAAAGGATGCATCCTGAGTCTTGCTGGCGCCGCCGGCCGCGAAGTTGAAGGCCTGCGCCAGCTGGCGGAAGCGCGAATCGACGAGCTTGTTGGCGAGCGACTCGGAATCGCCGAGATCGCTGTTGAGCACCTTCTTGATCAAAGCCTGAGAGTTGATCTGGGAGTCGAGCCCGAAGGCGGTCAGCGTGAACTTGAGCAGGCGATAGTCCTTCACGAGATCGTCGGCGCTGGTGACCTTCGCGATCGCCGTGCGGAAATAGTTGATGTCGTTCTGGACGGCGCCGCTCTTCTCGAACGCGGCCTGCTGCTTGTCGAGACTGGATTCGACGAGCTGGTAGCCGAGCGTCGCGGAGATGACCGGAGTCGAGCTCAGGGCGTCGATCATCGCTCGCCCGCGTCGGCGCCCTTCTCGCCGTCGCTCCGCGCCGGCTGCGCATCCGGCCGGTAGCCGGGCGGGAAATACATCAGGACGTCGCCGGTCTGCATGTCGACGACCTCGGTGATGATCCGCATGGTCTCGGCGTGGATCTGGACCTGGTAGCGCCCGGCCGTTTCGGCATTGTGACGCGCAGCGGCACGCGTCTCCGGCAGGGAGAGCGTGCTGGCTGCTTCTGGGGCTGGTGCCGGCCGCGGCTGGGCCTCGACCGGGAGCGGCGGAAGAGGACCTCCGGCCGCCGAGATTGCCTGGGTCATGAGACTCCTTGCACTAGACCTCCGTCAGGAACCGCCGGCGCTGTCTCGGTGCGGCTCAGCAGCTTGGCCTCGTAGTCGAGCACGGGCCGCAATGCCGCCAGGGCCTTGTAGTAGTCGTGGGCGCCGACCCAGTAGGCGCAATCGGTGAGCGCCTTGAGGATCGGCGGCGACTTGAAGGTGCGCAGCAGCGCCGTCATCAGCTGCTCGAACGTCGCCTGATAGGTCTCGGCGTCGTCGGGGCCGAGCAGCATGAGCTGCACGATGAAGTAGACGCGGCTGGTCGGCGTGACCGCCTGCTCTTCCTGCATCACGTCGCGCTCGCGCAGGATGGACGCGCGGTTGGCAAAGTAGATGACGTTGCGCGTGTTGCCGTTGTGCAGCACGGCGCCGTTCACGACCAGGCGTTCGCCCGGCTTAAGCTTGACCGCTAGCATAGCGCACCTCCTGGGCCGCGGCGGCGGACTTGGCGGCGTTTGCGCGCGCCTGCATCAGGCCGGCGGCGATCGCGCGGTTGATATCGATGAGAAGGCCGAGCGTGGCCTGGCCGGCGACCACCCGCTGACCATGCCGCACGGAGGTGACCGCGAGCGAGCCGAGGCGGGCCTTCAGGTCGGAGGGCAGGCCGTTGGCCGGATTGGCCAGGTCCTCGAGCAGGGTCAGCCACAGCCGCGAATTCTGGTGGACGGCATCGCACAGCCGCACATGGCGCTGGGTGGAGAGCAGGGGCTGCGCGGAAAGGTCTTGCGCCGCATCGGCCTGCGCGCGCTCGAGCGCGCCGGTGATCTTCTGGAAGGCCATGATCTCCACCGTGAGCGGCGAGGCCGTGTGGAGCTGGGTGGTCTGGTAGGCAACGACACTCATGATCGAATTCCCCGAGACTTCTTCTCAGTGGGCCATCTGGATGACGCGGATCGGGCAGGCGGAAAGACCGTCTTCTTCGGTCTGTTTCGCGGGCTACCCGCTGCGATCGTCCTCCTCCTCTTGAAATCCCCGGGTGGCCACCGGCCACCCGGGTAAATCTCAATCGACGTTCCGAACGCGACCTTGCGTTTAGCGGAACAGCGACAGGATGCTCTGCGGCGTCGAGTTGGCGATCGAGAGCGACTGCACGCCCAACTGCTGCTGGACCTGCAGGGCGCTCAAGCGCGCCGACTCTTCTTCCATGTTCGCGTCGACGAGGCTGCCGATACCGGTGCTGAGAGCGTCGGTCAGCGACTTCACGAAGTCGCTCTGGATGCTCAGCCGGTTCTGCACCGAGCCGAACTGCGCGGCAGCGCCCGAGGCCGTGGCGATGGCGGACTCAACGTCCGTGAGGGCGGACGCCGACGTGACGTCGAGCGAGCCGATGCTCAGGCCCGCCGAGGTCAGATCCTGGCCGGTGACGGCGATGGTCTTCACGGCGAGCGAGCCGCCGCTGCGGTCCATCGAGGCCAGCAGGTTGGCGCTGTCCGGAGTCGCCTTGATGAAGTTCAGGCCGTTGAACTCGGCCGCGTTGGCGACGCTGTCGATCTGCTGGATCAGCTGGTCGACGTCGGACTGGATCTTGGCCGTATCGACGCCCGTGCCGTTGGCCTGAACGACCTTGCCCTTGATCTGGTTGAGCAGGTTGTTGATCGTCTCGGCGCCGTTGGCGGCGACGCTGATCGTGGAGGTCGACAGCGCGAGGTTGTCCGAGATGGCCTTGAAGCCGGAGACGTCGCCGCGCATGGCCGTGGCGATGGCCCAAGTGGAGGAGTCATCCTTCGCCACCTGGACGCGCAAGCCGGAGCTGATCCGGTTCTGCGTCTGCGTCAGCGAGCGGGCGGTCTGGTTGATGGATTGCAGGGCCGCCATGGCCCCGACGTTGGTGAGAATGCTAGACATTGAGTTTCTCCCTCATAAAAGGCGCAAAGTGAATGCACCGTTGTGGCGCATCTTCGGTCGAAGCCGAGCTTTTCTCGGCGTCCGATGGGAGGATGATGGCAGCCACCCCTTAAGCGGCAGTTAAAGCGGAGAGGGAAAGGATTCTGTTTCGCGGCAGCTTATAGCCGACAATGGTTAAATCGCCGTAAACCATCCGGCGGCCGCGCGCCGGTAACGCCGGCGGAAGGCGGGGGCGGTAGAGTTGGTATCGGCCCTTTGCAGGAATCCAGCCGTGACGGACGTCTCTGTTCAGATAGCGCATCAGGCGGTCGAGAACACGCACCGCCTCGATACGGCGCGCGACAAGGGCAAGACTCACCTCGACGATCCGCCGCAGGATTTCACCTTCGACGACTTCCTCGACATCATCAATCCGCTGCAGCACCTGCCGGTCGTCAGCATGATCTATCGCGCCATCACCGGCGACAAGATCAAGCCGGCGATGCGCATCCTCGGCGACATCGGCTATGGCGGGCCCACGGGGTTCATGGGCGCCTGCGCGGAAGTGCTGTTCGAGGCGATCTTCGGCGACGATGTCGGCGGGACCGCCATCTCCTGGCTTACGGGCGACGGCGACAAGGCGGAAAACAAGACCAGCGAGACGGCCGCCGACCCGTCCGTGCAGCTCGCCTCCACGGATCCGTCCGTGCCGCTGCCGGATGCAAGCCAGGCCAAGGCGGCCACCACCGCCTACGCTCTGTTCGCCCGGGAAGTCGGCACGCATCGCTGACCACCTCTCAGCGAATGGCGCTCCAGGCTCACCTTGATCTCTGCATGCCCGCCGCGCGTCCTTCGACAAGCTCAGGATGAGGGCAGCCTTGGTGGCACGAAGAATCCACCTCATCCCGAGCTTGTCGAAGGACGCAAGTCGGCGATCCCAGTCTCCTGTACTCGCCAACTTGTGTGAGCAACGCCGCGGCGAGAGCTCGCGCTTGGCGGTCAGGTCAGGAACTTGGTCAGGCTGAGCTGGCTCATGCGCGCCGTGACCGTGAACGTCGCCTCGAGCTGCGACTGGAACTGGCTCAGCTTCGCGGCGGTCTCGTAGGGATCCGCCTGTTCCAGGTTCACGATCTGCGTGTTGAGCTGGGTGAGCGTGCTGTCATGCCGCGCCATGACGTCGGCGACCGCCGATTGCTGGTAGCCGACGGTGGAGGCCATGCCGATCACGCCTTGGAAGCCGTTGTCGAGATGGCTGAGGGCTTCGTTCTGCCAGGCGGCGTAGGCGTCGTCCGGCACCGAGCCCGAGGGAACGGCCGCCAGCATGTAGAGCCCCTGCAGCGCGTCGCGAATGGCCGGATCGTCCGCCCGCAGGCCGTAGTCGATCTGGTAGCCGCGGTCCAGACGTGCCGTGAGCGTGCCGCTGGTGGAGCCGTTGTAGAGGCCGGGCGTGAACCGGAGGTTGGCGTTGCTGTTGCTGTCGTCGAACAGCGAGCTGACGCCGTCGGCGCCGTTGGCGGCGTTGAGCGCCGAGGCGGCGTCGGTCATCGCTCCCATGTTGGCGATGACCTGCTGCACGGCCTGCAGCGGCGACAGCCCGGTCGACGCGTTGACCGTGTTCTGCTCCTGCAGCGGCGGCATGTCGGTCTGCGTGCCCGAGAAGAGATAGCGGCCGTCGAACTGGGTGTCGAGCAGCGAGCCGATCTGGTCGATCGTGGTCTTCGCCAACTGCTGGAGCTGCGCGCGCGCCACCGGCGAGGTGGCGGTCAAGGTCTGCGTGCGCGCCTTGTCGATCGCGTCCTTCACGCTGGTGAGGGCGGTCTGCATGGCGTCGAGGCGGGTGCTGACGACGCCGGCGGTCGTCTTGAAGGTGGTGGCCTCGGCGTAGGCGTTGCGCAGGTCCACGTCGGTCGCGGCCTGGGGGCCCAGGGCGGCCATGAGATCGGCTTTGCGGCCGGTCGACAGCTCCTTCTGCCCGTCGAGCAGCGATTGCTGGAGCGAGCGGATGCTGTCGTTCAGCTGGAAGAACGTCGCCAGGGTCGAGATGTTCATGCCGGTCATGGTCGGATCTCCAGCAGCCTGTTCGTCATGTCGCTTCGAGCAGCTTGTCCATCATGTCGCTGACCGCCTGGATGATCTTGGCGGACGCGCCGTACGACTGCTCGAGCAGCAGCATCTTCTGCATCTCGTCGTCGATGTTGACGCCTTCGAGATTCTTGCGCTGGGTGTCGATGGTGCTGCTGATCGAGGCTTGGTATTGGGCGCGATCGTCCATGGCCGAGCGCTGATTGCCCTGGAAGCCGACGAACTCCGTCGCGTAGCTCGTGATCTGCGCGCTCGACGAGAGGCCGGCGGCCGAATTGAAGGCCACCGTCTCGCTGAACACGTTCTGGAAGGCGCGAACCTGCGTCGCATCGCCGGGCGCGCCGGGTCCGCTCGCATAGAGGCCGGTGCGCAGCCGCCAGAGATCGCCGCCGGATTCGGGCATGACGAGCGTGTTCACCGCGATGCGGCCCGCCAGACCGGTCACCTGCGCGGGATCGGTGCGGTCATGGGCGTTGCCGTCGTCGGTGAAGAGGCCGGCCTGTCCTGCCGTGATCGTCGCATCGTTTCGCTGGAAGCCGTCGGCGAGCGTGCTCGCGATCTCATCCACCTGGGCCTGGGCCTGCGGGAAGATCCGGTCGCGCAGGTCGAACTGCGCGGCTAGGTTGCCGCTGCGGATGCTGCCGGCGTAGCCGCTGCCGGGCGAGATGTCGAGGCCGTCGACGGTCACGCCGCTGAGGCCGGCGCCGCCGGGGTTGTAGGTGAGGCTGGCGGCGATCTGCGAGGTCGGCGTGAAGGCGAGATGATGGATCGTCGTGCCGTCGAGCAGCGTGGTGCCGCCCTGGGTGAGCACCACCACTTCGCCATGGTCGCGCGTGAAATAGGTGATGCCCATTTCCTTGGCCAGCGTGTCCAGCTTCTGGTCCCGCTGGTCCTGCAGGTCCGTGATGTCCTGGTTGCCGTCCGAGCGCTCGGCGATCTGCTGGTTGAGCTTGGCGAGGTCGTCGAGCGTCTGGTTGATGGTGGTGACACTGTCGGCGATGCCGGCGTCGGCGGACTGACGCTGCTTCTGGATCTGCGTCGACATGTCGTTCAGCGACTGGGCCACGTTCTGCGCCGCGCCGACGACCGACCGCTGCACGACCGAGTCTTCCGGGCTCTCGCCGAGCTGCTGGAACGCGTTCATCAGCTTGGTGATCTGGCTGGAGATGCTGGTCTCCGCGTCCGGCTGGCCGATGTAGTCGGTGAAGGTCTTCAGCGCCGAAGCCTTGGTCTGCAGCTCCGCTGCGAGCCCGGACTCGGTGCGCGAGTCCCGCTGCAGCGAGGCGTCGACCGTGCGCGTCACGCCGGAGACCTGGACGCCGCGCCCTTCCCCCGAAACGATCAGCGAGGTCAGGGCGGCGTCCTTGCGCGTGTAGCCCGGCGTGTTGGCGTTGGCGATGTTGCGCGACACCAGCGACGTCTGCCGCTGGGCCGCCATGAGGCCGGAGAGTGCCGAGTCGAGGGCGAGAGTGAGCGACATGGCGACCTACCGCGACACCGTTAGCGCTTCAGCTGCGTCAGCTCCTGGAGCATCTCGTCCGCGGTCTGGATGACCTTGGCGTTGGTGCTGTAGGTGCGCTGCGTCTCGATCATGTTCGTGAGCTCGGTGGCGATGTCGACGTTCGACTGCTCGAGCGCGTCGCCGGCCGTCTTGCCCGCGGGGCCGGTGCCGGCATCCCACAGATAGAGGCTGCCGCTGTCGCGGCTCTGCACGAACGCCGTGCCGTCGCGGGCAGTGAGGCCGTTCGGGTTCTGCACGACCGCAATCGGGATCTGATAGATCGGCCGGCGCGATCCATTGTTGAAGATGGCCGTGATGACGCCTTTCTCGTCGACTTCGACCGAGTTGACGACACCGAAGAGCGCGCCATCCTTAGTGATCTTCGTGGGCGTGTACTCACCGGCGAACTGCGTGATGCCAGAGGTCGAGTTCACGTCGCCAATGTTCAGGTTGATGTTCTGGGCGCCGCCGTCGACCGCGAGCGCGAGAAGGCCACCCGCCACGCCCGGGATCGAGGACGGCGAGCCGGCATTGGGACCGTTCGGGTTGAAGGTGACGATCTGGTCGTAGACGGGAGTCGTGCCGCCGCCGGTGGCACTATCGAAGATCTGCAACCCCCAGTCGTTGGCCACGCCGTCAGCGGACGGCGTCCACTGCAGGGTCAGCGTGTTGGAGACGCCGAGGTCGTTGAAATACTCGATGTCCGTGCGGATCGGCGTGCCCGGCGTGCCGTTGGCGAGCTGCGCGGGCAGGTTGCCGGCGAACGTCATGTTGACCGTCGGCGCACCCGTGAAGTTGATGCCGGAGATGTTGACCGGCTCGAGGCTGGCGAAGGTATCGCGCGCGGGTGCGGGGTTGACGGTCGTGCCATCCGGATTGAGCTGCCAGCCCATGAGGTAGTAGCCAGCGGCGTTGCGTAGGAAGCCCTGGTCATCGGGTGTGAAGCTGCCGGCCCGGGTGAGGGCGATCAGATCCTGCGACGGATCCGCGTTCTGGGTATCGGAAACGGCAAAGAGACCGCCGCCGTTGATGGCGATATCGGTGTTCGAGCTGGTGGACTGGAGCAGGCCCTGCTTGTCCACCTGCCGGCGGACGTCGCTCTGCACGCCGCCCGAAGAATAGGAGTGGTTCGAGATCTGCTGGGTCACGAGACTCGAGAACTGCACCTCCGACCGCTTGTAGCCGGTCGTGCTGGAGTTCGCGATATTGTCCGAGATCACGCCCAGCTTCGTGCTCTGGGCTCCGAGGCCGGAAACGGCCGAGTACATTGCGCCGAGAATGCTCATCGCTGCTCTCCTTCGATCGCTGCGTCGCTATGCCGCACTGGAGCTAGGCGGCGGACTTGACGGAAACGGCCTCGTCGGCTTGCCCCTCATAGGCAACCACGACGAAGCGGCCCTCCTGACGCACGCGTTCGGGATCGGCGAAGCGATAGCCCTGGCCGGGGAAGGTCTGAATATAGTCCTCTCCGCCGGAGAACGCGCGGAGCTTCTTGCGCACCTTGCACATCATCACGTCGACGGTCTTCTCGTCGACCTGGCTGCTGTTGTAGCCGTAGATGTAGTTGTAGATGAAGCGCCGGTTGACGATGCGGCCCTGCCGCAGCACCAGGCACTCCAGCAGCTCGCGCTCGCGCCGGCTGACCTTCACGGTCTTGCCGCTGATCGCGGGCATGCGGCCGTCGAAGAAGTAGGTGAAGTTGCCGACCGAGTGCGACAGGCTGACATGGCCGTTGATGCGGCGCGCCACGCCGCGCAGGCGCGCGGCCAGCTCGGCCATGTTCACCGGCTTCGCCAGCACGTCGTCGGCGCCGGCGTTGATCAGCTCCACCGCCTGGGCGGAATTGCGGAACGACTGCAGCACCAGCACGGGTACGCCGATGCGGCGGTGGCGCAGCGTCTCGATGAAGCGCACCACGTCGATCTTGCTGTGGGGGACGGTGATGACCACCGCTTCGCAGCCTTGGGCCGTCGCCTCGACCAGGTCGTCCATCTCGTAATCGACCGCGTCGCAGGCCACGCCGTTTCGAAGGAGACCGGCCTTCAGTGCCTCGGCCGCAACAATCTCTTCGTCTATCAAAACGACTCGCATGAAATGAATCCCTCTTGTTATCCGCTCTACGTCGCCCCCCGGTGAGCTTTATCGCCGCCGGCCGGCGCGTGAACGGTCACGCTCGAATCGATAGACGCCCTTTTGGCATCGGAATATGCCAATGACGGTAGAGCCCCCGCGTTAAGGAGTCCTAAAACCCAAAACAAGAAAACGCCCAACAAAATCAAAGACTAAAGCGCGAAGAAACGGATTCGAATGCGGCGCTTGTTTGCCATAACTGCGCGTCGTAAGCGCCGAAAATTCGGCCGGCACTTATCTAAAATTCATGATGAATCGCGGGTGCTGGGGCGCCATCACGCGTCCTTCGACAAGCTCAGGATGAGGACTCTTCTTCGTGCCACCAAGGCTTCCCCTCATCCTGCGCTTGTCGAAGGACGCGTGGTGCTCCTGCAGCATGGACCCGTTACGTCCGTTTAATGCCGCGCCCTTACAGTCCGGCGCGACGATGAGGCACCAGTCCACGATGCGGATGACGAACGATCGCTGGCCCCTGCTGACGGCGCTCCGGCTTGCCGGCGCCGCGCTGGCGCTGCTCCTCGTCGCCGCGCTCGCGCCGGCGCCGGCCGCCGCTCAGGTGCGCATCAAGGACATCGCCAGCTTCGAGGGCGTGCGCGACAACCTCCTGGTCGGCTACGGCCTGGTCGTCGGCCTCAACGGCAGCGGCGACAACCTCTCGAACTCGCCGTTCACCCAGCAGTCGATCATCGGCATGCTCGAGCGCCTCGGCGTCAACATCCGCGGCGAGAACTTCAAGCCCAAGAACGTCGCCGCCGTGATGGTCACCGCCACCCTGCCGCCGTTCTCGCGCCAGGGCTCGCGCATCGACGTCACGGTCTCCGCGATCGGCGACGCCAAGAGCCTGCAGGGCGGCACCCTGCTCGTCACGCCGCTCATGGGCGCCGACGGCGAGGTCTACGCGGTCAGCCAGGGTCCCGTCGCCATCGCCGGCTTCGCCGCCGAGGGCGACGCCGCCTCCGTCACCAAGGGCACGCCCACCAACGGCCGCATCGCCAGCGGCGCCGTGATCGAGCGCGAGGTCCCCTTCGCCCTCGCCGACCTGCAGCAGGTGCGCATCGCCCTCCACAACCCGGATTTCACCACCGCCTCGCGCATGGCCGAGGTGATCAACGCCAAGCTCGGCGGCCCGGTCGCGCAGGCGACCGACCCCACCACCGTCACCATGGCTGTGCCGCAGAGCTACGGCACCGACGTGGCGCGCCTCATCACCGATGTCGAGCAGCTGCGCCTCGTCCCCGACCAGGTCTCGCGCGTCGTCATCGACGAGCGCACCGGCACCATCGTCATGGGCGACAACGTCCGCATCAGCAAGGTCGCGATCTCCCAGGGCAACCTGACCGTGCGCATCACCGAGACGCCGCAGGTCTCCCAGCCCGAGCCCTTCAGCCAGCAGGGCGACACCGCGGTCGTGCCGCGCACCGACGTCAACGTCACGGAGGGCGGCACCGGCAACATCGCCATCGTCGGCGGCGGCGCTTCGCTCAACGACCTCGTCCAGGGCCTGAATGCGCTCGGCGTCACGCCGCGCGACATGATCGCGATCCTGCAGGCCATCAAGGCCGCCGGCGCGCTCCAGGCCGAGATCGAAGTGATGTAGGCGACCGCGCCATGGATCCCGTCGCCGCCAAGCCCCCCGCCCCCCAGCCCGCCGCCGCCCAGCCGGCCGCGCCCGCCGTCGACCGCAACAGCCCCGCCTACAAGGCGGCGGTGGACTTCGAGTCCGTGTTCCTCGGGCAGATGGTGTCGCAGATGTATACCGGCCTTGACGCGCAAGGCCCCTTCGGCGGCGGTTTCGCGGAACAGACCTATCGCTCTCTGCTTTATCAGGAACTCGGCCGCCAGATGGCGGCCTCCGGCGGCGTCGGTATCGCCGACGCGGTCTATGCGGAAATGCTCAAGCTTCAGGGAGACGTGAAATGACGCGCGCAGCGGCTGATCTGATGGCCTGCATGAAGGCGCTCGCCCAAGAGGTCGAGGCCGAGACCGGCCTGTTGCGGCGCGGCGAGTTTGCGCAGCTCGGCGACGCCGTGGCCCGCAAGCAGCAGGCCGCGGCCCGCTACGAGGAGGCGCTCAAGGCCTTCGCGGCGCAGTCGCAGGCCGCCCTCAGCCTGCCGGAGCGCCTGCGCCGCGACCTGCGCGCCGCCGCCCGCAAGCTCGAGATCGTGCTCAGCGACAACGGCCGCCTGGTCGCCGCCAACCGCGAGGCCAGCACGCGCCTCATCGGCCGCATCATCGAGGCGGCCACGCAGAACACCGCCGCCGCCGGCTACACGGCGGCCGGCAAGATCGCCCCCGAACCCGCCGCCGCTACTGCCTTCGGTGCGCGCGTGTAGTCGGATCGGCGCGGAACAGAGTCGCGGAGCGGCTGATAGAAAATCAGGCGGCGGGGAGGGCGCGGGCCTGCGTGCGCAGCGACTGCGGCGTGCCGAGGCGGCGGGCGAAGGGGCCGGATTTGAAGAGGAAGAGCACGAGCACCATGTCGACCAGCCGTCCGTCGCTGGAGAGCGGCAGCATGATGCGGTCGACGTCGTAGCTGCGCCCGGTGATGAAGTTGGTGAAGGGCTCGAGCGAAAAGAGCGGCTGCGCCGTATGCACGACCTGCTCGAACTGCTGCATGACCGCCGGGTTCGTCCGGAAGAACGACACGTCGTCGAACGAGCGGCCGGTGCGGTCCTCGCCGCTGGCGGTGACCACGTGCGTGCCGACCAGCCGGTAGCGGTAGCGCCGCGGCTGGTGCGAGACCTCGATCAGCATGATGTCCGGCAGATAGCCGGGCGGGATCTGCAGCGGATCGATATCGCGGCGCGACGGCATCGTCCGGCTGCCGCACAGCGTCAGCCAGTAGTCGTAGAACCGGACCAGGTCCGGGTCCTTCAGCTGGTCGCGGAAGCCCGCCATTGGCCGTCACTGCATAGGCCGGTGCGACGGCGTCGCATTCGCCGGCATTTGGGCAGACTACGCGGCGAATATTAAGGATGTGTTCACGCCGAGCGCCCGAGGCGCGCCGATTCGGCGACTTCTTCGGCCTCGCCGGCCTCCCGGTAGACCTCGGCCCGGATCACCTCGTCGGTGATCTCCGCCAGGAAAGCGGTGAGGGCGGCGCTGATCTCGGTGAACTCCGGCCACAGCACCTGGTTGAGGAAGGATTGCGGCACCCGCACCACCACGCTCTGCCGGTGCATGCGGGCATGTCGATACGGGCGCAGCCCATAGCGGCGGCAGAGGGCGACGAACAGCCGCCGTGACCACGGATCGGGCAGGCTGAAGCGGACCTCGATCGGGCGCTCGCGCCCTTCGCTCTCGCGCAGCCGCGCCCGGATGCGCTCGGCCGCCGCGCCAGCCGCCGCCCGCTCGCCGGCGGTCGCTGCGCCCGCGAACAGCGCCTCGATCTTCCGCAGCTTCTCCCTGAGCTCTGCTTCACCTGCCATGCGCGCGAATCTAGGGCGATTCGGCGGTCATGCGACATAGAGTTCAGCTGCGCAGGCCCGCCAGCGGCGAGCCCGGAATCACGTCGCGGTCGATGTTCCAGGCCAGGGTGATGCGCGGCCGGCGGCCGCGATAGGGGTTCACGCAGTGCACGAACGGGCTCGGGAACAGGATCATCGTGCCGGGCGCCATCAGCGGCAGCTGCGGCGTCGTCACCGAGCCGCGCCGGATCCCGCAGCAGGCATCGACGCGCGGGTCGACGAACATCAGGCGCCCCGCATACTGGTCCGCGCCGTCGTCGTCGCCGGGATCGACGCTGTAGACGATGCTGGCCGCCGTCCGCTCGTGGCTGTGCGGCAGCGAGTAGTCGCCGTCGCGGTAGATGTTGGCCCAGCTGAGGTCGATGACGGCGCTGTCGCTCTTCAGCAGCTGCTGGCTGAAGGCGAGAGCGCGCGCGTCCAGCAGCTCGGCCTCGGGGCAGTCCCAGCGATCGAGGTGGTAGACCTTGGTGCCGCCGAACGCCGCCACGGGCGCGCTGGCGAACCGGCGGTCCCGCTCGAGCTCGTGGATGCGCGCCACGAGTCCGCCGCGGATCGCCTCCGCATCGGCGAAGAAGGTGATGAGGATGTCCGGATGGATCGCGCTCTGCACGCGCTGTCCCGCGGGCCAGACGGCAATCTCCGCTGATCCGATGCGCACGGTATCCGCGTCGGCGGCGGTTTCATCCGTCATGGCTGTGCTCCGGCAATCGATGCGCGCGGAGTCTAGCACATCGCTCCGCGCATGCGACCGCATCGCGAAGCGCGCGCGCCCGTGCCCGAGGCACGTCACGATCAGATGAGCTACACCGGTTGAGGTTGTCATCCCGGCGAAAGCCGCTATCGGATTCACACATTTCTGCAGGACCGCCGTGCGGCCTTCGACAGGCTCAGGATGAGGGAAAACCTTGGTGGCACCAAGAAAAGTCCTCATCCTGAGCCTGTCGAAAGACGCACGGCCGCACTTTCAGGCTCATGCAAGCGATTGATCCGACTCGCCAACTTGCGTGCATCCCATAGCGGCGAAAGCCGGGATCCATAGACACGGGAGGCGCCGTAGGAGCTCAATAGCCGAGCGCGGTCGTCATGGATTCCGCCTTTCGCCGGAATACACCGTAAGGTTGTCGACGCCAGTCGCGCGCGCCCCGCTCCACCGCCTACTGCGTCGCCGCGACGGTCACCGCCTCTTCCCGGTACTCGCGCGGGAACAGCCGCTTCAACTCGCCGATCTTCGGCAGGTCGTTGAAGACGATGTAGGGATAGGTCGGGTTGTGCAGCAGGAAGTCCTGGTGATAGGCCTCGGCCGGGAAGAACCCCGTCAGGGGGTCGACGCGCGTCGCGATCGGCTGCGGAAAGCTGTGGGCGCCGTCGAGCTGCGCGATATAGGCCTGCGCGATCTTCTGCTGCGTGGCGTCGGCGAAGAAGATGGCGGAGCGGTACTGCGTGCCCTCGTCCGGCCCCTGGCGGTTGAGCTCGGTCGGATCGTGCGCCACGGAGAAGAAGATGCGCAGGATCTCCCCGTAGGAGACCTGCGCCGGGTCGAACGTGATCTGGACGGATTCCGCGTGGCCGGTTGTGCCGGTGGAGACTTCCTCGTAGCTGGCCGTGGCCTGCGCGCCGCCCGAATATCCGGCCAGCACCCGCTGCACGCCCCTCACATGCTGGAAGACGCCCTGCATGCCCCAGAAGCAGCCGCCCGCCAGCACGGCCGTCTGCGGCGCACCGGCGGCGAGCGGCTGGTCGAGCGCCGGCGGCGGCACGAGGCCGGGCGGCTCGTCGGCACGCGACGCCCATTGCGAGCACAGGCCGACCGCTAGCAGCGCGATCGTGCCGATGGCATAGAGCAGGAGATGCGAGGGTCCCTTTTGGCGCTTGGGCATGGCGTGTTTCCTTCGTTGGCGGCGGCTCGCGCCGGCATTTTCTCCAGCCCCTGCAATCTCCAACCGCCGGCGCCCGGTGCAAATCAAGAGCGCGTGATCTGCCGCGAGCCACCGCCGGCCCCTCGAGTCCGCGCTCTGGCGGGTCTCGCCGCGCGCGCTATATTCATGTGGATATAACGCTTGTGCTGGGTTTGAAGCCGGCGGTTGTATGATGGAGCCATATTCCGGACCTGCGGTCCGGCCGACATGCCCCTGCGGACGGGGCGGAAAAACCCAAGGAGGAGAGCCATGAATCTAGAACAGGCGAAAGCCCTGGAGAAGAAGGATTTGCACGGCCATGCCGACAAGCTGAAGTTCGAGACCCGTAATTTCATCTGGACCAAGGACCTCAACACCGCCATCCGCGCCGGCCGCGACCTCGAAGCCGGCGTGGTCTGGGTCAACTGCTTCGACCACGGCGACATGACCCAGCCCTGGGGCGGCTACAAGCAGTCCGGCTTCGGCCGCGACAAATGCCTGGAGACGATGACGCACTACACCCAGACCAAGTCCGTCTGGATCCATCTGGGCTGAGCTCGGCCGCTTGTGCCATTCACGGCGAAACGGCGCCGCTGCCGCCGCCGAGGCGGCGCTGACGACTACGGCGCGATGGCCGACGACCAAACGCTGTGGGTACGTTGTTGCGACGGATGCCGTCTGCCGATCAGGCGCGTTCGGACGCGACCGAGACTTCTTGTTCGATGCCGAGCGCGACGGCAGGCTAACAGGCGCGGTGAAAGACCATCTCCGTCGATCATCGCGCCTTCGCGCGCGGAGTGCCGCGACGGCCCTTGTCTTCTGCGTGCCGCAACTCCGGGCCTTCGTCGCCATCGAGTGCCTCGGCGGCTTTTCGCGCCTGCTCCTCCACCTGGCCAGATCTGACAAATTCCTCCGTCCCCTTCCTGTACGCGCGATCGGCGGTCTTGTTGCCCTCGCCTTCGTTTGGGCCTGCGCCCTTCGTGCCTTGCGCGTCTCCGGCGTTCTCCGGCGATTCGGGCTGAACATGGCCGGGGGACTCGATATGATTCGCCTCACGGGGAGGATCGGTGGCCTTCTCCGCCGAGCGCTTGTCTCGCGGCTCAATGGTCGCCGGTCCGGGACTGTGACGATGCGGATCGCCTGCCATGGCGGTGCCCTCCCTCCACGCGATGTCTGTCTCTGTGAATCAAGAAGCCTGGGCGTCTCCGTTGGTTCCATGGTGCTCCTGGAGGGAGGGTCCTATGCTCAGGGAGCGGCGGCTTGTCCCTTGTCCTTCCGCGCGCAGGTCTCTGCGTCAACCGCATCCGACGGCAAGAGCGATCAAGCGTGCGGCACGCCCTGTCGTCATGATCGGTTGTGCTGCTTGCGCCTGTGCGGGCGACGTCCAGACATCGAGATGAGGTCTCGCAGGCGAATTCTCGGCCCAGTCTCGGCCTCTCCATGGTTACTCTCGCCCTGCCGCCGCAATCTGAGGAGCACCTCATGTCGACATCCGCGAACGGCTCGGCGCCGATGCAGATCGCACAGGCCGACGACTGGCAAACGACCTCGCCCGCCGACGCCGGCTTCGCGCCGGATCTGGGCGACCGGCTCGACGCCGCCGTCCGGCGCGGCAACCTCGCCAATCTTCATGCCGCGCTCGTCGTGCGCCGCGGCAAGCTCGTGCTCGAGCGCTACTATGCCGGCCGCGACGAGCGCCGCGGCGAGCCGCTGGGCGTCGTGACCTTCGGTCCGGAGGTCAAGCACGACCTGCGCTCGATCTCCAAGAGCGTCGTCGGCCTGCTCTACGGCATCGCGCTCGCCGAAGGGCGCGTGCCCGCCCTCGACCAGCCGATCGTCGATCAGTTCCCGGCCTACGCCGACCTGGCGCGCGATCCGCAGCGCCGGCGCCTCACGATCGCGCACGTCCTGTCGATGACGCTCGGCACCGAATGGGACGAGACGCTGCCCTACACGAGCCCGCGCAACAGCGAGATCGCGATGGAGATGGCGCCGGACATGCTGCGCTTCGTGCTCGATCGCCCGATCGTCGCCGAGCCCGGCAGCCGGAGTTGACTTCTAACCATCTATGTTCTTATAATGTTCTTTCCGTCGATGGAGTACGCTCCACCGGCTCGTTGTTTGACATCGTGGATCAGAAATCGCCACGGCCTCCCTTGGGCTGAGTTCCCCTCGCTGCCCCATGAAGGGCCCGCCGTTAACTTCCTTTGCATGGGGTTGTTCCTCGGATTCAAGAATCCAGGTCCGAATTCCTGACCTATGCGTAACTTTGTCTTGCTGCGTGTGGCACTTTCGTCGAACCGATTGGGGATCGCTGCGCACCCGCTGGACGAAAGGACGGCCCGCTGGACATGGGGTCGATCGCTCAGAAAGACGCCGAGGGACTCGAATACTTCTCTGCGCCTTTGCGTCTCTGCGGTGACCTTGCTCTCGCGATCTCCGCTGGGCATGGGGTCCATCGCTCAAATTCAGCGGGGGTGCGCCGTCGCAAAGGACCAACCACGGAGAACACAGAGGTCGCGGAGGGGGCGCGAAGCGCAATCACCCCTTCTCGGTGTCCTCTGTGGTGAATCTTCTTCCCTGATCTCCGCTGGACATGGGGTCCTTCGCTCAAAATCGAGGACAGCCGTGCGCGGCTCCTGCGGCTCATCGTCCAGCGGCAGCGGTTTCCCCGCTGGGCATGGGGTCCATCCTCGCTTCTTGGGGCGAGGGCCCGCAGGCGCCCTGAAATCCCTCGCCCGTCGGCGGGAGCTACTCAGGAGAGGATCGCCCGGACCGCGCTTGACTGGGTGTGCATGCCGTTGCTGAGCACCAGTTCCGTGCCGTCGGTCGTGGTCTCGACCCGGGCGACCGTGGCGGTCACGTAGGAGGTGCTGGTCACCGGCTTGCCGTCGGCGTCGGCGGCGCCGAAGGTGAAGGTATAGGTGCCGTCCGGCAGGTCGTTGCCGCTGTTGTCGGTGCCGTCCCAGGTCAGTTCGTGCTCGCCGGCGCCGTTGTCGACCGCCATGGAGCGGACGATGGTGCCGTTGGCGTCGCGGATGACGACCCCGGCCTGGGCGGCGTTGTCGGCGAGCGAGTAGGTGAGGCTGGCGTTGCCGTCCTTCAGCTCGACGGCGCCACCGGGCAGCTCGACCTTGTGGCCGATGAGGCCGACGTCGGCCATCATGGAGCTGGCGCCCAGCGACTTGATGATCGTGTCGAGTTTCTGGTTGCCGACGATGGCCTGCTCGACTTGCGAGAACTGGCTGAGCTGGCTGACGAACTGGGTGGCGTCGAGCGGCGACAGCGGATCCTGGAACTTGAGCTGCGCCGTCAGCAGCGTCAGGAACGAGTTGTAGTCGGCGATGGCCTTGGTCTCGCTGCTATTGCTGCTGCTGCCGCTGCTGCTGCCGGGGAGCACGGTGTTGAGGGTCGAGGCGATATCCATCGGGTCCGTCCTGTCCTACACGCGGATGCTGAGAATGCCGTCGCGGATCACCTGGCCGAGCGGCTCGTCGCCGGTCGCCAGCTCACCGCCGTCGCCGAGGCCCGCATTGGCTGCGGCCTGATCGAAGCCCTCGCCGTTGCCGCGCCCGTTGCCCTGCTGCTGGCGCAGCATGAACGAGAGGCTGCCGCTGTCGACGTTCACGCCGGCCTGGCCGAGGCTGCGCTCGAGCGCCGGCACCTCGCGCTGCAGGATCTGCAGCGTCTCCGGCCGGTCGACCGTGAACTGGGCCGTCAGCTTGTCGCCCTGCCACTGCAGCTTCACGTCGATCGAGCCCAGCTCGGCCGGATGGAGATGCATCTGGATGGCGCGCTTGCCTTCGGCCACGGCATGGACGAGGCGGATCGAGATCTGGTCGGCCGGCGTCGGCGCATCGGCGCCCGGCTTCGCGGCGTCCGCGACCTTGTGGTAGAGCGCGGCCGAGCGGCTCGGGGAATCGATCGAGGTCAGAGTCGCGATCGCCTGGTCGGAACCATTCGACGCGGTGCGATCGTCGCGCAGGCCGCTCAGCGTCGCGTCCGTCGCGGCGGCGCTCGCCTCAGCCTTGACGATGCGGATCTGGGACTGGGCCTGCGTGCCGTCGGTGTTGCTGTTGGCGTTGCCCGCAAGCGGCGCCTCGCCGGCGAGACGGGCGGCCAGCAGACGGTTCGACTGCGGCGCTGGGCCCTCTGCTTGCGTCTTGTCGGCCGCTGTCGCATTGGCCGCCTTGAGGGGAGACCGTGGGCCGTTGTCGTTCGCGGTCGCCGTCGGCTTCGCACGCTGAGTCGGACGGGCCGCCTGGGCGAGATTGAGCATGTCGGCCGCCGTCATCGGGACCGCAGCGGCGGCGGTCGGCTCGGCGGGCGTTGCCGGCGGCTTCGCGGCATCCGCCGCCGTCGCCAGTTCCTTGGCCGGCGCCGGGGCGTTGCCGGCCGTGGTCGCCTCGACCGCGACGGCGGCGGCGGCGGGCAAGGCAACGACGATCGGCGCCGTCGGCGCGGCAGTTGTGACCGCGTCGGTGGGCGTGGGCAGGGCCACGGGCGCCGCCGTGACGACCGGCACGATGGCTGCAACGGGAACGGCCGCCGGTGCCGGCGCGGACGGATTGGCTGCCGGCGCTGCATCGGGCGCGCGGGGCGCAGCCGAATCGGTGGGCGAGGCCGCCGCCTGTGCCGAAGCGGCCGGGGCGTCCGTCGGGTCGGCGGCCTTCGTGTCGGTCGCCGATGCGTCGTCGGAAGGGTGGGCCGAGTCGTCCGTCGAGCAGCTGCGCTCGCGGGGGCGCTGGTCGCGGGTTGTCGAGGCCGTGTCCTTGGCCGGGTCCTGCTGGCCGTCGTTCTGCGTGAAGCGGTCGAGCAGCCGGTGGAAGGCATGACGCTGGGCGACATCCGCCGGACGATCGCGCGGCACGGACAGGCGGCTGTCGAGCAACGGGATCGGGGGCGTGAGCGGCAGGGGCTGTGACAAGACGAGGTCTCCCGAAATGCCCGCTCAGCCTAGGGGAGGCCGGTTTCAGCGAGGTTGCGTTCCCGAATGGTTAGCGGCCCTTAACCAAGCGGCCAGTTCAATGAGCCTGCGGCGGCGCAGCGCCGGAATCCGGGCTGGACGGCGGGGTCGTCTGGTCCTCGACGGCGCTGGCCGTTGCGCCGGCGGGACCAGCGGTCCCGCCCGCCGCGTCCTCATGCAGGAGGATGATGCTGATCCGGCGGTTGCGGGGATCCTCCGGGTGGTCGGGGAACAGGGGGTCGCGGTCGGCGCGGCCCACCACGCCCTCGATGCGGGCCTCGGCCAAGCCGGCCTCCATCATGGCGCGGCGCGACGCCAGCGCGCGCTCCGACGACAGGTTCCAGTTGTCGTAGTTCTTGCCGGGGGCATAGGCCAGCGAGTCGGTGTGGCCGCGAATCGAGACCTTGTTGGGCAGGTCGGCGATCGCCTGCGTCACCAAGCCGAGCAGCTGGCGCGTATAGTCGTAGGGATCGGCGCTGCCGAGCGCGAACATCGGTCGCTCGTCGCGGTCGACCAGCTGGATGCGCAAGCCCTCCGGCGTCTCGTCAATGATGAGGTTGTCGAGCAGGCCCTTGAGCTCCGGCAGGTTTTCGATCGATTTGCGCAGCTTGTCCGCCACCGCCTCGAACTGCTTCTGCTCGCGCTCCTTCATGGCCTTCTGGACGTCCTGTTCGGTCGGCTTGCCCTGGTTCGGCTGGTTCGCGTCGGGCGTCGTCTCGGTCGCCTGGCTCTTCGAGGTGTTGTCGTTGGGGGGCGCGAAGGTGAGCCGCGGGTCGATCGCGGTGATCCGGGAGCTGGGTGAGACGAGCGGTCCGGGCGCGCTCACGGAGGTGCCGTCGAGCACGCCGCCGGAGCCGGCGGTGCGCTGCGACACCGTGATAGGGTTGAAGTATTCGGCGATGCCGGTCTTCTGCTCGGGCGAGGTGACGTTGATCAGCCACATCAGCAGGAAGAACGCCATCATCGCCGTCACGAAGTCGGCATAGGCGATCTTCCAGGCGCCGCCGTGATGGCCATCGTCGCCGCCGCGCTTCTTCTTCTTGCGGATGATCGGCTGGACGACGTTGCGCGCCATGGCGGACTGCGCCTCAGGCAGCCTTGGCGAGCGCCGGTACGGACTCCGCCGCCTCGGCCGTCGCCTTTTCGACCTCCTCGAACGAGGGGCGCACGTCGTGCGTCAGCACCTTGCGGGCGAACTCGACTGCCACCTGCGGCGCGCAGCCGTTGAGGTAGGCGAGGATGCCCTGGCGCATGCACTCGAAGTACTTGACCTCGGCCTCGGACGCGGCCTTCACGGCCGAAGCGATCGGCGCGATGAAGCCGTAGGACAAGAGCACGCCGAGGAAGGTGCCGACGAGCGCGCCGCCGATCAGGTGGCCCAGCACTTCCGGCGGCTCCTTGATCGAGCCCATGGTGTGGATGACGCCCAGCACGGCCGCGACGATTCCGAGCGCCGGCGTGGCGTCGGCCACGTTCTGGATGGCGTGCGGCACGTGCGCCTTCTCCTTGCGCAGCGTGTCGATCTCCTCGTCCATGAGCGCGTCGATCTCGAACGGGTTCTTGGAGCCGAGGGTCACCAGCCGCATGTAGTCGCAGACGAAGTGCACCGCCTCGTGGTTCTTGAGGAAGCGCGGAAAGTGCATGAAGAGGGCACTCTCCTCGGGGTGCTCGATATGGGCCTCGATCGCCAGTTCGCCCTTGGTCTTGATCAGGCGGAACAGCGAATAGAGCGCCGACAGCAGTTCCAGATAGTCCTGCTCCTTGTACTTCTTCCCGGCCATCAGGACCTTGATGCAGCCGAAGCTCTCCTTCAGCACATGGGTCTGGGTCGAGTTGGAGGCGATGAAGGCGCCGAGCGCGGCGCCGCCGATGATCATGAACTCGAACGGCTGGAACAGGACGATGAGTTCCCCGCCGTTCAAGATATAGCCGCCGACAACGCAGCCGAGAATCGTGCCGAACCCGACGAGAACCAACATTGCTAAAATCCCGGATAACCGTCCGGCACCGATCCTAGGGCCGCGACGTAAAGAGGGCCTTACCGGCCGGCCGGCATCAGGCCCGCGCCCGCCTCAGGGAGAATACGTAGCTGATGACCTCGGCCACCGCGCGGTAATGCTCGGACGGCACATCCTGCTCGATCTCGACGCTCTTGAAGAGGGCGCGC
>Ga0335082_10000721_pt1 | contig 34384 bp, 32 predicted proteins | sample Lox_Sample_41_FD_206718 | JGI IMG/M metagenome (GOLD analysis project Ga0335082, IMG submission 206718) | Soil microbial communities from Loxahatchee National Wildlife Refuge, Florida, United States - Lox_Sample_4.1 | ecosystem: Environmental > Terrestrial > Soil > Wetlands | place: USA... | reverse complement strand
GATTACAGCGCCAAGCGCCAGGCGATCCAGCAACAGGACCAGTTGCTCCAGCAGAACTATGACAAGAGCAAGCAGGCGCTCGGCCAGCGGCTCGACAAGGCCCGCACAACCATCACGGCCTCGGCGCGCAAGGCGGTGCAGGACGTCGCCAAGCAGCGCAACCTCACCCTGGTTCTCGACCGCAGCGCCGCCCATTTGTTCGCCCCGCAATGGGACATCACAGACGAAGTCATGCAGCGCTTGAACAAGTCGCTGCCGAACATCAAACTGTAGTGATGGAACACCAGGAGAGACCGAGCTCCGGCGCCTCGGCGCCCGGCGAGGCGATTGCGGTAGACGTGAAGGGCGTGATGCGGATGATCCCGCATCGCCCGCCGTTCCTGATGATCGACCGGATCGAGAACATGCGCACCGACGCCGAGGCGACCGGCGTGAAGATGGTCTCGATCGGCGAGCCTTATTTCCAGGGCCACTTCGCCAGCGATCCCGTGATGCCGGGCGTGTTGATCATCGAGGCGATGGCGCAGACCGCCGCCGTGCTCGTCGTGCACACGCTCGGCGCCGCCTTCGAGGGCAAGCTCGTCTATTTCATGAGCGTCGATGACTGCCGGTTCCGCAAGCCGGTGGTGCCGGGCGACGAGCTCCGGCTGCATGTCACCAAGGATCGCAGCCGCGGCATGATCTGGAAGTTCAACGGCGTCGGCACGGTCGGTGGCCAGAAAGTCGCGGAAGCCACCTTCGCCGCCATGATCCGCGACAACACCTGACCCGCGAAAGCATCTGACGGGAGACGCGAGGATGTCGAACCAACTGCTCCACACCATGATCCGGGTGTTCGACCTCGACAAATCGATCGACTTCTACACCCGGCATCTCGGCATGAAGCTGCTGCGGCGCAAGGACTATCCGTCGGGCGAGTTCACGCTCGCCTTCGTCGGCTACGGCGACGAGGACGACAACACAGTGATCGAGCTCACCCACAACTGGGGCCAGAAGACGCCCTATGAGATCGGCACCGCCTTCGGCCATCTCGCGGTCGGCGTCGGCGACATCTACGGCGTCTGTGAGAAGCTCGGCGCGGAGGGCGTGAAGATCCCGCGGCCGCCTGGACCGATGAAACACGGCGGCTCGGTCATCGCCTTCATCGAGGATCCGGACGGCTACAAGATCGAGCTCATCCAGAAATAGACCAGCCGGCCCGGCCGGCAGCGTAAATGAAAGGGCGGTCCCTTGGGGCCGCCCTTTCTGCATTCAGGATGGAAGCGACAGATTACTTCCGCTTCTCCATCGGCACGTAGGGACGCTCGCCGTAGCCGGTATAAAGCTGGCGCGGGCGCCCGATGCGCTGCGTCGGGTCCTCGATCATCTCCTTCCACTGCGCCACCCAGCCGACGGTACGGGCGACCGCGAAGAGAACGGTGAACATCGAGGTCGGGAAGCCGATCGCCTGCAGGATGATGCCGGAATAGAAATCGACGTTCGGGAACAGCTTGTGCGAGATGAAATAGTCGTCCTCGAGAGCGACGCGCTCGAGCTCCATGGCGAGGTCGAGCAACGGCTCGTTGCGCTTGCCGAGTGCGTCCAGCACGTCGTGGCAGGCCTTGCGGATCACAGCCGCGCGCGGGTCGTAATTCTTGTAGACCCGGTGGCCGAAGCCCATGAGGCGCGTGTTGTCCTCCTTGTTCTTCACCCGCTTGATGTAGCCGGGCACGTTCTCCTTGCTGCCGATCTCGGCCAGCATCTTCAGCACCGCCTCGTTGGCGCCGCCATGGGCGGGGCCCCAGAGACAGGCGATGCCGGCGGCGATGCAGGCGAAGGGATTGGCCCCGGAGGAGCCGGCGATGCGTACCGTCGAGGTCGAGGCGTTCTGCTCGTGGTCGGCGTGCAGGATGAAGATCAGGTCCATGGCCTTGGCCACGACCGGGTTGATCTCGTACTCCTCCGCCGGAACCGCAAAGGTCATGCGCAGGAAGTTCTCAGCGTATGAGAGGTTGTTTTGCGGATAGATGAAGGGCTGGCCGGTCGCATACTTGTAGGCCATGGCTGCGATGGTCGGCACCTTGGCGATCAGGCGGTGCGAGGCGATCATGCGCTGCCGGGGATCGTGGATGTCGGTGCTGTCGTGGTAGAAGGCCGAGAGCGCGCCCACCACAGCCACCATCACGGCCATCGGATGCGCGTCGCGGCGGAAGCCCTGGAAGAACCGCGCGATCTGCTCATGCAGCATGGTGTGGTAGGTGATGTTCTTCTCGAACTCCTTCAGCTGCTTCGCGTTCGGCAGCTCACCTTCCAGCAGCAGGTAGCAAACCTCGATGAAGCTGCTGTGGGCTGCCAGCTCCTCGATGCGGTAGCCGCGATGCGTCAGGATGCCTTCGTCGCCGTCGATGTAGGTGATCGAGGACTGGGTCGAGCCGGTCGAACCATAGCCCGGGTCATAGGTGAAGAGGCCATGGTCGGTGTAGAGCTTACGGACATCGACCACGTCGGGGCCGACCGTGCCCTTCAGCACCGGCAAGTCCCAGGATTGACCGCTGCGATCGTCCTTCACCGAGACCTTGGTGTAGGCCTTCGGCGCCGCCGGTTTCACGCCGCTGTTCTTGACCTTGATATCGAGCTTCACGGGCTTGGACCGCGTGGATTTCGAGGGGGCGGCCGCCTTTCGTGCCGGTTTGGACTTCTCGGCCATCATCCGCTTCTTTTCGGGCTTCGATTTGGTCGCCATGAGACACCTCGTGTAGGGACCGCGGGGGAGACCGCGGAAGAGACAGGGGCGGGTGGTGGCTCGCCTTCATGTCAGCGATGTTGCACCGCCGCAAACTGGCGACACGCTAACAGATGGTTGGTTAACGGTCCATGACCGGTTGATGAAAGCCCCTGCAGGCGCCGCGGCTGTTAAACGGCGTCAGCGATCCGTCCCAGACTCTCGGATCGGTCAAGGATTTCCATAACTTCGAAGATGCCCGGCGAAGTCGTCGAACCGGTGAGCGCCGCCCGGAGCGGCTGCGCGATCTGGCCGAGTTTCACATTTTTTGCTTCGGCGAACTGCCGAACCGCGGCCTCAAGATTGGCCGCCGTCCAGTCCGTGACACCTTTCAGCGCCTCGGCGAGGCCCTGCAGCAGCGCCTTCGCCTCCGCCGTCAGCAACGCAGCCGCCTTGTCGGCGATCGCGAGCGGCCGCGCTGCGACATAGATCTGCGCGTTCTCCGCCAGCTCCTTCAGGGTCTTCGCCCGGGCCTTCAGTCCCGGCATGCCGCGCCGGAGGCGCTCAATCGCGGCCGGGTCCTTGACGCCGAGCCGAGCCGCGACGTCGGCCGCCAACTTTACGTCATCGGCCTCGCGGAGATAATGACCGTTCAAATTGTCGAGCTTGGCGAAGTCGAAGCGCGAGGGCGAGCGGCCCACCTGTGGCAGGTCGAACCACTCGATCGCCTGCGCGGTCGAGATGATTTCGTCGTCGCCATGCGACCAGCCAAGGCGGAGCAGGTAGTTCCGCAAAGCCTCCGGCAGATAGCCCATCTCACGATAGGCCTCAACGCCGAGCGCACCGTGGCGTTTCGACAACTTCGACCCGTCCGGCCCGTGGATCATCGGGATATGCGAGAAGCTCGGATGCTTCCAGCCCATGGCGTCGTAGATCTGCACCTGGCGGAAGGTATTGGTCAGATGATCGTCGCCGCGGATGACATGCGTGATGTCCATCTCGTGGTCGTCGACCACCACCGAAAGCATGTAAGTCGGCGTGCCGTCGCTCCGCAGCAGCACCATGTCGTCGAGCTGCTCGTTCGCGACCCGGACCTCGCCCTGGACCTCGTCAGTCACCACGGTCTCGCCGTGCTGTGGCGCTTTGATCCGGATCACCGGCTTCACACCCTCGGGCGCCTCCTTGGGATCGCGGTCGCGCCAGCGGCCGTCGTAGCGCACGGGCTTGCCCGCGGCCATGGCGGCCTTGCGCATCTCCTCCAGTTCCTCGACCGAGCAATAGCAGCGATAGGCCTTGCCCTCGGCCAGCAGCTGCTCCGCCACCGCCGCGTGCCGGGCCTGGCGGGCGAACTGCATCACCACCTCGCCATCCCAGTCGAGGCCGAGCCACTTCATCCCGTCGATGATCGCGTCGATCGCAGCTTCCGTGGAGCGCACCCGGTCGGTGTCCTCGATCCTGAGACGGAACTGGCCGCCATGATGGCGGGCATAGAGCCAGTTGAAGAGGGCGGTCCGGGCGCCGCCGATATGGAGGAATCCGGTCGGGGAGGGGGCGAAACGGGTGATGACACTCATGATTGAGGAAATCCGGCTGATTTCGTGCTGGGATCGGGAAGTTGAGGTAGTGTCTAACACATCCGCCCCCTTCCCTGGCAAATCCGGCGGGCGGCGCGAAGCGAGGGGGCGCAAGCCTTGGATCTGGCGACGATCGGCGGTGTCATCCGGGAGCGGAGCGAGACGTTCCTTGCCGGCGAGCGGGCGAACTGGCCGGGCTGGCTCGCGGTGGCGCTCGGGCTCGGCATCGCCGTCTATTTCGCGCTGCCGGTCGAGCCGCCGCTCTGGCTCGGCGCAACGCTGGTGCTTCCTCTCGCGGGCGCAATGGTGCTCGCCCGGCGCGATGGCCTGATCCTCATCGTCCTGGCGGCGCCGCTGGCGGCGGCAATCGGATTCGGCGCGGCTCAGTTCCGAACCGCGCTGGTGGCAGCGCCACAGCTCCAGGACCCGATCCGCTTCGCGCATGTGACCGGCCGAGTGGCGGAGATCGAGCCGCTGCCCCACGGTGTCCGCGCGACGCTCGACCAGGTCGCCATTGCCGAGTTGCCTCCGGCGGCGACGCCGCTCCGGATCCGAGTCTCGATCATGAAGGGTGTGGAGCAGGTCGCGATCGGCGCCCGTCTCGACCTGCTGGCCAACCTGCAGCCGCCGGCTGCGCCGGCAGTGCCGGGCGCCTTCGACTTCCGGCGGCAGAGCTATTTCGCCCGGCTGGGCGCCACCGGTATCGTCATGGGCATGCCCCACGTCCTACCGGGCACTGACGCTGAATCCCTCCGCAGCCGCGCGTGGTTCTGGATCGATCGCCTGCGGGCGACGATCGGCACCCGCATCGCGGTGCTGGAGCCCAGTGCCGCCGGCGCCATGGCCCGCGCCCTCACCGTCGGCGACCAGACGGCCCTCACCGCGGATGACACGAATGCGATGCGGATCTCCGGCCTCGCGCATCTGCTCTCGATCTCCGGGCTTCATATCGGCATGGCGGCGGGGCTCTTCTTCTTCGGACTTCGCTCGCTGCTGGCGCTGATCCCGCGCCTTGCGTTGCGCCATCCGATCAAGAAATGGTCGGCTGCCGCCGCGATCCTTGCCGCCGGCTTCTATGCGCTGCTGGCCGGCGCGACGGTGCCGACCGAACGGTCCTTCGTCATGATCGCGATCGTCTTCCTGGCGGTGATGGTGGACCGCGCGCCGTTCTCGTTCCGCATGCTGGCCTGGGCGGCGATCGCCGTGCTGCTGTTGCAGCCGGAGAGCATCACCGGAGCCAGCTTCCAGATGTCGTTCTTCGCGGTGCTGGGCCTCATCGCCGCGTTCGAGGTGCTACGTACGCGGTTGAACGCCTGGCGCGGCAGGCGCAGCGATCCGGTCGATGCGTTCGGCCGTGCGATGAACATTCTTCGCGGCATCCTGTTCTGGTTCGGGACCCTCATGCTCACCAGCGGCATCGCCACGGTGATGACCGCGCCGTTCGCGATGTATCACTTCGACCGCCTCAGCACCTATGGCGTGGTCGCCAACATGGTCGCGGTGCCGGTGACGGGATTCTGGGTCATGCCGATGGGCATGGCGGCGCTGCTGCTGATGCCGTTCGGATGGGACGCGCCGTTCTGGCATGCGGCGGCCCGCGGCTGCGACGTCATCCTCTTGATCGCCCGGACCGTCTCCGACTGGCCCCATGCCGTGCTGACCACCCAGGCGATGCCGCTCGCAGGGCTCGTGACCGTCTCGCTCGGGTTGGTCGTCCTATGTCTGATGCAGAGCCGCTGGCGGCTCCTGGGCCTGGCACCGGTGCTGGCGGGGCTGGCGCTGGTCTGGATCACACCGACTCCCGACCTGTTGGTCTCCGGCGACTTGAAGCAGGCCGCCGTGAAGGACGATGCCGGGCTCTATCATGTGATCGCACCGCGTGCGGCGAAGCTCGCCACCCAGACCTGGCTGCGCCGGAACGGTCAGGTCGAGCCGGCACGCTTTCCGGAGCCCGGCGATACGGCTTCGGACGCGCTCTCCTGCGATGCCGCCGGCTGCATCTTCCAACGTGGAGGTTCGATGGTCGCCCTGGTCAAGACCGGCGATGCGCTGGCGGAGGATTGCCGGAACGCCGACCTCGTCGTCGCCCTGGTACCGATCCGCGGCGATTGCCCGCATCCCCGGGCGATGATCGACCGCTTCGATCTCTGGCGCGGTGGCGCCTACGCGGTCTGGCTTGGCAGGGCCGGGCAGATACGGGTCGAGAGCGTGGCGGCGAGCCTCGGCGACCGGCCCTGGGTATTGGACCGGATGCGGCAGGGGATCCGAGAGCGGACGCTGGTCGGCGATCCCGAAACACCGGCGGACGGGGAAGCGGAAGACACCGCCCTGGCGGCGGACCAGACGGACTAGCGGGAGCTCAATACCGCCGCATCAGGCCGACCAGGCGCCCTTGGATCTTCACCCGGTCGGGGCCGAAGATGCGGGTCTTATGGGCCTGGTTGGCGGGCTCGAGGGCGATGGAATCGCCCTTGCGGCGCAGGCGCTTCAGCGTGACCTCGCTGCCGTCGATCAAGGCCACGACGATGGCGCCGTTCTCCGCGGTCTCGCAGCGCTCGATCAGCACCGTGTCGCCGTCGTGGATTCCCGCCTCGATCATGGAATCGCCTTCGACCGCGAGGGCGTAATGTTCGCCGCGGCCGAGCATGCTGGCCGGGATATCGATGGCATTGCTGTTGTCGCGCAGCGCCTCGATGGGCGTGCCCGCCGCGATCTTGCCGTAGAGCGGCAGCTGCACGGTCTCAGCCACATTGGCGACCATGGCGCCGGGAATGCTGGGCGTGAAATCACCGCGGATGACATTGGCGGAGAAACCGCGCTTGGCACTGTCGCTCGCGGCTGCTGTGGCGCCGCGGCTGGCCTCGCCGCGCCCCATCTGGTCATCCGAGAGCCGAGTCACTTCGAGGGCGCGGGCGCGATGCGGCAGGCGGCGGATGAAGCCACGTTCCTCAAGACCGGTGATCAGGCGATGCACCCCGGACTTCGATTTCAGCCCGAGGGCGTCCTTCATTTCGTCGAAGGAAGGCGAAATCCCGGTATCGGCCAGCCGCTCCTGGATGAACTGCAGCAGCTCCCGTTGCTTCCTGGTCAGCATCGCTTTCAATCCTTTCTCCGGTTCCCATCCCGCCCGGCGACACGCTTGCGACCCGTCGACTCACCCGTCGACTCAGGCCTTGGGAGCAGGAACAAAGCAAAAACTGAGGCAATGTTCTAGTTTAGTTCGTGGAAAAGTCAAGCATGTCCGACCGATTCGGGTGGTCATTATTGGGAGACAATGACCAAAGCCACGCCGTCGAGGTCAACCGAGTAGGACCATCTCCACAGTCTCGCCGGCCTTGATTGCCGGTGAGTGGGGCGCGCGGATGACCAGACCGCCGGAGCGGGAGAGCGCGGTGAGCATGGCGCTATCCTGCTTGCCGAACGGTGTGGCGACGAGGCCGTCGGCATCTGCGACCACGGCAGCGCGCAGATAATCCTGGCGCTGGTCGTTGGCCGGCAGATCGCAACCGAGCCGCGCGCGGACGACGCGCGGGCCGACCTCGCGGAGGCCGAGCATTCGGGCGATCGCCGGGCCCACGAAGAGCGCCGCCGTCACCAGCGCCGAGACCGGATTGCCGGGGAGGCCGATGACCCGCAGGCCTTGCTGAGCCGCGCCGAGCCTGCCGAACATCAGCGGCTTGCCCGGACGCATGGCGATCTTCCAGAAGTCGAGATCCATGCCCTTCGACTTCAGCACGCCCTGCACGAGATCGTGCTCACCGACCGATGCGCCGCCACTGGTCAGCAGCAGATCCGCGCCGGCGGCGCGATCGATCATGTCGCCGAGCGCCGCGCGCTCGTCGCGGGCGATGCCGAGATTGAGAGGATCGCCGCCACAGGAGGCTACGAAGGCGGCGAGGGCGATGCCGTTGGAGGCGACGATCTGGCCCGGCAAGAGGTCCTCGCCGGGCTGGGCGAGCTCGTTGCCGGTGGAGATGATGGCGACACGCGGCTTCCGGACGACCTCGACCCAAGGCCAGTTCATCGCCGCGGCGAGGCCGATATCGGAGGGCGTCAGGCGCCGGCCGGCTTCGACTCCGACCTGGCCGCGCTGGAAGTCGTTGCCCGTGGCGCGGATATGCCGGCCCGCCGCATGCGTGCCCTCGACGATCGTGACCCAATCGCCGTCCCTGGTCGTGTTCTCCTGGATGACGATGCAGTCGGCGCCTTTCGGCAGCGCGCTGCCGGTGAAAATTCGCGCGGCCTCGCCGGCGCCGACCGCGCGGACCGGGAGGCTGCCGGCGGCGATCGATTCCACGACCATGAGGCGCGCCGGGATGGTCGCTACGTCTGCGGCGCGCACAGCATAGCCGTCCATGGCGGAGACTGCCTGGGGCGGATGGTCGAGCCGCGCTGCGATAGGCTTCGCCAGCGCCCGGCCGAGCGCCTGGTCGAGGGCGACGATCTCCCCGCCGAGCGGCGCGAAGGCGGCGAGGATCCGCTGCGTGGCCTCCTCAACGGGGATCATGGCCGAACCGGAATCATCAAGGGGCCTCGAAGGTGCCGGACTTCCCGCCGCTCTTATGGGTGAGCCGGATCTCCGTGATCTTCATGCTGCGATCGACCGCTTTCACCATGTCATAGACGGTCAGAGCGGCGATCGAGACGGCAGTCAGCGCCTCCATCTCCACGCCGGTGCGGCCGTTCAACTTGCAAGTGGCGGTGATGTCGACGGCCGACCGCGCCTCGTCGAGCGAGAGCTCCACGGTCACCGACGAAAGTGCCAAGGGATGACAGAGCGGGATAAGGTCGGGCGTCCGCTTGGCGCCCATGATGCCAGCGAGCTGCGCTACCGAGAGCACGTCGCCCTTCTTGACGCCCCCGGACTTGATCAGCGCCAGAGTCTCCCGCGCCATCAGCACGGCACCCTTGGCGACCGCGACACGCTCAGTCTCCGCCTTCTCCGAGACGTCGACCATCCGGGCGTTGCCCTCCGCATCGAAATGGGTGAGGCGGCTCATGCGCCTTAGGCAACCATGTCTTCGGGGCGCGCGCCGCGGCCGCCCAGCAGGGCCCGCGTGGCGGCGGTGACGTCGGGCTGGCGCATCAGGCTTTCGCCGACCAGGAAGACCGAGGCGCCGACGCGGTGCATGCGCTCCAGATCGGCCGTGGTGTTGAGGCCGCTTTCCGCCACGACGATGCGGTCGCGCGGGACCTTGGGGGCGAGCGCCTCCGTTACCGCAAGATCGACTGCCAAGGTCTTGAGATTGCGGTTATTAATGCCGATGAGGCGGGCCTCGAGCTTGAGGGCGCGATCGAGCTCCTCGGCGTCGTGGACCTCGATGAGGCTGTCCATGCCGAGATCGGAGGCGAGGGCGGCGAGCTCCGCGGCCTGGTTGTCCTCCAGCGCCGCCATGATCAGCAGGATGCAATCGGCGCCGAGCGCCCGAGCCTCATAGATCTGATAGGGCTCGAGCATGAAGTCCTTGCGCAGCAGCGGCAGGTCGACCGTGGTGCGGACCGCCATCAGGAAGGCGTCCTCGCCCTGGAAGTAGGGCCGATCGGTCAGCACGCTGATGCAGGCGGCGCCGCCGTCGCGATAGGCGCGGGCGAGGGCGGGTGGGTCGAAGTCGGCGCGGATCAGGCCCTTCGAGGGCGAGGCGCGCTTGATCTCGGCGATGAGGCCGAAGCGCCCCGAGGCCGCGACCTGCTCCAGGCGCTTCCCGAAGCCGCGCGGCGGATCGATCTGGTTGCGACCAAGCGCCGCCGCCGTCATCTCCGAGGGCGGCATCACGCGCTTGCGTGCAGCGATGTGCTCGACCTTGTCAGCACAGATCTTCGCGAGGACGTCGCTCATGATGCGGGTTTGACCGTTCCGGCAGAGTTGGTGATACGCACCAGCGCGGCGAGGGTGTCGCGGGCCTTACCCTGGTCGAGCGCCACGGCGGCGAGGTGCAGTCCCTCCGGCATATCGGAGGCACGCTCGCCGATGACAAGAGCGGCAGCGGCATTCAGCAAGACGATGTCGCGATAAGGGCCGGGCACACCTTCGAACAGCTCGCGGATCGCCTGGGCGTTGGCGGCGGGATCGGCACCCTTCAGGGTCGCAGGGTCCGACGCCTCGATGCCGAACTCCTCCGGCGCGATGGTGAAGGTCCGGATCGCGCCATGGCGCAGCTCGACGACCCGGGTCGGGCCGGTGGTCGTGATCTCGTCGAGCCCGTCGCTGCCATGGACCAGCCAGGCGTGTTCGGTGCCAAGGTTCCGGAGCACATGCGCCATGGGCTCCTGCCAGTCGGCCGAGAACACGCCCAAGAGCTGGCGCTTGACACCGGCCGGGTTCGACATCGGGCCCATCAGGTTGAAGATGGTGCGGGTGCCAAGCTCGGCGCGGGTGGGGCCCACATGCTTCATCGCGCTGTGGTGCTTCTGCGCCCAGAGGAAGCAGGTGCCGGTCTCGGCGAGCGCGCGCTCCACCGTCGCCATGTCGGCCTCGAGGTTGACGCCGAGCACCGCCAGCACGTCGGCGGCGCCGCTCTTCGACGATGCGGCGCGGTTGCCGTGCTTCGCCACCGGCACGTTGCAAGCGGCGCAGATGATAGCGACTGGCGTCGAGATGTTGAGGGTGCCGGCATGGTCGCCGCCGGTGCCGCAGACGTCAATGGCGCCGGTGGGTGCCGCGATGCGGGTCATCTTCTCCCGCATCACCTTCACCGCGGCGGTGATCTCCTCGACGGTTTCGCCGCGCACGCGCAATGCGATCAGGAAGGCGCCGATCTGGGCCGGCGTGACCTCGCCCGCCATCATGGCGCCGAAGGCCTGCTCGGCCTGTGCCTGCGTGAGCGCCTTGCCCTGGGCGACGAGCCCGAGCAACGCCTTGAAGTCGACGCTCGTCGCTGCCGCGGGCGGCGTTTGAACGACCGGAGCGTTCATCAGGCGACCTTCTCCACTCGGAGGTTTGTGCCGCAATCCTGCAGGAAGTTGGCGAGGATCTTGTGGCCGTGCTCGGAGGCGATGCTCTCCGGATGGAACTGCACGCCGAAGATCGGCAGCGTCTTGTGCTGCAGGCCCTGGATCACGCCATCCTCGCTCTGCGCGGTGATCTCGAGCTCGGCCGGGAAGCTTGCGGGCTCGATGGTCAGCGAATGATAACGGGTGGCGTTGAAGTCGTTCGGCACGTCGCGGAACACACCCTTGCCGGTGTGGTGGACCTTCGAGAGCTTGCCATGCATCGGCTTCGGCGCACGCACGACCTTGCCGCCATAGACCTGGCCGATCGCCTGATGGCCGAGGCAGACGCCGAAGATCGGCACCTTGCCGGCGGCGCGTTTGATGAGATCGAGGCAGATGCCGGCCTTGTCGGGATCGCACGGGCCGGGCGAGAGGATGATGCCTTGCGGATGCTTCGCCAGCACTGCATCGACGGAAATCTTGTCGTTGCGATGCACCTCGAGCCTGGCGCCCAGTTCCCCGAGATAGTGGAACAGGTTGTAGGTGAAGCTGTCGTAGTTGTCGATTAGGATGAACATGTCCGGGGCCGATTCATCAAGTGGGCAGTGAGTTTAGCAGGCGATGTTGGAGGAGGGAAGCAAGCCGCACGGTGCAGATTCCAAGGCCGCGGAGGCCGCTCTCCCGCGCCTCGCGGGCCTGAAATCGACCTGGCTGCCGATCGCCGGCGCGCTCCTGGCGGCATTGGCCCTGGCGGTCCTCATCCTGCTCGCGGCGCAGCGGAACTATGGCCCGATCCTGTGGCCCCAGCTCGAACGGAATTACTGGCTGGTCGCGGCGCTCTCGGTGCTGGTCTGCCTCGGCCTCGGGAAGGACGTCCAACGCGCCGGCGCCCTGGACGTCGCCGCATTCCGCGTCTCGGGACGGCTGATCCTGGCGCTCGGCGCCGATGCCGGGCTGGCGGCGGGAATCCTCTGCGGCGCCGACCGCGGCACGGCGTGGAATTTGGAGAGCGGTCTTGCCGGGTTCTTCCTGGCGAATGGGATCGTCGCCGCGGGCCTGCTGGGGCGGCGGCTGGTCGCCGGCGGCCGACACCGGATATCCGCGCCGCAGTCCGCCGCCGTCGCGAATGCCATCGTCGGGCCGGGCATGCTGGTGCCGTTCGACGGCATCGTGATTTCAGGACGTTCCGAGATCGATGACGGACCGATCGGCGGCTCGGCGCTGGGTGCGATCAAGCTTGCCGGTGACACGGTGCGGCGGGGCGCTCGCAACGGCGACGGATCCCTGACCATCGAGCCGCTGGTCGAGCCGCCCTTGGTCGAGCCGGATTATCCGCCGGCCAGGGTGTTCGCGGCCTCGCTGCATGCCCGCGCCCGCCTGGTCTTCGCGGCGATGCTGGCGCTCGCCCTCGTGATCGCCGTATGGCGCGGAGAGACGCTGCCGGCCCGCGCCATCGTCGGCCTGCTGGTGCTCGCGGTCGCGACACCATTCTCCCTCGGGCTGGTGCGGCCGCTGATCTATGCCAAGGCCGAAAGGCTGGCGAAGGGGATGGGCTGGCACCTCAACGGCACGGCGGCGCTGGAAGCGCTGGCAGAGGCGAGCGCCATCGCCTTCGGGCGCGCCGGCATCGTGACCAGGACCGAGCTCGAAGTCGCGGCACTGCATCCCGCGGTCGGCATCGAGGCCGCCGAGCTCATTGCGGCCGCGACCAGCGTCGCGCAGTCGAGCGAAAGCGTCTGGGCGAAGACGCTGCTGCGCTATGCGGTCACCCGCAAGCTGCGCCTGGCGCCGATCGTCGAATGGTCGGACGAGCTCCTGGAGATCGGCTTCGGTCTCACCGCGCGGACTCAGGGCGGTCAGGTGCTGGTCGCGGGATCCCGCGACTGGCTGGCCGGGCAGGGGATCCGCACCCACCTCCTGGAGGCCCAGGAGCGCGAGAGCCTGAGTGCCGGACGCCGCTCGCTCTGGGTGGCGCAGATCGAGCCGGCGCCGATCCTGATCGGCGTCATCATCGCCGGCGAACGGTTGAAGCCGGGCGCCTCGGAAATGTGCAAGAATGCCAAACGATTCGGTCTCGTGGGCGCGCTCATGGACCGGCGTGACATGGAAGGCGGCGCGGAGCTCGCGCGCTATCTCGGATTGAGACTGGTGGAGGACGACATCCTGGCCCGGAAGGCGATGGAGACCGAATGGACGACCGCGGGCCTCCGGCCCGTGATCGTGCAGCATCGCGGCGATCCCTTGCCGGTGGCACCCGATGGCCCGCGCCTGCTGATGGGCGCGCGCTTCGACCGGCAGGACGGTCTCGCGGTTGCCGGCGGCTGGAGCGCCGCCACGGAGCGGGAGGACCCGCGCCTTATCCTCGACCTGCTGCGGATCGCCCGTGAGACCCAGCGCCGCGAGAAGCTCGGCCTGCTGCTCGCCTATGTGTTCTCGGTGCCGGGGCTCTGGCTGCTGGCGAGCGGGCGCAGCTCGGCCGCGATCCTGGTCGCGGCGGCACTGATCGGCCTGATTGGCGTCATCGTCAATGCGCAGCTGCTCGGCTTGGTGTCCTCGACCGCCACCGAGATCGACGAGGAGTGACGATGACAAAGCGCCGCGCCCGCAAGTCCTCCCGCGCGCCCGCCGGTCCGCTGGCGCGACTGAAGAAGAAGATCGGCACCGGCTTCGCGGCGTTGCTCGCCCTCCGTTGGGCGCATTCCGCGATCTTTGTCATCGGCATTGCGATCGGCCTCGCGCTGGGGCTTGGTCTCGGTCTCGGCTACACCTGGCTGCAGGGAAGAATGCACCACGCCGCGGCGCCGTCCCCAGTGGCGATGGTCGCCCCGCAGCCACCGGTCGTGACCACCCAGCCGACGCTGGCGCCCGCACTCACAGTGGCACCCACACCGCCGCCCCAGGCGCAAGCGCCGGCGTCCATTCCCCCGGCCTATGTCGAGGAGACAGAGCCCTCGACGGACGACACCTCCACCGTCGACACGCCGCCGCTCCCGGCGACGCCGCCGCCGCCGACGCAGGAACCTCCGCAGCCGAGCTTCACCCCGGCACCGCAGGCGGCCAATCCGTCACCCGCCAATCCCGCGCCTGCCGTGACGCCGGAATGGCTGAAGAACGCCGTGGCTTCGATCGATCCAGGCGATCGGCCGGCGATCGCCATCGTGCTCGACGACGTGGGCGTGGCGCCCTCCGACGTTGCGGGCGCCGTGGCGCTGCCGGCGCCGGTGACGCTCTCGATCATGACCTATGCGCAGAATGCGCCGAGGGTCGCCGAGGCGGCGCACCAGGCGGGGCACGAGATCATTGTGCATGTGCCGATGGAGCCGGTGAACCGGGATGCCGATCCCGGGCCGCACGCGCTGCTGACTGGACTTCCGGCGGCCGAGCTGCAGCAGCGCCTCGACTGGGGGCTCGCGCAATTCCCCGGCTATGTCGGCATCAATAACCACATGGGCAGCAAGTTCACCCAGGACCCGGCGGGGATGCGCGTCGTGTTGGAGGTCTTGAAGGCCCGCGGCCTGCTGTTCCTCGATTCCCGCACCATCGCAAACTCGGTCGGCGACCAGCTCGCGGCCGAGCTCGGCGTCACGCATTTGAAGCGTGACGTCTTCCTCGACAACGTGATCGACGAGGCGGACATCATGAAGGCGCTGGCGAAGACCGAGGCGGTCGCGCGGAAGCAGGGTTTCGCCATCGCGATCGGCCATCCGCATCCCGACACGGTCGCGGCGCTCCGCCGCTGGATCCCGGAAGCGAAGGCCAGGGGCTTCATCCTGGTGCCGCTCAGCGAGATCGCGAAGAAGCAGATGGGCGTGACGGGGTAAGGTTGCCGTGGGGGCAGGGGTGGAAGACTGGATCAAGAATGCCGGCGTGCTGTCGGTCGCCGTGGTCCTCGACGTGCTGGATGCGATCGGGCTCCGGCGACAGGCGATCCTCGGTCTGACGCCGCGCACGCTTTCCGGACCCGTCGTGGGCCGCGCAAAGACCCTGCTCTGGGTCGATTTCGCCTATGACGATCCCGATACCTACGAGCTCGAACTGAAATCCGTGGATTCCATCGCCGCGGACGACCTCGTGGTCTGCGCCACGGCGAACTCCGACCGCTCCGGCATCTGGGGCGAGCTCCTGACCACGGCGGCCCAGAAGCGCGGCGCCCGCGGCATCGTCACCGACGGCGCGGTGCGCGACTTGGCACATATGGAGGCGATGGGCTTTCCGGTCTTCGCCCGCCACCTCTCGCCCTATGACAGCATGAACCGCCAGAAGGTGGTGGCCTTCGACGTCCCCGTGGAGATCGACGGCGTCGCCATCGCGCCTGGCGACGTGCTCATCGCCGACCGCGACGGCGTCGCCGTGGTGCCGCAGGCGGTCGTATCGAGGATTCTCGCAGCGGCTTTGGAGAAAGTGACGGCCGAGAGCCGGTTCCGCGACGCGGTCAAGGGCGGGATGTCGCTGATGGAAGCCTATCGGCGGTTTCAGGTGCTCTAGGGAACGCAGTGAGAGAGACATCCGGATGGTGTTGCGACTGAGACGAGACACCCTCGCGATCTCCGGGATGGTGATCGCGTTGTGCGGTGCTTCGGAGGGCGCTGCGGCTGACCCAGTCGGTGATTATTGTTCGTCGCTGATAGATCGAATGCATTTCTGCATGGCCGCGTTCTTCAGTGCGCACAAGAGCGAGGAAGCCCAGCGTGAATGTGAACACGCGCCTGACATGGTACAGGGGAAATACCAAGCCGCGCTTGACGCGGTGCCCGCAGACAGTCCGCAGAGAGACCTGATTGCCGAATCATATCTTGCACTCTTGATCGACCTCAAAGCATTTCGGGAGGTGAAGATCGATCAGGTCCTTACGGACGAGGAACTCCACCGGTTGCCGCCAATCGTCCATAAGGCTTGTGATTAGGAGAGGCGCACCTGCGCGAACGCGGCCGGCGAAACTATCGAGAATAGAATCTACCTGTTCCCGCCGCCCTGCGCGAACCGCACCGCTTCTTCGGCGGCGCGGATGAGGGCGCGGGCTTTGTGCTGGCATTCCTGGTGCTCGCTCTCCGGAACTGAGTCCGCAACGATCCCGGCGCCGGCCTGGACGTACATGACGCCGTCCTTCACCACCGCGGTCCGGAGCACGATGCAGGTGTCCATGGCGCCGTTGGCGGCGAAGTAGCCGACGGCGCCGCCGTAGATGCCGCGCTTCTCCGGCTCCAGCTCCTCGATGATCTCCATGGCGCGGACCTTGGGCGCGCCGGAGACGGTGCCGGCGGGGAAGCCGGCCATCAGCGCGTGCATGGCGTCGTATTGCGGGTCGATCTTGCCGTCGACGTTGGAGACGATGTGCATGACGTGGGAGTAGTACTCGATCACGTTCCGCTCGGTGACCTTGACCGAGCCGATCCGCGCCACGCGCCCCACGTCGTTGCGGCCGAGGTCGAGCAGCATCAGGTGCTCGGCGAGCTCCTTCTGATCGCCGAGAAGATCGGCAGCGAGGCGGCGGTCCTCCTCCGGCGTCTTGCCGCGGGGCCTAGTGCCGGCGATCGGTCGGATGGTGACGGTCTCGTCGCGGAGGCGGACCAGGATCTCCGGCGAGGAGCCGATCACCGCGAAGCCACCGAAATCGAGGAAGAACAGGAAGGGCGAGGGGTTGAGGCGCCGCAGCGACCGGTAGAGCGCGAAGGGCGGCAGGGTGAAGGGCAGGCTGAAGCGCTGCGACAGCACGACCTGGAAGATGTCGCCGGCGAGGATGTAGTCCTTCGCCCGGTTCACCATCCCCTTATAGGCCTCGGGGCTCATGTTGGAGGCGGGGGCGGGGAGCTCGAGCAGCGGATCCAGATCGGCGCGCTGCTGCGGCAGGCTGCGGTCGAGGTCGTGCACCACGTCGCCCAAGCGCTCCACCGCCTGGTTGTAGGCGGCGCGGGCGGAGATGCCGATCTTCGGCCAGACCGGGGTCACGATGATCATCACGTCCTCGACGTTGTCGAAGACGGCGATCACCGTCGGCCGCAGGAAGATGCTGTCGGGGAGGCCGAGCTTGTCGGGCTTCAGGCTGGGGAGCTTCTCCACCAGCCGCACCATGTCGTAGCCCATATAGCCGTAGAGGCCGGAGGCCATGGGCGGCAGGCCCTGCGGCACCTCGATCCGGCTCTCGCCGATGAGGGCGCGCAGGGAATCGAGCGAGGGCTTCGCCTCGGGCTGGAACGTGTCGGGATCGGCGCGGGCGTTGCGGTTGATCTCCGCCTTGTCGCCGCGGCAGCGCCAGATCACGTCAGGCTTCAGGCCGATCATGGAATAGCGGCCGCGGACAGCACCGCCCTCCACCGATTCCAGCAGGAAGGCGTTGGCCCGCCCGTCGGCGAGCTTCAGCATGGCGGAGATCGGGGTCTCGAGATCGGCAACGCGCTTGGTCCAGACCAGCTGCGGCCGGCCGCTCGCATAGCCGGCGGCGAAGTCCTCGAAGGAGGGGTCGGTGCGCATGCTTATTCCTGGATCAGCGCGTTGACCACATCCTCGTTGATCGTCGGCTTCAATTCCTGGCGCAGCGCCTCGGCGAACTCGGAGGAAAGATCGTTGCGGATCTGGTTCTCCAGGTTCCGGCTGAGGTTCGAGACGTCGTCGGCGTGCTGCGCCGGATCGGGCGGGATGATCGCCGTGACCTTGCCCACCACCGGCCCGTCCTTGCCGTCACCGACCGCGGCCCCGTTCAGCTTCAGGGCGAACAAGGCGGCGGCGAAGGCGGGATCAATGCCGCTGGCGGGATCACCCTTGTCGCGGGTGAAGGCGGCAGAATGCTGCACGGTGCCGCCGATGGCACTCGCCTCGGCGTCGAGATCGCCGCCGGCCTTCACCTTGTCGGCGATCGCCTTGGCCTTGTCGGAAGCAGCCTTCTGCTGCGCCTCCGCCATCCAATCCTTCTGGAGCTGGTCCTTCACCTGGTCGAAGGGCTTGTCGGCGGGCGGGGTGGTCCCGGTGACCTGCGCCACCGCATAGCCGCCGTCGGCCAGCGGAGTCACCGGCGAGAGGTTGCCGCTGTCGGTCGAGAAGACCAGCTTCACCACCTCGGGCTTCAGGCCGGTATCGCCGCCCTTGGCATCCTTGCCCTGCGCATCGACGGCGTTGAGCTTCACGACCTTCAGCTTCAGCTTGGTCGCTGCCTCCTGGAGAGAGGCGCCACCGGCCAGGCTGTCGTTCAATTCCTTGACGATCGAATCCAGCGCCTCGCCGGCCTTGCCGAGGGCGACAGTGTGCTTCAGCTGGTCCTTCACCTCATCGAGCGTCTTCGTCGCGCCGGGCTCCGAGGAAATCACGTGCACGACGTGGATACCGAACGGACTGGTCAAGGGATCGGAGACGCCGCCCGCCTGCACTGCAAACACCTTGTCGGCGATCTCGGCGGGGAGCTTCTCCTTGGTGATCTTGCCGAGAACCACCGGCGCGCCGTTGGTCACCTGCTTCACCGCATCGGCAAAAGCGGTACCGCCCTTGACCGCGGCCTCGATCTTGTCGGCCTGCGCCTGGTCCTGCACCACGACCTGCTCGACCTCGCGGATGTCCGGCGTGGTGAACTGCGCCTTCTCGGTCTCGTACTCCTGCTTGATCTCGTCGTCACTGACCGAGATGTCGGCGGTCAGGTTCTCGGGCGAGACCTGCAGCACGGTGGCGGCACGGTATTCCGGCGACTTGTACGCGTCGGCGTGGTCCTTCTGGTACTTCTGCAGCGTCGCGTCGTCGGGCGCCGCGATCCCGGTCATGGCCGCAGTCGGCACCACCAGCACGTCGGCGGTGCGCTGCTCGTCGGTATAGGCGTAGATCTGCTTCGTAAGCGCATCCGGCACGGCGATGCCGCCCAGGATCGAGCGATAGAGCGCGCGGTTGACGAGATCGCTGCGAATCTCCTCGACATAGGCCGCCTCGCTCAAGTTCACCTGCTCGAGCGCCTGCAGGAAACGGTTGCGGTCGAACCCACCTTGCTCGTTCTTGAACTGCGGGTCGGCCTGGATTTCCGCGACAGCAGTTGCCTGGGAGACGCCCATGCCCTGCTGGTCCGCAAACACCTTCAGGGAATCACGGTTGACCGCCTGGGCGATCACCCGGGCGACGCCGCCGAACTGCGCGAACTGCTGGGCGGTGAGCTGGAAGCCCTGGGCCTGGGAGAACCGGTCGAGCTGCTGCTTCAGATCCTGGCGGAATTCGGCCTGGGAATACTTGATGCTGCCGACCTGGGCGACCGGCCGGGCCGCCACGTCGCCGCGGAAGATGTCGCCGATGCCCCAGAGCGCGAAAGCCGCGATCAGCAGGACGAACAGGACTTTGACGACCAGCGAGGAGGTCTTCGAGCGGATGGAGGTGAGCATAAGCGCGCGGGTTCCCGGAACGATGGCACCGGCCGGAACTGGCCGGAAATCGGCGCGCATCATAGGGATAGGCCTATAAGCCCGCAACCGGCGTGACGGGTGGCATCCCGCCTTTCCGGCATGTTAGGGAAGGGGCCGGAATAAAGGAGGGCGCATGGTCGGGCCGATCGAACCTGGACTGATCTGGATAGGCTGGATTTCCCTGGCAGCGCTGGTGCTCTACCTTGCCACCTGCATCGGCGTAGCCAGGACGCGGCGGCGACACCAGATTTTTGCGCCGGCCATGACCGGCCATCCCGAGGTCGAGCGTGCGCTCCGGGTCCAGGCCAATACCCTGGAACAGCTGGTGCCGTTCCTGGTCGCCCTCTGGCTCTGCGCCCGGTTCTGGGAGCCGCTGCCGGCCGCCGTTCTCGGCGTGGTCTGGCTCGTCGGCCGCACTCTCTACGCCCTCGGCTACTACCGTGCGGCGGGACGGCGGGGGCCGGGTTTCGTGATCGGCATGGTCGCCCTGGTCGCTCTGATCGTCGGGGCGGCGATCGGCCTGGTCCGCCTGGAATTGGTCTTGGGGTAGGCGATTTTGAGATAGGGGATTTGGGCATGGAGAAGCTGCGGCACCTGGTGGCCGGGAACTGGAAGATGAACGGCAGCCGCGCCATGACGGCGGAGCTGATCGACGCCTTGAAGGCGGGCACGGCCGGCCTTTCGGCAGATCTCCTGGTGGCGCCGCCCTTTCCCTATCTCGGCGTCGCCGCCGAGCGTCTGAAGGGCAGCGCGATTGCCTTGGGCGCCCAGGATTGCGCAGTGCCGGAATCCGGCGCCCATACCGGCGACACCGCCGCCGCCATGCTGAAGGATGTCGGCTGCAGCCACGTGATCCTCGGCCATTCCGAGCGCCGTACCGATCACGGGGAATCCAGCGCCGAGGTGGCGGCCAAGGCGAAGACGGCGCAGGCCGCCGGCCTTACGGCGATCGTCTGCGTGGGCGAGACCGACAAGCAGCGCGACGCCGGCGAAACGCTGAAGGTGGTGGAAACCCAGATCGCCAACTCGATCCCTGCGGGCTCCACCGCGCAGAACCTCGTGGTCGCCTATGAGCCGGTCTGGGCCATCGGCACCGGCCGCACCCCGACCACCGGCGACGTCGAAGTCGTGCATCGCCATATCCGTGCGCTCCTGGTCGCGTCGCTCCGCGACGGCGCGGCAGTGCGGATCCTCTATGGCGGCTCGGTGAAGCCTTCGAACGCCGCGGAGCTGATGGCGGTCCCGGAGGTCAATGGCGCCCTGGTCGGCGGCGCCAGCCTGAAGGCCGCCGATTTCCTGGGCATTGCGGCGGCGTCCCGCTAACCCGTTCCGCCGGCACTGGAAATCCCCGCTGGAAATCCCCAGCTAGACGGTCTAGAAACCCGGCCGACCAAAGCTGCGGAGCCGCATCCGGACCATGCCTGAGATCGTCTATACCGTCATCCGCGTCGTTCAGCTGTTCCTGGCCGTCGGCCTGGTGGCGATCATCGTCCTGCTGCAACGGAGCGAAGGCGGGCTCGGCGGCCTTGGCGGCGGCGGGGGTGGCGCCGGCGGCATGGGCGGATTCCTCGCCGGTCGGACACAGGCGAACTTCATCACCCGGACGACGGCGTTCCTGGCGGCGGGCTTCCTGCTCGCGACCCTGATCCTTGCTTACGGCGACCATCAGCGGCCGAGCACGGGCACGCTGGTGCCGGCGGCCACGACGAGCCCGGCGCCCGCAACCGGCGGCGCGGCACCGGCGACGAACACTCAGCCCGAAGCGCCGAAGACCGACTCGGGAAGCACGTCAACACCCGTTACGCCCGCCGCGCCGGCGCAACCCGCCGCGCCCAGCGGCCAGTAATCCCTTGGAAATGCAACGCATCCCACCGGCAAGTGAGCACCACTTGCCGGGGTGTCCCGACTCGTTCCATAAGGAACGCCCATGACGCGATTCATCTTCATCACCGGCGGCGTGGTCTCCTCACTCGGCAAGGGTCTTTCTTCAGCAGCACTCGGTGCTCTGCTGCAGGCACGCGGATTCAAGGTCCGCCTGCGGAAGCTCGACCCCTACCTCAACGTCGATCCGGGGACCATGAGCCCCTATCAGCACGGCGAGGTCTATGTCACCGATGATGGCGCCGAAACCGATCTCGACCTTGGCCATTACGAGCGCTTCACCGGAATTTCTTGCCGGAAGTCGGACAGCGTCACCACCGGCAAGATTTATCAGAACGTGATCACGAAGGAGCGGCGCGGCGACTATCTCGGCGCGACGATCCAGGTCATCCCGCACGTCACCGATGCGATCAAGGACTGGGTCAAGGCCGACCTCTCGGACGAGGATTTCGTCCTCTGCGAGATCGGCGGCACGGTCGGCGACATCGAGAGCCTGCCGTTCCTGGAGGCGATCCGGCAATTGGGCAACGAGCTCGGGCCGGAGCGCTCGATGTTCGTGCATTTGACGCTGATCCCCTATATCCCGGCGGCCGGCGAGTTGAAGACCAAGCCGACCCAGCACTCCGTAAAGGAACTGCAGTCGGTCGGTATCCAGCCGGACATCCTGCTGTGCCGCTGCGATCGCGAGATCCCGGCCGACAGCCGGCGCAAGATCGCCCAGTTCTGCAACGTGCGGCCGAGCGCCGTCATCCAGGCGCTGGACGTCGACACGATTTACGCCGTCACCGGCGCCTATCATGCCGAAGGCTTCGACGATGAAGTCTGCCGGCATTTCAACCTCGACGTCCCGGCGCCGAACCTCAAGTCCTGGAACGAGAAGGTCGAGCGCATCCGGCATCCGGAAGGCGCCGTCAACATCGCGATCGTCGGCAAGTACACCTCGCTGCTCGACGCCTACAAATCTCTGGCGGAGGCCCTTCGGCACGGCGGCATCGCCAACAACCAGAAGGTCAACCTCAACTGGATCGACAGCGAGATCTTCGAGCGCGAGGACGCGGTCCAGCATCTCGACGGCGTCCACGGCATCCTCGTGCCCGGCGGCTTCGGCGAGCGGGGCTCGGAGGGCAAGATCCAGGCGGCCCGCTTCGCCCGCGAGCGCAAGGTGCCGTATTTCGGCATCTGCTTCGGGATGCAGATGGCAGTGATCGAGGCGGCGCGGAACCTGGTCGGCATCAGACGAGCGAGCTCGACGGAGTTCGGCCCGAGCGATGAGCCGGTTGTCGGCCTGATGACCGAATGGCTGCGCGGCAACGTGCTGGAGAAGCGCATGGCCGGCGGCGATCTCGGAGGCACCATGCGCCTTGGCGCCTACGAATGCGACGTGACGCCGGGGAGCCTGATCGCCGGCATCTACGGCAAGACCCGGATCAGCGAGCGCCACCGCCACCGCTACGAGGTCAACATCAACTACAAGGACCGGTTGGAGAAAGTCGGCCTCAAATTCTCCGGCATGTCGCCGGACGGCATCCTGCCGGAAATGGTGGAGATCCCAGACCATCCCTGGTTCGTCGGCGTGCAGTTCCACCCGGAGCTGAAATCCCGCTTGTTCGAGCCCCATCCGCTGTTTACATCCTTCATCTCGGCCGCCCTGACCCAGTCGCGGCTGGTGTAGAGTTCGTCATTGCCGGGCTCGACCCGGCAATCTGCGAGATGCCCGGGTCGAGCCCGGGCATGACGGTATTTTGAGGAGCGAACCTCCCATGGCGAAACCGCGTCACGTCAAGATCGGCAATCTCACCGTCGGCAACGATCGGCCGCTGGCGCTGATCGCCGGGCCCTGCCAACTGGAGAGCCGGGCGCATGCCCATGAGATGTGCCATGCGCTGACCGAGTTGACCGGCAAGCTCGGCATCGGCCTCATCTACAAGACCAGCTTCGACAAGGCGAACCGCACCAGCGTCAGCACCGCGCGCGGCATGGGCCTCGAGGCGAGCCTGCCGATCTTCGCCGAGCTCCGCGACAAGTACGGCGTGCCGGTGCTGACCGACGTCCACACCGAGCAGCAATGCGCGCAAGCCGCCGAGGCGGTGGACGTGCTGCAGATTCCGGCCTTCCTCTGCCGCCAGACCGACCTCCTGGTGGCCGCCGCCAAGACCGGCCGCGCCATCAACATCAAGAAGGGCCAGTTCCTCGCGCCCTGGGACATGAAGAACGTGGCCGCCAAGTGCTCGGCGGCCGGCAACGACAACGTGCTGGTCTGCGAGCGCGGCGTCTCCTTCGGCTACAACACGCTCATCAGCGACATGCGGGCGCTGCCGATCCTGGCCGATACCGGCTATCCGGTGGTGTTCGACGCGACCCATTCGGTGCAGCAGCCGGGCGGGCAGGGAACCTCCTCCGGCGGCCAGCGCGAGTTCGTGCCGGTGCTGGCGCGTGCCGCCGTCGCCGTCGGCGTCGCCGCGGTCTTCATGGAGACCCACCAGGATCCCGACAAGGCGCCCTCCGACGGGCCGAACATGGTGCCGCTGAAGCATATGGGGCGGCTGCTGGAGACGGTGATGGCCTTCGACCAGCTTGCGAAGTCGCGGCCGGTCGAGAGCATCGCGCCCTGATGCCCGAAGCGCGGCGTCGCCAGCACATCGCCGCGCTCGCCCTGCTGGTCGATGATTACGACCGGGCCATCGCCTATTACACCGCGACGCTCGGCTTCCGCTTGATCGAGGACACGCCACAGGGGGCTGATAAGCGTTGGGTGCTTGTGGCACCTCCCGGTGAAGACGGCGTGCAGCTGCTGTTGGCGAAAGCTGCGAAGCCGGAGCAGGCGGCGCGGATCGGCGACCAGACCGGCGGCCGGGTCTTTCTCTTTCTCCACACCGACGACTTCTGGCGCGACTACCGCGACTACAAATCCCGCGGCGTCGATTTCACCGAGAAGCCGCGCGAGGAGACTTACGGGACCGTCGTGGTGTTCCGCGATCTCTACGGCAACAAGTGGGACCTCGTGCAGCGGCGGTGATTCACCTCAGCGGGGCAAACCTGCGCTTCAATCCGTCGAACCCGGCCTGAAATACCGCACCGGCGCGCTCACGGACGTCGGCCTCGCGGTCGGTCTCGAATTTCGCGCGCCATTCGATCAAGGTGAGGTCGCCGTCGGTGATGGCGGTCAGGCGGATCGATGCGCGGTAGTCGTGGATCGGAATCCGCATCGGCTGCGGCGTGCCGACGATCGCATAGGAGAGCCGCATCTCGGGATCGGAAAGCCCCGTCAGTTCGTGCGTCCATACGCTGTCGTCGTCGAAGGTGAGGACGCGGCGGCAGCCGATCCGGTCCGCGGGGCCATCCTCGATGCGCGAGGCGCGGATGGTCGCGTTCCATTCCGGCATGGCGTTGAAATCGCGGAGCAGCGCCCAGACCCGATCGGCCGGTGCCGGGATCACGGAGCTGCGACAGACCTCGATCTCAGACATGTGACGGCTGCCCCTCACTCCACCTTCAAGCTCATCCGCAGGTTCTCGTCATAGACCTCCGCGCCGAGGCTTTCATAGAAGGCGATGGCGGAGGGGTTCTTGTTCCAGACTTCCCAGACCACGCGGCGGGCGCCCTGCGCTGCCGCGAGTTCCCGGACGGCCTGCATCAACGCCTTGCCGGCGCCGCTGCCGCGGGCGACGGCCCGGACGAAGAGGCTGATGACGTAACAGGCGCGGTGAATCTCCCAGACGCCGGGGTGATAGCTCACATAGCCGACCGGCTCACTATCCTGTTCGGCGATCAGCGTCGCACAGACCGGGTCCGGTCCGAAGCCCTGGTCGAGCAGATATTCGATCAGCGCGCCCCTGGCCTCCGGCGACGGCGGCATGGGCTCGATGGCGTCAAGGTAGTCCATGAACTCCGCGAGCATCATCCCGACCGCGGCGCGGTCGTCCGGTCGCGCCGGCCTGACGTTCATGATCATGAAGTCCCTCCCATCAGGGCGACAAGGTGCCGATCCATCTGGCACTTGCCAAGGCCCTGCGGATGGATGAGAGTCTGGCCGAGATTTCCCGAGAGGTTCTCCAAGTGGGCGCGCTGCGGCATCCGATCTGAGTTCGAGGCCACCCGCGGCACCGGCCGCGGTCCGGAACTCGGCCCCTGCGCTTTGCGTAGCGGCATGATCGTTGCCATCAACTTGGAAACCGTCACATGCTCGACATCGTCATCATCGGCGCCGGCGCAGCCGGCATCGGGGCCGCGCGTACGCTGCAGGCACGCGGAATCGCCTTCCAACTGCTCGAGGCCAGTCCCCGGGTCGGCGGTCGCGCCTTCACCGACAACGCGACCTTCGGCGTTCCGATCGACCTCGGCTGCCACTGGTTCCACTCGCCGGGGCGCAATCCCCTGGTCGCCTTCGCCGACCGGTTCGGCCATCGCTATCTAAGAGGACCACAGGACAACCGCTACGCCACTGAAGTCGCTCCGTTCAGTGCGGCGCAATCGTCGGCTTGTGGCGACTATATCCACGTCGCCTTCGACCGCATCCGGCAGTTCGCGGCGAAGAACGGCGATGTGCCTTTGCATACGCTGTTCGACACGCATGAGCCGTTCTACAGGCTGCTCGAGGCTTCGCTGGTCGCCAAGATGGGCGTCAACCTTGGCAACATCTCGCTCACCGATTTCGCCGGCTATTTCTGGGAAGGCGAAGACCTGCCGGTGCTGGACGGTCTCGGCAACCTGATCGCCAAACTGGCCGACGGCATTCCGGTCACCCTCGGGACCCCGGCGCAGAAAGTGGCCTGGCACGGAAAGAACGGGATCAGGGTCGAGACACCCGTTGGAACGCTCGATGCCCGAGCAGCGATCGTCACGGTCTCGACCGGCGTGCTCGCAAGCAGGACGATCCGTTTCGATCCCGCCTTGCCGGACTGTAAGGCCGAGGCCATCGCGGATCTGCCGATGGGGAGCTGCAACAAAGTCATCCTCGGCTTCGACCGCAACGTCTTCGGGGATTGTCGCACGACATTGCTTCTCCCGGATGCTGGGCCGGAAGCGGCCGTCGAGTTTCTGCTGCGGCCCGACGGGCAGGAGATCGCGGTCTGCCTATTCAATGGGCCGATCAGCCGCGCGCTGGCCAAGGCCGGACCGGCGGCGATGCGCGACCATGCCCTGGCGCAGCTCGCGGCGATCTTCGGGTCGGCGGTGGGCGACCGCGTGGTGCCGACAGAATGCGTGGCTGACTGGGACGGCGAGCCCTGGATCCGCGGTTGCTTCGCGGCGGCACGACCGGGGCGGGCCGCTGCGCGGGAAGCGCTCGGCCGGCCGGTGGCGGACCGCCTGTTCTTCGCCGGCGAGGCCACGTCGCGGGACTATGCCGGCGACGCGCATGGTGCGTTTCTGACCGGCATCGCCGCAGCCGAGGCGGCCGTCGCGGCGATCCGCGCGCCCTAGCGGCAATTGACCGGGACTCCGGCCAAAGCGTAGGTTTTCCGCGGGGATGGCGGCGGAAGGGCCGAAGTGACGGGATGGCCGAGAACATCGAATCGCGCCGGGTGAGGCTGGCCGCCGCGGCCCATGCGGCGGAGAAGGCGCGCGCGCTCGCGGGCCGCACCTCTAAGGCGACGCCGAGCTTCCTCAAATACCTGCTGGCGCGGTTCCAGGCCGACGGCTGCCTCCAGGTGGCGGGCTCGCTGTCCTATACCTCGCTGCTGGCGATCGTGCCGCTGCTGGCGATCGGCCTCGCCATGTTCGCGGCCTTCCCGTTCTTCTCCGGCCTGCGCCAGGATCTCCTGAAGGCGCTATTCGACAATCTCGCGCCGAGCCAGGGGCCGATCGTCCAGAAGTACCTCGACACCTTCATCCGCAACGCCGGCAAGGCGACCGGCGCCAGCATCCTCGGCATCGTGGTGACGGCGATCCTGCTGATCCACACCATCCAGGTCGCCTTCGACCGGATCTGGGGCTCGAGCGTCCGGCGCATGCGCTGGAGCCGGTTCCCAGTCTATTGGGCGCTCATAACCCTCGGGCCGATCCTGTTCGGCATCAGTTTCTCGATCTCGACCTATTTCTTCCGCATCGCCGGCAAGGCAGATTTCTATGGCATCTCCGACGGGGTCGAGATCCTCGGCAACATCGCGCCCTACGCCCTGGAGGCGTCCGGCTTCGCTCTGTTCTACCGTCTGATGCCGACCCGGCCGGTCCGGATCCCGGATGCGATCTGGGGCGGGCTCTCGGCGGCGTTGCTGTTCGAGGTGGTGAAGCGCCTCTTCGGCCTCTATCTGAAATACGTGCCGACCTACCAGGCGGTCTATGGCGCGCTCGCCACGGTGCCGATCTTCCTGCTCTGGATGTATCTGGCCTGGGTGACGGCACTGATCGGCGCCGAAGTGACGGCCGCGTTGCCGGAGTGGCGCTCCGGCCGACGCTCGGTCTCGCCGCTGCATCGGCGCGGTGACCAGCTCAGCCTCGCGCTCGCGACCCTGGTGCTGCTGAAGGAGGCGCGCACGCATGGCGCCGGGCTCAGGAGCCAGGACATCGTCAAGGAGCTCGAGGCCGATCCGGTTCGGATGCAGTCGATCCTCGAAGCCCTGAAGGATGCCAGCATCCTGGCGCTTAACGATGGTGGCCGCTGGGTGCTGGCGCGGGACCTGGGCTCGTTCAACCTGCATCATCTCTGCCGCGTGCTGGGCTTGAGCCTCTCCGCGCCGGAGGCGGGACGGGCACAACGGGTGGACGGCCTGGTGAAGCGGCTGGCGCGTGAAGAGAAGACCATGCTGTCACAATCGGTCGAGGACGCGCTCGCCGCGATGGAGCAGCCGATCGTCGACGATCCGGCGGCCGGTAATTCGCGGTAGTCGACCCGGCCGGGCACGGCTATAACTCCGCCTCCCCCGGTACTTTTCACCGATCATCGATCCCAGACCCGACGCGAGGACCAGCGGAATGAGCGCCATCATCGACATCCACGCCCGACAGATCCTGGACAGCCGCGGTAACCCGACCGTGGAGGTCGATGTCAACCTGGAGAGCGGGGCCATGGGCCGCGCCGCGGTCCCGTCCGGCGCCTCCACCGGCGCCCATGAGGCGGTCGAGCTCCGCGACGGCGACAAGTCCAAATACGGCGGCAAGGGCGTGTTGAAGGCGGTCGAGGCGGTCAACGGCGAGATCTTCGACGCGGTCTCCGGGCTCGAGGCCAGCGACCAGCTCCACATCGACCGGACCATGATCGATCTCGACGGCACCCCCAACAAGGCGCGCCTCGGAGCGAATGCGATCCTCGGCGTCAGCCTCGCCGTCGCCAAGGCCGCGGCGTCGGAAGCGAACCTGCCGCTCTATCGCTATATCGGCGGAACCCAGGCGGCGACCCTGCCGGTGCCGATGATGAACATCATCAACGGCGGGGCCCATGCCGACAATCCGATCGACTTCCAGGAGTTCATGATCGTCCCCTGGGCGGCGCCTTCTTGCGCCGAGGCGATCCGCTGGGGCTCGGAAGTGTTCCATGCCCTCCGCGCCCAATTGAAAGCCGCCGGCCACAACACCAATGTCGGCGACGAAGGCGGCTTCGCACCCAACATCGCCAGCGCCGAAGCAGCGCTCGACGCGATCATGGCGGCGATCGGCAAGGCCGGCTTCAAGGCCGGCGACGATGTGGCGCTGGCGCTCGACCCGGCCTCGTCCGAGTTCTTCAAGGACGGCAAGTACGTCCTCTCCGGCGAGAACAAGACGCTCGATCCCGCCGGCATGGTGAAGTTCTACGCCGACCTCGCCGCCAAGTACCCGATCATCTCCATCGAGGACGGCATGGCGGAGGACGACTGGGCCGGCTGGAAGGCCCAGACCGACACCATGGGCAAGAAGGTGCAGCTGGTCGGCGACGATCTCTTCGTCACCAATCCGAAGCGCCTCGCCGACGGCATCGCCAAGGGAGTCGCCAATGCGATCCTCATCAAGGTGAACCAGATCGGCAGCCTGTCGGAGACCCTGGAAGCCGTGGAGATGGCGCACAAGGCCGGCTATCGCGCGGTCATCTCGCACCGCTCCGGCGAGACCGAGGATTCAACCATCGCCGACATCGCCGTCGCCACCAATGCCGGGCAGATCAAGACCGGCTCGCTCAGCCGGTCCGACCGCAACGCCAAGTACAACCAGCTGATCCGCATCGAGGAGCAGCTCGGGCCGAGCGCGCGGTATGCGGGGAAGGGTGCGTTCCGGCGCTAGGCCTGCTCCGTCAGCTTTGCGGCGGGTTTGCGTTCGACTCACGAAAAATGAATCCGGCGTAAGCCTTTGAATCGATTTCTGTTGACGGCAGGAATCGCGATGTGATTCCGTCTTTCCATGGATCTGCGTCGAGACATCAAGCGTCGACTCGCTCAGGTGGCCTGGCCCATGCTGGGCGCCTGCCTCGCGGGCTATTTCGTCTATCACGCAGTACAGGGCGATCGCGGCATCATCGCCTGGATGCAGATCAACCAGCAGATCAAGGCGGCGCAAGCCGAGCTGTCCGAGGCCGATACCGCACGGCAGGACATGGAGCAGCGCGTGGCACTGCTCTCGAACTCCAGCCTCGATCTCGACATGCTGGAAGAGCGCTCGCGGGTGATGCTGAACTTCGCCCATCCCGATGACCTGGTGATCTTCCTCAATCACCAGCAACCGGCCACGACCGGCAAACCCGCCCTCAACTGATCTCCTTTTCACCCGCCCGTGCTGCGATTAACTCATATTCAGTTAATCGCAATTTTTGTTTAAGATTCAGTAACCTGTGTCTGATTGAAGTTTTATTGCGCAAGGCATAATTTACCCCTGCGGCGGTCACCACGCCGCATGAGGACCTCACGGAACCGGGCGCACTGAACCGCGCGGACAAAGACGGGTTATCCAACCGCCCGCGCGACCGCCAAGACACACTCGAACAGGGGATCTCGATGGCCAAACCCGCCACCAAGCCAGCCGCCAAGTCCGCCGCCGCCGAGAAGTCCCCGCCGAATTTCCCCAAGGAAGAGCTGATCCGCCATTACCGCGACATGCTGCTGATCCGGCGCTTCGAGGAGAAGGCAGGCCAGCTCTACGGCATGGGCCTCATCGGCGGCTTCTGCCATCTCTACATCGGCCAGGAGGCGGTGGTGGTGGGCATGCAGGCCGCCGCCGAGGTCGGCGACACCGTGATCACCAGCTATCGCGACCACGGCCACATGCTGGCCTGCGGCATGGACCCGAAGGGCGTCATGGCGGAATTGACCGGCCGCGCCGGCGGCTATTCCAAGGGCAAGGGCGGCTCGATGCACATGTTCAGCGCCGAGAAGAAGTTCTACGGCGGCCATGGCATCGTCGGGGCCCAGGTGCCGCTCGGCACCGGCCTTGCGTTCGCGCACAAGTACCAGAAGGACGGCAAGGTCGCGATGGTCTATCTCGGCGATGGCGCCGTGAACCAGGGCCAGGTCTATGAAGCCTTCAACATGGCCGCACTCTGGCAACTCCCCGTGGTCTATGTGATCGAGAACAACAAGTACGCCATGGGCACCTCGGTGCAGCGCTCGGCGGCCGGAACGCGGCTCTGCGACCGGGGCATCGCCTACGGCATCCCCGGTGAACAGGTGGACGGCATGGATGTCGCCGCGGTGCGTGCCGCAGCCGCCCGGGCGCTGGAGCAAGCGCGGAAGGGCAACGGCCCCACCATCCTCGAAATGATGACCTATCGCTACCGTGGCCATTCGATGTCGGACCCGGCCAAGTACCGCACCAAGGAAGAAGTGGCGAAGATGCGCCAGGAGCACGACCCAATCGACCGGCTGCGCGAGCGCCTGCTCGCCGGCAAGATGATCGACGAGGCCGGCTTGAAGAACCTCGACCGCGAGGTGAAGGACCAGGTCTCGCACGCGACCGAGTTCGCCCAATCCTCGCCGGAGCCCGATCCCGCGGAGCTCTACACCGACGTCCTCGTGAACGCGTAAGGGAGGGCAGACGATGTCGGTTCAAGTCCTGATGCCCGCCCTCTCGCCCACCATGACCGAGGGCAAGCTCTCGAAATGGCTCAAAGCCAAGGGCGACGCCGTGAAGGCCGGCGACGTCCTGGCCGAGATCGAGACCGACAAGGCGACCATGGAGGTCGAGGCGGTCGACGAGGGCGTGCTCGACCAGATCCTGGTGCCCGAAGGTACCGAGAACGTCGCCGTCAACACGCCGATCGCCGTGCTGCGCGGCGATGACGAAGCTGCCGACACTGCCCCGGCGGCAGCCCCGGCACCCAAGCCGGAGGCGAAGGCCGAGGCACCGAAGCCTGCGCCCGCACCGAGTGCTGCCAAACCTGCGGCTGCACCCGTCGCCGCGGAGCCGGATTATGCCGGCCCGACCGCGACCCAAACCGTGCGCGAGGCCTTGCGCGACGCGATGGCCGAGGAGATGCGGCGCGATCCCAAGGTGTTCCTGATGGGCGAGGAGGTCGCCGAGTATCAGGGCGCCTATAAGGTCTCCCAGGGCCTGCTGGAAGAGTTCGGCCCCGACCGCGTCATCGACACACCGATCACCGAGCACGGCTTCGCCGGCCTTGGCGTCGGCGCCGCCTTCATGGGGCTGAAGCCGATCGTCGAGTTCATGACCTTCAACTTCTCCATGCAGGCGATCGACCAGATCGTCAATTCGGCCGCCAAGACCAACTACATGTCCGGCGGCCAGATGGGCAGCCCGATCGTCTTCCGCGGCCCGAACGGTGCCGCGGCGCGGGTCGCCGCCCAGCATTCACAATGCTACGCGAGCTGGTACGCGCATATTCCTGGCCTGAAGGTGGTTGCGCCCTGGTCGGCAGCCGACGCCAAAGGGCTCCTCAAGTCCGCGATCCGCGATCCCAATCCGGTGATCTTCCTCGAGAACGAGATTCTATACGGCCAGAGCTTCGAGGTGCCGCAGGACAAGGACTGGATCGTGCCCATCGGCAAGGCGAAGGTCGTGCGACCGGGCGGCCAGGTCACTATCACCGCCTTCTCGCGCATGGTCGGCGTCGCCCTCGAGGCGGCCGAACTGCTGGCGAAGGAGGGCATCGACGCCGAGGTGATCGATCTCCGCACCATCCGCCCGCTCGACACCGCGACCATCGTCGCCTCGGTCCAGAAGACCAACCGGCTCGTGACGGTGGAGGAGGGCTGGCCGTTCGCCGGGATCGGCTCCGAGCTCGCCGCCGCCATGATGGAGCTGGCATTCGATTACCTCGACGCGCCGGTGGCGCGGGTTGCCGGCGTCGATGTGCCGATGCCGTATGCCGCCAATCTCGAGAAGCTCGCACTCCCGCAAACCGCGCAGATCGCGGAAGCGGCGAAGCACGTCTGCTATCGCTAAGGCCCGGAGGGAGCGATGCCGATCAACATCCTGATGCCGGCCCTCTCGCCCACCATGACCGAGGGCAACCTCGCGAAGTGGCTGAAGCAGGAAGGCGACACCGTCAAGTCCGGCGACGTGATCGCCGAGATCGAGACCGACAAGGCGACCATGGAAGTGGAAGCCGTCGATGAGGGCAAGATCGGCAAGATCGTGGTCCCCGCCGGCACCGAGGGCGTCAAGGTCAACGACGTGATCGCGGTGTTGCTGGAGGAAGGCGAGAGTGCTTCCGATATCGCCGTGACGCCGCAGCACGCGCCGGAACCGGCCGCGAAGACCACGGACACGAGACCGAAGCCTGAGGCGCCCAAACCGGCGCCGGTTGCGGCGCCGAAGCCTGCACCCCAACCCGCCCCGCAGGCCGCTCCGCAGGCGGGCGGCAAGCGCCTGTTCGCCAGCCCGCTGGCGCGGCGGATTGCGGCTCAGCAGGGGATCGATCTCTCCAGCATCCGGGGCAGTGGCCCCAACGGACGCGTCGTGCGGGCGGACGTTGCCGGTGCCATCGCCGGCGGTACGGCCAAGGCGGCGCCTGCGGCCGGGGCCCAGCGCCCCGCGACGCTCCCGGGAGCGCCGAGCTTCAGCGCCTTCGGCGAGCCGGAATTCGAGATCATCCCGCACACGACGGTCCGGAAGACGATCGCGCGACGGCTGCAGGAATCGAAGCAGTTCGTGCCGCACTTCTATCTGACGGTCGATTGCGAGATCGACCGGCTGCTCGCCCTGCGCGAAGAAGCGAACGCGCTTTCCCCGAAGGAAGGGCCCGGCGCCTACAAGCTCTCCGTCAACGATTTCATGATCAAGGCCTATGCCGTCGCCCTGAAGCAGGTGCCGAAGGCGAACGCCTCCTGGAGCGACGAGGGAATCAAGCAGTACAAGACCGCCGACATCTCGGTCGCCGTGGCGATCCCGAATGGCCTGGTGACGCCGATCATCCGCCAGGCCGAGGCGAAGACCCTGACCCAGATTTCCGCCGAGATGAAGGAGCTGGCCGGCCGCGCCAAGGCCAACAAGCTGAAGCCCGAGGACTATACCGGCGGCAGCGCCTCGCTCTCCAATCTCGGCATGTACGGGATCAAGAGCTTCAGCGCGATCATCAATCCGCCGCAGGCGACCATCCTCGCGGTCGGCGCCGGCGAGCAGCGCGCCGTCGTCAAGAACGGCCAGCTCGCGGTCGCGACCATCATGAGCGCCACGCTGGCGGTCGATCACCGCGCGGTCGATGGTGCGCTTGGCGCCGAGCTGTTGGCGGCGTTGAAACGCCTGGTCGAGAATCCGGCGGCAATTCTGATCTGATGACACGCGTAGGAACGCCGGCCCGATGAAGTACGTCGTCTGGGGCATCGCGGCCTTGGTCGTGATCGTGGCTGTGATCATCGGCGGCGGCTATGTCTGGATCACGCACCATGAAGTCGACTTCAAGGATGCGCAGACCGCGGCGAACTTCAAGGAAAGCTTCAACACGAACTGCCTGGCGATCTTCCAGAAGCGGGCCGGCAAGAACGGTGCGACGCCGAGCCAGGACGACCTCGACAAGGTGGACCAGGCCTGCTCCTGCGCGCGGGACGGGATCGTGGAGGCCCTGGCGAGGCGCG
>Ga0335082_10000719_pt1 | contig 34473 bp, 28 predicted proteins | sample Lox_Sample_41_FD_206718 | JGI IMG/M metagenome (GOLD analysis project Ga0335082, IMG submission 206718) | Soil microbial communities from Loxahatchee National Wildlife Refuge, Florida, United States - Lox_Sample_4.1 | ecosystem: Environmental > Terrestrial > Soil > Wetlands | place: USA... | reverse complement strand
CGCCGCGCGTCGGCGGCTTCGAACTGGGTCGCCGCGTAGCGGGCGCCATTCTTCTGTGATCGATAGAAGCCGCGCAGGCGGGCGAGGATCACGCCGCGAAAGTCGAGACAGAGACGCGCCGTGCCGCGGGGCAGAGGCTGCGGGAAACGCAGCGTCGCGGTCTCGGCGACCGGGTTGAAGGCCACGCTCCCGGTGAGCTGTGTCCCGTCGGAGAGGAGGGCGCGGACGGCGGGAATCTCGAGCTCCGCGGCATGCAACGTCACGGCGGCGGTCGGCTCGTCCACGCCGATCTCGATCTCTTCGCTGCCGCGAAAGCGCCACGCATCGAGGTCGACCTCGATGCCGAGATCGTAGCGCACCGGGCGGACCGCGGTGGACAGACGGAAATCCAGATCGCTCATGCGAGGCTAGATACCGCATAGCCGCCAGCGCGGCCAGACGGCACGCGCCGGTCGCCTGTCCGTGCGCGCCGGAGCGGGTCGCCGTTGCGGCTTACGGCTGGCGCGCCAACCGCCGCAGCGCGAAGAGCAGCGCCGCACCGAGGCTGGTGATCAACACGAGCCCCGCCGGGCTGACCGGCGACGGCACCACCGGAATCGCGCCGGGGCGCGTCGGCGTGACCGTGCGCGTGTTGGTGATCGTGCGCGTCGGCGTGACCGTCAGCGTGTTGGTGACCGTGGCGGTCTGCGACGGGGTGAGCGTCACCGACGGCGTCTGCGTCACCGTCGCGGTGTTCGACGCGGTGGTGGTCTGCGACGGCGTGGGCGAGGGGCCGACGGTTGGCGTGTCGGTGACGGTCGGCGTGCTCGTCTGCGTGCCGGTCGCGGTGGCGCTCGACGAAGCGGTCGCCGTGCTCGGCGGCGTGTTGGTCGGGGTGCTGGTTGCCGTCGCCGTAGCGGTCCCGGTCGGCGCGACCGGGCCAACGCTGATCTGGCCGTCCGACGACTCGCAGGTCGGCGTTCCCTCATTGAGCTGGCAGCCGCCCGGCACGTCCATCGTGGGACTGAATGTGAGCGCGCTGATCCCGTTGGCGGCGCCTTGGAAGTTGATCACGAACAGCGAGCCGCTGCCGCTGACGGCGGTCGTGCAGGCGAGGGTGATCGTCACGCGGCCGGGCGTGCCGAGGTTCGCCACCGGCGCACTGCAGGTGCTGACCAGCGTGCCTGCCTGCACCGAGAACGCGGTGACGATCGTGTTGTCGTACGTGAAGCTGACGGCCACGGCCTCGAGATTGGTCACGCTGCCGATGCTCATCGTCACCGGCGTGGTTCCGCCGACCGAGCCGATGGCGGCATTCGTCGGTAGGCTGACCGATACGGCGGACGCGGCCGATGCGGCGAGGAGAAACGCGAAGGCGCTGATGACCGCGAGACCACCGAACCTGCAAGCGCGCGCCTTCCAGAACCCCATTCCCCGTTCCTCCGAGCCGGCCGAGTACACCACCACGGCGGGTCATTCTCCAAAAATGGACCCGCAACCTTCTAGGGCACGCGGTGCACCGGAGTCAAGTGGATATCTGCGGTGCAGCACCTCGGTCAATGCCAAAGTCAACGCGTCCGCCAGGGGCGGGGAGCGTCGGGAAGGCCGGTGTCGTCCCCGCACGGCATCTGCGCGGGGGCCGGAGAGCTGCCGGCTCGCGCCTCAGCGGGCGTGGGTCAGGACGCTGGCGGGGTGCTCGTCGACCTGTGCGCTGACGAGCTGCACGGCGGTGCGGGTCGCACCGGCGTCGCGCGTGAACTCGATCACGAGGACGGCGCCCTTGGACGGGTCGATCGGCGTCGCGCTCGCCATGCTGACCACGACCACGCCCGGCGGCGTGCCGTTGGCGCTGGCCAGGGCCTCCGAGGCGGTCCCGACCGGGTGCGCCGCGCTCAGGGTGAGCACGCTCGGATCGTAGCTGATCCGCACGTCGAGGGCCTGGAAAGGCGCCGCGGCCTGGACGTAGATCGGGAGGCGAGCCCGTTTGCCGGTGTAGCGCAGCGCGCCGGCGTGGACGGTGACCGCGCTGGCGGCGAGCTGGCGCAGCGAGGCGCCGACGCTCGGGGTCCAGTTACCCGTGCAGTCGCCGAACAGGATGCCGTCGAAGTTCTGACCGCTGACCGACGAGTCCAGCTCGGGCAACACGATGTTGCCTTGCTGGCAGTTGCCGCCGCCGATCGCCGGCAGGACGAGCTGTTCGCCCTGAACGGGGTAGAAGAGCCAATCGGAGTTGCAGAGCTGTGCGACCGGCAGCTGGTCGATCACCCCGGCGCTGAACTGCAGGATGCGCACCGCATCGAGCGCGCTCAGGTTGCCGTCGCCGGTGACGTCGCACGCCAGCCGCTGCTTGGCGGTGAAGGTCGTGATTCCGGCCACCGCCTGCAGCACCCGCGCGGCGTCGAGCGAGCTCACCGCGCTGCCGAAGCTGCCCATCTTGGCCGGCTCGACGCTCCACGTGCCGGTCGTAACGTTGGTGCCGTAGTTGCCGGTGGCGCCGGTCTGGACCATCTGGGTCTGCGGGCCGACGAGGCCGACGTTGACGCCGGGCACGACCACCTGGTTGTTGGCGTAGTAACGGATCTGACCGCTCAGCCCGACGGTGATCGCGCTGGTCGGCGTCGGTTGCACCGCGGTCGAGGTGAACGTGGCCGCCGGTGTGGCCGTCATCGTCGGAGGAATCGGCGTGCGCGTGAACGTCGCGGTGCGAGTCGGGGTCTTCGTCGGCGGGCCGACTGTCGGCGTCGGGGGCAATGGGGTGGCGGTTGGCGTCGGGGTCGAGGTGCTGCTCTGCGAGCCGGTGGACGAGAACTTGGCCAGGAACGCGTTGCTCGAGCCTCCAGGGCTCAGCGTCGCGCCGCCGAAATTCACCGCGCTCGCGAACACGCCGGCGACCGCGAGGTCGCCGTTCAGGTCGAACGCGATGCCCTCGCCCTCGTCGCGGGAGTTGGCGACGAACCGCTTCGACCAGCGGTAGGCCCCGGTCGAGGAGAACTGCGCCAGGAAGATGTCGGACGTGTACGGTCCGTTCAGCGCACCGCCGCCGAAGTCGACATCGTCCGTGATCGACCCCGTCAGGGCCACGCTGCCGTCGACGCCGACGGCGACGGCGCGCCCACTTCCACCGAAGAGCGGGATGGTCGCGGACTGGAAGCCCTTCGACCAGACGTGCGCGCCGCTCGTCGCGGTGTACTTGGCGAGAAAGATCTCCGGTACGGTCGAGCCGACGATCGGTCCGCCGCCGAAGTCGACCGTATTGAGGAAGTACCCGGTGAAGACCGGATTTCCATCGGGGTCGAGGGCCACCGCGTTCGCGGTATCGTCACCCGCGCCGCCCATTGCTCGCGACCAGAGGTTCGCGCCGTTGCTGTCGTACACCGCGAGGAAAACGTCAGTGCCTCCGGCGCTCTGCCATGGACCGCTGCCGAAGTCGGTGACGGCGCTGAACGTACCGGTCAGCACGATCGAGCCGTCGTTCCTGATAGCGAGGCCGGCGCCGATGTCGTAGCCGGACCCGCCAAAGGTCTTCGACCAGACCAGTCTGCCGTCGTCGCCGGAGTACTTCGCGAGGAAGATGTCGCTGGCTCCAGCGCTCGTCACCGCCGCGGCGCCAAAGCTGGCGCTTCCCGTGAAGTAGCCGGTGACGATCACATCGTCGTTCCCGTCCACCGCAACCGCGTACACCTTGTCCGCGCTCGCACCCCCCAACCGCATGTACCAGACGAGGCCGCCACTGGCCCCGGAGTACTTCGCGAGAAAGCCGTCGGTTCCCCCAGCGCTCGTTAGGGGCGCCCCAGAGAAACTCACTGTCAAGTTGAACGATCCAGCAGCGTACACGTCACCGACACTATCGACAGCGACGGAGGCGACGCTCGTCGCGGCTCCTTGGCCGCCGATTTGAGCGACCCACTGGCTTGTGCCGTTGGCATCGGAGTACTTGGCGACGAAGCCATCCGGGCCGCCGCTGGCGCGCATGAGACCCCGCCCGAAATCGCAGCTACCCTGGAATGAGCCCCCCATCACGATGCCGCCGCGATCATCCGAGGCGACCGCGTTGGCAGATGCCGCATCGCCTACGACCGAGTGTCCAAATCCTTCCGACCAGATGTGCTGCTGCGCCGGCGCCTCTCGGCCGAGGAAGACGAGTAGAAGCGCCACAATGGACGGGACCGCGCGGTAGCGATGCGGAATATGTCTGGCGCGTATCATCACGACGTGGCAGGACTCGACTCCAAAAAGAAACCAAGAAACGTGCCATGAGCGGCGAATCCTTGCCGCACCGGACTTGGGCATAGGGAGACGGACGAAGTGTTGCATCGCCGCCTGACCCAGTGACAGGTGATCTTCTATCAACGGCAAGTTTTTGCCAGAGCCGCTCGTCTGACTGAATTCATGACCGAGAGAATCCAGTCGGTTTTGGTTGAGACTCGCCCAGATCTTCTTGGATCGGGGCGATTGAAGACGCATCCAGGAAATGGCCTCCACACCCTCCACGATCTCAACCCATTTCCTTTGTTAATCATTGCTCGAATGCATTCTCAATCGCAAGCGGGCACCGTTTGGCAGATCCATGTCGCTCTGGCGATCCCCCCAGATCCCTGCGAAAAGTGCCGGTCGCGGTCGCGCAGCTGTCCCTGACAGTCCTCCACGCAGTGGGATGGTTTGCGGGCTCACCTTGTTGCCTCTTCAGCTCTCTTGGATCCGTGCAGGGGGAGAGCTTGGCCCATTCTCAGTGCGAGTAGGCACGTGAGACCGTATGGTCGTTGACATCACACCATCTCGCCCCGCTCTGCACCGGCCGGAGTCAGCTCGCTCCGACGATCACGCAGCGCGTTCTTCTTGACGCGCTGCGTTCAGCGTCCTGCGCGACGTGACCCCTCGTGAGCGCTTTCGCCTTCCCGCGCTCGAGCACTCATACCCCCCCGCGACGTATGCGCACGCCGGGAACGACGCCGGCAGCAAATGTTACGGTTGCGTGTGTTTCCGCGGCCCGATGGGTCGCGGGCGCGGTGCCGCGCCCGCGTCATACTCCTTCTCCTTTGGGGGCTGCCGATTGGGCTCTGATTTAGGGCTTGACAAGGACCGCCGAACCGGACTATGGAGCGGCCGGTGCTCAAGCCCTCGGTGGTGCAGCCCCTCTCAATCGCTGGCTGGAGAGGGTTCGACGGGGACGGGAAGGACTTATGCTAAGTCGACAGACCAGGTTGATGGTTGTGGGTTGGCAGCTTTTGTGCGTCGTCGCGCTCCTGTTGCTGGTGTCGCGAGACACGGTTGCAGCGCAATGTAGCGGCCACAATCCCCCGGCGTGTAGCGCGAACCGCCTGAGCATGGACATCCAAGTGATGCCTTTGGCGGTTCCAAATGGCTCGATTGCCACCTACACGGTGGATATAACAAACAACCTCGCCGGAAATACCGATGCCTGCGACGTCGTGGACGCGTTCGTGGTCTTCTGCTGCCCGGGGGCCGATGGCAATCCGGTGCCAGGCCCGGCTGGGTGCACCAACATTCCAGTTACCCAGGCGATGTGCAGCGTCAATGACGGGGCGACCTGTACGCCGACCGCGGAAGCGTTGGCGGGCATCAGCTTTCCCGCCAACGGCAGCAATGACAAAACAGTGCCTGGGCTCCAATGCCTGATCAACACGAATCCTGGTGTTACGGCGGCGCTTGCTGAGGCGACCGTCCAGGCTGGGTACTTCTTGTGCCAGAATGACACTGGCGGCGTGCCGCAGGGGGAGTTTCCAAAGCAGCTCGTAGTCCAGGTCATCCCGCCAACCAGCACGCCGACGAGTACGCCATCGAACACGGCGACTCAGACTCCGACGGCGACTGCCACCGCCACCGCGACCAATACGGCGACCGCGACCAACACCGCGACGGCGACCAACACGGCGACGAATACGGCCACCCGCACCGCAACCCCGACGGCCACCAACACGCGGCCGCCGACACCGACGCGCCCGCCGATCCCGGTCGTACCATCGCCAACAAGCCCTGCCGGTATGGCGATGACCGGCGGTTTGGCTGTCGCGCTTCTGTGGGCGTTGCGGAGACTCCGAAGGACGGGCGCGTAGGGTGAGCCGAGCCAGCGTCCACCGTTTGGACCAGGGTTCGCCCGTGTGCTCCCCATGAGGAGGGAAGTGGCCATGCTCCGGAGTCGACACACAAAGCCCATGGTTGTGGGTTGGCAGCTTGTGAGCGTCGCGTTCCTGTTGCTGCTGTCGCGAGGCACGGTTGCAGCGCAATGTAGCGGCCACAGTCCCCCGGCCTGTAGCGCGAACCGCCTGAGCATGGACATCCAAGTGATGCCTTTGGCGGTTCCAAATGGCTCGATTGCCACCTACACGGTGGATATAACAAACAACCTCGGCGGAAATGCCGATGCCTGCGACGTCGTGGACGCGTTCGTGGTTTTCTGCTGCCCGGACGCCACTGGCAATCCGGCGCCAGGCCCGGCTGGGTGCACCAACATTCCAGTCACCCAGTTGATGTGCGACGTCAATGACGGGGCGAACTGTACGCCGACCGCGGAAGCGTTGGCGGGCATCAGCTTTCCCGCCAACGGCACCAATGACAAAACGGTGCCGGGGCTCCAATGCCTGATCAACACGAATCCTGGCGTTACCATGGCGCTTGCTGAGGCGACCGTCCAGGCTGGGTACTTCTTGTGCCAGAATGACACTGGCGGCGTGCCGCAAGGGGAGTTTCCAAAGCAGCTCGTAGTCCAAGTCATCCCGCCAACCAGCACGCCGACCAATACGCCGACCAACACCCCCACCAACACGCCGACGAATACGCCGACGAATACCCCAACCAACACGCCGACGCGGACGCCGACCAACACGCCGACCAACACGCCGACGCCAACGGCGACGAACACCCCAACCAACACGCCGACGAATACGCCGACCAACACGCCGACGAACACGCCGACCAACACGCCGACGCGGACGCCGACCAACACGCCGACCAACACGCCGACGCCAACGGCGACGAACACGCCGACGAACACCCCGACGACCACGCCGACGTTGACGCCGACCAACACGGCCACGGCGACCTTCACCGTGACGCGCACGCGGCCGCCGATTCCGGTGGTCCCGTCGCCGGTAAGCCCCGCTGGCCTCGTCTTGGTGGGTGGCTTGGCAGTCGGACTGCTCTGGGCGCTGCGGCGGCTCGGCAGAATGGGGCGGTAGACCGCCTGCTGCTTAAGGAGCGATCGATGAAGAGGGCTCCCCAAAAGGGAGCCCTCTTTTTTTGGTCCGCATCCTCTCGGAAGCGACACCGCGCGAAATTCGCAGCGCGTCAGCCTTGATCTGACAAAATTGCTTCACCGCGGAGACGCGGAGGCGCTGAGGCGTAGATGGAAATGCACCTCGGCAGCGCGTCCACTCAAGCCACTCAGGAAAGGCCCTGGTGTAACAGATTAGCTAGCACCGAATCTCCGCGTCTCCACGGTGGGGATTTTACCGTATCCGGCAGAGCTCGGCGGTGCCCAGCGCGGTGCGGTCGCCGCCGCCGTTCTCGAGCGCGAGGTCGCAGATCACCGTCGAACGGGCCTCCCGTTCGTGCCGCTCGACGACGATCGCCGACATGCTGATCGGCTCGCCGGCCGCGACCGAGACGCGGAAGACGAGCTGCAGGCGCTGCAAGCGCCACGCGGGGAGGCGGTCGCGCAACATGGCTTCGAGCAGAGCCGACTGCAGCGGTCCCGGTACGATGACGTTGGCAAACCCCATGGTGCGCGCGGCGTTCTGTTCGAGGAACAACGGCTCGGTCCAGCCGAGCATGTGTGCGAAGCGCGCGATCCCTTGTGCCGACGGTGCAAGCCGCCGGGTCGGACCGATCGACTCGCCGACCTCGAGATCGGACGCTCCGGCCTGCGCGGTACTCGACGGCAGGCTCTCTTCCCACTCTTCGGTCTCCCGTACGGCGCCGGCTGCTGGGGACGGGGAGGCGGCGGCAGGGGAGCGCCAGCGGACGATCTGCTGGTCGTCGACGGTCACTACCAGATCGCCGTCTGGACCGCGTATGTCGGCGCGCCGGGCGATGACGGTGAGCTGGCCGCTGCGACCGCTCTTCTCGAAGACCTCGGTGACGCGGGCGCGGACTCCGTACACCCCGGGCGCGGTCAACGGCCGGTGGACCGTGATCGCATGCCCCCCGTGTACGCTGACGGTGCCATCGGCGAGCATTACTTCAGGGCGCGGCCCGCCGCGAATCGCGAGCGCGAAGCCAAGTGGTGCGACGTCACACGGTCCTGCGGCGAGCGCGCGGTCGCCGATGGCGTCCGCGTAGCGGCGGATCCGCTCCGGCGTTACTTCGACGGGGCCGAGGTCGACCTCGCGGCCGATGAGGTCAGCGGCGTGAGCGAGCATGGCTCGTCAGCGCTGGTGCGGCGTCGCCCGCCACGGTGTGGCGCGGCAACACGCCAGGTCGACGCCACGGTCGTCGATTGACCCGGCCTGATCGGCCGGATCAGCCGCTGCGCGTTTCACCTCGGCCGGCGCCGCGCCCAGAGCAGCAGAGCGGGCGGCAGCAGGAGCAGCACATCGAGAAGGTCGCTGCTCGCATCGGCCGGTGCGATGGCGCAGCCCTTGTCCACCGGACGCGGCCGGGTGGATGTCGCGGTCGCGGTGGCGGTCGGCGATACCAGCGGCGTCTCGGTCGGGGTGATCGTCGGGCTCCCCTGCGGCGTGAGGGTCGGCGTGCTCGTCGCCCTGAGCGTCGGGGTGTTGGTCGGCTTGGTCGTCGACGTCCTGGTTGCCGTCGCCGTCCGGGTCGCCGTCACCGTCGGCGTATTCGGTGGTGTGAGGGTCGCCGTGGCCGTGTTGGTCGGAGGGAAGGTATCGGTGGCCGTCGGCGTCACGCTCTCCGTGGGGGTCGACGTGGTCGTGGGTGTGACGGTCTCGGTCTCGGTGACCGTGGCGGTGGCGACTGGGGTTTCCGTTTCGGTGGGCGTATCGGTAGGCGATTGAGTCGGCGTTTCGGTGGGCGTGTCAGCCGCGGTCGCGGTCTCGGTCGGCGTGTCGGTCGGGCCTTCCGTCGGTGTGTCAGTCTCCGTTGCAGTGGCCTCAGGGGTCGGCGTATCCGTCGGCGTGTCGGTCACGGTACCGGTCGGCCCTTCTGTCGGGGTGTCCGTCTCGGTCGCCGTCGCTCCCTGAGTCGGGGTATCGGTCGGGGTCTCGGTCGCGGTGGCCGTTGCTTCGGTGGTGGTCGGCGTGGGCGTGTCGGTCGGCGTCTCGGTTGGCGTCTCGGTCGGAGTCGACGTGACGGTGCCCGTGTCGGTTGGGGTCGGGCTCGGCCCTTCGGTGGGCGTATCGGTCTCCGTGGCGGTCGCCTCGGGAGTCGGCGTGTCGGTCGCGGTGCCCGGCGGCGTTACAGTCGCGGTGTCGGTGGGCGTGGCCGTGGCCGTAGACGTGTGGACTGGGGTCGCGGTGGGGGTCGGCGTCCCGGTGGCGCTCGGGGTAGGGCTCGCGGACGGGCTGGGGGTTGCGGTCTGGGTAGGGGTCGACTGAATCGGCGTCGGGCTCGGCGTCGGCGTGCCCGTCGGGGTGTTGGTGGGCGGTGCGCTGCCGATGCTGGCGATGGCGATGCCGCGCGGGTTGATCGAGGAGAGCTCGATCGTGCCCGCGAACATGTTGGTGGCCGTGTCGATCAGGGTCAGGCTCTGGCTGTCGAAGTTCGTGACGTAGATCGTGCTGCTGTCGAGGGACGAGGCCGCGGTGTATGGGGTGTCTCCGACGTCGACCGTCGTCAGCACCGTCGGATCGCCGAGCAGCGAGCCGAGCACCGCCACCGAGCCCTGCACCCCGCCGGGCGGCTGCTGGACGACGTAGGCGAACAGTCCGTTCGGAAGGATCGTGACCGAAATCGGCGAGGCGAGCCCCTGGGTGATCGTGTGGATGACCTTCGGCGGGGTCATCTGGGTGTCGATCACCGACACCGTGTTGGCGTCGAAGTTGGTCACGAATGCGCGCGAGCCGTCCGGTGTGAAGGCGACATCGGTGGGTCCGGTGCCGACCGAGACGTTCGTCGACACCGACGGGATCAGCTGTGTGTTGTCGATGACCGCGACCTCGCCAAGCGTTCGGCGGGTGACGTACACGACTTGATTGTCCGGGCGCGCCGCCACGCCAAAGGGCTGGCTCGGGACCAGCAGGGTGGTGGCGATGGTGTTGTTGCTCGTATTGATGATCGACACCGTGCCGCCGCCGCGGTTGGTCACGTACACGCGGGCCCCGTCCGGGGTGACGGCAACGTCCTGTGGGGATGATCCGACGTTGATCGGCGTGCCGGCAATGTTGGTCGCCGTGTTGACGGGCGATACCGTTCGGTTGCCCGTATTCACGACGTACGCCACGGTGCCGTCTGGCGTGACCGCGACGTTCACCGGTTGTGTCCCCACCGTGACTGGCGTGACCGTGGGCGTCAGAGACGGGGCAAAAACGAGGATCGTATTGCCCATCGCGTCACCGTCCGTGACGAACACGCGCTCCTGGCCCGCGGCTGGTTGCGGGGCTCGAGCGAGCAGTCCGACCACCGCCAGGAGGGTCGCCGCAAGCCGATAGCCGAGCACGGGTAGGGGAGCCGCGGTCTGTCTCATCAGGTCACGAGGGCGAGGCCGGCACGGCGGAGCGGGTTCCCGGGTCCAACCGAGTGTCGAGGGGAACGGTCATTCGAATGTCGGACACCTTTGGCAATGCTCCCCCAGAAGTGCTGCACCCCAATATCGGAAGAAGTGCGGCGGCGTCAATAACAAATGTTGTCGCGGATTGCGGCGCGCATCACGCACAGCGTCGCGTCCAGCGCGGCCAGCGCTGCGGGCACGACCGGTTCGTCCATTTTCTTGCCTTCTCGAACGGAATCATGTCTTCTGCAGCACCGTTTGCGGCGGCGGACCGCAACGGCATCGGAGCGGCAGTGGCGATCGACGGAGAGCTCTTTCGGCGAGTGTTGAGCCATTTTGCAGCCGGCGTGACCGTCGTCACGACGGTCGACGGCGAGCAGCGGCCGCACGGGCTCACGGCGACGGCGTTCAGCTCGGTGTCGCTCGATCCGCCCTTGGTGCTGGTCTGCGTGGACAAGAAGGCCGAGACGTATCCCCAGTTCGAGCCGGCCGGGGTGTTTGCGGTCAACTTCCTCTCGCTCGAGCAGCGCGACGTCTCGCAGCGCTTCGCCAAGCACGGCGGCGACAAGTTCAGCGGCCTGGGGTGGCGGCGAGGGACCTTGGGCGCCCCCATCCTCGACGGAACGATCGGCCACGTCGAGTGCCGGATCCGCCACTGGTACGACGCCGGCGATCACACGATCATGGTGGGCGAAATCGAGTCGGCGGTCGCCCTCGACGGCGAGCCGCTGCTCCACTTCCGCCAGGCCTACCGCCGCGTCAGCGACGTCTAGCAGAGGGACGGGAGTCGGGGACCGGATGCCTCAACGATCCGGCCCTACTCGGGTGCCTTCTGCATCCACTCGTAGGTGGGATGGCTCATCCACCCGAGCACGCGACGCGGGTTGGTGATCACCGTGATGTCGGCCAGGACCTTCGACTGGCAGGCCAGCCGGTACAGCGGTCCCTCCCAGCCGTTCTTCGACTCGTCGCCTGCCGTCCGCGCCGACAGCGCGCGCGGCTCGTCGACCTTGACGCGGCAGGTGCCGCACAGCGCCCGGGCGCGACAGTTGAGCAGGTTGTTGGGGAAGGCGTACAGACCGATGTCGTTGTCCAGCGCCAGCTTCCGCAAATTGGTGCCCACCGGGCATTCGACCGTGACGTTCTGTTTGACGAAATGGACGATTGGCATCGGCTCGAGCCTGTAGCAAACCGCTCCCGGTGACGCCAACCCAGAGTGAGCGCGTGTGCGCGTGCGCGCGTGTGGGCTGGGGTTTGACCGTGCGCGCGCCGAGGCGATAAGCGGAGCGGGTTGTCGGATCGGAGCGAACAGATCGGCGCCGTCGTGTTGGCGGCCGGGCGCAGCACCCGCTTCCGGTCGGCGCGCTCCAAGCTCGTCCACGAGCTCGGCGGCCGACCGATCATCCAGTGGCTGCTCGCCGCGTTGGGCGAGGTCGACGCGGCTCCGGTGGTGGTCGTGGTCGCGCCCGGCGCGGATGACGTCCGGACGACCTGCGGTGCGCGTGTCCGCTTCGCCGTGCAGCAGCAGCCGCGCGGCACCGGCGACGCGGTGCTCGCGGCCGAGGCGGCGCTGCGCGGCTTTCACGGCAGCGTCCTGTTGCTCTACGGCGATCTCCCGCTGCTCAGCGGTGCGACGCTGCGGCGCCTGGTCGACACCCACCGCGCGACCGCCAGCGCGCTGACGTTGCTCACCGCCCACGTGGCCGATCCGCACGGCTGGGGGCGCATCCTGCGCGCCCGCGGCGCCGTGTGCCGGATCGTCGAGGAACGCGACGCCGACGACGAGCAGCGCGCCGTCCGCGAGGTGAACGTCGGGGTGTACTGCGTCCGCGTCCCGGCGCTGTTCGAGCTCCTGCACCAGGTCACCCCCAACAACGCCCAGCGCGAGATCTACCTGACCGACATCGTCGCGGGAGCCGCCGCGGCCGGCGCCCGCATCGCCGACGTGCCGGTGGACATCGCCGAGGTCGGCCAGATCAACTCGCGAGGAGAGCTTGCGGTCATGGAAAAGAGCGTGCGCACACAGGTCAACGCCAAGTGGATGGCAGCCGGCGTGACCCTCGAAGATCCCGACACCGCTTACATCGGCGCCGACGTGACCATCGGGCGCGACACGGTGGTCGGGCCGAACGTGCACTTGCGCGGCCGTACCGTGATCGGGGAGCGCTGCCGCCTCGACGGCTCGGCGTTCGTCACCGACTCGGTGATCGGGGACGGTACCGTGGTGCGTTTCGGCGTGGTCATCACCGAGTCCGAGATCGGCGTGGATTGCCAGATCGGTCCGTTCGCCAACCTGCGGCCGAAGACCCGCCTCGGCGAGGCGGTGCACATCGGCGACTTCGTCGAAACCAAGAACGCGGTTCTCGGCCGCGGCACCAAGGCCAACCATCTCGCCTACCTCGGCGACGCCGAGATCGGGCGCGACACCAACATCGGTGCCGGCACGATCACGTGCAACTACGACGGGTTTGCCAAACACCGTACGGTGATCGGCGAGCGGGTCCAGGTGGGCAGCGATTCGACCCTGGTGGCGCCGGTGCGGATCGGCGACGATGCTTACATCGCCACCGCGACGACCGTTCGCCGCGACGTGCCCTCGGGCGGGGTCTTGGTGCTCAACCCGCGCGCGCAAGAGGAGCGCTCCGGTTGGGTGGCCGCCTTCCGCGCCCGACAGACCGGCGCCGCGCCCGCAAAGCCCAAACGCGCGAAGCCGCCGGCCAAGCGCGCCGCGGCGACCCGCCGCAAGCGCCGCGCCCGCTGACCCGCACCTCATTGCCCTTGACAGCCTGAGCCTGAGCCTCAGCCTGAGCCTGCCGGAGGCTGAGGCCGCGGCTCGCAATGGTGCTTTCTCCGTCTGGCCGGTCACGCTATAGCTGAGAGGCCATGTTCACCACGTTCCGGGCGCCGCCCAAGCGGCCCCGGCAGATCAGTCCGATCGAGGACGCCATCGCGGACATCGAAGCCGGCAAGATGGTGATCCTGATGGACGACGAGCAGCGCGAGAACGAAGGTGATCTCTGCATGGCGGCGAGCAAGGCGACGCCGGCGGCGATCAACTTCATGGCTCGCTACGGCCGCGGCTTGATCTGCCTGGCGCTCACCGAAGCGCGCATCAAGGAGCTCGGTCTGGCGATGATGGTGACCCACAACCGCGCTCCGCTGGGCACTGCGTTCACCGTCTCCATCGACGCGCGGAACGGCGTCACCAACGGCGTGTCGGCGCACGATCGCGCCGTCACCATCCAGCGTGTCATGCAGCCCGGTGCCGGTCCCGAGGAGTTCGTCTCGCCCGGGCACGTCTTCCCGCTCCGCGCGCGGCGCGGCGGCGTGCTCGTCCGCACCGGCCAGACCGAGGGCGGGGTCGACCTCGCGCGCCTCGCGGGGCTACCCCCGGCCGCCGTCATCTGCGAGATCATGAACGAAGACGGCAGCATGGCCCGGCTCGCCGACCTCGAGCGCTTTGCGGCTCGGCATGGGTTGAAGATCTGCACCATCGCCGACCTGATCGAGTACCGCCTCCGCCACGACTCGCTCGTGCACCGAGTGGCCGAGGCGGTGGTGCCCACTCGCTTCGGCGGGCCGTTCAAGGCGTACGTCTACAAGAGCGACGTCGACGACGGGGAACACCTGGTGCTGGTGCGCGGGCGCATTACCCCCGACAAGCCGGTGCTGGTGCGGGCGCACGCCGAGTACCTGCCCGGCGACGTCTTCGGCTCGACCGACCGCGATACCGCGGCGCTGCTGCGCCGTTCGATGGAAATGATCGGCAAGGCCGGCCGCGGCGTCATCCTCTACCTGCGGCGCGAGGCGCAGGGCGAGGAGCTGCTCGACCGCACCCGCCCGCGCGAGACGGCACGGCGGCCGAGCAGCACCGACTCGCGCAACCGGGCGACCGATTTTCGCGAGTACGGCGTCGGCGCGCAGATCCTGCGCGACGTCGGCCTCGGCAAGATCCGGCTCATCACCAACTACCCGCGCCGCATGGTGAGCCTGCCGGGCTACGGTCTGGAGATCGTCGAGTGCGTGGCGATCAAGCTGGCTCGGCCGCGCCGTGCGGCGCCGCCGTTGCGAGCCGGCCTGCCGCGCGCTCACTCGAAGAGCGCTGCGAGGCGCTCGAGCTCGAAGGCGTAGATCACGCCGCCCATCACGCCGTACTGCTCCGCCGCGCCGTACAGACCGGCGCTCGCGCCGGCGTAGAGAGTCCAGGGGCCGTAGAGCGCCTGCAGCCCGGTGCGGAACGCCGCGCCGTCATTGCCGAAGTCCAGGCGTGAACCGGTCGCCCCGGCGAACTCGGCGAGAAAACGCACGCCCCATTCCTCAGGGGTGTGCGCGCCGAGGGTGGGCGAGGTGACGCCAACCGCCCAGGTGATGAGATCGTCCTGTCCACGTGGGTTCTGCGGATCGAACCCCGGGTTGCCGAGCAGGGCGATGCCGAGGTTGACGTTGGCGGTGAAGCTGCCGATCTGCTTCGAGCCCAGCCACTGGATGAAGAAGTCGGTTTCGTCGGTGCCCAGGCGCTGGTCGACGTTCGCGTCCGGCAGCTTGGTGCCGAAGCGGAGGCCCATGGCCGGAATCCAGGTCCGCTCTCGGACGACGTAGATCTTCGTGAACAGCCTCGCGTCGCCGCCGCCATAGGTGTGGTGGGCGCCGTCGGTCGTGCTCTCGTTCAGATCGAGCAGCTCGTAGCTCGCTTGGATTTCCACCATCCCGCCCACGCCGGCGCGCACGCCGAAGGCGGGAACGGCGATGAGGTTCTGCCAGTTGATGTAGCCGGGCGGCGTGAACGCCGGGAAGCGCAGGTTGTGGTAGTAGCTGGCTCCGAGCGCCAGATCGATCGTCCCGCCCGGAATCGTCTGCGGGGTCTCGACGGTGAGCGGGGCGAGCCATTCGGCGCGCGCGCCGCCGGCGCGGCAGGGTCCGAGCGCGGCAACCGCTAGCAAGGCGCGGAACAGTTGCCGGCGCGCGCGAATGGGCATTTGAGTGGCGCGGTTATCGCGCGCCAGTCTGATTTGCAACCACCTGGAGGCTGTGCGAGCATCCAGATGCATCATGCGTCGTCTCGGCCTGGCCGTGCTTCTGGCGCTCGACGCAGCGTGCCGGACGACCGCCGCCTTCGCGGCCGAGGAACCGAGGGTCGCGCTCCAGATCCAAGCGGATGAGAGCACGGTGGCGCGCGGTGGAGCGACCGGCATCGAAGTGCTCGCGACCATCGCGCGCGGCTGGCACATCAACGGCCACAAGCCCGATCAGCCGTTTCTGAAGCCGACGGTGTTGACCGTCACCGCCGACCAGGGGGTGATCGTCGACCCGATCAACTACCCGCACCCGGATCGGCAGAAGTTCGCGTTCGCCGGCGACACCGAGCTGCTGGTCTACGAGGGCAAGCTCGGCCTGACCAGCGCCGTGCGCGTGCCCGCCGCGTTCGCCGGCGACCGCATTCATCTCGAGGCAGTGCTCCAGTACCAGGCGTGCAACGATACCTCCTGCCAGCGACCGACCAGCGTGTCGGCGACCGCCGATCTCCGCGTGGTCGACCCGGAGGCCGCCCCGCCGAGCGCGGGCAGCGAGCCGCCGGTCGCTGCCGCGGGCGGCGGATCCGGCGCCACCACGGTGGCCGAATGGCTGGACGAGCGCGGGCTCTTCTTCACCCTCGCCGCCGTGGCGCTGCTCGGGCTCGGCCTCAACCTGACGCCGTGCGTGTACCCGCTCATCTCGGTCACCATCGCCTACTTCGGCGGCCAGGCGCGCCGGCGCACGCACGTGGCCGGCCTCGCCGCGTTCTACGTGCTCGGGATCGCTCTCTCCTTCTCTGCCGTCGGGGTCGTCGCGGCGCTGTCCGGCGGCCTGTTCGGGGCCGCCCTGCAGAAGCCTCCGGTGGTGTTGTTCATCGCCGCGGTGATGATCGTGCTCGCGCTCGGCAGCTTCGGGCTCTACCAGCTCCAACCACCGGCGGCGCTGATGCGCCGGGTGGGTGGTGCCGGCGCCGGCGTCGCGGGCGCGCTGTTCATGGGCCTCACCATGGGGATCGTCGCGGCGCCCTGCGTCGGGCCGATCGTGGTCGGGCTGCTGATCTTCGTCGGCAGCCGGCAGGACGTGTGGCTCGGCTTCCTGCTCTTCTTCGTGCTCGCGCTCGGGATGGGGGCGCCGTACGTGGTACTGGCGACGGCCGCGGGCTCGATTCGACGATTGCCGCGCTCGGGCGAGTGGTTGCTCTGGACCGAGCGCCTGTTCGGCTGCATCCTGCTCAGCCTCGCCGCGTACTACCTCACCGCCCTGGCGCCGGCGGCGGTCCGGCCCTGGTTGCTGCCGGCGGTCGTCGGGGCTGCTGGGATCTACCTCGGCTTCATCGAGCGCGCCGGCCGCGGCGTGCGCTACTTCCCGCTCGTCAAGGCGGCGGCGGGGGTGGCGATGATCGCCGTCGCCGTATGGCTGGCGCCATCCAACTCCACCTCGGCTGCCATCGCCTGGCAGCGGTACGACGAGTGGGCGAGTCTGCGCGCCGGGCCGAACGGGGAGAAACCGCTGCTGATCGACGTGGCCGCCGAGTGGTGCATCCCCTGCCGCGAGATGGATCACACCACCTACGTCCATCCCGAGGTGGTGCGCGAGGCCGCCCGCTTTCGCATGATCCGAGCTGACGTGACGGAAGAGAACGAGGCGACCAGCGCGTTGGTCGAGCGATACGACGTCAAGGGCGTGCCGACCACCATCCTGTTCTCCCCGGACGGCGCCGAAGCGCGGCGCATGGTCGGGTACGTCGGTCCGGCCGAGCTGCTGGCGGCGATGCGCGCGGTGAAGTGAGGCGCGCCCTGCGGGCGCGCGTTGGGCGTTGGGCGTTTGGCGTTCGGTGCCGCGGGCTGCCTCGATGCAGGGCGCTGCCTGCCCCGATGGCGGGCCGGCGCGTGGCAGGCAGCGCGCCGGCTGAGAGCAGGCCGCTGCACCGAACGCCGAACGCCCAACGCGCGCGGGGCGCCGCCCCGCGCGCTCCACTTGAGGTACGGCGCGCCGCCCGCTACGGTGCGGCGGGGCTACAGGCGCCGTCGCGGCGCGCCCCAAGGGATACCGTGGATTTTCGCTCGCTGCCGATTCCCGAGCCGGTGATGCGCGGCATCGACGCCGTCGGCTTCACCACGTGCACCCCGATCCAGGAGCGGACCCTGCCGTACGCCCTCGCCGGCAAGGACGTCGCGGGACAGGCCCAGACCGGAACCGGCAAGACGGCGGCGTTCCTGATCGCCATCTTCACCCGCCTGCTCAAGCATCCGCAGCGCAAGGACGGCCCGCGCGCCCTGATCGTCGCGCCGACCCGCGAGCTGGTCGTGCAGATTCTGAACGATGCGGAGGGGCTCGGCGCGTTCACCGGCCTCACCTTTCATGCGGTGTACGGCGGGGTCGACTACGCCAAACAGCGCGAGCTGCTGCGCGACGGGGTCGACATCCTCGTCGGTACGCCCGGCCGGCTCATCGACTACTTCAAGCAGCGCGTCTACACGCTGCGTCACGCCGAGGTCGTGGTGATCGACGAGGCCGACCGCATGTTCGACATGGGCTTCATCGCCGATCTGCGCTTCCTGCTGCGCCGCCTGCCGCCCTACGACCAGCGCCAGTCGATGCTGTTTTCGGCCACCCTCAGCTGGGACGTAATGGAGCTCGCCTACGAGCACATGAACGACCCGGTCAAAGTCGCGGTCGAGCCCGAGCGCGTCACCGCCGAGAACATCGAGCACGTGCTCTACCACGTCGGTCGCCACGAAAAGTTTCCGCTCCTGCTCGGGCTGCTTCAGCGCGAGCGCCCCGAACGGACGCTGATGTTCGTCAACACCAAGCGCGAGGCGGAATGGCTGATGCAACGCCTGGCGGACAACGGCTACACCGCCGGCGCGCTCACCGGCGACCTGCACCAACGGGTGCGCCTGCGGGTCCTGCGCGACTTCAAGGCCGGCACGCTGCCGATCTTGGTGGCGACCGACGTCGCGTCGCGCGGCCTGCACATCGAAGCGGTCACGCACGTGATCAACTACGACGTGCCGCAGGACCCGGAGGATTACGTCCATCGCATCGGCCGCACCGCGCGCGCCGGGGCGTCCGGCAAGGCGCTGACGCTGGCGTGCGAGACCTACGTGATGGCGCTCGAGGCGATCGAGGGACTGATCGGCTTTCGCCTGCCGGTCGTGCACGTCGAGGACGACATGCTGGTCAAGCCGGTGCCGCCCTCGCACGGGCACCGCGCGCAGCGCGGGCGGCCGCCGCAGCGGCGCGGTCACGCGGGCGGATCGCACCAGGCGAGCGGAGACGGCGGGGCCCAGCGCGGCGGCGAGGTGCGGGATCGGCGTCGTCGCCGCCGCGGTCGCGGGACGTCGACCCGCTCGACCACCTGACCGCCGGAGAGGACATGTTCGGAACGATCAAGCGGGTGGTGCGTGACAAGGGCTTCGGCTTCATCGTCCCAGACGACGGCAGCGACGAGGTCTTTTTCCATCGCAGCCGCATGGCGCCGAAGGTGAACTTCGAGGACCTGCGCGAGGGGGACGAGGTCGAGTTCCAGGTGCGCAAGGGCGAGAAGGGGCCGCAGGCATTCAACCTGAAGCCCCGGTAATGGGTGCGCTGGCCACCGATGCGCGCTGACACGCTCGCCGTGGCTCCCGCCGCCGTGCCGCTGCCGATCTCCCGCTCGCGCTGGCTCGCCATTCTGCTCCCGGTGGCCACCGGGGCGATGGTGGCCGCGCCCTGGCTCGACTTCTCGCTCTTCCCGTTTGCCTGGGTGGCCTTCGTCCCGCTGCTCTGGGCGCTCGCCCACGCGCCCACTCGGCGCGCAGCCTTGTGGACCGGGTTCGCGGCCGGCCTCGCCACCAACGTGCCCGCCTTCTACTGGCTCGTGTATACGATGCACGTCTTCGGCGGCTTCCCGTACCCGATCGCGCTCTTCTTCTACGCCTGCCTCTCCGCGTTCTCGGCGCTGCAATTCGTGCTGTTCGCCGCCGGCTTCCGCGCCCTCGGCTTCGGTCCGCTCGGGGTCGCCGCGCCGGTGCTGTGGGTGGTGCTCGAGTTCTTCTTCCCCAACCTCTTTCTGTGGCGGATGGGCAACAGCCAGATGCAGGTGCCGGTCCTGTTGCAGGTCGGCGATCTCACCGGCCCGTACGGGTTGAGCTTCGTCATCGTGTGGGTCAACGCCGGCATCGCGCTCGCCTTGGCGCGGCCGCGGCGCTGGCGGCCGCTGCTCGCCGGCGCGACGGCGGCGGCGCTGATCGCCGCGTACGGCGCGCTGCGCATGCCGGTGGTTCAGCGCGCGATCGACGCGGCACCGCCGGTGGCCGTCGGCCTCGTGCAGGGCAACGTCGGCATTCACGAGAAGGGCAACATCGCGCTCTTCGACATCAACCTGGAGAAGTACCGCGAGCTGTCGAAGCCGCTGGAGTCGAGCGTCGACGTGCTGATCTGGCCCGAGTCGGTCGCGCAGTGGTGGGTTCCGGTGCAGGATGAGCAGCTCGCTCCCAAGCACAACCCGTTCGTCGGCGTCGGATCGTTCCTGATCTTCGGCGGCCTCGCGTACGACTACCCGCGCGAGGGCGGCGACCCGCTCATGTTCAACAGCGCGTTCCTGATCGACGGCGCCGGCCGCGTCTACGACCGTTACGACAAGCACGTGCTGATCCCGTTCGGCGAGTACATACCGGGCGGCTCGCTGTTCCCGAGCCTCTACGAGATCAGCCCGCAGACCAGCCAGTTCACGCCCGGCCGCGCGATCCAGACGCTCGACGTGCCCGGCCGCGTCCGCTTCGCCCCGCTCATCTGCTACGAGGACGTGCCGGCGGGGATCGCCCGGGCGATGACGGCGAACGGCGCCGAGGCGCTGCTGACGATGTTCAACGACGCGTGGTTCGGCCGCACCATGGCGCCCTACCAGCACGAGGCGATCGCGATCTGGCGGGCGGTCGAGAACCGCCGCTACTTCGTCCGCGTCGGCAACGCCGGCGTTTCCGGGGTCATCGACCCCTTCGGCCGCGTGCTCGACCGCCTCGGCATGTTCACGGCCGAGACCCTGCGCACCGAGATCCGCCCGCTGCGCATCGACACCTTCTACACGCGCTACGGCGACGTCTTCGCATGGGCCGTGACGGCCGCGGCCGGCCTCTGGGTCTTCGCGGCGTGGCGCCGTTCATAGCGGCGGCCTGATCCCCGCCGGCACAACTTCGTTGGTCTCGAACCAACGCTCCACGAGTGACCACCTCCTGGCTTGCCTTGGGGGCTAGGAAAACGCCCTTCGACGAGCTCAGGGCGAACGGGGGAAGAGTGCTGTTCTGGGTTTACATGCTGCGGTGTGCGGACGGGTCGTACTACGTTGGGCACACCGAGGAATTGGAACTCCGAATCAGCAGGGACCAATCCGGCGAGCTCGGCGGTTACACCGCAAACCGTCGGCCGGTGCAGCTCGTCTTCGCCAATGATCTTCCGACTCGCCAAGAGGCGTTGGAGGGCGAACCCCAATCAAGGGCTGGAGCCGGCGAAAAAAGGAGGCCCTGATTGCCGGGGATTGGTCGGAGGTCTCCCGCCTCGCCCGAGGCAGGAGCGCGCCCAAGACCCCCGTTCGCCCCGAGCCTGTCGAAGGGCGGTCTCAACCAGTTCAGCGCCCAGGCGCGAAGATCAGAAGCCCTGCAGGGTCGCGAAGCGGTTGCGGTGATAGGCCCCGTCGCCGAACGTGATCTCGGCGGCGCGGGCCCGTTTGAGGAAAAAGCCGATGTCGTGCTCGTCGGTCATGCCGATGCCGCCGTGCATCTGAACGCTCTCGTTGGCGACCAGCATGCCGGTGTCGGAGCAGCGCGCCTTGGCGACGGAGATGAACTCGGCGGCGCGCGGGTGGCCTTCGTCGAGCGCCATGGCGGCGGCCATGACCGTGGAGCGGGCGAGCTCGATCTCGGTGAAGAGGAGGGCGGCGCGATGCTTCAAGGCCTGGAAGGAACCGATCGGCACGCCGAACTGCTGGCGCGTCTTCAGGTACTCGAGGGTCATCGCGAAGGCTGCCTCCATGCTGCCGAGCATCTCGGCGCAGAGGCCGGCGGTGGCGCGGTCGATGACGTCGGCGAGCAGTGCGCCGCCGCGGCCGACGTCGCCGAGGACGTCGCTTGGTGCTGCGGGCACGCCGTCGAGCGCGACGATCGCCGCGTTGCGGCTGTCGACGGCCCACTGCCGCGTGATGGTGATGCCGGGGGCGTGCGCATCGAGCACGAAGAGCGTCACGCCCTCCGGCTCGTGCTCGGCGCCGCTGGTGCGGGCGCTGACCACGAGGCGGTCGGCGACGTGGCCGTCGAGCACCAAGCGCTTCTCGCCGCGCAACCGCCAGCCGTCGCCGGCGCGCTCGGCGCGCGTCGCGACCTGGCAGAGGTCGTAGCGGCTCTGCGCCTCCTGATACGCGAGCGCGAGCAGCCGCGAGCCGGCGATCACGCCTGGCAGGATCGCGGCGCGCTGTGCGCCGCTGCCGCCGCGCGACACCGCGCCGCCGCCGAGCAGCACGGTCGAGAGCCAGGGCTCCGGCATGAGGCCCTTGCCGAACTCCTCGAGGACCAGGGCGAGCTCCTTGTAGCCGAGGCCGAGGCCGCCGGATTCCTCCGGGAAGACGATCCCGAGCCAGCCGAGCTCGGCCATCTGCGTCCACAGCCCGCGCGAGAACCCGTCCGCGTCCCTGCTGTCGCGCAGCGCCCGGATGCGCCGCAGCGACGAGCGATCGCGAACGAACGCCGCGGCGGACTCGCGCAGGAGCTGCTGTTCGTCGGTGAGGGAAAAGAGCATGGCAACCTCCGTATTGGAGGGTGGGCGCGCGGACGCGTGCGTGCGTGGGCGCGACTCGCACACGCGCCCACTCGCGCACCCGCCCACGTCAGTCGGGCAGGCCGAGGACGCGTTTGGCGATGATGTTGAGCTGGATCTCCGACGTCCCCCCCTCGATCGAGTTGCCGCGCGAGCGCAGCCATTCGCGGGTCAGCTCGAGCTCTTCGGGGCTGAAGCCGTCGCCTTCCCAACCGAGCGCGTGCGGGCCGAGAATCGACACCTTCAGCTCGCGCCGGCGCTTGTTCAGCTCGGTGCCGTAGTACTTGAAGATGGACGTCTCCGGGCCGGGCGCGTGACCGGCCTTGGCCTCGTCGCGTGAGCGGGCCAGCGTCCAGTCGAGGCTGCGCTGGTCCATCTCGATTTGCGCCAGGCGATCGCGCACGACCGCGTCGGCGACCCGTCCATCGCGCTCGCCCAGGTACGTGCGCGCGAGCGCGACGGCGCCGCGCTCCGTGCTGGCGCCGCCGAACCCCTTGCCGATGTCGGCGATCATCGTCCGCTCATGGCCGAGCAGGGCCTTGGCGACGCCCCAGCCCTGGTTGATCTGGCCCAGCACCTGGGTGCGGGGGACGCGCACGTGATCGAGGAACGTCTCGCAGAACGGCGAGTAGCCGCTGATCAGCTTGATCGGCTTCACGCTCACGCCGGGGCTGGCCATGTCCATGAGCACGAACGTGATCCCCAGGTGCTTGGGCGCGTCGGGGTCGGTGCGGACGAGCAGGAACATCCAGTCGGCGAGGTCGGCGTACGACGTCCAGACCTTCTGGCCGGTGACGACGAAATCGTCCCCGTCGACGACGGCGCGGGTCTGCAGGCTGGCGAGATCGGAGCCCGAGCCGGGCTCCGAGTAGCCCTGGCACCAACGGATCTCGCCGCGCACGATCGGCGGCAGGTGCGCGCGCTTGAGTTCCGGGGTACCGAGCTGGAGCAGCGTCGGCCCGATCATGGCGAGGCCGAAGCCGACCAATGGCGGGCGCAATCGCATCGCCGCCATTTCCTGCGCCAGGATGCGGGTCTCTTCCCGGCCCAAACCGCCGCCGCCGTACTCGGTCGGCCAGCTCGGCGCGGTCCATCCGCGCCCCGCCATGACCTCGAGCCACTGCTTCACCTCGGGGTTGGGATAGGTCGCCTTGCGGCCGCCCCAGCACGGCTCCTCGTGCTCGGCGAGCGGCGTTCGCATCGACGGCGGCGCCTCGGCCTCCAACCAGGCGCGAGTCTCGCGGCGGAAGGCTTCGAGATCCGGCATCGTGTCTCCTCCTCGATGGATCGGTGCGGCAGCCGCCCGTTCCCTGCGCAACGGACGGGCGTGGCGGCGAACCGCTGCACGACTCTCGAACGTCGGAGCGTTGCCTGTCAACCGCGAACGAGCGGACCGCCGGACACGGAACGCCGAGGGCTCAGCGCTCGACGTCGCCGTCGGACGCCCGCATCGCTCCCAGCGCCGCGGCGCGGAACTCGGGTGGCAGGCGGCGCGGGCGGCCGCTGTCGTCGAGTACGCCGTGCTGGGTGTGACCGCTGGCGAGCAGGTCGCGGCTGAGGGCCAGCGCCTCGTAGGCGATGGTCAGGCGGGCGTGGCCCACCGAGGCGAACCCGGCGCGGATGATAACCTCGTCGTCGTAGCGCGCCGGCCTCTTGTAGCGGCAGGTGGCTTCGAGGACCGCGAGATAGAGCCCCTGTGCCACATAGGTCGGAAACGGATGGCCGAGCCGGCGGAACAGCTCGGCGCGGCCGATCTCGAACAGGCGCAGGTAGTTGGCGTGGTACATGATCCGCATCGGGTCGCAGTCGCCGAAGATGACGCGGTAGCGCGCGACGTCGAACAGGAGCGGGGGCTGGTCAGACATGACCGCGCACTGTAGCGTGGCGCCGCGCGCCCCGCCACGGCGCCCTTCGACAAGGTTGGGGCGGACAGCATATAGGATCGCATCGACATCGACCCGGTCCATCGTGTTCCGACGACGCAGGTCTCACGTATGAAGATCGCGACCTGGAACGTGAACTCTCTGCGGGTACGCCTGGCGCAGGTGTTGGACTGGCTGCGCACCGTGCAGCCCGACGTCCTCGCCATACAGGAGATCAAGCTGGTCGACGCCGACTTCCCGAGCGAGGAGTTCGCCGCGCTCGGCTACCGGTCGGTCTGCAACGGACAGAAGACCTACAACGGCGTGGCGACGCTCTCCCGCCTGCCGGCCGAGGCGGTGCGTAAAGAGCTCCCGGGTTCCGGCGATCCGCAGCGGCGCCTCCTCGCTACCACCATCGGGGACCTGCGGGTGATCAACGTCTACGTGCCCAACGGCGAGCGCATCGGCTCGGAGAAGTACGCCTACAAGCTGGGCTGGCTCGAGCGGCTGCGCGACTTCGTCCGTGCCGAGCTCGCGGCGCATCCGCGGCTGGCCCTGCTCGGCGATTTCAACGTCGCGCCCGAGCCGCGCGATGTGCACGACCCGAAGGCCTGGGAAGGGCAGGTGCTGTTCAGCGAGCCCGAGCGAGCCGCGCTGCGCGAGCTGTTCGGCGTCGGCCTGCGCGACAGCTTCCGCCTCTTCGAGCAACCGCCCGGCGAGTTCAGTTGGTGGGACTATCGAATGGGTGCGTTCCGGCGCAACCATGGCCTGCGCATCGACCACGTCGCCTTGAGCGCCGCGTTGAGCGCGGCGTGCACCGCGTGTCGCATCGACAAGGCGCCGCGACGCCTCGAGCGACCATCCGACCATGCACCGGTCGTGGTCGAGCTCGGGCCGGCGGACGGGATGCGGCCCATAAGCCCGGCTGCGCCAATCGTGTAGCTGATTTTCCACTGCTTATATTGCCGTCGGACAGCCGGGTCCCTACTATCGCCGAGTCGCTGCATGCCTCAGATCTTTCATCCGAGCGCCAACACCTTCTCCAAGCTCAGCATCTTTGGCGCTCTGTTCGCGGTCGCGGGAGGCCTCTACGGTCTGGCGGTGGTCAACCGGTCGTCGTACGTGACCCAGGCGGGCGTCGCGCGCGAGCAGCCGGTGCCGTTCAGCCACAAGCACCACGCCGGCGAGCTCGGAATCGACTGTCGGTACTGCCACACGTCGGTGGAGACATCGTGGAACGCCGGCTTCCCGCCGACCCAGACCTGCATGAACTGCCACTCGCAGATCTGGGCGCTCAGCCCGACCCTGGAGCCGGTGCGCTCGAGCTGGCGGACCGGCGAGTCGATCGTGTGGACGAAGGTGTACGACCTTCCCGACTTCGTCTACTTCAACCACTCCATCCACGTCGCCAAGGGCATCGGCTGCGCGAGCTGCCACGGTCGCATCGACAAGATGAACCTGACCTGGCAACAGCCGTCGCTGCACATGGAATGGTGCCTGAACTGCCACCGCAACCCGGAGCGCTACGTGCGGCCCCGCTCCGAGGTTTTCAACATGGATTGGGAGCCGCCCGCCGACCGCCCGAACCTCGGTGAGGAGCTGGTCGCGGCGCACAAGATCCAGCGCCGCGACGACTGCACGACCTGTCACCGCTGAGCGAGCACCTCCCGGACGCGAACCGATGAGCATCCAGATTGACGATCAGGCTGCGGCACCTGCCAGCCCACGCAAGCCGCGCTCGGCGATCGACCTGGCGGCGCTCCGCGCCCGGCTCGCACAGCAGCCCGGCAAGGCCTACTGGCGGAGCCTCGAAGAGCTCGCCGAGACGCCCGAGTTCGAGGCCTACCTGAAAGCGGAGTTTCCGGAGCAAGCGCCGCAGCTGCTCGATGCCGTCGGCCGTCGCACCTTCTTGAAGCTGATGGGTGCCTCGCTCGCCCTCGCCGGCGTCAGCGGTTGCACCCGGCAGCCGGCCGAGCAGGTGTTCCCGTACGTGAAGGCGCCGGAGGAGATCATCGCCGGCGAGCCGCTCTTCTTCGCCACCGCCATGCCGCTCAGCGGCATCGGTACCGGCCTCGTGGTCGAGAGCCACATGGGCCGCCCCACCAAGGTGGAAGGCAACCCCGATCATCCGGCCAGCCTCGGCGCGACCGATCTGTTCGCGCAGGCGTCGGTGCTCGGGCTCTATGATCCCGACCGCTCGCAAGTCATCCGCCAGGTCGGCGACGTCCAGACCTGGGCCGCCTTCACGGTGGCGCTGAAGCAGCTCATGGCCGCCGAGCAGACCCGGGGCGGCGCCGGGCTGCGGCTGCTCAGCGGCGCGGTCACGTCCCCGACCCTGGCGGCGCAGATCCACGAGCTCCTCGCGGCGTACCCGCACGCGACCTGGCATCAGTGGGAGCCGGTCTCGCGGGATTCGGCGCACGCCGCGACGCGGACGGCGTTCGGGCGGCCGCTCGATACGCAGTACCGTTTCGACCGCGCCGAGCGGGTGGTGTCGCTCGACGCCGACTTCCTCGGCGGCGGGCCGGGTCAGGTGCGCTACGTGCGCGACTACGTGAGCCGCCGGCGCGACCCGGAGGCGATGAACCGGCTCTACGTCGTCGAGGCGACGCCGTCGAACACCGGCGCGATGGCGGACCATCGTCTGCCCTTGCGCCCGGACGAGATCCGCGAATTCGCTGTCGCCGTCGCCCGCGGGATCGGTGTGCCGGTACGCCAGCCGCAAGGGATGGAAGCGCACGCGAAACTCATCGACGCCGTCGTGCGGGACCTCAAGGATCACCGCGGCCGCAGCATCGTGATCGCCGGCGAGTGGGCCGCGCCGGGGGTGCACCTGCTGGCGCACGCGATCAACGCCGCGCTCGGCAACGCCGGCACGACCGTGCTCTATACCGAGCCGGTCGAGGCGGAACCCGTCGACCACGCTGCGTCGCTGGCCGACCTGGTCGAAGCGATGGACGCCGGCCGGGTCGAGCTGCTGGTGATCCTCGACAGCAACCCGGTCTACGCCGCGCCGGCGGATCTCAAGTTCACCGAGCGGCTGGCGAAAGTCCCCACCCGCATCCACTACGGGCTCTATTTCGACGAGACCGCCGAGCTGTCGCACTGGCACGTGCCCGCGGCGCACTACCTCGAGTCGTGGAGCGATGTCCGCGCCTACGACGGCACTGCGACGGTCATCCAGCCGCTCATCGCCCCGCTCTACGAGGGCAAGACGCCGCACGAGCTGCTCTCGGCCCTGCTCGGCGCGCCGGACAAGACGAGCTACGACCGGGTGCGGGACTTCTGGAAGACCCGGCTGGCATCGGGCGAGTTCGAACCGCAGTGGCGCAAAGCGGTGCACGACGGCGTCGTGGCCGACTCCGCATTGCCGACCCTGCGCCCCGATTGGGTGAGCGCCCCGAGCGGGTGGGGCGCCGATGTGCTGCCGCCGCTGCCGGCCCCCGGCGCCGGTGCGCTGGAGGTCGTCTTCCGGCCGGATCCGACCGTCTACGACGGGCGGTTCGCCAACAACGCGTGGTTGCAGGAGGTACCCAAGGCCCTGTCGCGCCTCACCTGGGACAACACCGCGCAGGTCGCGCCGGCGACGGCGGAACGCCTCGGCATCGGCAACGAGGACGTCGTCGAGCTCGAGCTCGACGGCCACACCCTGCGGGCGCCGGTGTGGATCGCGCCCGGTCAGGCACCGGGCGTGATTGCGGTCCACCTCGGCTACGGCCGGACGCGCGCCGGCCAGGTCGGCACCGACGTCGGCGTCAACGCCTACCGGCTGCGGCCGAGCACGCGGCCCTGGGACGCACCCGGCCTGGTGTTGCGCAAGACCGGCGCGCACTACCCGTTGGCGTGCACCCAGCATCACCACTCGATGGAAGGCCGTGAGCTGGCGCGGGTGGGGACGGTCGAGACGTACCGCACGGATCCCCACTTCGCGGCCACCGAGAGCACGGCCGAGCTGTCGCTGTTCCCGCCCTTTGCGTACGAGGGGTACGCCTGGGGGATGACCGTCGACCTCAACGCCTGCGTCGGCTGCAACGCCTGCGTGGTCGCGTGCGTATCCGAGAACAACATCCCGGTGGTCGGCAAGGACCAGGTCGCGCGCGGCCGCGAGATGCAGTGGATCCGCATCGACCGCTACTACGAGGGCGATCTCGACAACCCCGAGACCATCCACCAGCCGGTGTACTGCCAGCACTGCCAGCTCGCGCCGTGCGAGGTGGTGTGCCCGGTGAACGCCACCGTGCACGATCATGAGGGGCTGAACGCGATGGTGTACAACCGCTGCGTCGGCACCCGCTACTGCTCGAACAACTGCCCGTACAAGGTGCGCCGCTTCAACTTCGCCCTCTGGCAGAACCCGCAGTCCGACGTCCTCAAGATGGTGTTCAACCCCGACGTCACGGTGCGCAGCCGCGGGGTGATGGAGAAGTGCACCTACTGCGTGCAGCGGATCAACGCCTCACGCATCCGCGCGCAGCGCGAGGACCGCCCCATCCGCGACGGCGAAATCCTGACCGCCTGCCAGCAGGCGTGCCCGGCGGAGGCGCTGACCTTCGGCAACATCAACGACCCGGACGCCAAGGTGACGAAGCTCAAGCGCGAGCCGCGCAACTACGCTCTCCTCAACGATCTGGGCACCCAGCCGCGCACCACCTACCTGGCCGGTTTGCGCAACCCCAACCCCGCGCTCGAGGGCCAGGGCTGATGGCCGCCACCGAGCGCCGCGACCTGCCGCCCGTGCCGCCGCCGGTGATCGAACCGGGGCACACGATGGCGTCGGTCACCGACAAGATCAGCTCGGTCGTGCTGAGCGGCCGGCCGCCGCTCGGTTGGTATGTGGGCTTTGCGATCGGGTTCGCGGGGTTGCAGCTGCTGCTGGCGTCGATGGCCTACCTGTTTTTCAAGGGGACAGTCATCTGGGGGATCAACATCCCGGTCGCCTGGGGTTTTGCCATCATCAATTTCGTCTGGTGGATCGGAATCGGCCACGCCGGTACGTTGATCTCTGCCATCTTGCTGCTCTTCCGCCAGAGCTGGCGTACCTCCATCAATCGCTTCGCCGAAGCGATGACGCTGTTTGCGGTCGCTTGCGCTGGGATCTTTCCGGTCATCCATCTCGGTCGACCGTGGTTGGGCTACTGGCTATTCCCGTACCCCAATACGATGGGCATCTGGCCGAACTTCCGCAGCCCGCTGATCTGGGACGTCTTTGCGGTGTCGACCTACGCCACCGTCTCGCTGCTGTTCTGGTTCGTCGGCCTGATCCCCGACCTGGCGACGCTGCGCGACCGCTCGAAGCACCGCGCCGGGCGGTTCGTCTACGGTCTGCTGGCGATGGGCTGGCGCGGCTCGGCAGTGCACTGGCACCGCTACGAGACCGCCTACCTGCTGCTCGCGGCGCTGTCGACGCCGCTGGTGCTGTCGGTCCACACCATCGTCAGCTTCGACTTCGCCGTCGCTCAGCTACCCGGCTGGCACGCCACTATCTTTCCGCCCTACTTCGTTGCCGGGGCGGTCTTCGCCGGCTTTGCGATGGTCATGATCATCGCCATTCCCCTGCGCCGGTTCTACGGCCTGGAAGACTTCGTGACCATGCGCCACTTCGACTACATGGGCCGCATCTTGCTGGCGACCGGTCTGTTCGTCGCCTACGGCTACATGATGGAGACCTTCACCGGCTGGTACAGCGGCAACGAGTTCGAGCGCTACATGATCTACAACCGCTTCCTCGGGCCGTATGCGCCGCTCTACGGGGCGCTGATCTTCTGCAACGTCGTCTCCATCCAGGCGCTGTGGTTTCAGCGCGTGCGCTCGAGCCTGTCGGCCCTGTTCGTCATCTCGCTCATCGTCAGCGTCGGGATGTGGCTGGAGCGCTTCATCATCATTCCGGTGAGCCTGTCGCGCGACTTCCTGCCCTCCTCGTGGGGGATGTACTACCCGACCTTCTGGGACTGGTCGACGTTCATCGGCACCATGGGCCTGTTCGTGACGCTGCTGTTCCTGTTCGTGCGTGTCCTGCCGATGATCTCGATCTTCGAGATGCGTACCCTGCTGCCGGAGGCCGAGGTCAAGGAGGAGGTCGGATGAGCGCACCGCCGACCGTCCACGGCCTGCTGGCCGAGTTCAGCGATGCCAGCGAGCTGCTCGCCGCCGCGCAGCAGACGCACGCCGCCGGATACACGCGCTTCGACTGCTATACGCCGTTCCCGATCGAGGAGCTCGCCGACGCGATGGGCCGCCACCACAGCCGCCTGGCGCTGCTGGTGCTGATCGGCGGCATCCTCGGCGCCGTCGGCGGCTTCGCCCTCTGCTATTGGACCTCGGTCATCGACTACCCGATCATCGTCGGCGGCCGGCCCTTCAACAGCTGGCCGTCCTTCATCCCGGTCACGTTCGAGTGCACGATCCTGGCGGCCGCGCTCACCGCGGTCCTCGGCATGCTGGCCATCAACGGCCTGCCGATGCCGTATCACCCGGTCTTCAACGTGCCCCGCTTCGCCCTGGCGTCGCGCGACCGCTTCTTCCTCTGCATCGAGTCGACCGATCCGAAGTTCGACATCGACGAGACCTGGGGTTTCCTCTCCCGCATGCAACCCCGCCAGGTCTCGCAGGTGGACGCATGAAGCGCTTCGGGTGCGCGATCACGGCGGGGCTCGTGCTCGTCCTCGCCGGCTGCCGGCAGGACATGCACGACCAGCCGAAGTACCAGCCGTTCGAGCGCAACCCGTTCTTTGCCGATCAGCGCGCGTCGCGACCGCTGGTGCCGGGCGTGGTGGCCCGCGGACACCTCAACGACGACACCGCGTTCTTCACCGGCGCCGCCGAAGGGGCGCCGGTGGCGACCAACCCGCTGCCGGTCTCGCGCGAGAATCTGCTGCGCGGGCAGGAGCGCTTCAACATCTACTGCTCGCCCTGCCACGACCGCGTCGGCAGCGGCGAGGGCATGATCGTTCAGCGCGGCTACAAGCAGCCGCCATCGTTCCACATCGACCGGCTGCGCAGCGCCCCGGACGGCTACTTCTTCCAGGTCATGACCAACGGCTTCGCGACCATGCCGAGCTATGCGGCGCAGGTCGCGGCGCACGACCGCTGGGCGATCGTCGGCTACATTCGCGCCCTGCAGCTCAGCCAGCACGCGGCGCTGGCCGACGTCCCGGACGCGGAGCGCGCCGCACTCGGAGTGACGCCATGAGCGATCGGCAGGCGGCGCTGTCGCTCCAGCCCGACCACATCCTGTACCGCAGCCAGCGCGCGTCGCTCGGGGCCGGCATGCTCGGTCTCGCGGTCGCGGGGGCGGGCGGGCTGGTGAACGCCGATCAGTTCTTCCGCTCGTATCTGGTCGCCTACCTGTTCTTCATCGGGATCGCGCTCGGCTCGCTCGGCCTGGTGAGCCTCAACCACGTCACCGGCGGCCGCTGGGGCGTGGTCATCCGCCGCGTCTGCGAGTCGGCGATGCGGACGCTGCCGCTCTTGCTCATCCTCTTCCTGCCGATCCTCCTCGGCCTCTCGCATCTGTACGAGTGGGCGCGGCCCGAGGCCGTGGCGCAGGACCCCGGGCTGCAGCACAAGCAGCTCTACCTCAACGTGCCGTTCTTCGTCGTCCGCGTCGGGATCTACTTCACCGTCTGGTTGGTCGTCAGCCACTACCTGGTGCGCTGGTCGCGCGAGCAGGACGCGACCGGCGATCCGGACGTGGTGCGCCGCCTGCAGTTCCTCGGCCGCGGCGCGCTGCTGCTCTACAGCCTGACCATGACCTTCGCGGCCATCGATTGGGCGATGTCGCTCGAGCCGCACTGGTCCTCGACCATCTACGGCATCCTGATCATCGGCGGGCAGGTGTTGAGCGCCTTCGCCTTCGTGATCCCGGTGCTGGCGCTGCTCAGCGACCGGGCGCCGATCAGCGAGCTGGTCAGCGCCGAGCAGTTCCACGACCTCGGCAAGCTCATGCTCGCCTTCGTCATGCTCTATGCGTACTTCGCCTTTTCGCAGTTCCTGATCATCTGGTCGGCCAACCTCCCGGAGGAGACGCCCTGGTACCTGGCCCGCTCACGCGGCGGCTGGCAGTACCTGGCGGTCATCCTGGTGCTGTTCCAGTTCGCGCTGCCGTTCGTCATCCTGTTGTCGCGGAGCCTGAAGCGCAACGCCCGCCGGTTGGCCGCCGTCGCCCTGGTGGTGCTCGCGGCCCGCTTGCTCGATCTCTTCTGGTTGCTCAAGCCCGCCTTCTCGCCGGCGCGCTTCTCGGTCCATTGGATGGACGTCGCCGCCGTGCTCGGCGTCGGCGGCCTGTGGCTCTCGTTCTTCCTCCTGCGGCTGCGCGATCAGCCGCTGCTGCCGCTGCGCGATCCGGCGCTGCCGCTCGAGGCGGAGGTGGCATGAGCAGCGCACCGCACGTCCCCGGCGTGGGCCACGAGCACACCGACGTCAGAGCCCGCCCTATCGCGGTGGCCGGAATCGGGCTGGCCCTCGCGCTGCTGATGGTCGCGGGGCTCATGTTGGGGCTGTACGATGTCCTGGCGCTGCGCGAAGCCCGCCTGAGCCCGCCCGCCAACCCGCTGGCGGCCGCGCAGGGACCGCGCCTGCCGCCCGAGCCGCGCCTCCAGGTGCATCCGGTGCGTGACCTGCGCGAGCTGCGTGAGGCGGAGAGAACCCTCCTCGACCACTACAGCTGGGTCGACAAGAGCGCTGGCGTGGTGCGGATTCCGATCAGCCGCGCCATCGATCTGCTCGCCGCCCGGGCCGGGCAGGGAGCGGCGGACAATTGAACCCGGCGTCTCGTACGGAGTGGCGGCGTGCGTCCCGCCCGCAGCCCGTAGGGGCGACTGGGCCGGCCGACAGGCACGCTCCGCGCTTGCTCTACCGCGCGCCGCATGGCCGCCGCGGCAGGTCGGGGCATTCTGCGCCGGCGACAGAGGGCCGCCGCTACGCGTGGAGCCTTCTGCTCGCCAGCGTCCTGCTCCTACCGCTCGCGGTCCGCGCCGATACGCAGCCGGCGGTCGGGCAGCCGGCCAGTGCGCAGCCCGCGGCGTTGCGCGATGTCGGTCTCGATCAGCGGCTCGGCGAGCGCGTCCCGCTCGACCTCACCTTCCGCGACGAGTCCGGCGCGCCGGTGGTGCTCGGCAGCTTGTTCCGCGGCCGGCCGGTGGTCCTGAACCTGGTCTACTACAAGTGCCCCATGCTCTGTACGCTGGTGTTGAATGGGTTGCTCAGCGCCATGAAGGCGCTACCGTTCGATGTTGGCCGCGAGTTCGACGTCATCACCGTCAGCTTCGATCCGCGCGACACGCCCGAGATGGCGGCGCAGAAGAAGGCGGCCTATCTCGAGCAGTACCGGCGGCCGGGCGCGGCGGAGGGGTGGCACTTCCTCACCGGCGACGCTGCGTCGATCGAACGCCTGGCCGGCGCCGTGGGCTTCCGTTACCGCTACGACCCCGAGCGCCAGGAGTTCGCGCATGCCGCCGGCATCGAGGTGCTGACGCCCCAGGGCGTTCTCGCCCGCTACTTCTTCGGGGTCGAATTCTCGCCTCGCGATCTGAAATTCGGCCTGATGGAGGCGGCCGACAACCGCATCGGCTCGCCAATCGATCAGCTGCTGCTGTTCTGTTACCACTACGACCCGAGCACCGGCCGCTACGGGGCCATCGTGCTCGACGGCATCCGCGCCGGCGGCGTCCTCACCCTGCTCGCGCTGGGGGGCTTCATCGTCTGGGCGCTGCGCCGTGAGCGCGCCGGCCGCGACGCGGTCGCGCTCGCGCCACGCGCATCGGACGCGGCCCGCCGATAGATTTCGCGCATGCACTCGAAGCTGCCCTTGTTCCCCGAGCAGGCCTCGACCCTCGCCACGCGGGTCGACGTCTTCTACTTCTTCCTCATCGGGGTGAGCCTGTTCTTCGGCGTGCTGATCGCGATCCTGCTGATCACCTTTGCCATCCGTTTTCGCCGACGGCCGGGCGCGCCCCCCCCGGTCCCGATCCACGGCTCGACGCCGCTCGAGCTGATCTGGTCGATCATTCCGTTCAGCCTGGCCATGGTCATCTTCGTGTGGGGGGCGCTCCTGTACTTCGAGCTGTCGCGGCCGCCCGACAACGCCCACGAGGTCTTCGTGGTCGGCAAGCAGTGGATGTGGAAGCTGCAGCACATCGAGGGGCGGCGCGAGATCAACGAGCTGCACGTCCCGGTCGGGCAAGCGGTGAAGCTGACCATGAC
>Ga0335082_10000718_pt1 | contig 34476 bp, 30 predicted proteins | sample Lox_Sample_41_FD_206718 | JGI IMG/M metagenome (GOLD analysis project Ga0335082, IMG submission 206718) | Soil microbial communities from Loxahatchee National Wildlife Refuge, Florida, United States - Lox_Sample_4.1 | ecosystem: Environmental > Terrestrial > Soil > Wetlands | place: USA... | reverse complement strand
AGGATCTTTCGCTGTGGCTACCACGGATGGACGTATCGCCTCGACGGCGCCTTACTGGTCACGCCCGAATTCGACGGCGTCGAGGATTTCGATCCGCGTGAGTTTGGTCTCGTCCCGGTTCGGCTCGGGGAGTGGTTCAATCTCATATTCGTAAGTCTGGATCCGGAAGCCCCGCCCCTGATGGAGCATTTGGGCGAATTGCCCATGCGAGCGGAAAAGTTCGACTTCCGCCGCATGAAGTTCTTTGAACGGCGCACTTATGACATGAAATGCAACTGGAAGACGTACATTGACAACTATCTTGAAGGCTATCACCTCCCCAGTGTGCATCCTGGCCTGAACCGCGAACTGAATTACGGTTCCTACACCGTCGAGGCCTTTTCCCATCACGTGCGGCAGTGGAGCCCGATTCGCGGCGCTCAACCGGGTGACAACACCCCACGCCGTTACCAGGACACGCGCGATGACCTCACCGCCGACTACTTCTGGGTGTTCCCGAACTGGATGCTGAACTGTTATCCGGACAACGTGTCCCTGAACATGATTCTCCCCATGGAACCCGAGCGCACCCTGGCCATCTTCGAGTGGTACGTCCCGGAAGAGGATATGGGCAGCGATGCCGCCCGTAAATCAGTGCAGTTCAGCGACGAGATCCAACTCGAAGACGCCGCCATTTGCGAGATCGTGCAGAAAAACCTCCATTCCCGCAGTTATCACAGCGGACGTTACAGCGTGAAGCAGGAGAAAGGCGTTCATGCCTTTCACCGCATGTACCGCGAATTGATGCCGGGAAGCTAGAGAAAGGTCTCTCGACTATTTGCTTTTAGCTGGAATCGCGTATGCTGGAGTTTCTGGCTAAAGGCTAAGAGCTGGCCGCTAAGAGCTTCTTTTCAAGAGCAAGCACGTCATGTCGTCGTGCTGCGGGGTGTTGCCGACGAAGGCGTCGAGCGAGGCCAGCAAGCGACGAAGTAATTCGGCCGGAGCGCTCGCAGCGCTCTCATTCACCAACTCGATCAGGCGCGGCTCCTCGTACTCCGCGCCCGCAGAATTCACGGCTTCCACCACACCGTCCGTGAAGACCACCAGCCAGTCGCCGTCACTCAAGTCCGTGAAGCCGGCTTGATGTGTAAATTCGTCCGAAATCCCCAGCGGCGGCCCTCCCGTTTCGAGGTGTTCCACCACGCCGGACGATCTCCGCAGCAGGGGCGCGTTGTGTCCGGCGTTGATATACACGGTGTGGCCGGTCGCCGGGTCCAGTTCGGCAAAAAAAGCAGTGGTAAAGCGCACTCCCCCTTGGCTGTTCGTGCAGGCGTAGTGGTTCAGTCCGGTCACAAGGTCCGCGAGCGAAACGCCGGTTCCTGACAATGTGCGCAGGCTCGCCTGGAATGTGGCCATCAGCATTGCTGCAGGAATGCTTTTCCCGGCCACATCCGCGACGACGAAGAGAATGCGGTCATCAGCTCTGATGGCTCCGGGCCGCAGGATGACATCGTAGTAATCGCCGGCCACGGTATTCGCGGGGCGGGTGGCGTAAGCAATCTGATATCCCGGAAGCTGCAGCGGCGTACCAGGCAGGAGCCACGACTGGATGTCTTTGGCGATCTCCAGATCGCGCTTCATCACGACTCGGTCCGCCAGTTCCAACAGCAGTACAACGAGCAGCAGCATCCCGCCCCAGAAGTGAAGATCGAACTGCGCGACGCGGATCGGCCCGGCGTTGTCGCTCACGGTGACCCCGCCGATGGGAAAGAAGAGGAAGACCAGCGCGAACAGCAACAGCACGCGCCGCGCCGGACTGAGTTTTTCCAAGATCGCCCAGAACAGAGCCTTGGCAATCAGAAAGACGCGATGGAATCCCGATTGACCTTCGACTTGCGCCGCCAGCCCGGTGGAATAGAAGCGGTAGCTGGAGCGTGCGTCCTTTTCAAACTGTGACCAGAGCTGATGGACCTCCATCCCTTCGCTGACGCGCTGCCAGAAGCGTTGCGCTTCCACCTTCAGATTCGACGGAGGCCGGGTTGCCTGCGGCGCGGTGGGCATGGGGAGCAGTTCATTATAAGACGTCACCCTCGATTCTCGGCTTCGCCATCATTTTTCAAAACAAACCCAACTGCTCGCTGTGCAAGGCGCCTAACTTTTCGTCCATGCGACGCCGCGAACCAGCCATTCCATACTTCCGCCTCAATGCGGCTACTAGCTGCGATAGCCTTTCCCCGTAGCCCTTCGGCAAGAAGGCGCGATCGGCATAGCGCTTGCGATAGTGTTCAACCTGAGCAGGGAAGTGTTCTTCGAGGAAAGGCAGAAAGACCGCGGCCGAGCATGGCTTCAGAAACAACGGCATGGCAAAAATCGACTTGGCTCCGGCTTCGCTGGCTGCCTTAACAACGGCTTCCAGGTCGCGAGGCGAATCGGTGATCTCCGGCAGCACCGGCGCCAGGTTTACTCCGGCCTCGACGCCCGCCAAATTCAGTTGCCGCACCGCTTCCATCCGCAAGTCCGGCCGCGGCGCCCGCGGCTCCAGAATCCGCGCCAGCTCGGTGTTGACGGTCGTCACTGTGAGATGGACGAAGAGCCGGTTGTTTTCACCGATCCGCCGCAGGATCTCTACGTCACGCACCACCAGGTTCGACTTGGTGACAATTCCAATCTCCAGTCCCGAATGGCGAGCCAGTTCCTCCAGAATGCCGCGCGTCACTTCAAACCGTCGCTCCGCCGGTTGGTAGGGATCCGTCGCTGTCCCAATCGCGATCGACTCACCCGTCTTTACCCGGCGCAATTCCTGCCGCAACAGGTCGGCCGCATGCTGCTTGACGAAGATCTTCTGCTCGAACTCCCTGCCGTCACGCAACTCCATGAACTCGTGCGTGTACCTCGCGTAGCAGTACTTGCAGGCAAACTCGCATCCGCGATAAGGATTGATGGCCCAGGTGAAGGGCAGACTCCGCTGGCTAACCACGCGGTTCAGGAGCGAGCGTGCCCCCATCGTGAAATACTCGACATCGTGGCCCTCGCGCAGCGACTCGCCGGCGGCTGCGATGCGGGCGATGCCAACGAGTTTGGGCCGCGATTCAAGATCGGGGAGAAGAGGAAGGGAAGCCATAATTCGCCTTTTGTTCGCCATAGACTAGTACCTTCCGGCATGGCGGTCAAGAGGGAGCGGGGGCGAACGGGGTCGGCGCTCCCAGCGCGGATCGATCTGGACCAGACGCGATGGACAATGGCAGGTTATCTTCCCCTAGGGAACTCCGATTCGCTGAACTTCCCGTCGAAACCGGTTACGCCCGTGACGCTCTCCAATCGGTCTCCGATGTTATCTTGGTCGATGATCCGAAAAACGAAACCCTGAAGCCGCTTTCATGGACGTTCTCCAGCAACTCTTCGAGCGCCACTTTCACGATCCCGTGACCCAGGTGAAGCCCTTGCAAGGCGAGTTGGGCGGATCGGGGCGCAGGATTATCCGCCTGGCCAACCAGACGGCCAGCGCCATCGGAATTTTGTACGGCGTCCGGGAAGAGAACGTCGCCTTCCTTGAATTTTCGCGCCATTTCCGTCGTCACGGCCTGCCGGTGCCGGAGATCTACGGAGAGGATCTCGATCGCGGCGCCTACCTGGAACAAGATCTCGGCGACACGACACTCTTCGAGTTTCTCTCGAACAATCGAAGCGGCGAGAAAATCCGGCCGGCTGCGGTTGATGCCTACCGCAAAGTCGTCGCCATGCTGCCGCGCTTCCAGGTCGAAGCCGGACGCGATTTGAACTACAAGGTCTGCTATCCGCGAGACAGTTTTGACCGCCAGTCGATTGCCTGGGACCTGAACTACTTCAAGTACTACTTTCTCCGCCTGGCGGGGATTTCGTTCAACGAGCAGGCACTCGAAGACGACTTCAACCGGCTGACCAAATTTCTGCTCAGCGCTCCGCGCGACTATTTCCTCTATCGCGACTTCCAGTCACGCAACATCATGCTGAGCGGCGGCGAACCCTTCTTCCTTGACTATCAAGGTGGCCGCAAAGGCGCGCTGCAGTATGACATCGCGTCGCTGCTTTACGATGCCAAGGCCGATCTGCCGCCCGATCTGCGTCGGCAGTTGCTCGATCATTATCTCGATGCGCTAGCCAAGCGCATCCCCCTCGACCGCGATGCCTTCCTGCAGCACTACTACGCCTACGTCTACATCCGCATCATGCAGGCGTTGGGGGCGTACGGCTTTCGCGGCTTCTACGAACGCAAGACCCACTTCCTGCAGAGCGTGCCCTATGCGTTGAAGAACCTGCGCTGGCTGTTGCACAACGTCAAGCTGCCGATCGCGCTGCCCACGCTGCTCGACGCCTTCCACAGCATGTTGCGGTCGGAGAAGCTGCAGGGCGTGGTGTCCGGCGGAGGAAGCCTGACAGTTCGCATCGTTAGTTTCTCCTTTCATCGTGGCCTGCCCACGGACGAGACGGGCAACGGCGGCGGTTTCGTGTTCGACGGCCGCAGCCTCCCCAACCCCGGCAGGGAAGAACAATTCAAAGCGCTCACCGGGAAAGACGCGCCCGTGATCGACTACCTCAATCAGCAGGACAGTGTGCACCAGTTTCTGGCCAGTGCGATTGCGCTGGTCGATTCGAGCGTCCGCAACTATCAGAGCCGCGGCTTCAAGAACCTGATGGTGTCGTTCGGCTGCACCGGCGGACAGCATCGCTCTGTCTACCTGGCCGAGCAACTCGCCAGGCATCTCGGAGGGCGCGACGGAGTTGAAGTCCTGCTGCACCACCGCGAGTTGGAAAGGATGGCAACAGAAAACGCCGCCGCAAAAGCAACAGCGGAGAAAGCCGGCCGATGAAAGCGATGGTCCTCGCCGCCGGACTGGGGACGCGCCTGCGTCCGCTGACCAACGACCGTCCCAAAGCCCTGGTCGAAGTTGCCGGACGCACCCTGCTCGAAATCACACTCGCTCGTCTGCGCGAATTCGAAGTGCGCGAAGCGATCGTCAACGTCCATCACTTTGCCGACATGGTAGTCGAGTATCTGAAGAAGAATGACAACTTTGGAATGCGCATTGAAATCTCGCGCGAAGACCTTTTACTCGATACCGGCGGCGGACTGAAGAAGGCGGCCTGGTTCTTTCTGGAGAACGGGCGAGACGCGGCGGAGCCGTTCATCCTGCACAACGTCGACGTCATCAGCAACATCGACCTCACTCGCATGCTGCAGTTCCATCGGGATAATCAGGCTCTTGCCACGGTCGCGGTGCAGGACCGCGAAACTTCGCGCTATTTGCTCTTCGACAGAGAGCTTCGACTGTGTGGGCGCCGGGCCGGCCGTGACGGAACTCCTGAATTCGTGCGTTCGTCATCGCCGGCGTTGGCCCTGGCCTTTTCCGGCATCCACGTGATCTCACCGCGGCTGCTGACCATGATGACGGAGGAGGGTGTGTTCTCGATCATCACCACCTATCTGCGCCTGGCGGCCCAGGGCGAGAGGATCCTCGCCTTCCGCGCCGACGAATATTCCTGGCGCGACCTCGGCAAGCCGGACAACATTGCCCGGGCCGCGCAGGAAATCAACAAGGTGGGAATGAAAGACAACGCTGAATGACGCGGCGACCCTACAGCCAACCCCGATCCCTGAAGAATTCCGTCCCCACCTGCAATGCTTCCTCGATGTCCTGAAGCATTCCATCGTCAAGCTTCTTGAGGCAGAAACAGCTCTTCCCCTTGAGACACTTCATGAGAGCGGGCGAAAGTTTCTTCCCCAGCGGCGGATGCGCGTACACCGGCGTGAAGTAGAACCCCACATACCCCTTCTGATGGATGATGCTGGCCAGGGCGAGATCGGTCGGCTTGCCGCCATAGGCGCCAGGGATCGCAACCGGCTGCGGAACCATCAGATGAAAGTCCTGCTTGCCGCGAATACTGCCGGTCTTCACTTTGAATGGCGGGGCATGGCGGGAAAGAACGTTCTTAAGGGAACCAAAGACCGCATCGAGCGACGCCGGTTTCTCCTGCTTCGCGGTGAGCATAGTGGAGAAATCCTACCCCAAGAAAATCAAAAATCAAGGGCCAGAAAGCGTCTCAGGTTTTCGAATCGCGCCCAGCACTTCTGTGGCATAGAGCACGCCTTCCGGCGTTTCTTCGTGCTTGAAGTAAGCGAACACATCGCGTCCGCCCGCGACATGCTCCTGCAGGCGTTCCACCATTGCCTTTCGCTCTTCAGGCGTGTACGAAGGCTTGCGACAGCGGTAGTAAGCGTAATCGGCGGTCACCACATCGGGCGTGTCACGCTCTTCGGTCTCAGCCACACATAACGCGATGTTGCGGGCGCGCAGCGTTTCCCAGGTGGCATCGGTGAACCACGAAGCGTGGCGGAACTCGAACGCAGCCCGCACCACCCGCGGCAGAGCCTGCAGAAACTCGCCTAACACGGCCTGGTCGGCCTTGAAGTTAGGCGGTAGCTGGAACAGGATCGGGCCCAGCCGTCCGGCGCGTTCCAGCGATTCCAGCGTGGTGAGAAAGCGCTTCAGAAACTCCTCGGCCGACTTCAGCCGCTTGATATGCGTCAGCACCTGGTGTGCCTTGATCGTAAAGCGGAAGTGCTCCGGCGTGTCGTTCATCCAGTTCTGGACCGTCGTCTCTTTCAGCAATTGCCGGAAACTGAAATTCACCTCGACGGCATTCAGCTTCGTTGCATAGAAGTTCAGAAATTTCTTCTGCGCCAGTTTCTCTGGATAGAAAGCAGGCTTCCAGCTCGGGTAGGCCCATCCGGAGGTGCCAACGTAGAGTTGAGGCATAGGACCTTATTGCAGAGGTCAGAAGTCAGGGTGCAGAAAGAAACCGTGCGGATTATACCTTCCGCTTGCGAGATGTCTTCGGTTTGTGCGAATGCGGGCGCGATTCCGCCTCCGCGGCCAACGCAATACCTTCTTCCTCTGCACCCGTCCCAAGTCCCGCCAGGTTCGGCAGCTTCTGCTCTAACTGTAAAACCGGCGCAAACAAATCGCCCATTTTCTCGACCCGCTTGAGCACCTCCGGCGCCTCAAACACCAGCCGCTCCGCATCTTTCTTTTTCAGCGTCTCTTCCACTTCATCCCAGGTGATCGGAGTGGACACCGTCGGCCGCTCCCGCGCCCGCAGCGAATAGACGCCGATCGTCGTCTTGTGCTGATCGTTCTGGCTCCAGTCGACGAAGACTTTGTTGGTACGCACCACCTTCTTCATATCGGAAACAACCATATCGCGATGCTCGCTCTCCAGCAGCCGCGCAATGGCATGGGCAAACGGCTTCGTCTCCTCGTAACTGGTGGGCGTATTCAGCGGGACATAGATCTGCATGCCCTTCGATCCCGAAGTTTTGGGAAAACTCTGCAATCCGAAATGATCAAAAATGGCGCGTACCCATAGTCCGACCTGCGCGCACTGCACGATATTGGCGGGCGGTCCGGGGTCGAGGTCAAACACAATCATGGTGGGCCGCTCAATGTTCGAGCCGAGCGACAACGACGGATGCAGCTCCAGTGAAGCCAGATTGGCGATCCACACCATGGTGGCAAGGTCATTCGCGAGGATAAAGTTGATCGTGCGGTGATTGCTGTCGCTCCACACCGGCGTTGTCTTCACCCACTCCGGCCGGTGCTTCGGAGCATTCTTCTCGAAGAAGTATTCGTGATCCACACCCTCGGGGTAGCGTTTCATCGTCAGCGGACGCCCGCTCAGATGCGGCACTAATACCGGCGCGATGCGCACGTAGTAATCGATCACCTGACCCTTGGTGAAGCCGGCGGCAGGATAGAGAATCTTGTCCAGGTTCGTGAGGCTGAGCTTGCGGCCTTCCACGTCGACGATGGTGGGAGCGGGCATGAGCGGTCGTTGGTCGCTGGTCGTCAGTCACTCGAGCTTCACGGGTCACGCAGCGGTTCCAGCCCAACCGCGAACCGCAAACGACAAACCACCAGCCACCAACGACTGGATTGCTAGTATAGTTTCCCCGCGATCAGATTTCCTTCGTGCACCTTCGTGTCCTCGTGATTTTCCGCTTTTTCTCAACCGAGAAGGACACGAAGGTACACGAAGGAAGGCAACAAAGGGGTTCAGATGCCGGCTTCGCGTCGTGAGTTTGTCTTCGGATTGACTGCCCTGGGCGCCTCTCGTTTATTTGCCATCGAGCGCACCGAGCCCGAACTGATTCTCTACAACGGCAGCTTCTGGACCGTGAACCCGCGCCAGCCCCGCGCCCAGGCCGTAGCCATCTCGGGCGGCGGCCGTTTCCTTGCCATCGGATCGAGCGACGAGATCGTGGCCCTCGCCGCAGGAAATGCGAAGAAGATCGACCTCGGCGGCAAGACCGTTCTGCCAGGTTTCATCGATGCCCACTCCCATCCCGCGGAAGCCGGCCTCTCTCACCTACGCATGGTCGACTGTGACCTGCGTTCGATTGCTGACATTCTAAAGGCCCTACGCGAGCGCGCCGCGAAGACCCCCGCAGGCGAGTGGGTGCTCGGTTTCAAGTATGACGACACGAAGACTGCCGAAGGTCGCCCGCTCACCGTGCAGGATCTCGACAGTGCCGTACCCGATCATCCGGTCTATGTCGAGCATCGTGGTGGCCACACGGCCTGGACCAATTCACTGGCCCTGAAATTGGCAAAAATCGATGACACGACTCCCGACCCGCCAGGCGGTAAGTTTGACCATGACCCTGTCACCGGACACCTCACCGGCCATGTTCGAGAGAAAGGGAAGGACGCGGTCGCGAATGTGGTTCCGTGGGTCCCCACACGGGACGATCACCGCGAAGGAGTCAAACTGATTGCAAAGATGATGACACGGACGGGCATCACTTCTGTCACCGACGCGGCCGGCGCCCCCGATGACCTGAGCGCCTACCAGGACGCGCGGGATGCCGGCGATCTCACAATGCGGGTGTACTGTCACATCGTTCAAGCGTCAATGAACCAAATGCTGGCGGCGGGCGTGGAAACAGGACTGGGCGACGAATGGGTGAAAGTCGGTGCCCAGAAAATGTTCTGTGACGGCTCGATCTCGGAGCGCACGGCCCGCCTGTCGCAACCCTATGTGGGGCGTCCGGATGATTTCGGAATTCTCGTCACGCCCGAAGACGAACTATACAAGCAGGCTCGCAAGGCCCACGAAGCTGGCTGGCAACTGGCCACCCACGCCAACGGCGACGTCGCCATCGACATCACGCTGCGCGTTTACGAACGCTTGCAGAAAGAAATGCCGCGGCGTGACGCACGATACCGCCTCGAGCACTGCACGGTCATCAACGACTCTCTCGTCCAGCGAATCAAGGCCCTGGGAGCGATCCCGACGCCCTTCTCCACCTATGCCTACTACCACGGCGAAAAAATGAAGGAGTACGGCCCCGAGCGCGTGAACCATATGTTCGCTTTGCGCAGCTTCATCGACGCTGGCATCCGCCCCACGCAGGCCTCCGACTATCCCCCCGGCCCTTTCGAGCCGATGATGGCGCTGCAATCTGAGGTTACGCGCACCGACGCCAGGGGCAACGTCTGGGGACCGCTGCAGAAGATCACGCTCGAAGAAGCAATTCGGGTCGGCACCATCAACGGCGCCTACGCTTCGTATGAAGAAAACCTGAAAGGCTCCATCGAACCCGGCAAACTCGCCGATCTGGTGGTACTGGGCCGCGATGTGTTCAAAGAAGATCCCTACAACATCATCAACATTCCTGTCGAACGCACCATGGTCGGCGGAAAGTGGGTGTGGGAGAGTTGAATCTAAGTCTCTACTCCGTTCTGCCGGAGTCTGCCTCACTCATCCCCAGTACCGGATCATTGCTTGTCGCGTCGCGCTTCTCGCCCGTTACATGGATTTCGCCCGCCTCGTTGATGACATAACCGAACCTGCCGCTCTTACCAAAGTCGGCCGGTCCGGCGGTGATCTCGTAGGTACCCTCAGGACCACCGCGAAGCAACTGATAGTGGAAACGATATCCGTCGCTCTGCGAATCATTGTGCGCCAACCCTGCGATCAGGTACTCCGCCGGCGGTTCATCGCTGTCGGCGTCACCGCTGGTGCTTGGCGAAGCCAGCAGCGAGAGATCGTCGGGGAAGCCGATATCGGGGCGATCCGCGACGAAGCGCTGCAGGGAGTAGTGCATATTGGCCAGGGTCGATACCGCTGCGCACTCGTTCGCTTTCAGTTCGCGATCGCGAAACCGCTCGACGAACTCCGGGTCGTCGAATCGAATGCGGCTCCTGAAGCTCCCAGGATCCAATTCCCGGATGCGCCACTCGCCATCCTCGAAGCGCATCCAGACCATGACTTCGATTTCCTCGTTTGCGACTCTACCGAGCGCAAACCGCAGCACAGCATCGGCCCCTGTAACTACGTTATCGGTCAAGGTCGCCGCTCCCTGCTCGATGTCTTCGTTTTTCACGACCAGGAATGCGTGCCCGTCGTCGGGAATCTCGAACTTCGAGTGTTCCCCAGGCATGGCCGGACGGGCCACCAGGTTGGCCTCAAACGCCGCACGATCTTCAGCGTCGAGGGTTTTGGCTCTTTCGACGATCGCAACCGGCAAGTGCTTTTCGATTTCTTCGGGCTTGGTGGCCAGCGCCAAATCCTGCAGGGCCCGTTCCGGCGTGCCCTCCGGCGCGGCCTGACCCAGGACCACTGGCCGAGTCCACGACAGCAAAATCAGCGCAATCCACCAAGAGCCTTTCACATCTGATCTCCGCTTGCTCACATAGACACCGCTGAAACGTCTCTTGCTCCGCAGCGTGTTTGACAATCGCAACTCGGCCCACGTACCTTCGACTTTTCCGCTGTTTACAGCCGCAGGGGGTAGGATGAAGTTCTGTTCAGTCGTCCGCGCAACCGTCGTCGTGCTCTTCCTTTCCGCAGTCGCGTTCAGTCAGGACCTGGCCTCCTTCGAAAAGCGCATCACGGTGAAGAAGCTCGACAACGGCCTGACCGTGATCCTCTGCGAGCGCCCGGAGGCCCCGGTGTTCTCATTTTTCACCCACGTGGACGCCGGCTCTGTTCAGGATCCGATGGGCAAGACAGGTCTGGCGCACATGTTCGAACACATGGCCTTCAAAGGCACGGACAAGATCGGTACGCGCGACTACGCCGGCGAGAAAGTGGCCCTGGCCAAGGTCGAAGAAGCCTACGCAGCTTATATTGCCGAACGTGACAAGGGCGTGAATCGGGACGAACAGAAACTCCGGCAGCTGGAACAAGCCTGGAAGGACGCGATTGCTGCCGCCGACAAATTCTCTGCGCCCTACGTCAACGAGTTCGGCAAGATCGTGGAGAGCGAAGGTGGCGAAGACATGAACGCCTCCACCAATTACGACGAGACCGGCTACAACTACTCGTTTCCCGTCAACCGGCTGGAACTGTGGGCGTATCTCGAATCGGAACGCTTCATGCACCCGGTGATGCGCCAGTTCTACAAAGAACGCGACGTCGTCATTGAAGAACGCCGCATGCGTACCGATAGCAACCCCATCGGCCGGTTGCTCGAGCAATTCATCACCGCTTCGTTCGCGGCGCATCCGTATCACCGGCCGACGATCGGCTGGATGTGGGACCTGAACTCGTTCTCGGCAACGGACGCTCAGAAGTTTTTTGACAAGTACTACGTTCCCGCCAATATGGTCGTAACCGTCGTGGGCGACCTGAAGGCTTCCGAAGCCATGCCGATCATCGAGAAGTACTTCTCCCGCATTTCGGCCCGCCCCCAGCCGGACGAAGCCACGACCGTCGAGCCCCCGCAGAAGTCCGAGCGCCGCGTCGTGCTGCACGAGCAGGCGCAGCCCATCTACCTCGAGGGCTATCACCGCCCCGACTATCACAGCCCCGACGACGCGATCTACGACGCCATTACCGATCTGATGTCGAGCGGCCGCACCTCGCGCCTGTATCGCGCCCTGGTGCGCGACAAGCAGATTGCTTCCGACTCAGCGGGATTTTCCGGCATGCCCGGCAACAAATATCCGCACCTGTTCGCCTTCTATGCTGTGCCCATTCCCGGGCACAAGCCCGATGAAATGGCCGACGCGATCCATGCTGAAATCGAGCGGCTCAAAAAAGAAGACATTTCCGACGAGGAACTGAGGATGATCAAGACACGCGCCAAGGCCAACCTCATCCGCTCGCTCGGCTCCAACGAAGGTCTGGCCAACAACCTCGGTTTGTTCCAGGCGCGCTATGACGACTGGCGCGAACTGTTCCACTCCGTCGAACGCATCGACAAAGTCACCAAGACCGACATTCGCCGCGTCGCCAACAAAACGTTCGTCGCCGACAACCGCACTGTGGGCATCATCGAATTCGTGCCGCCCGCAGGACCGCCGCCGGGTGCGGGCGCGGCCCCCCAGGGAGGTGCCCAGTGAAGCGCGTGCGGCTGGTCCTTCTGCCTCTCGTCGTCTTGCTCGCCGTCAACCTGCAACTCTGGCCGCAGGCCGCCACATGGGAGCAAGTCCCGATTCCCGCCCTTCCCGCGTTTCACCCGCCGCAGCCGAAGCGGATCGCGCTGCCCAACGGTATGGTGATTTTTCTGCAGGAAGATCACGAACTGCCGTTGATTGATGGCGTCGCCCGCATTCGCGGCGGCGGCCGCTCGGTTCCGGCGAACAAGACGGGACTGATCGATGTCTACGGCGAAGTGTGGCGCACCGGAGGAACGAAGTCTCAGACGGGCGATCAACTGGACGATTTTCTCGAGCAGCGCGCCGCCCGCGTAGAGACCGGCGGTGGCGGAGACTCGACCTCCATCAGTTGGTCCTGTCTGAAGGACGACTTGGACGATGTCTTCAAAGTTTTCGTGGACCTGCTGCAGAACCCGGAGTTCCGCGCCGACAAGATTGTCATCGCCCAGAAAGGGCTGTACGACAGCATTTCGCGCCGCAATGACAATCCGGGTGGAATCGCCAACCGTGAAGCCACCAAACTCGCCTACGGGGCGAACAGCCCCTACGCGCGAGAGCCCGAATACGCAACCGTCGCCGCGGTTACTCGTGAAGACCTGGTGAACTGGCACCACGCTTACGTTTATCCCAACAACATCATTCTCGGAGTCGTCGGCGACTTCGATTCGACCGCCATGGAAGCACGGCTTCGCCAGGCTTTTGGTTCGTGGGCGAAGGGGCCTGCCGCAAAGGATCCTGACGTACCCATCACTCCCGCTAAACCGGGCAATTACCTGGTGGAAAAGACCGACGTCAACCAGAGCAACATCTATCTGGTCGGGCTCGGAACCACGCGCAAGGATCCGAACTACTACGCGATCTCGGTGTTCAATGAAGCCTTTGGCGGCGGTTTTTCTTCGCGTTTGTTCAGCGACATCCGTACCACCAAAGGTCTGGCCTATGCGGTTGGTGGCGGCATCGGTACGAGCTGGGATCATCCCGGCATGCTGCGGCTCATCATGAGCACCAAGAGCCAGAGCACGGTCGAATCGATTCGGGCGCTCGACCTGGAGCTCGCGGACCTGGCCAAGAAGCCGATCACCGACGAAGAAATCAAGCGCGCCAAGGATTCGATCCTCAACTCCTTCATCTTCCGCTTCGATTCGCCGGGAAAAGTCCTGCAGGAAAAAATGGCCTACGAGTTCTACGGCTATCCCCTCGATTTTCTCGAGAAGTATCAGGCTGCGATCGAAAAGGTGACCAAGGAAGACGTGGCCCGCGTGGCCGCGAAATACATCCATCGCGATCAGATGTCGGTACTCGTCGTTGGTAATTCCAGCGAGTTCGACAAGCCGCTCTCGTCGTTGGGAGCGGTGAACAAGGTCGACATTGCAATTCCGCCCCCACCGCCGGGAATCGCGGGCGATGCCGGAGCCGAGCCCTAGGAGATCGTGCCCACCGCGATCAGAGGCATGACTTTCGCTTGGCAACTCAGCGACACTGCCTGCTACGGTGTGTTCGCTGGAGCCTTCGTTTCCTGGTGGGGATTTGCAGTTCCCGGCGGAGGAACCCCGGGTCTCTGGTGTGGGTTTACGCCGACCGGAGGCATATCCATGAGCGGTTCGTGCAGGCTGGAATCGGTGCCCATCGGAAACGTGCCGGGAGCGTAGCAGCTGACGCGTCCACTCGGCGCGATGCGCAACGCAGAAGGACAGGGCACGACCTCCGGCCCGCCCTCAGCCGATGGCTGGTTTTGCAACGAAAATAGCTTGCCGCCCGCATTCCCCGCGATGGCGACGGTTAGCCCCGGCAGTTCGTACGCGACGTAGAACGGTTTCTTCCCTTGCGCTGATTCCATCACGCACTTGCTGGCCGCGTCGACCTCTGCAGGGGTCTGCGTCTTGAGGTGACCGCAGCTCGTTGCGCCGGGACCAGCGAGATCTGACAACCTTTTGTCTACCGGATCGTTCGAGTTCGCGGCACTTCCGGATGCCATACTCGGAGACTGGTTGCAGCCCACGAGCACGATCGCGGCCGAAAGAATGAGGGTGGCCCTTTTCATGGTGCCCTTCATTCTATACTCGCGGCATGGCATCTCCGCATCGAGGGCAGTTCTGGTTCGCGATCGTCGTGAGGGTGGCTTGCTGCTTTTTCGTAATCAGCCCGGCGCAATCGCAGAATCCTGCGCCTCGCACGGTCCATGTCTTCGTTGCGCTGGCGGATAATGAGCACCAGGGAATCGTGCCCGTGCCCCCTCGTCTGGGCAATGGCCTCGATCCGGCACGCAACCTCTATTGGGGAGCCGCCGCCGGGGTGAAGACGTTCTTCTCACGCAGTAGTGACTGGACACTGCTCCAGTGTGAGCAGAAACCAAAGGCCGAGGTTCTCGAACGCTGCATCTTCAAGCATCGAACCGCCCTCGTCTATCTCGTTGCTGACGCCTACCGCGGCGACGAGATCCGCCAGGCGATTCTTGATTTCTTCGATGCTGCCGCCGGTGCGAGTCCGGAAACCGTCAACCCCTCAACCGCCTCGCCGACAGTGGTGCTGAGAGCTCGCGGCGGATCGGATCTTGTGGCTTACGTCGGACATAACGGCCTGATGGACTTTCAGCTGCCGCTCTTGCCGCGACAGAAAAACGAAACCCGTCGCGATGCGATCATCCTCGCGTGCGACAGCAAGCAGTTTTTTTCCGAGCCGCTGCGAACGTCGGGTGCGCATCCGCTTCTCTGGACCACCGGCCTGATGGCTCCCGAAGCCTATACCCTCAAAGCCGCGCTCGATGGCTGGATCGCCAGAGAAACCCCTGAGCAGGTACACGAACGTGGGGCCGCCGCCTACGACAAGTATCAGAAGTGCGGGATGAAGGCTGCGCGCCGTCTCTTTGCCACTGGCTGGTAGCCGCAACCGTCGCACCCTCGTGATCACTTCCGCCAGCGTCCGATAACGCGCATACTCAAAGTGTGTCGTCCGACGCCAATGCGCGCACGCTCTCCGGGTTCTTCGACTACCTCCGCGTCGAGCGCGGTTCTGCCCGGCTGACGATCGCTGCCTACACCAGCGACCTTGTCCAATTCGCAGAGTTCCTGGAGCGGCGGCAATACACACTGACTTCCGCCCGCCGCCAGGAAGTTCGCGACTTCATGCAGGATTTGTTTTCCAACCAGCTCGATGGTCGCTCGGTCGGGAGGAAACTCTCTGCTATCCGCCATCTCTATCGCTACTTGCTCCTTGACGGAAAGATCGACAAGGACCCGACGCTCAATATCGACAGCCCAAAGCAATGGAAAGTTCTGCCCAAATCTCTTAGTCGCGACGAAGTCGAGGCTACACTCGGCGCAGCCCAGCCGCGCAAGAATACGTCCCGCGCCCACGCACTGGCGCTTCGCGATCGCGCCATGCTGGAACTGCTCTATGCCGGCGGCGTTCGCGTGTCCGAGGTCGCCGGCGCCCGCCTGGAAGACCTGAAACTCGACATGGGATACGTCCTGGTTCGCGGCAAAGGCGACAAAGAGCGCATGGTTCCGCTCGGAGTTCCGGCCCAGCAGGCCCTCCAGCAATACTTGAAGAATGGCAGAGAAGTATTGCTTCATAAAAGATCATCGCCGCTTTTGTTCATGGGTACCGGGGCGCGCCGGCTGACTCGCCAGCGAGTCTGGCAGTTGGTCGCCCAGGCTTCCCTTGCTTCCGGACGCCATGCCAGCCCGCACATGCTGCGTCATTCCTGTGCCACGCATATGGTCGAAAACGGAGCCGACCTGCGCACGGTGCAGACCATCCTCGGCCACGCCGACATTTCGACGACGCAGGTCTATACCCACGTTGCGCTCGACCGCCTGAAGAGCGTCTATGCGAAGCATCATCCAAGAGCAGGTGACAGGTCGGAGCGATGAGATTCCCAATGGAGACGTCGCATGGTCTCCGGTTCGCTTCGGACGAGATGAACCACATGACGGGTCCCTGTGACCTGTCACCCGTCACCTGTGACCTTTCTGTCCAATGACTGACGCGTCGAAACGCACGCCCGTCGAACTCGCCACCGACTCTTTCCTCCGCCACCTCCGCGAACGCAATGCCTCCGCGCATACCATCAAGGCCTACTCCGGCGACCTTGATGCGTTCGCAGCCTACATTGGCGCGCGCGATGTGAAACTGATCGACCACATCGCCATTCGTGGTTTCCTCTCTCATCTCTACGACAAGGGTTTGTCGAAGACGTCGGTGGCCCGTGCTCTTGCGGCCGTTCGATCGCTCTATCGATGGCTGGCCCAGGAAGGTGTCGCCGAACAGAATCCGGCGAAACTCGTATCTACTCCACGGCTCCCCCAGAAACTGCCGCGCGTTCCCACCATTGAAGAAATCAACTCCGTCCTCGACAGCAAGATGCCCGAAGTCGCTTCCTTTCCCGAGCGCGATCGCCTGTTGCTGGAACTGCTCTATGGGTGCGGCATCCGCAATTCTGAGCTCGTCGGCATCAATCTGGATGATATCCGCCTCAGCGCGGAAGCCATCCTGATTCGAGGCAAGGGGAAGAAGGAACGCTACGTGCCGTTCGGCGGCTCCGTTCGTTCCGCCATGGCCGGTTACCTGCCGTGGCGGCAGCAACTCCTTGCCACCCGGAAAAAGACAAATGCTGCGCTGCTGGTCAACCAGCGCGGCGGCCGCCTGACCACCCGCAGCGTCGGACGCATCGTCAAGCGCATTGCCGTTGCCAAAGGCCTCTCCCCCGATGTCCACCCACACACGCTGCGTCATGCCTTCGGCACGCACATGCTCGAAGAAGGTGCCGACCTCCGTGCGATTCAGGAACTACTCGGTCATGAGCGCCTGGCCACGACGCAGCGCTATACGCAGCTCTCGGTCAAGCACGTGATGAACGTGTACGACCAGACGCATCCCCGCGCCAAATAGCCCATTGCGGCTTGAACACGCCTTCCGCCTGCCGTCCTTGCACCCCTCCACCCCGCCATGAGATAGTTCTCCGTCCTGATGCCTCATATATGCGATTTATCCCCAGGGAAACCAAGTTCTTCGCCCTCTTTGCCGATCTCTCATCCAGTCTGAACGCCGGAGCGATCCTGCTACGCAACATTCTGGAGAATCCGCACGATCTGGAAAAGCGGGTGGAACGCATGCAGGAAATCGAGCATGAAGGCGATCGCGCCACTCACGCCATCATTGCCAAGCTGAACCAGACTTTCATTACCCCCTTCGACCGCGAAGACATCCACCGGTTGGCCTCCTCGCTCGACGATGTGCTGGATTTCGTCAACGCCGCAGCCGTCCGCCTGGTCATGTACAAGATTGCGGAACCCCCGGTGGCCGCCGCCGAACTCGCCGGCATCATCGTGCTCCAGGCCGAGGAATTGGCCCGGGGCGTCTCCCTTCTCGAAAAGAACAGCGGCGTGATCAAACACTGCGACGAGGTCAACCGCCTGGAAGATGAGGCCGATGACGTCAGCCGCAAAGCCATTGGCGCTTTGTTTGAAAGCGAGAAAGATCCCATCCAGCTGATCAAGATGAAAGAGCTCTATGAAGTGCTGGAGTATGCGACCGACAAGGCCGAAGACGCTGCCAACGTGCTGGAAGCAATTGTGCTGAAGAGCGCCTAGCCCTTGCTGATATCCACCGCCATGCGGAGCCGACTCAGGTGAACCCGGAGCTGCTGCTCGTCGTCATCACGATCCTGGTGGCCCTGATCTTCGACTTTCTGAACGGCTTCCACGACGCCGCCAACAGTATTGCCACCGTGGTATCGACCCGGGTGTTGTCGCCCAAACTGGCGGTGGTATGGGCTGCGGTCTTTAATTTCCTGGCTGCCTTTTTTCTCGGCACTGCTGTGGCCAAGACGATCGGCAGCGGCATGATCCGGCTTTCGGAAGTGAATCAGTACGTGGTGCTCGGGGGACTGTTCGGAGCCATCATTTGGGATCTCCTGACATGGTGGTGGGGACTCCCGACATCTTCCTCGCATGCCCTCATCGGAGGTTATGCGGGTGCCGCCATGATGCATGCGGCCGTGCATACCGGATGGCGTACCTGCTTCTTTGTGATCATTGCCGCGGGCTGGTATAAGACCCTCATCTTCATCGTGGTTGCCCCCATCCTCGGACTTACCTTGGCCCTCTTGTTCATGACTGGAATGTACTGGCTGTTGCAACACAAGGCGCCGCAGCAGGTCGACACCTGGTTCCGGAAGCTGCAGTTGCTGTCCGCGGCCTGTTACAGCCTGGGACACGGCGGCAATGATGCCCAGAAAACCATGGGCATCATCGCGGGCGCGTTATATACCGGTGGTTTCATCACCAAGCAGGACATGCTCGGCAGCTGGGGGCAGCTCCATTGGCCCATTATCCTGGCGGCTCACAGCGCCATCGCCGCCGGAACCTACTTTGGCGGCTGGCGCATCGTGCATACCATGGGTCAGAAGATCACCAAGCTGAAGCCGGTCGGCGGCTTCTGTGCCGAGAGTGCCGGCGCCATCACCCTGTTTGGGACGGCCCTGGCCGGCATCCCGGTCTCCACCACCCACACCATCACCGGAGCCATTGTCGGCGTGGGCGCCGTCCACCGATTCTCAGCGGTTCGCTGGGGCGTCGCTACTCGCATCGTCTGGGCGTGGATTCTGACGATTCCCGCATCCGCACTCATGGCAGGTGCGGGCTTCTGGCTCATCCACTTCTTCGAATCGCAAGCTTGACGCTCTTCCGGATGGATGCTCTCGTCCAACTTCATCCGTTACCTCGGTAATTTGGTCGTTACCCCAACGTGCCTCACCATCGTAGTGAGCACGGGAGGCGTGTCGATGGCTGCCGTGTTGCCGTAGGCCGGAATTCTTCCTGCCCGGTATGGATCGTGAGCCCTGGGTCTTGCATATGAGCAAAATCACCAAAGAGCTTGTGCTGCTGTTATCGCTGCTTGTGATCGCCGCCACTCTGCAATTTTTTGCCGAGTCGCTGCCCATGGTGCTCTGTTTCTATTTTCTGCCCACCCTCTACTCGGCCTACACCTTCGGACGCCGTCATGCCACCATGACCGCCCTGGCCTGTGTTTTTGTCGTGGTCCTTCTCAACGTCGTGAACAACCTGGTGCCGGTACATCGTACCTTCACGCTTCCGGGTGAGCGACTCTTTAACTTCGCCATCTGGGCTGGCATGTTGGCGGTTACCGGTTACGCCATGGGCACGCTTTACGAGCGCAGGCAGGAAATGACCAACGATATCCGCGAGAGCTTCAGCAGCCTGCTGGTCGTCCTGCAACACTTCCTCGCCAGCGACAAGTACAGCGAACACGACGCCGCTCATGTCGCCATGCTCTCCACCAAGATCGCCGAGGTGATGGATCTCGGTTCCGATCGCATCGAGTGCGTACGTTCCGCCGCGTTGCTACGCGATCTGAGCAAGGTCGGCATCAGCAACGATATCCTGTACAAAGCCGCAAACCTTACCCGCGACGAAGTCATCGCCAGTTTCCGCAAGGGAACCAAAGCTCCGGATGAACGGGCTCAGACGATGGGCGGGCGCCTGCGCCGAGTGCTTCCCATCATCATTGCCCAGCAGATTCTGTCCGAGCAGGGCGCCCGGGCCATGAATGTGCCGATTGAGGCGCACATTCTCGCGGTTGCCGATACCTATCAGCATCTGACCAGCGGCGCTGCCGGAAAGGCTTTTTCGCCGCAACAGGCGGAAGCCGCCATTCTCTCCGAGTCAGGTGAACGATTTAACAGCGGCGTGGTCGACGCTTTCGTCAAAGTTTGCGGCGAGAGCGCGCAGGGAGCCGGAGCGGGCGCGTAGCGCCACAACAGTGTAGCGCCGGCGGTCGCGCCCACACCTTGCGGGCGCGTTGTTACATATGCCCTGAAGTGCTGTGGGCGTCGTGCTTCAGCGTTGCGATAGAGTTCTAATGCCGGCCGGCTTGAGCCGCCGAGGCGGAGACTCCCGAAGCCCGCATCTCCACCTCCCGCAATCCTTGCCACATCTCCACCACGCGCGCTTTCAATTCCGCGGTTAGCTTCTCATAGGCGGCCTCGCTGGCCTCACTGACCGGCGGTGGCAAGATCGGTTTGCCGAAGACCAGCCTCAAGTTGGCCAGCTTAGGGAACTTCTGGTGCCGCGGCCAGGAGTCATAGAAACCCTCGATCGCCACCGGCACAATCGGCGCTTGTTCATGAATCGACAGAATAGCCGCGCCTTTGCGGAACACAGTCGGTTTGCCCGAGTCCGATCTTTCGCCCTCGGGATAGAGGACGAGTATCCGCCCCTGCCGCAATCCGTACGCCCCGGCTTTCATCGCCGGAACGAGATTGGCGTCCGGATCGAGAACCACCACTCGCACCCACCGCGCCAGGCGGCGCATGAAGCCCTCGCCGAAGATGTCGCTCGTCCCCAGCGCGAAGGTGTTGCGAAACAGACGCCATGGCAGCAGCGCTCCCATCACCACCGGGTCGAAGTAGCTCTGGTGATTCGAGCACAACAGGTACGGACCCTTCTCAGGCAGGTTCTCCAGGCCCTTCACTTTCAGATGGAACAAATCGAGCGCGATCAACTGAACAAACCGTCCGATCATGAAAAAGAAAAGCTCAGCAAATGTCTGATGGCGTGCTAGCGCAAGGACCTCGGGATCCATCACCGGCTCGGCCAGAATCGTCGACCACGCAGGAGCCGCAGCCTTGCCGCCACCCTCACCGCGGTTGGCGCTTTCCAGGACGGCATCGACAAGGTCGCGTACCGTGTAGATCTCAGCCAGTTGTGCCTCGGGGACATCGCCGCTCAGTTGCTGCTCGAGCGCCGTCAATAATTCGACGCGCTGCATGGAATCAAGTCCCAGATCAAGTTCCAGGTTGTGGGTTGGGCGGATCTCAGCCAGTTTGTTCCGCGCCGCCTCACGCACCACCTCCAGCGCCCGCTTGACGTCATCCCGTTGCAGCCATGATTTCTCTTCGTCACTCAGCGGCTTCTCCGTTCCGACGTCGGCCTCGCCCGGTCCCCCGCGGTTCTGCACGTCGCGAACTTTCTTTTCGATCTGGAAGCGCTTCAGCTTGCGCGTGGTCGTGCGCGGCAGATCTTCCTGCCAGATTTCATACGCGCCCAGCCGTTTGGTCGAGGCAATTTTGTGCGACAGGCTCTCGATGTCGAAGCGAATCGCTTCTTTCGAATTCACAATCTTGCGCTCGCGCAGGACCTCGAAATTCGGCACGATCACCCCGTAGAGACGTTCGCTCGTCGGATCTCCCGCTCTCGCCTCCAGAGCCATGACGCAAATTTCCTTGATCAACGGCGACTGCTGGTAATGAGCTTCGATCTCCTCGGGATAGACGTTCTTTCCATTGGCCAGTACGATCACTTCTTTACGCCGGCCGGTGATAAACAGGTTGCCGCCTGAATCGAGGTACCCGAGATCGCCGGTGTAAAACCATCCGTCGCGAAATACCTCGGCGTTGGCATCGGGCCGGTTCCAATAGCCCTTCATAACAATCGGGCCGCGGAGCGCGATTTCCCCCGCCGCCGCCCCGCCTTCTTCGATCGCTTGTGGATCAACAATCTTCGCTTCCACACTCGGCAGCGGCGGACCCACCGAGCCGATCACGACTTTGCCCGGGCGGTTGACAAACGCGCCGCCCGACGTCTCCGTAAGGCCATATGCGTTCAGCACGTCGATGCCGAACGAGTGGAAGTCGCGGGCGATGGCCATATCGAAGCGCGAACCACCCGTCACGAGATAGCGCATGCGCGTGCCGAACGTGGCATGAATCTTCCCGAAGAAGACCCTTCCCGCATTAATCCCGAAGCGCCGTAGCAGACGGTTCAGTCCCATGAGTGAGCGGACGATGCGAAGGGTGAGCGGCCCGCGCTTGTTCAGTTCTTTGAAGATCTTCTCGTGGATCAGATAAAAGAACTGCGGTACCACGCAAAACGCGGTGATGCCTCGTTCCTGCAGCGCGCGCAACAACTCCGTCGTGTTCAGCGTTTCCAGATACACCACGCGCGCCCCGTTGAAGAGTGGCAGAAACAGGTTCGCCATCTGCGCCAGCACGTGAAACATCGGCAGGATGCCCAGCAGGGCATCGCGCTCGTCAATGTGCACCGCCCCAAACACTGCATTCGCCTCTCCCACCAGGTTCGAGTGCGTCAGCATGACGCCCTTAGGGTCGGCAGTCGTCCCGGAGGTATAGAGCAGCGCTGCCAGATCCTCCTCGCGCGGAACAACCGGGACGAAGCCTCGCGATCCCGCCGCGAAGATCGTGTCCAGATCCACCTCACCGCGGGTGCTCCACTCATCGCGTTCTGCGCGATGAGTGGGAACTGTTGACTGCTCCGATGCAGCCGATGTCATGACCAGCCTGATCGGTAAGCCTTGCGCGGCCTCTTGTGCCACTGGCAGGTGCTTGATGTCGCAGAACAGAACGGAAGTCCCACTGTCTTTCAACAACTTCGCTACCTGGTCGGCATGGAACGCGGTGTCGAGCGGAACCGCCACACGTCCGGCGCACACGATCCCCAGGTAGGCCGCCACCCACCGCGGATGGTTCGCCGCCAGAATCGCCACCCGCGCATCCCGTTCCACCCGCCCCGAAAGCCAGTGGCCAACGCTCTCTGCCATGCGCTGCAGTTCCGAGAAGGTAACACTCTCCACCCGGTCCTGGCGCTGGATTTCGAGAGCGGTATTGTTGGGAAACCTTGCCGCAGATTGCTGAAACCGTTCGTAGAAAGTAGACATGGGTCGCTAACGGCGAAATGATACAGGGAAGCTCCCACTGAAACCAATTCCAATGTTTCGCTTATCGGTTATCGGTGCTCCAGGCCGGCCAAATCCAGAGCGAAAGGGCCATTGTGAAGCGAGACGCAGTGTCCTGTCGATCCGTTCCGCATCTAATGTGCTAGGCTTGAAGTTACTCTTGGGATGCGTGTCCCCTGAAGGACTCCGCTTTTGATCAACACTCTGTTAGGCAAGGTTTTCGGCACCAAGAATGAGCGCGAGATCAAGCGCATGATGCCGCTCGTCGCGGCCATCAACGCGCTCGAACCGGAGATGCAGAAGCTCTCCGACGACCAGTTGCGCGCAAGAACTGAAGAATTCCGGGCTCGCATCAAGGACCGCCTCAGCCGCTTCGAAGCCGCACCCGAGCCGGAAGTCCCCTCCGAGTCCGATCCCGATATCGACCGCCAGAAGCAGATCGAAGACGAGCGCTTCCGCGCCTTGAGAGAGGCTCTCGACGAGATTCTCGTCGAAGCCTTTGCCGTCGTCCGCGAAGCCGGCCGCCGCGTTCTCAACATGCGCCATTTCGACGTGCAGCTGATCGGCGGCATGGTGCTGCACGAAGGCAAGATTGCGGAAATGAAGACCGGCGAAGGCAAAACGCTGGTCGCCACTCTTCCCGTATATCTCAACGCGCTCAGCGGGCGTGGCGTTCACGTCGTCACCGTCAACGACTACCTCGCCAAACGCGACTCCGAGTGGATGGGCAAGCTCTACAAGTTTCTTGGCCTCACGGTCGGCGTGATCGTCCACGAACTCGACGATGAAGAACGCCGCGAAGCCTACGCCGCCGACGTCACCTACGGCACCAACAACGAGTTCGGCTTCGACTACCTCCGCGACAACATGAAGTTCGATCTGCGCGACTGCGTGCAGCGCGAGCATCACTACGCCATCGTCGATGAAGTCGACTCGATCCTCATCGACGAAGCCCGCACCCCGCTCATCATTTCCGGCGCCAGCGAGGAATCCACCGACAAGTACTACAAAGTCAACCGCATCATTCCCAAGCTCGAAAAAGGCGAAGAGTTGAGCTCGGATGAATTGCGTCGGCTCTTGGAAGAAAAGAAGATTGCGCCGGAGCAAAGAGACGATATGATCCGGGAACTCCACGACGTCGGCGACGATCCACAGAGAAAAATCCTCACCGGCGACTTCGTGGTCGATGAGAAGCACCGCAATATCACGGTCACCGAGCGAGGCTGGGAGAAAGTCGAGAAACTTCTCGGCATCGGCAACATCGCCGACCCGGAGAACTGGGCCCTGAAACATCACGTCGACACCGCCATCAAGGCCCACGCGCTCTACCGCAAAGACGTCGAATATGTGGTGAAAGACGGCGAAGTCCTCATCGTCGATGAGTTCACCGGCCGCCTCATGCCCGGCCGCCGCTGGTCCGACGGTCTCCACCAGGCCATCGAGGCCAAAGAGAACGTCAAGATCGAGCGCGAGAATCAGACGCTGGCCACCATTACCTTCCAGAACTACTTCCGCATGTACAAAAAGCTGGCTGGCATGACGGGCACCGCGGAAACCGAAGCCCCGGAATTCGACAAGATCTACAAACTGGAAGTGACGGTCATCCCGACCAACCGCACGCTGCTGCGCATCGAGAATCCCGATATCGTCTACCGCACCGAGAAAGAGAAGTATTTCGCCGCCTCCGACGAAATTCAGAGGCTCCACGATTCCGGTCAGCCGGTCTTGGTAGGCACGACCTCGATTGAGAAATCTGAGCGCCTCTCCGAACTGCTCAAAAAGAAGGGAATCAAGCACGTCGTCCTGAACGCCAAATATCACGAGCGCGAAGCCGAGATCGTTGCCCAGGCCGGTCGCAAGAGCATGGTCACCATTGCCACCAACATGGCCGGCCGCGGCACCGATATTTTGCTCGGCGGCAATCCTGAATTCATGGCCAAGCAGGAGTGTGTGAAGAAGGGCATCGCTCAGCCCCTGCGTGCCGCGCAAGGCAAAGTTGGCGCTGACGTCGACGATTCCAATCGCACCCTGTGGTACTACGCCGGTAACGAATATCTGGTGCCCACCGACCAGTGGAACGAGATTTTCGCGAAGTACAAGGCCGACACCGACCGCGAGCATCAGGAAGTGATCGCCGCCGGCGGCCTGCACATCTTTGGCACCGAGCGCCACGAAGCCCGCCGCATCGACAACCAGCTTCGCGGACGCGCCGGCCGCCAGGGCGATCCCGGTTCCAGCCGCTTCTATCTCTCGCTCGAAGACGACCTCATGCGCATCTTTGCCAAGGAGTGGGTCTCGAACCTGCTCCAGCGCCTCGGCATGGAAGAAGGCGTTCCCATCGAGTCGCGCATGATCACCCGCCGCATCGAGGCCGCGCAGAAAGCCGTTGAAGGCCAGAACTTCGAATCCCGCAAACACCTGCTCGAATACGACGACGTCATGAATAAGCAGCGTGTGGCCGTCTATGGCCTGCGCCGCCGCTTGCTCGAAGGACTCGACCAGAAAGACCTCATCATCGAAGACTACGTGGGCGGCATTCTCGGCGTACTGCTCGAGAAGTATTGCCCCGAGAAATCGCACGCCGATGATTGGGACCTGAAGGGCCTGAAAGAAGCGATCTTCACCAAGTTCGGCGTCGACATCTACGCCGAAGGCGTGAAGCCCGACGACATGAGCCGCCAGGAACTTGGCGACGCCATCTTCGACAAGCTCAAAGAACGTTACGACGCCAAAGAAAAGCTGATTGGCCCCGACGCCATGCGCTACCACGAGCGCACCATCATGCTCAGCGTGATCGACGCGCAGTGGAAGGACCATCTCCTCTCGATGGACCACCTGAAAGAGGGCATCGGCCTGCGCGGCTACGGACAGCACGATCCCCTGGTCGAGTACAAGCGCGAGTCCTTCGATATGTTCGAAGAGATGATGCAGCGCTTCCAGGAAGAGACCGTCCGCATTCTCTACCTCATGCAGATTCTGGAGCGCCCCCCCGACTCAGGACCCCTGCCGCGAGGTCCGGAAGGCCCGGCAGGCCAGGGCCCCGATGCTGGCGTGCCGTCACTGATCACGGGTGGTCGCGGCGGCAACGGGCGTCCGCCGCGCCAGGTTGCAACCTCCGTCGACGACATCGAAGAAGCGTTCCAGCGCAAGAAGAAGCGCGAACTCGAGCAAGCCCGTATGGCAGGCGCGGGCGACACGCAAACTGTCCAGCAGGTTGTGCGCAGCGGGGAGAAAATCGGCCGCAACGACCCTTGCCCCTGCGGCAGCGGCAAAAAATACAAGAAGTGCTGTGGAGCCTAGCTGTCAGTCCTCGACACGGGTCATTTCAGCTCAGCCTGATTTCAACAATGGACTTCGACTCTAGGGTCGTCGCTTATAGCAGACTTCCACATACACCGAGCAGCTGCCAAACTGAGGGTTCGCTCCTGACTCAGGCACTTTGCAGAAGAGCTTCATTCCAAACTCGTATTGGGAAACCTTGCCGTGCTCGTCTCGTTCAACGACCTTAAGTTCGGGGTCGCTGATGGCCCACCCCGTTCGTAAACCTTGTCGCTCTGTCCATAGACCACGAGAAGCAGGCCTTTCGGCACGTCACTTGGGCGCATCTTGGATTGCACACCGCCCTTGCCGTTTGTAGGTTGCAGCTTTTTCTGTTGAAACGATTCGTCGAGCGTGGCGTTCTCTGGCAGTCTGAGTGTCACTCTTTGGTCGAACGGAGTCATAAACGAGCCGGTCCCCGACAAAGTCCCTGCATGTCCAAAGCCCTCCGGGCAGTTGCCCTGAGCAAGACTTCTTCCGGGGATGAAAAAAACCAACACTAGCAGGTACGTGATGCCTCTGATCATTGAACCTTCCCTCCCGGCTTCAGCTTCGGCGCGACTTGCCGCACTGTCCCGCATCAATCATTGATGCAGCAGGAAGGGAGTACAACTGGAGAAGCTGACAGTATGCTGAAATTGACCGTCCGAACCCGCACCGTGCGCTGACGTATTCTCAATGACACCATCTTCGAATCACGCCGGCTTCTGGGCACGTTCACGATGCTTGTGGCTGACTGGCCTTCCTCTTGAGGACTTCTAGAGTATCCATCGCCTGTTCAATGGCCTCGATTTCCGTTGCATGAGAGCTGCTTCCTAAAATTTTTTCCAGGCGCTTGCCAAGAATCTGTTGCACTTCTCGGATGCGATCCCGCAACTGTGCAGGATCAGGTTCGTGGATCGCAGCATTGAGCTGAGGTTGCCACTTCGGAAATACTATGGGATCGTCTGACATATCAGCACCTCGATTCCGACGAGGAAAGATGGCAGGTGAAGACTAGACGGGTGGCATGGCAATCGCGATTACGCCAGCTCTACTCGGGCCAAGGGTTCTCTCGCCCCTATTTGGCAACCAGAATCGGAGCATCTGCCGACGGCGCCGGCGGCGCAACGGGCATTGAACCTGTCAGCTTCCTTTGTTGTTCAATTTCCATCGAGGTGAACTCGACAATTTTGTTCGCCGTGATCGTCACCCCTGGTTTCAGACCCCACACGTCGAGCGTCTGACCTTCCACCTTGAACTTCTGGCCCTTCGGTATCTGGAAGCGTTGATTACTTCCGTCTTCCAGCGTCAGATAGATATAGTTCGGAGGCTGGACGTGCCAAACCTTGCCCTTCACCGTCTGGACTGTTGTCACCAGCTTTGGAGTCGTGGTGATCGTTGTCGTTCTCTCCAATGTCATGCCGGCCTTGAGGTCGAAAATACCGACTTCCTTCCCCTCTACCGTGGCTCTGAAACTTTCTGGCACGTCGGCAAAATGCCGGATTGTGCCGTCTTCCATTTTCACCACCAAGTCGTTGCCCGCTACGAGGAGTACCTCGGCGCGGTCGACTTTCACCTGGCGCGTAGGCTTACCGCTGGTCGTCGTAATTTTCGTATGCACCTGGGCGCTTCCGCTGAGCGCAAAGGCGACGCAAACAACCCCAGTTGCCAGCGTCACGTGCAACAGTGCAAATCCTCTTCCCGACTTCATGATCTGGTCCCCGCTAAAGGTGCTGCGAATTGGCTCCGCTTTTGTCATCAGTACAGCGCCTCATGATTGACAGGGAACTGTCACTACTGCCAGACCCTTCTTATCCCCTCCTCAACCTTCATCAACCACGCTCCCTCGTCACAGACTGTGTGGTGGCGTAGTTCGAGGAATATCCCGACTACAGGGCGCCCCGGAGCAGACCGTCAAGTTCGTGGTGCTGCTCAGGCCTGTTGCATTAGGAGAGCCGGTCAAACGTATGGCTCGCGCAGGTGAAGAGGCACAGCCGCACGCCGGACGCGTAGGTTAATCATTTCCACAAACACCGAGAAACCCATGGCGAAGTAGATATATCCCTTCGGTATATGCATGCCGAGACCGTCGCCGACCAGCGCGATGCCAATCAACAGCAAAAACGACAGCGCGAGGACTTTCACTGTCGGATGACGATTAACGAACGCGCTGATGGGTCCTGCGGAGAACATCATCACCGCGACAGCCAGAATTACGGCCGTGATCATGATGGCGATGTCATCGGCCATGCCGACGGCCGTAATGACTGAATCCAAAGAAAAGATGATGTCCAGCAGCACGATCTGCGTAAGCACAGCAGCAAGTGACGGCCGGACCCGTGCCGAGCTGTGGCCTTCTTCGCCCTCCAAGCGCTCGTGAATCTCGAGCGTGGCCTTCGCAAGCAGGAACAGACCACCGCAGATCAAGATGAGATCGCGGCCCGAGATCGGGCGCTCCAAGATGTAAAAGAGCGGCTTCGTCAGCCTGACGACCCACACAATGGAAAGCAACAGCAGGATGCGCATACCCATCGCGGCCAGAAGTCCGATCCTCCGAGCCGAGCCTTGTTTTGCACTTGGGAGCTTGCTCGTGAGGATCGAAATGAAAATGACATTGTCGACGCCGAGCACGATCTCAAGGAACGTCAGCGTGATGAGCGCGAGCAGACCGGAGGAAGTGAAGAATGCGTCCATAGTGCCGCTCTCCTTGGAGCCTGAGCTGGCATATTAAGGGGTGCGTCTCGCTGCTTTCAATGGGCGCTTCATTTTGTTCAAGGGCCAAGAACCTGCTCCGCTAGAGAGGTCAATCCTGGCGACTGCGTTGATGCTTCTTTTCCTCGGGCAAGATCGACTCCCAACGTGCTCTGCGAATAGTCCGGCTTTTTTGAAATGACGGTGGGCGGCGGGTATTCTCAAGTGAGGCCCTGCGACCTCCGTGTCTCCTGTGGTTCCTCTTGCCTTTCTTCGCCTTCTCTGCGACGCTTTTGCGTTCTCGGCCTTCAGAGGCTGGTCAGCGTGTCCTTCGACTTCCATCTTTTCGGCCCCCTGCATCTGGGGATCATCGCTGCAATTCCGATCATCGCTGCCTCACTCGCGTACGCAACTCGTCGTGACCGACGATCAGCACTGGCAACGCGCATCACACTGGCCGCCATCCTCATCGCCGACGGCCTCACCTGGCATACTTACCGCTACGTCGTCCAGGGCGTCCGTGTCCCCGAGATCCTGCCCCTTGAGATGTGCGACGCTTCCTTCTGGCTGACTGCCCTGGCTCTGCTCACGCTCGAAGAACACACGGTTGACCTGGCCTACTACTGGGGCATCGCCGGCTCCGGGATGGCGATCCTCACACCCTATCTGCGCGCCCCCTTCAATACATTTCAATCGTTCCAGTATTTCCTCGGACACTCGCTCCTGATCGTCGGAGTTCTTTACCTGCTGTGGACACGCCAGGCCCGTCCAACTCCCGGTTCGTGGTGGTTCGCGCTCTGGTCTCTGAATCTCTATGGCGTATGCGTTGCCATCGTCGACTGGCTGGCGAACACCAACTTCATGTATCTCCGCGAGAAGCCACTGTCTTCTTCACTCTTCGACTTGCTTGGCCCCTGGCCGTGGTACATCGCGTGCGCCGAGGTCATTGCCCTGATCCTGTTTTGGCTGATGCAACTGCCCTTCCGCTCCCGCCCCGGTGCCGGAGCGGGAACCAGCTCTTCGTAAGCCCACTTTTGTTGCTCGCGCCGGAATTTCCCGGCCTACAATAGAAGCAGCCGTAGCGAGGAGGTTCTTCATGATCGCTCTTCGCCTTGTTCATCTTATTGAAGCTCATTCCGGTCAGTTGGCCGAAGGTCTTCTGCAGAAGCTGCAGCGATCCAGCCGTGCGGCCGATCTTCGGAGAGTCCCCGCCCAGGAAATCCGGGAACGAACCCACGAGGTCTATCGCAATCTCAGCGACTGGCTCCTGACCAAGACCGAGGACGACATCGAACGCGTCTATAAGCCTCTGGGCCGCCGCCGCGCGGAACAGGGCGTATCCTTGAGCGCTCTCTGCTGGGCCATCATGATGATCGAAGAGAATCTCTGGGAGTTTCTCGAGATGGAAGGCATGCGCGAAAAACCCCTGGAACTGCTCGGGAGCTTGGAACTGTTGCGCATGCTCGACCAGTTCTTCGACCAGGCCGTGTACTACGCCACTCTGGGCTACGAGAGCTACTGGCGCGAGTACAAGAGGGAAGCAGTCCCGGCGATGTCGCGATCGGCCTGACGGCGGTCGCGCACGGGCTCGCGCAAACCGGCGGAGGGAAGTCCCTGCGCTCTCGGCCGATCCCTCGCATCCTTTGCGGTTAAACGCTCTTCGCACGCACCGCGCGAAATGTCATTTCGCTCGCCGGACTGCGAGTCCGCCGCTTCCATGCAAAAAACATCGGGGCATAAGTCTGTGTGATGTAGTCGCTGTGTGCAATCCCCAGCGCGCGCGCCGTCCGGTCAATCCACCGCGCTGCGCCCTCGATCTCGCCGAAGTTGCCAATCGGGGTTTCGTCGACGACCACATGCCCCTGGCCGTCGCTCCATTCGGCGCGAAACTTCTCGTAGCGGAACGATGGTACGAAGCCGAGCGCCCGCAGGATCGCGTCCATCTGCTCACCATTCTCAATCGCCGTTTCCCGCTCCGCCCGAACCTTATGTCGTCCGGCCGTGCCTTTTGCCTTGTGGGTTAAAAGCCACCGCTCGCCGTACTTTCGCAGCCGCAGCATCTCTCCGCGCTTGCGTAGCTTCTGACCTGGGAGATCGTAGAGAGTATTCATCTCGTGCGTGGATGGTGTGATCTGCCGGAAGCCGGCTCGCTTCAACGCGCGGGTGAGTAATCGCCCGTCGGCGACGCGAAACTTGATTTCGATTTCCTTCGCCATGAGGAAAATCCTAAATCATGGCAAACGCCAGTGCGGCGAGAAGGGCTGACGCCGCGGAGGAGTCTACGCCCCGGAGGTTTTGCTCCCGTGTTGCTCTGTCTCCCCTGTAGTAAGAGGTGAAGAATCGCACCGCGGCAACCGCATATGCGGCAACTCCCGCTCCACGCCCCGCCGTTTGGCAATCAACTCGGCCGTGATCGAAACGGCGATCTCCTCCGGCGTGACTGCTCCAATGTCTAATCCCACGGGAGCATGCACCCGTTCAAAGAGTTCGGCGGCCAGACCCTCTGCCTGCAGTTCCTTGAAGATGGTGATCGTCTTCCGTTTCGAGCCGATCATTCCCACATACCGCGCCGGAGTCTGAACCGCCCACCGCAGCACGCGCATGTCATCGCGGTGCCCTCGGGTGACGATTACGATGTAAGCGGACACGCTGATTTGCAGCCGTGACGTGACTTTGTCGAAATCGTCGGCAATGACCTCTTGCGCGTCGGGAAACCGCTCGCGATTGGCATACGTTTCCCGGTCGTCCACAACGGTGACTTCGAAGCCCGCAATTCTTGCAACCCTGTAAAGGCTTGTCGATACATGACCTGCGCCGAATATATAAAGTTCTGCTGGAGGAAGGATGGGCTCCACGAAAATCTCCAGCGTGCCCCCGCACACCAACCCGGTATCGAACTTCGGATCCTGGTTCAGATCGAAGGTCAGCGTGCGCGGCTTCTCCGACTCCATCACCTCGCGCGCCGCTTGCCACACATCCGCCTCGACACATCCTCCGCCAATTGTTCCCACCATCGACCCGTCATCCCGCACCAGCATCTTCGCGGTTTTGAAGGAGGGAATCGACCCGCGCACGTTAACGATGGTTGCCACTGCCCCTCGCCGCCCATCCCGGCGCAGCCGGACGATCTCCTCGTAAACATCCATGCTAGTGATTATGGTTCGGTAGTCTGGGAAGGTCAATTCAGCAAAACAACAGGTTGTCTTCCTTCGCGTACCTTCGTGCCCTTTGTGGTTAAGGCTGTTTGCGTGCCTTCTGAGTCTCCCATGGGTTAAGGAGTTGACGTGTTTGTGCTAGCTTGAATGGTTCCAAGCTGAGCAGGAGCTCCCATGAAAGCCGTCCGCATCCATCAATTCGGCGGTCCGGAAGTTCTCCTCTACGAAGATCTCCCTGATCCTCATCCGCGCAAAGATCAGGTGCTCGTGCGCGTTCGCGCCTGCGCCATGAACCACCTTGATCTCTGGGCGCGCAAGGGACTGCCCGGTATCAACCTGCCTCACATCCTGGGCAGCGACATCGCCGGAGAAATTGTCGAAGTCGGCGAGTACATCACCGGCTTCAAGCCCGGACAGCGCGTCCTCCTTGCGCCCATGACTTTCTGCAATCACTGCCCGAAGTGCTTTGCCGGACTCCAGAATCAATGCCGCCAGTTCACCGTGCTAGGCAACGCCGTGGACGGCGGTAACTGCGAGCTGATCGCAGTCCCTGCCGTAAACGTCATTCCCATCCCCGACTCGCTCGACTTCAACCAGGCCGCTAGCGTCCCGTTGGTCTTCCTGACTGCATGGCACATGCTCATTGGGCGGGCCAACCTGCGTCCCGGACAAACCGCGCTCATCCTTGGCGCAAATTCCGGCGTCGGAATCGCCGCCATCCAAATCGCCCGCATGTTCCACGCCCGCATCATCACCACCGCCGGTGACGACCGCAAGGCCGAACTCGCGCGCGAACTGGGCGCCGACCACGTCATCAACCACTATCAGCAGAAGATCTCCCAGGAAGTCCGCAGGATCACGAACTTCGAAGGCGTGGACGTCGTCATCGAGCACGTTGGACAGGCGACCTGGGAAGAAAGCCTCAAGTCGCTCAAGAACAGCGGTACGCTTGTGACTTGCGGCGCCACCACGGGATCCAGCGTTGGCATCGACTTGCGTTTCCTGTTCTCGCGCCAGCTCTCGCTGCTCGGCTCCTATATGGGCACGATGAGTGAGCTTTACGAAGTCCTGGGCCACGTTTTCACCGGACGCCTCAAGCCGGTCATCGACCACATTTTCCCGCTCAAGGACACCCGCATCGCCCACGAATACATGGAAAAGAGCCAGATGTTCGGCAAGATCGTGCTCAACCCATAAGTTTCACAGCCAGGACGCGGATGGCGCCGGGCATTCGGACGAGATATCGCACCTGGTTGTACAATCGCCGCGCGTGTTTTTCAGGATCATTGGCGGCATCGCAGATGTCGAGACGATCGCCTCCGGTCCTGGTATCCGCGAACGGCGGCGGCTCCGAAAGATGTACGGAGGTCAGCGCTGGCGGAAGCGGAAGGGAATTGCAGCCGTTGAACTGGCGGATGGTACGATATACGAAGCCGAGTTGCATTGGTTATGAGGCGCACGGCGTCGGTTCTCGAGAGTTCAAGATCAAGCGCATCCTGGAAATCCAATGAGGCGAACCGAACCACGTTTTGTCGTGTGCGTGAAGAACAGGGACTACGCCGCATCCCTCGAGTTACGCAAACTCTATCAGGTCGTCGCCGACCATGCGGCTGCGAAACTTGGGTTGATTCGTGTGATTGACGAGTCGGGAGAGGATTACGTTTATCCCGAAGACTACTTCGTCCCGATACAACTACCGGTAACGTCGGAACGAGCGATTCGACGTGCAATTGGGACATGAAGCGTCGGCTTGGCCAGCTCCAATCGAAGCATCGCTAGAGTTTGACAGAGTGGCCCCGTAGCTCAACTGGATAGAGCATCAGACTTCGGATCTGAGGGTTGGGGGTTCGACTCCCTCCGGGGTCGCCACTTCACGTTGGCGTTTCAAGAAATCTCACCGCCGCCCGGCCAAGAGAGTCATCGCGGCCCCTGTCGCTGGCCTGAGCGGCCAACCGCCCTCTCCGGTTAAAATAGTCCTATGGCGCAAGAGCTCAGCTTCGGCCCCTACGTCGACATTGAAAACGGCAAGCGTGTCGTCAAGCAACTGACCTTCGGCGATGCGACCTCCGACGGCATCGTTCTGACCACTCTCGACTCCGCCATCAACTGGATGCGCAAGAACTCCATCTGGCCCATGACCTTCGGCCTCGCCTGTTGCGCCATCGAGATGATGTCCATGGGCGCGTCGCGGTTCGACATCGCCCGCTTCGGCGCCG
>Ga0335082_10000717_pt1 | contig 34480 bp, 29 predicted proteins | sample Lox_Sample_41_FD_206718 | JGI IMG/M metagenome (GOLD analysis project Ga0335082, IMG submission 206718) | Soil microbial communities from Loxahatchee National Wildlife Refuge, Florida, United States - Lox_Sample_4.1 | ecosystem: Environmental > Terrestrial > Soil > Wetlands | place: USA... | reverse complement strand
TCGACGCTGCCGCTCGCTGCAAGAACGCCGGCATCGTGCTCATCCCCACGAGGGCGATTCCGCCCTGCTTCAGAAAATATCGCCGCGAGAAGCGAGCCGCCCTTGTCCCTTCGCAGCATTCCTGCTTCATACTCATCACCTTCTCTGAAACTCCGGCGCTCCGAGCACCAATCCTGTCACCACTCCCAGATCCACCTGCCTGACCGGGTCGTCCAGTTTCGCCTGCAACACCTGCGGATTCTCCAGTTGTTTCTGCAGCGTATCCACCGTCCCCGGCCCGGCTTCCACCAGAAATACCCGCACCGCGCGGTCCAGTGCTTCTTTTGGATCCTCTCCCGAATCGCTCCCCAGCAGCGCGTTCACATCACTCCGTGAGCCCCGCACTTTGTTTCCGGCCAGCGCCAGCGAGAAATTCAGCCGGTTCAGCAGCGCGCCGGTATTCACCCACGTCTCCGCCTTGTCCGAATATCCTGTCGGCGGCTGGCACTGATAAAGAGGCTCTCCGATTCGCCCCACCCACGCCACCAGCGGCATCGGCGTGTCCACATCCGTGCCCAGCGCTCGCACCGACGACACCACCAGCTCGTACGGCGTTTTGATCTTCGCCCGGTACGCTTCTTTCGACCAGAACTCCGGTGAGTAGATCATCGTCCGCAGTACTTCCTTGATCTCGCCGTTGCTCTTCTGGAATGTCTTCGCCATCCGCTGCACCAGCGCATCCGGTGGCGCGTCCGAAACGAACCTCCGCGCCAGCTTCGCCGAAATGAATTTGGCCGTGTTCGGGTTCTTCACGAGCAGGTCGATCACCTGCTCGCCATCCTTCATTCCGCCCGCGTGAATCTTCTTCCCCAGCACCACCTTCACATCGGGATCGTGTAGCTTCTCCTCAAATTTGAACTTAGCGATTTCCCGCGGCTTCTCGATCGTCCATCCTGTGAAGCACCGCGCCACTTCCGTCACATCTTTCTGTGTGTACCCGCCATCGACGCCCAGCGTGTGCAACTCCATCAATTCGCGTCCGTAATTCTCGTTCAGCCCGCGCTCCTGCTTCTTCTTTTGCCCTTGCTGTGGCCGCGGCGGCCCAGGGTATCCGTAGCGCCCGCGCCGCATCGCCTGTTTTATGGCGCGCTGCTGCGCCGCGCGTTCCGCCGCCTTTGGGTCCACGCTCAAATAATTGTCCAGGTAGAACAGCATCGCTGGGCTCTTCGCCGTCGCCGCCAATAAATCCTTGAACTTCCCCAGCGCGTTTGGCTGAATCACGTCCCGCTCGTACGACGTCAAATACCACTTCACCTCCCCCTTCTGCGCGTACACGTTGAAATGGTTGAACCAGAAATCGTTCATCACCTGCTGCAATTGCCGGTCGCTGTAGACCGCGCGTGTCACTTTGGCCATCGCCAGTTCTTCCACCAGCCGCACCGGGCGCTTGCTGTCGTCCGCAATCGCTCGCGGCACGGCGTTCGGATCCACGCTCAGTGCGCCGCGCTTCCCCGCTCCCGGCGTCGCCTGATTCATCTTCATCGGCGACGGCACCTCCGCCTCCGCCGCGCCCGCCATCGTCGTTCCGTCGTGCTTCTCGCCATCAGCCGCTTCACCGGCATTCGAATCCATCTGCCGCGCCATGCTGTTGATCGCTTCGTCGGCCTGGTTTTGCGCCATTTGTTCGCGCGTCGGCGGTGGTGGCGTTCGTTCCGCCTTCTTCTCCGCCTGTTTCGCCTTCGGATATTCCGCCAGCAACCGCGCCGTGCTCATCGTCAGCGTCGGGTAGGGGCTCAGCCGCGCTTCCACCGCGCGATCGTCAATCTCCCTGGGATTCAGTTGCTGCTCGATCCACTTCGCCAGCCCCATCTGCTTAACGCGTTCCACGTCGCCCGGGCGTGGCCCGTACCCCAACCGGTTCAGTGCATGTTGTACCGCCTCGTCCTCACTCAACTCCGTGACCGGCAGTCCCTTCAGCACCGCGTTCGCATTGTTCTTCTTCTTGTCCGCCGCGGGTATCGCCGCTAGCGCCGGCAGGTCCACAACAAACGTACACACACACGACGCCGCCAGCACCACCGCCCACATCGACCGGAATGTCACAGACACCATCGATCGCCGCGGCTTCGCGAAGCCGCCCGCGCGCCTGAACTTCAAAAAGATAGGGGTATCCGGCATGTCGTCCAGACTAACCCCGCCGCCCCTCGAAAGTTGCTGCCCTTCCGTCCTCGCGTTCCCGGGCCGAAACCCTAATTCAATGTGAATTCCACCGGCCGCTGCGGCGCCTGGTTGTTTTTCCCGTCCGCCGCCATCACCACCAGCCAGTAACTGCCCGGTTGCAGCGCCTTCGTGTCCACGCGCAGCGCAAAAGGCACCACCGTGTTTCCCTTCTCGATGAACGTGTCCATCGGTTGCGCGCCCGAGCTGTACACCTGCTTCCGCGTGTTCTTGTCGATGATCGCGTAGCCCGCAATCAGCTTCGTCGATGGGTCATCCTTTAGCTGCGGCTCGTACACTTCCGAGTACATCACCACGCTGTCGTTTTTCTTGAACTGGTACACCGCCGCCGGCGTAATCTGCATACCTTTCACGATCAGCGGCTTCCGGTCCTCCAGCAGGGTTGCGTCCATTTCCGTCGGAATTTCGTCTACCCGTTGCACGTTCGTCGACAGCACTACCCCGCCCAGCGTTATTTTGTTCCCGTCGTACGGCTCGATCTGCAGCGGCGTCTCCATCTTCGCGAATCCCTCGCCGCCCGAACTCATCACCACCGCCAGCTTATAATTCCCCGCCGCCGCGTCAAACTGGTTCTGGTACTTATACGGCTGCTTCGTGAAATCTTTCCACTCATCCTTCTCCAGTTCCAGGCTCAACACGTCGCTGAATCGCGCTCCGATGCTCCCGTCCGGCTTGTACGCCACGCCGAGCACATTCACCGTCGCCCGATATTTTCCCTTGTCCTTGTTGAACACCACCGAGTCTCCCGGAATTTCCAGCGACAGGTTCACTCTCGCGATATTCGGTCCCGCGTAGAAAAACGGCGCCTGCATCGTTGCCTGGATCGTTCCCGGCGCTGTCCCACCGGCTTGCGCCTCCATCGTCTTTTCCAGCGGCTTGCCCTCCAGCGGATTCGTGGGGCGCACGTTGCAGTAGCCCGATCGCGATCGCACTTCCATTCCCCCGCGGCTCATCTTCACTTTCAGCGCGTGGCAGCTCCCTTCTTTCGATTCCGCCGGCACGTACCCGAGCACGTAGAACTGGTTCATCTCCTGCGCGATCTTCTGCAATCCGCCCAGCAAATCGTTCGTGTTGTAGATCGTGAACCCGCCCGTCCCGTCCGCCAGCATCTGCATCACTTGCTGATTTTCGGTTCCTCCCGTCGGCATCTTCGGCAGCAGGATCTGCGGCTGATTCATCGGGTTGTTGTAATAGCTCGGATACATCGTCACCGGTGGCCGCGCCACTCCCCCGCCCGTCGTGCCCCCGGTTCCCCCCCGGCCGCCGCTTCCTCCCGTGCCACCCGTTCCTCCTTTGCCTCCTCCCGCTCCTCCGGTCCCGCCGGTGCCGCCGCCCGTTCCTCCGCGGCCTCCTCCCGTTCCTCCGCCTGCTCCGCCTCCGCCGGGTGCACCACCTCCTGCGCCTCCGCCGCCCCGGCCTCCGCCGCCGCCCGCGCCACCACCACCTCCTCCGGTCCCGCCGCCTCCGCCGGGCCTCTGCGGCTCGCCGTACATGGCCATTGCGTAGCTCGCCAGTACCAGTCTCGGCTTCTTCGCTGGAGCGGGCCGCGCGTCCTCCTCCGCATTCTTCGCAGATTTGCCGCCCGCTGCAGGCGCCATCAGTCTCGCGCTCCCTCCCGCCTTCGGCGCGCCGATCACCAGGCCGCGCACATCCAGCGGATACACCGCCACATTCGCTTTGTTGCACGCGTCGATCGTCGCCGTCAATTCCGACATGTTCTGCGTCGTCAACGGAAAGCCCGCCGTGAACAGGATCAGCATCTTCCGCCCCGGCACGGAGCGCAGGTTCTTCGCCAGGCTGCGGATCGACAGCAGCATCGTGCGCGCCCCATAGTCCGCTTCAGCGCTCGCCAGCGCCGGCATCCCGATCGTCGCCACCATGGTCTGCTGCGGCGCGTTCGAATCGATGTGCGGCACACTGGTTCCGCCCACCGCCGCCTTCAGCAACTCCCCATTCGCCGTGAAGTTCTGCCGGATTTGCAGTGTCCCCCCGAAATTCACCACCGCCATCAGCGCTTCCGTGCCCGCGCTGCTGTCGATGAACTTCACCGCGGCATCCCGCGCCTGCATCTGGTCCGGCAACTGCATCGACGAATTGTCGAAAAACAGGATCATGTAATGCCGCTGGTTCGACGCATTCTGCACCGTCGGATCCGACCCGAACGAAAAACTGCTGATCGACTGTTCCTTGTTGTCTTCGTAGACCCGAAAATCTTCCTTCTTCAAGTCCGTCAGGTAGTGCCCCTTCTTGTCCGTCACGACCGCATCCACCAGCACGATCCGCGACTCCGTCTTGATCACCGTGTTCAGCGCCACCGGCTTCTGCTCGCTCGCCGCTTGCGCCCCCGTCGGCGCGTTTGCCGCTTCCGGCGGCTTCGCCTGTTCCTGCGCGTCCGTGCGCCATCCCGCCGCCCACACGCTCATCGTCAGCAGCGCCATCGCCGCTCGGCGCATCGCTTGTCCGTTTCTGTCCCCCATCGCAACCTCCTCAGTACGGAATGACGACCGCGCCGTTGCGCGCCGCCATCTGTGCTCCCTCGGAATCTCGAATCACCTGCCGCACCATATACTTCCCCGGCTTCACGTCGAAACTCGATTTCATCATCAGCCCGGTCTTGTTCAACCGGTCATACGTCGTATCCAGCAGCCGCATCTCCAGCAGCTTTTCTCCGCCCGTCACGAAATTCCCGTTCTCGTCAAAAATCACCGTCGCCACCGTCAGGTTGTCCCAGTTTCTCCCTTCCGCTTTCCGGAAGTGCATCCCCTTCAGGTCGATGCGCGACACCACGCTCAGCTTCGCCTCGTCTCCCTGCGTCTTGAAATACTGCGTCTGCAAGTCCACTGATAACTCGTGAATCTCCTCCTGCGAAAACACCGCTTCCGCGATCTCCTGCTTGGCCTGCTCCTGCGGGTCCTGCGCTCGGTTCGGCGCGTAATACCCCCGCCTCGCCTGGATCTGGTACTTCTCCTTGTTGGTCATCGCCACTTTGATCGTGTGGTACTTCCCGTCCATCTTCTGATTCTGCGGCGAATATCCCAGCACATAGCAGATCTCCGGCGCCGCCCCCGCTCGCGCCAGCCCGCCTTCCAGGTCGTTCGAATTGTGGAAGAACGTCCCGCCTGTCCCGTACGCGAAGTCCATCATCACGTATGTGTTCTCGGTCTGTTCCGATGTCCGGTACATCGCTTTATACCCGGCGGTCTTAAACGTATCCGTTCGTTGCTGTGAAATGTCCCCTTCGATGTCCGGTGTGTACAATCCGCGCGCATCCACTGTATTGATGACAATGTTCGCCTTGTTCGCGCGCTCGATGATGGTCGCTTCCTGCGAATATTGCGTCGACAAAATGAACCCTGGCCCAGCCAGCACCAGGATCTTCTCTCCCGGCAACCCGCTCAGTCGCCGCATCACATCTTCCAGCGCACGATACGCGTAGTCGTTGTCCGTATCTCCCGCGTTCAACGCTTGCTGCAGCGAACTCACCGCCATCTGGATCGCTGCCTGCTTCTGCCGTTCGTCACCTCCGAACTGGCACTGCAACACTTCTTCCGCCACCACCGACAGTACTTGCGAATCATTCTTGTTCACGTACTGGTCCGCCATGTAGTGGTTCACATCCGGGCAGTTGCTCCCTTCATTGATCTTGCCCATCTTCGGCCGCGGTAGCACCTGCAACAGCCCCGCTTCCAGCGCCGCCTTGTCATCCGTGAATTCCGTCTTGATCTGTTCCGACGTTCCGTAAATCGCCATTCGGTCCGTCGGCGTAAGACTGTCGATCAACTTCTTTGCCGCCGTCCGCACCGGCACCGCGTCCTGGATCTTCAGGTGGATGTCGTCGAACACCAGCGCCACAAACCTCTGTGGCATTACGATTCGCTCCGCGGGCGTCTCACTCGGCTCGATATTCTGTTGCGTCTTAGCCGCCGACGCCGCCTTCTCCAGCCGCGTCTTCGCCGTCTCCACCCCGAACGTGCTTACCGTCTGCAGCTTCCCGTTGTCGTATAGCATGAACTCTTCGCGCTTCAACCCGTCCACCAGATTCCCCTGCTTGTCGCGCACCACCACCCGCACCTGGATCAGGTTCACCTTCAATTTGAATGTTGTGTTGGTGTCCCGGCTGGAAACTTCCGCCTTGCTATCGCTGCCGCTTTTCGTTGCGGTCGACGCGGCTGGCGTGTCGCTGCCCTTCTTCGCCTCGGCTGGCGCCGCCGCCACTACCGGCGAACTCACCGCTCCGCCATTCTCCTGCGCGCGCGCCCCTCCCTCGCTCACAAACATCACCACGAGTGCTGCCACCCAGACACCTGGGAGGAGCAACCACTTCCGGTAGGGTACGCCTGGTTTCATCCCTTCCCCTGCCCCAGATGTGACCACTCGCTCCCGCCGGGTGGGATTGGTCACTTCGCGCGGGTGGGACTTCCCGACTATACCCTCCGGTTTTTTCGCGGTCAACGCATCTGAATGCTTCAGTTCGCCTGGCTCCGGTACGCTTCCACTCTCCATAAGTCCTGTGCTTCGCTGTGTTTCAACACGTACCGGTCCCCGTCCTCCACTCGTACCCGGAAATACGTCTCGCCCGGCGAATACCACCGGTCCTCCACTTCCGCCACTTCCAGCACTCGCTCTCCCATCCGTACCCGCACCGGCCTCTCGTCGCCCCGGTACCCCGCATAACATTCCACTTCTACTCTCACTTCCCTACCTCTTCGCCTCATTCTCCGCGTTCCACGCCGCGCCCAGAAACACGATCACTGCCGATATCTGCATCCAGATCAGCAAGCCGATGACCGCCGCCAATCCGCCGTATACCAGGTTGTACGGCACCTTCCGCACATACCAGCCGAAACCGGCGTTCGCCACCCACCACAGCAACGTCGCTACCGCCGCCCCCGGCACGACGTGACTCAAGTGCTTTTCCTGCGGTCGCGCCACGTAGTAAATCACTGTCAGCGCCAGCAGCGCCAGAATCATCGCCGCCACCGGGAAGAAAATCACCCACGCCACCTGCACCGGCGCGTTCTTCCACAAATGCCCGGTCAACCAGTGCCGCAGCGGCCTCCCGAACACTCCCAAAATCCCCGCCGCCAGAATCGGCGCTACCGTGATCAATAACAACAGCAAACCGCGGAGTTGCCGCTGCAAGAATCCCATTCGCTCCGGCTCGTCATAGATCAGGTGAATTCCGTTCATCAACAGCTTCATCACCTGTGACCCGCCCAGCAACGTCCCCGCCGCGCCCGCCAGCGATATCTTCCACACATCCGGCCCGCGCCGCGACAAATAGTCCGCCACCATCGCGTGGCTTCCCGGCGGCAGCAGGTCCGTGAAACTCCGGATCGCGTCTAGCAAATCCGTCTTGCTTCCCAGCCAGCTCGACGCGAATCCCACCGCCAGCAGTAGCGTCGGGAAAAATGCCAGAAACACATTGAACGCGATTGCCTGCGACAACATTCCGCAACGCCCGAACACCCGCCCCACCACCCGCCACCCTCTCCCCACGGTCCACGCCCCTGTACTCCCCCGCATTATATCGGCCCTCTTCCTCGCCAGCCTCTCCTTTCGTATAGAAGCGCAGGCCTGCCCGCAAAGGCCGCTTTGCTGCAGCCTGATCCGGCTTATCACCATCCCACAAACCTGTCATTCGGAGCACAGCGAAGGATCCCAAATCTTGGCGCGCTCGCCCAGCGCGGTAGGTGCGCCACAGAGGGCAAACCTCATCTACGCTTCATGGCGACGCACTCGTGTTCGGGACGCGTCCAAATCCCAACCACTCTGTCGATTCCACTGAACTTTATTGCTCTACTGGTACGACGAATAGCCCTGCAGGTTCCCGGCCACCGACAGCGCCTGCGGCAGCCACCAAACCTTCCGAAATCGCTTGGACCTGGACATGCGGAAACCTACCCAATTGATCCCCGTCGCAAACGCGATTCCGCATGCGTAGTAAGCGGGCGGTGGGAGTTTTAGGAATGGTCGTGCGATTGGATTGGATTCGAAAGAGTAGTTGAGCTGGAAGAACGGATACTGTTGATGAACACGCCGGACACGATTTGCGGTGTCCTGTGTCGTGTGCATGTCGAGTGCGGCTGCCGTGTACACTGCCAAGCTCAACGCTATCCACAATTTCGTCGTCGGAGCCAGCTCGCTTTTCTTTTTCGGCTCGCTATTTTCAATGGCGCCCACCGACGAGGCCGATGGCGGCACCGCGGCTTTCGGCAAGGGCGAGTCGACCAGCGCGGCTCTTTCGGTTTTACCCGGCTCCGTTCTGCTGTCAGCTTGTGCATAGAGCGGGGAACACAAGACCAAGCCGCATACGAAACAACGCGCGAGACTCATTTGCCGCCTCCCTTAAGGCCTTCTTGGCCTCGGAGGAGCAACTTCATGACCGCAGGCTCCCGCGGTTCATCAACTGGCTCGCTCAACCGCCAGACCTTTGTTTACTTGTGCTTATAAGATTTGCGCGAAAGCCTGCTGCGGCAATGTGCTTTCCCGAATTGGAATTGCCTGGTCAACTAGGAACACAACCCCGCCGCGGCCCTTTGAACGAATCTTCCCGCTCCGCCATTCCGTTTGGCTTCGGATTCTTTGATTTTCTATTATTCTATGGTAAACTATATTTTTGATACTGTGACGCGCTGGACGTGACATCGGGCCAGCTCCCCGCTCTTTGAAAACTGAAATGCCTTACCCGGCGCCATGGCATCCGACCGGCCGCTTAAAAATTTTCATTTTTTCAGTGCGAAGTGCCTTCCTTTCCACAGTTTCCATTTTCAGAGCAGTGGGGGAGAGTAACCAGCTTGTCAACATTCAGCGGCCTCGACAGGCTCTTCTCCCCTGTGCCCGACTGCGATCCTGTTCGACCGGCGGCGGTACACCCTTTCCGTTCCTGCTAAACTGCTTCTGCTGTCCGGAGACTCCATCATGACTCCCGTTTCATCCCCCGGAGCCAAAACCGCCCCTCTCGACTTCCGCAAATCGCTCCTCGAAGCTTTCGCCATCAACGAAAAGGCCAACCAGCTCCTTCTCTCCCACGTCGCCGACGCCGCCTGGAAAGCCCCCCCTCCTTCCGGCAAGGGACGCTCCATCGCGGGTATCGCCGCGCACATCCATAACGTCCGACTCATGTGGCTTTCCGCCGCCGACAAAAACGGCAAACATCCCGCGAAGCTCGATCCCGACAAGGAAAAGCGTCCCGAGGTGCAAGCCGCACTCAAAGCCAGCGCCGCCTCGGTCCAGTCGCTCCTCAAGAGAGCTCTCGACGATCCCGCCGGCAAGGTTCCCCATTTCAAACCCGATGTGGTCGCTTTTGTCGGCTACTTGATCTCCCACGACTCGCACCATCGCGGACAGATCGCCATGCTCGCCCGCCAAGTCGGCCATCCCGTCGACGCGAAGACCGGCTTCGGCCTGTGGGAATGGGGCAGCCTGTGGCGCGAATGCGGCTTCGGCAAATGACCACGCTTCGTTCCCTGCTCCCGCGTGCCGTAATTTTCGCTCTGCTGCTTCTGAGTTCGTCTCCGGCGCTGCGCGCGCAAACCCCGCCCCAAAAGCCGCCGGCCACTTGGAATTCCGTTGAGTTCGCCATCGTCCGCTACAATGACAGCGCCCCGAACTCCTGGAACATCTATCACTCGGAAAGAAAGGGCGTTTTCCTCGTGCGCATCTGGAAACGCTATTTGCTGGTGAGGCTTGAAGACGAAGAGGCGTACGACATCGATCCGCAGAAGATCAAGGTGACAGGCAATTCCGCTTCGTTTTCCTCGTCCGATGTTCCGGAAAAGCCCATCGAGACCCCTGACTGGAAAGAGCGCGACATCGGCCTCATGAAGCGCGTGCGCTTCCGCATCGGCAAAGACGGCCACTTCCTGGAATTGCAGATCCCGCTCGGCCCGAACGGACGGCCGATTTACTGAGGTTTGCGTTTCACCTCGGGCGGCGGGCTTGCTTCCCTTTTCGGCTGATCGGCTTCCCAATGTGCATCCGGCGGAGGCGCCGCCAGTTTCGTTTCTGGCGCGCGATACACGCCGTAGAACCACGGAATTCCAAGTGCGCCCGGTTCGACCGCCACGTTGACTCGATCCCCGGCCTGAAAGCGGTCGTAATCATCGACGTCCACCGCCAGCCGCTCATATTTCCGCCCGTCGCGCCACGAATAGACGAAAAGCCGCTTCGTTCCTCGAATGATCCCGCGCATCAAGTAACGGCCTTCCACTGTCGTCCGGTGGTACGCAAGATTCTTCGATGAATCGAGCCTACCGTTCAGGAACAGTGCAACCGACAGGATGAAGGGAATCGGAATGAGTCCTGTGAAGAGATGCTTCATGAGTTCAATATCTTTCCGCGTCCGCGCCATTCGATCCAGGAAAATTGCCAGTGTCAGCCCGAGGAAGAACACGATCCCGTAGAAGACCAGCATCGCGTCGAGATCGAGCGGCGGATACACCTGGCTCAATGTGGGAAACAACAGCGAGCCCACCAGGAAAAACGCCATCTGCCGCAGCAGGCGCTTACGGAACAACACCTCCGCAGCCGCCGACGTCAGACCACACGCGGGACATTGATCGCTGGTGCGCTGTGAACCGCAATCGAGGCAGCGCGTCATCGGTTCCTAGTATAAAGCGGGATTTCGGGGATTATACTCCGGCGGCGATGCGTCCCAGCAGATCTTGAAAGTGTCGACTCTGCTCATCCTTGAGCTCTACCGTAACGCCCATCCCTCGTCCCGGTTCCACCCGCTTCACCGAGCACTCCAGGTAGAGCGGCCGCTCGACCGCGAGCCGCGCGCGGAAGCCCGCGCCGACCCACAGCACATCTTCCAGTTCCAGGAACATGCCGCTTGCGCTGATGTCGCGCGTGCGCGCGCGCAATCGCGCCGACCCCCATTCGATTTCCACGGGAGCCTGATAGCGATAACGCGGCGCCTGGCGCCGTTCCGTCCGGCGTTGTTCGGAATGTTCGATGGACATGGACCCGACGACCTCGAGAGTCGACGATGGCGCGCAAGTCGAGCCCGTGCAGCGTGCCTCTACTCTGAAGATACGACAGGTCCGCGTCCGATGTTCAGACACCGTCAGTCGATGTTTTGTTCCCGGCAATCCCCACTTGAGCACAAAAGGAGTCTGTCCAAACGCCGCGTGGTTAGAGATAGAATTTGATCGAATGGAATCAGAGGACATGATCGAGAACGGCGTGCTGCGTCACTTTATCGCTGAGCACTACACCGCGGAATCGCTGGCAACGCTTCGTGGGGTTCTGGCACAGCACAGAGCCCACGAAATCCGCCCCGTGGCTCACGGCCTGTTTGCCGCGAGTCCCAGCCAACCGGGCGATTCCGCGACCGGCTACCAGAACGTGTGGGTCCGCGACAATGTGATGGTCGCGAATTCGTTCCGCCTGCGCGGTGAAATAGCTCCCGCAGTCGCCTGCATGCAGGGATTGACACAGTTCTTCGCAACGCAGTTGCCTCGCTTTCGCGAGTTGATCGACGATCCCACGCTCGCGTTAAAAGAGGATGCGAACCGGCGGCCGCATATTCGTTTCACCGCCCAAACGCTGGGCGAATTGCCGGAGAGGTGGCCCCACGCGCAAAATGATGCCCTCGGCCACGCGCTTTGGCTGCGGTTCGTACTCGCCAATTCCGGCGCAATGCCCCTCAGCGATACTGACCTCGAGATTTTCCGGCTGTTCCCGGACTACTTCGGAGCCATAGAGTACTGGCGCGACGAGGACAGTGGCGCGTGGGAAGAGGGGCGAAAGGTCAACAATTCCAGTGTCGGCGCCGTGGTAGCGGGATTGGAGCAGGTGATGGCCTGTGACGCCTTTCGTGGAAATCGCGAGCAGCTGAAGCGACTAGCTGTTAAAGGGCGCGATCAGCTCAGCAAAACCCTTCCATTTGAAGCTCCGCCTGAACGACTGGTCGATTCGGCGCTGCTGTTGCTGATTCATCCGCTCGACGTGCTCCGCGATCAGGAAACGGAAGATGCCATCCTGAACCTGGTACAGGCGCGCCTGAAGGGTGAAGTGGGCATGAAGCGCTACGCTGGCGATTCATACTTCTGCCAGGACTATGACACATGGTTCGATCCCGCGGAGATGAGCAGCGATTTCAGCGAGCGGCTCGATTTCCGCGATGCGCATCTGCAACCAGGGTGCGAGGCACAGTGGTGCATTTTTGACCCGCTTCTTTCGATTATCTATGGGCAACGGTTTCTCGCAGACCGCTCGCGTGCGAAGGATTTGCAGAGGCAAGTGCATTATTTCAATCGATCGCTTGCGCAGATCACCGCTTCAGGCGAATGCCCGGAGCTTTATTTCCTGAAAGATGGGCGTTATATTGCGAATGCTCACACGCCTCTGGCGTGGACTCAAGCCAATCAGGCTCTCGCTCTGCATCTGATGGAACAATCCGTAAGGGAGATGCGATGAAATCCGACGGTAAGGCCGTAACCGCAGCTTTCGTATTCCTCTGTGCGCTCGCACTGTTCGCTCCGCAAGGTAACGCGCAACTCACTCGTGATTCCCTGGCGCAAACACCGCCGATGGGGTGGAACAGCTGGAACAAATTCGCGTGCAACGTGAGTGAAGAGCTGATCAAGTCCACTGCGGACGCCATAATTTCCAGCGGCATGAAGGACGCCGGTTATGAATATGTGGTGATCGACGATTGCTGGCAGGTCACCCGCGACGACAACGGCAACATCGTCGCCGACCCGCAGCGATTCCCTTCTGGCATCAAAGCGCTGACGGACTATGTACATTCGAAGGGTTTGAAGTTCGGTCTGTATTCCGACGCGGGCACCAAAACATGCGCGGGACGCCCCGGAAGCCAGGGTCACGAGTTCCAGGATGCCCTGCAATATGCGCGATGGGGTGCGGACTACCTGAAATATGACTGGTGCAACACCGGCACGCGCAACGCGCAGGAAGCCTACCAGACGATGAGCGCTGCGCTGCTCTCCGCGGGCCGGCCGATCGTGTTCAGCATGTGCGAATGGGGCACGGCGAAGCCCTGGGTGTGGGGCGCGGGCATCGGCAATCTCTGGCGCACCACGGGCGACATCAGCGATAAGTGGACCAGCAAGAAGAAATGGCCTGATGGTAACTGTTGCGAATACGGGATGGTGGACATCCTCGACCAGCAAGTCGGCCTGGAAGCTTTCGCGGGACCCGGCCACTGGAATGATCCTGACATGCTTGAAGTCGGCAACGGCGGAATGACCCTTCCCGAGTATCGAGCCCATTTCAGCTTCTGGGCGCTGCTGGCAGCGCCGTTGATCGCCGGAAACGACGTTCGTTCCATGTCTGCGGAAATTAAGGATATTTTGACGAATAAAGAAGTTATCGCGGTGAATCAGGACAAGCTAGGCCGTCAAGGCCGCCGGGTGCGCAAGGACAGCGATCTGGAAGTCTGGTCAAGAACGCTGGCCGACGGCAGCCGCGCCGTGATTCTTTTCAATCGCGGAACCGCGGCCGCGGATGTCAAAGTGTCGTGGGAAGAAATCGGCTATCCGGCGCATCTTTCCGCGAAGATCCGCGAATTGTGGGCACATCAGGATTTGGCGCCAGCCACGGGAAGTTTCACAGCGAAAGTGGAATCTCATTCCGTCGTGATGGTAAAGATCGCGCCTTGATTCTCTGAATCCGTCGCGCGGCTGAGCAGGATTTTATCTGCGATTCCTGGTTCGCCAATGAGTTAGTATGGCATCGTCACGCGCCACGTCCCCGGCGGAATATGAACCTGTTTCGGAGAATCCATGCCCGCCAACTCCACGAACGGCATCGTCCGCATCTCCAGCCAGCATTCGGTTGCCGAGACGGTCGCGAAGCTCGAAGGAATGCTGCGAGCGAAAGGCGTCAAGTTGTTTACCATCATCGATCACAGCGGCGAGGCTGATAAGGCCGGTCTGAAGATGCCCAGCACCAAGCTGCTCATTTTCGGCAGCCCGAAAGCCGGCACACCGCTGATGCAGGCCACGCCAAGCGTTGCTCTCGACCTTCCACTGAAGATTCTTGTCGCTGAGGATGCAAAGGGGAAAGTGTGGGTTTCCTATAACTCGCCTGCTTACCTCCAGGAACGGCACAATCTGCCGGAAGACCTGCTCCCGAACATCGGCGTGATCGCGGCGCTCGCCGGCGAAGCTGCGAAGTAACGATCTATCAGGTGCGTAAGGCCGCTGGGTCAAACAGCGGCGGGTGGCGCTGTCCTGTTGCCATGAGATGCTGGATCCGCTCGACAGGCTGGATGCCGCCTCGTGCTCCCATTCCCATGCAGTTGAGCGCAGCGGCGGCGCAAGCAAACTCCAATTGCCGCTGGAGCGGCCAACTCTGTCGCAAGCCATAGATGAATCCCGCGTGGAACATGTCCCCTGCGCCAGTCGTGTCCACGACGTCCACCCGAAACCCCGGCGCGTAGTGAAATTGCGAACCGTCCCACGCAAGAACTCCCTGGCTGCCCAGAGTAGCGGCGGCCAGACGGCACCGGTATCGCCGAAGAACTTCCTGAAGCGAGCGGCAGAGATCCGCTTCGTCGGGGACTATCCGCGCAGGGATATCACGACTGGTAATCAGGTAGTCGACATTCGGGAGAAGGTCTTCGACGGCCGGATAGAGTTCATCGAGGTCAATCACCACGGGAACTCCAGCCTCGCGCGCCCACTTCGCCGCAAGCACAGCTGCCGAGGTGTCGTGTCCATCAAGGTGCAAGACGTGCGCATTGGTCACCCATTCACGCTGCAACTCTCCGGGAAGAAGCTTGATGCGCGGATCTCGTTTCCACAAGATGGTGCGCTCGCCGCTCTCGTCAACAAGAATGTAGGCCTGTTGGCTGGTGGCGCCAGTTGCCGAGAACAGGTGCGCCTCGACCCCAAGCCGCCCAAATTCCGCTCGATGGAGTTGCGCGAAATGATCCTCGCCGAACTTTCCGACGTAGCGCGTGCTCAGTCCCCATTGCCGGCACGCGATAATCGCCGAGGCCACCTGCCCGCCGAGCATCGTAGTCGCCGCAGTCACTTCGATTTTCGCCCCGCGCTGCGGAACTTCCTTTACAGGGATCACCACGTCCGTGGCATTCAGTCCGACTCCCACCACGTCCACTTTTTGCTGGTTGATCATCGCCGAAGGGACTCTATCAATGGAAACGCGTAATGCGCCAAAGTCTTCTTCCGCACAGGAACATCATGACGATGGAAACCAAGGTCAATGCGAGCGCCGGCTCCCACTGAAATCTGAGATCGGGAACGCGCGCCATACCCGCAAAAACGGCGAGCACCGCCGTCGCCAGCGCAACCAGCAACCAATCCACCAGTGTGCGCCGCGGCCGGACCTCACTCGCCGCCTGGCGGCCTTCGAAGCGGGCTTCGACATAGTCGAGCGGCACTCCATAACGGCGACTCTCGCGCAATGCCGCATCTTTCCAGCGGGCCTGCTCACTTCCGGCTGCGGATGACGCCGCAATGGCTCCAACACCCAGAATCATGAGTAACGATCCGCCGACCACCTGTAAATACGTCTCGTGGCTTTTCCCGTGCAACTCCCCAAACACGAGGATCCCCCAGAGCATTCCCCAGAGTTGATTGGTGTTGGACAGCGGGATGCCACGGCTGATGCCGACATATTTCGCCGCATACTGCTGGAACAGGTCTCCGATGACCCAGACAAAACCTCCGAGCATGAGCCAGAAGATTACGCTGCGCGCTGTATGCAATTCCTGCCACAACGGCATCGCTCCCGCGTACGCCAGCGCGAGCGCACTCATCATTCCCAACTCACCGAAAGTGAAAAACGTAACGAACGACAGCGGATTCATTCCCGTCAGGTAGGCCTTGCGATACGGGATGTACATTGTTCCCCAAAGCACGCCCGCCCCCAGCGCCGCCCACACTCCGCGCGTTGCGTTGCCCGACGGGTTTTGAGCCGCGGAGGCGACGGCCAACAATGCCCCGCCAAAACAAAGCACAGCCGTTCCACCCAAGACTCCCATCCATCGCTTCCAGCCTGCCTGGCGTAGTTCGTTAAAGAACAGAAATCCCCAGATGATGCCGATCAGGCTATTGGAATTCCAAAGCGGAAACGCGATGCTCAGGCCGACGTCACGAATCGCGAAGATGGTCAGGGTGTTCGCCACTGCCCAAAGGCATCCAGCGAGCAGCGCCCAAAGTACGAGATGTGGCGCTCGGCGAACGTCGGCGCGTACGGAAGATGTGCCCAGGATCAACGCCGGCAAACTCCAGCGCGCCAGGAAGACTCCCGACACCATAATCAAGGAAATGATGATCGGCGAAATTCCGATGGTCACCAGCTTGGTTGGGGCTTCCGCCGCCCCCAACCACGCTCCTGCGGTGAAGCCCGAGAATATTCCGAGCAGTTGAAGGGTGCGGGAGCGTGCTGCATCGTCGGATGGAATTGTGACCGTAGATGGGTCGGACGACATGGTTCTCGGGCTACCGAAACATCCGCAACAGGAAAAGGCCGCAAAGCAGGACGGCAGCCGGCACCCAGAAATGGAGGTCGGTGAGAACTATCGCTACACGACCGCGCTGTGGTTCTGTGTGGGTCATGGAGGCCGAGACTGGCAGCATTATACGCATGGATCAGGAGGAGGGCGGGAGTTCTTTCCACACGGTTGAAAGAATGAGGGTTGCGGGTGTGACGATGTCATGCTAGCCTTAGCGAACAAAAGGCGAATAACGGAGCTGCACATGCCCGATTCTCTTGCTGTCCGTCTTGCCAACGTTTCGCCCCTCAGCGAGACGCGCGCCTCTACATCGGTCGTGCGCCTTTCGCAAATCCTCGATCACTTTGCCAATCGTGACCGAAGCGGCGAAGTCCTGACCGCCGTTCGCCACTACCCTGCCCGAGAGGCGCAATGGGCGGAGTTCCCTGCCTGGGTCGACAATGAACTTCGTGCCGCGTATGGCGTCAAAGGAATCCGGCAACTCTATACGCATCAGGCTTCCGCCGCCGAGGCGGTGCACGGCGGAAAAAATATCGTCATCGTCACCCCGACCGCGAGCGGCAAGACCCTCTGCTACAACCTGCCGGTGCTCGACGCGATCTTGAAGGATACGGATACCCGCGCCTTGTACCTGTTCCCCACGAAGGCGCTTGCGCAAGACCAACTCGCAGAACTTTACGATCTGAATCAGCGCTTGGAGAACCGTTTTGGTGTCTTCACCTACGATGGCGATACGCCCAGTGATGCGCGCAAAGCGATTCGCGAAAAAGGCCACATTGTCCTGACGAATCCGGACATGCTGCATACGGGTATTTTGCCGCATCACACCCGGTGGACAAGGCTCTTCGAAAATCTGAAATACATCGTCATCGACGAGTTGCACACGTACCGCGGGGTGTTCGGCAGTCATTTGTGCAACGTGCTGCGCCGGCTGCGGCGCATCGCGCGGTTCTATGGCAGCAAGCCGCAATTCATCTGCTGTTCGGCGACCATCGCGAATCCCGGCGAACTGGGCGCGCGGCTGATTGAAAACGGCGTGGAAGTGGTCTGCGAAAATGGCGCGCCGTCTGCAGAGAAATCGTTCGTCTTCTACAACCCGCCGGTGGTGAACCGCGCTCTGGGCATTCGCCGAAACTATATCAATGAAGCCTCGCGGGTTTCGCAGGAATTCCTGAAGCATGACTTGCAGACGATGATCTTCGCCAATTCCCGCCTGCATACGGAAATCATACTCACGTACTTGCAGCAGGCGTTTCCACAGTTGCCGGGAAAACCGCAGACGATTCGTGGCTATCGCGGAGGCTACCTTCCGTCCGAGCGGCGGGAAATCGAGCACGGATTGCGCGAAGGCAGAACCCGCGGCGTCGTAACTACTTCCGCTATGGAATTGGGGATCGATGTGGGTTCACTCGACGCGGTCGTGATGGCAGGCTATCCCGGAACCATTGCTGCGACGTGGCAGCGAGCCGGGCGCGCAGGACGGCGGACGGGCAGCGCCTGCGCAGTGCTGGTGGCGTCCTCAGCGCCGCTCGATCAATTTATTGTGCGACATCCCGATTATTTCTTCGGAAACACACCGGAGCATGCCTTCATCCAGCCGGACAACCTGGAAATCCTGGTGAATCACCTGAAGTGTGCGGCCTTCGAATTGCCCATTGCGCCGGGTGACAAGTTCGGAGGCGTCGATGTCCGGCACTTGTGTGCGCGGCTGGAAGAAGCCGGCTACCTGCATCGCGCGGGTGAGAATTACCATTGGACCCAGGAAGCTTATCCCGCGGACACCATCAGCCTGCGTTCGGTGACCAGTGACAATTTCATCATTGTGGACATCACCGGCGCACCGGTGGTGATCGGCGAGGTCGATTTCGTCAGCGCGCTCACGACGGTTCACGAGAAAGCGATCTACCTGCACGGGGCGCAGCAATTCCATGTCGAGCATCTCGACTTCAAAGAGCGCAAAGCGTATGTGAAACAAGTCGACGTCGACTACTACACCGACGCGGTCAAGTACACCCAGGTCCGGATACTGGAAATTGCCGACACGGCGCGCGGGTGCGAGGAACGGCCATCGTTGCCCGCTTCGCGTTCGCACGGCGACGTGCTGGTCCGTTCGCAGGTGGTCGGCTTCAAGAAGATCAAGTTCTTCACGAACGAAAACATCGGCTCCGGCAAACTTGAGCTTCCGGAAAACGAGATGCACACCACGTCGTATTGGCTGACGCTGGAGCGGCCCCTGCTGGAGTCCTTGCCCTACAGCATCAGCGAACGCCAGTCGGGCATGTTTGGGCTGTTACACGCCATGGAATCTGTGGCCACGCTGCTGTTAATGTGCGACCGGCGCGATTTGGGAACTGCGATTGGCGAGCGGCCACCCGCGCCGGGAGCGGAAGGCGAAGAGTGCGCGCCAATACGGCTGGAAGACGCTACTGGAGCGAACGCGAAGGAATTCTTCGAACCAAACCTCTATTTGTATGACGCGTATCCCGGCGGAATCGGCTTTTCGGAACCACTGTTCCGTGCGCATGAACTGCTGATCGGGAAAACGCAGCAATTGATCCGAGCATGCCCATGTGAAGCGGGTTGCCCGTCGTGTGTTGGTCCAGCTGGCGATCTCGCGCCACGTGCAAAAGAGGCGGCGCTGGCGATTCTGGGGAAGCTGGTCGGTTGATTTGTGATCAGAACGAACGCGGAGAAGGGACGCGCGGTTGAGCTAAACAGTATGGGAGCAATGGACAAATTCGCGAGGCTCTCGGCTCTCAAGCCGGTGCGCGGCTTTCCGGCCAAGCCGCCCGAATTGCGCGCGCCGAACGAAGAGGACCCGGTCAGCCGCCTTTTGGGAGGCGGGATCGCGCGGAATCACTACGGGGATCACCTGGCGATTCGCAATTGGTTCTCCACGCCGGAGCTTGCAGCGCCTTCGCCCATCGCACTCGAATTGCTGTCCCAGTCGCGCGATGCCGGGCTGAGTCGCGGGATGCGGGCAGTTCTGGAGAATCCCGAAAAGTGGCTCTTCCTCGACACCGAGACGACCGGCCTCGCCGGCGGCACGGGAACGTATGCGTTCCTGGTCGGCCTGGCCTGGTGGGATGCTGGCGGTTTGCAGGTGGAGCAGCTCTTTCTCCGCGATTTCTCGGAGGAGCATTCCCTGCTGTACGAACTGGCGGAGCGCCTCGCGGAGCGCCCGGTTCTCGTGACATTCAACGGCAAGTCGTTCGACTGGCCGCTCCTCGAGAATCGTTTCACAATGACACGCGCGATCCGTATTCCGCAGCTTGCGGCACATCTGGACCTGCTCCATCCGGCGCGCGCACTGTGGCGGCTACGGCTGGGATCTGTGAGGCTGGTGGAACTCGAGCGGCATGTCCTCGACGCGGCGCGGCTCGGCTGGCGCCGCGAAGATGATATTGCTTCAGCAATGATCCCGCAGTATTACTTCGACTATCTGCGGGGCTTTTCGGCGCAGCCGCTGGCTGGTGTCGTGAAGCACAACCAGATGGATCTGCGCGGACTTGCCGCACTGTCCGGGAAGATCAATCACATGCTGGAAAATGCCGGCGAAGGTGCAAGTTTATTCGAATCGCTGGACCTGCTGGGTCTTTCGAGATTCCTGCAACGTCGCGGCAGGAAGGATCTGGCCCACGATGCCTGTTCCCAAGCGCTGGATCTGGGCCTGCCCGAGGAATTCCGGCCACAAGCTACGCGGGAACTGGCGCAGATGGCCCGCCAACGTGGTGAAGCTGAGCGGGCCGCGTCGCTCTGGCAGGAACTGGTGTCGCACCCGGAGGATGGCGTCCTTGCCTGCGAGCAGTTGGCAATCCACTACGAGCGTCGTGAGAAGAACTTGGCGCGCGCCCTTGAGTTTGTGGAACTTGGCCTCAAGAAAACCCGGCAGCAGATGGCCCGTTCCCGCGACCCCTATCTCAGTGATCGTGCCCGCCGGCGGGCGCGCAAGCTCGTGTGCCGCCAACAGCGGCTCCGGCATCGAATTGCGAAGGACCAGGCCGCCGGTCGCGCTTCTCTGCTTGACATTCCCGCGATGGCCGCACGTTCCCGCCAGCGGGCACGCTGACTTCCCGAACCCTCTAGGGAATTTGGAGGATCAAATCGGATGGATTCCACCGCCGCAAGATTACAAGCTAGCTATGGAGGCGCCATGGCGACACCGGAAATCGCATACCTTCAAGGAGAATTGGAACAACGCCGCGAACGGCTTGTCGATGCGACGCGTCAGGCGGCGGCCGATTCTTCCTTACGTCAATTGCTGAACAGCGTGGATGCCGCGCTGTCGCGGCTGAAGGGCGGCACTTTCGGCATCTGCGAGGAATGCCACGAGCCGATCGAAGCGGATCGCTTGCTGTGCGATCCGTTGGTGCGCTTTTGCTTGGACCATTTGTCGAGCGACGAGCAGCGCGCTCTTGAAAAGGACCTGGCGCTCGCGGCGAACATTCAGCGGGCCTTGCTGCCCAGGCCGGATTGGGCCATCAATGGCTGGCAGGCGCGCTACCACTATAAGCCAGCGGGCCTGGTCAGCGGGGATTACTGCGACCTGATCGAATCGAACGGCGGTTTCCTGTTTCTCGTCGGCGATGTGGCGGGCAAAGGCGTGGCGGCGTCCATGCTGATGAGCCATCTGCATGCGACCTTCCGCACGCTCGCGCAACAGCACCTGCCGCTGCAGCAGATGATGAATCACGCGAATCGATTGTTCTGCGAGAGCACGACGGCCGGGCAGTTCGCCACGCTGATCGTCGGTTGCGCCTCACCTGATGGCAGAATCGAGTATGTGAGCGCCGGCCACCTGCCACTCCTGCATCTGTCTCCGTCCGGAGTTTATTCGCGCGAGGCCACCGGTGTGCCGCTGGGCATGTTCGCGAATACGGAGTTTCATGTCTGCCAATTGCAACTCGCGCCGGGTGACAAACTATTGCTCTACACGGATGGCTTGACCGAGATGTTCAGTCCAAGGGGAGACGAATTCGGCGTGTGCGGTGTGAAGTCACTGGCAACCCGTCATGCCGCGGCGGGACCGCAGGCGGTACTTGATGCGTGCCTTGAAGAGATTCGAAGCTTTTCAGCGAACTCCAAGCAGTCGGATGACCTGACGCTCATGGTACTGCATCGCGCGCATTAAGTGGCCGTGGCACGTTACTTCGTTGTTTGGACATCCGCGGCCACGGGCTTTGCTTCTTCCTCCTGGTGGCCCGCGGATGCAGGTGGCCAACCCAGCCTTCTCGTCCACGCGGAAAAGGCCGAGGAATCAGCGCCCTGCAGAGACAGGCATTCCTTGCCAACGCAACGCAAGAAGACTGGCCCGTCTTCACCGACAAACGACAGGGACCCCGCGGCCTTTGAGAGCTCGCGCTGCACCGGATATCTCTTCGCCAATGCATCCGAATATGCGCGGAAGAAGAGCGAGGCCATTTCCTCCGTGTGGAAACGCTCGCGCGTGGCCAGAATCAGCCGCTTCGTTCCCTTCTCTTCGAAGCAGATATAGTCGTCGCCATCCCAGCCGCCGGCTATGTGCCTCGCGCGCCCCTCCTCCAGGAACTGCTTCAACACTTCCTGCCAGCCGAACTCGCCCATCGAATTCTCTTCGAGCGTCGTCCAGTCTTTTCCAGGGAAGTCATCCGGCAGCTGCACTTTCAGTGGCGCGGGGACCTTGTTGGCGCGGTAAAGAGACGGGTGCATGATCTGCTGGGTGTTCGCGGGTGGCCGCTCAAAGACTGACGCGAAGCCGCTCCAGCCGGTCGTTCGCAAAACCCCCATGGAAAAATTCAGGCCGCTAAAATACGGGAACAGTAAGGAGTCCTTGATGAAGGGTGGGGCCTTCTGCAGCATCGGGGTCTGCGAAAGGTCCCCGACAAAGAACGAAGGGTCCACGTCGGGCAGTTCCCGTAACTTGAGCCCTTTTTCCTTGAGCATGTATTCCAGCATTCCGGCCATCGCGCTGCCCTCCAGCACCGCCTCGCGAGCCAGCTCGGCATCATCATTTGGACGCGCCGCGCGTACCCACGCTTCAATGTGAAAGTATTGGTCCTGCAACGCGTGCGTCAACTCGTGCGACATGACCATTCGCTGCTCGTCCGGGGCGATCCAATCCGCAATATAGAACTCATGCGTCTTCGGATCGTACAGCCCGGCGATCTGCTCGGTCAGCAGGTCGACCAGAAACCCATCAAGGTCGAAATCCTTCGGAAACAGCCCAAACGCCTCGCCACTCCTTTTCGACGCGTAGCGCTCCTTTGCGTCCTTTTCGTCGTCCATCTGCCGTAAGACGTAGGCGCGGATCTCTTCCCGCGAGCGCATTGATTTCTTCAACGGCATCTTCAACTTCCATCCCGTGAGCTCGCTCATTTCCTCCAGCACTTCGTCCGCGGTCGCAAGGAACTCCGGGGTAGTGGCGGAAGTCGGGACGTCCGGAACAGCAGGGGGAGGGGGGGAGGGGGGGGGCACGGTCTGTTGCGCCCAAGCCGGGGAAATCGCCGCGGTCAGGATTCCAAGAACCAGCAAACGGAGCACCTGGGCTCGAGTGATGGAAATCGGCATATCCGGGCAGGATAGCAGATTTCCCCGGGTGGCCCGGAACGTCGCGGAATGACGCTTGTCACTGCAGGGCCGGGGATTAGAATGATGATATTGTTCTGTATTCGTAACGGATTGGTAATTTGATATAGTGAGAAACTGCTTGCCATCCCAACCAAGGAGTCTCCGTATGGCTGTTTATCCCCCGGGCCTTCGACTGAGACATGCTCGAGAGGCACTGGGCCTCACGTATCGCGATGTAGAAAAAGCCAGTTACGAGATTGCCGTCAAGCGCGGCAGGCCTGAGTTCATTCTGCACATCAGCCGGCTCGCGGATATCGAAAACCGCAACGTTGTGCCAACCTTGCACAAGCTTTATTCCCTTTCCGCCATTCTGCATCTTGATCCTGTGGAAATCTCCACTTGGTACGAGGCCCCGTTCCATCAGACTTTTCAGGACGGTGCCGACTTCCCTCCCCCTCGTACCCATCTTGGCGAGTCCCTGCTCTCTTCCCAGAACTCACTTGGACCGCAGGACCCTGGCCCCACTGAGAGCACCGATTTGCTGACGGCGCGGCCGGCGAATATGACTCCGATGCCAACCATGAAAGGCGTGGAGAACGGGCGCTATCGTTATGGATATGTTGGGCTTTCGGACCGGCGGATGGTGCCGATTCTGCGCCCCGGCAGCACCGTTCTGATCGACACGGCGATCCACGACATCGAGGATGACGAATGGTCAAACGAATATGATCGGCCCATGTATTTTGTTGAACTGAGAAGTGGTTACCGGTGTGGCTGGTTTCAGAAAGACAAGGCGCGACTCATCATGCAGCCGCACACCCTTTCGCGGTGTGCCCCCGAGGCGTGGCGAACACCGGAAGAAGCAGAGGTGGTGGGGAAAATCGTAGGGGTAGTATCGTTCCTCAACGAACCTTGGAGTTGCTATCGAGAAGGATCGCTGTTAACGCGTTCAGATTGGAACAGAAAAGCTCATTGAGATAGCTGGGGGCGGCGGCAGGCACCCAATTTAAGCTAGCCGTCCTGCAACGCTGAACGTTTGCGTCAAACGAACCGTCGAGAGCGCCCAAGTACAGACGTAAATCGTTTTGCTGCGCAGCCAGCGAAGTCTCCAGTAACCGCTCAAACACTTCCTCGTGACATCGTGCAAGCACCTGATCGATCTGCTCGGGCGCATAAACGGTGGCCAACCGCTCGTGTACGTATCTACCCGTAGCAGGGTTACGCAATTCCGCCAGATACGCCAGCCGGGAAAATGCGCCTGGCAATGGCTCCAGATAGTTTGCGGAGAAATCGAACAGGATCTGGCGGTGTGTCTGGAGATGGTCGAGCATCGCAAGTCTCACAGCAAAGTCTGTTCCGCCGGCGGAACTTTTTCTGAGCGAAAACGAAACGTTGCCTGACTCCCTGCACCCTTCGCGACAGGAGGGTGCTCCCCATGAAAATTCGCACGTTGGTACTTGGTTTTGCGGTCTGTCTGAATCTAATCCTACTTTCGCTGGCATTTCCGGTCAACCAGAGCTCGGCTCTGCCTTCCATCCAGGGCCCGCAACTGATGGCGGATGGCATTCCGCTGCCGCCGCCGGTCCCGCCTAAGAAGGCATGATCGGATCGCCGTAACTAAGAAAGCTCACACTTTGCAGACAGTTTGCGCTTCCGGGCAGAATAGTTCTATTTACTTTGAAGTTAAGTAATGCTACTCTGCCCGGGATGACTGATGCCCAGCACATTCGCAACCTGCTGTGGCTGATTGTGTCGGTGCTGGAAGTACTGTTTTTCGCCTTTCTCCTGGTGCGCCGGTTCTACCGTTCGCACCCGATCTTTTTCCTCTACGCGTTCTCCCTGGTATTGCAGACGGCTACCGTCGCAATGTCGGTCCAGCTCTGGGGCGACAAAGGCTTCGGGTATTGGTATACAGCGTGGATCTCGCAAGCCCTGGTAATTGGGATGCGGTGGTCGGCGATCGCAGAGATCACGCGGAAGATACTGGGAGGATATTCCGGAATCTGGCGGCTCGCCAACGTTGTCCTGTTCGTCCTTAGCATCTTCGTGCTTGTTTATGCCCTCTGGACGTCGCATATTACCCTCGATCTGGCGGTCCTTTCGGCCGACAGGGGCGTGGAACTGTGCATTGCGGTATTTGTCGTCGTGATGTTCGGCTTCGCCAGATACTATCGTTTGCCGGTGCCCGATCTGGAAAAACAGATGGCGATCGGATTTTGCCTGTATTCGTGCGCATGGGTAGTCAATGACACGATTGTGGACATGGCCGTGAGAGCGGCTCCCGAAAAGTGGGCACAATCACTGGGTGCGACCTGGGATCTGTTTCTTAGCGCGGCGTTCATTGCCAGCCTGACCCTTTGGACTCGAGCGATTCATGTGGCCCGCCGCGTTCCTGTTGCAGATGAGAATGCTCCTACTGAGCCGGTCCGGCTCACTTCAGAACACTACGCTCGGCTTTCCGAGGAGGTAAGTTCCCGCCTGACGCTGTTGAACCACCGGCTGAATCACTTGCTCGGTTCCAAGGACTCGCGTCCATGAACATCCCCATGCTCCTGTTCCTTGTTGCCGCCGTTCTGATTGTGCTGCTTCTAGCCTGGGCGACGCGACCGCCCAAACGGACCTTCCGGTCTCCGAACGAGGTTCTGGAAGCTCTGACCGAAGAAAGGCACTACGCCCGATTGCCTCAGATATTGCAGGCCCTGCGCGAAGAAGACTTGGAATTCTTGCGAGGGAGCGGCCCCGGTCACCTAGCCGAGCAGGTGGAATCGGAGCGAACAAAGATCGCCTTGCGTTACCTCGAGTACCTCGAGGAGGAGTTCCAGGTTCTGTTGGAAGCATCGCGCATGCTGGCAGGCATGGCTCCGGAGCTGTCCGCATTGCGTGAATTTGATCGCTTCAAACGCAGCCTGATGTTCATGCTGTGCTGCCGCTATCTCAAATGGAAGCTGCGTCTCGGCCTGCAACCGTGGCGTGAGTTCGGAGTGATTTCCGATCTGGCCGGGGAAATCACGCTTCAATTAGAAGCGGCAACAGGTAGGCTCGGCGAACGAGCGTTCCTGCCTTATGCCGACACCGGTACTGCTCACGACCGAAAAAAATCTCCTGAAGTTTGATGCGATCGGCATCCCCGGTACGGCTCAATCCAATTAAGGCTTGTTGCCTCTTTCAGCGACCAAGATCGTGTTGCTCGCAGCTTCCTTGTTGAAAGAGGCATCCCCGGCTGCGGGAGTTGCGCCGTTTCTAACCTGCAGGGGCAATACAATGCGGAACGTCGCGCCGCGTTGCGCCCCATTCCGGACCAAAATGCGTCCACCGTGCTCTGTGATGATGCCATAGCAGATACTCAACCCAAGCCCCGTTCCCTTGCCGACAGGTTTAGTGGTATAGAACGGGTCAAACACACGCGAAGCGTCCTTCACACCCGGACCACTATCCGTAAACTCGACGAATACCTGGCTATCTTCGACGCCGGTGCGAACGTGCAGTTCGCCGACTTTGTCGGCTTCCAGAATGGCATCAACCGCGTTGTTGATGAGGTTCAGAAAGACCTGCTGCAACTGGTGAGGGTCCGCTGAAACCTCCGGCAAATCCTTGTCGAGTTCCAGACAGACCTGGATTTGACTCATCCGCAAGTCGTAGTCACGAAGCGCTAACGTATCTTCCACAATGGAATTGATCTGCACCAGAACCCGCTCTGGTTTATGCTGCCGCGCGAAACTCAACAGGTTTTGAACAATGCGGTGCGTCCGCTGGGTCTGCTTGTACAGCTTGTCCACGTAGCCCAGGGCTCGGTCTCCGACTTCACCGCTCGCTGTCAGAAGCTGGCTGTATCCCAGTATGGCGGTCAGCGGATTGTTCAATTCATGCGCCACGCCGGAAATCAACTGGCCAACAGCCGCCAGTTTTTCGCTGTGGAGCAGCTGTTCCTGGGTTCGGCGGAGATTGTCGTACGCTTGCCGCGTCTCCAAATACAAGCGGCTGCGGTCAATGGCGTTGGCAATCTGGCTGCCGACGGCAATCAGCAGGCTGATATCCGCCGCGGTGAATTCCCGGGCAACGCGGCAGCCAACGACCAGGCCACCAATCAGTTTTTCCTTCGACCACAGGGTCACGATGTAGGCGGTTTCCAGACCCTCTTTTCGCTGCACCTCCCGGATGAGTCCGGGCAAAGGCAAGCCGTGGGCCGAGATGAACGTCGCATGAGTCGAGCAAAGTTGTTGGATCAGTTCAGGCGAGACCGAGAAAGCGGGAAGGGATTTCGCGAATTCCGACCGGTGACCGACGGCGGCGATACGGCGCAGAGAGACGCCGTCTTTTTCGAACAGATACAGCGACGACGCATCGATTTCGAACAACTCGACGATCTGCCGCAACGTCCGAAGCACCGAGTCGTTCAGATCCAAGGTCGAGGACAGAGTTTCCGCGATGGAATTCAGGACAACCAATTCGCGGTTGCGGCGGCGGATCTGCTGCTCGGCGCGCCGGCGCTCGCTCACATCCAGCAGGAATCCCTGGTAGGCAATGACATTGCCCGCAGAGTCGCGCACCGCGGTAGAGGATTCGCTCACTGTACGCAATTCGCCGTCTTTGCGGCGAATCTCGAACTCGAAATCGTTCACTGCTCCGTGCTCCCCAAGGATTTTGAGGAGCCGCTCGCGCTCTGGGACGCTGGCGAACAGCGCCCGCCCGATGTCTATATTCATTAACTCGTCGCGGTTATCGTATCCGGTGATCCGCATCAGGGCATCGTTGAAATCCAGGAAGCGGCCCTGGGGAGTGGCGATAAACACGCCCTCCTGTACGCTCGCGACCAGAGTCCGGTACTTCTCTTCCGCCTTCTTGCGTTCGGTGATGTCCTTCAATACGTGGACCGTTCCCAGCTTTCTGCCAGCCGGGTCGGTGAATTGAGAGTTGGAAGCCAGAAAATACCCTGGCAACCACGGATCGGGAAAGTCGCCTTCGCCCGATACGCCCTCGCAGTACGGGCAAATCTGGAAATGAGCTTCACGCGGATTAAGCACATCGCTAACTGCCCGCCCCACCATCGCCTGTGTCTTACGGGCCAGCATGTCGGCTAGCCGTGTGTTGGTGCGCAACAACCTTCCTTGCTCGTCATGCACGAGAATCGGATCGCCGATGGAATCAAAGGTATAGACCCACTGTTGTTGCACGGACTTGATCTGTTCGAACAAATGGACATTTTCAATGGTCGTCGCCAGGAAGTTAGCCACATTCACCAGGTAACTGACTTCATCGCCCTGGAACGGCTTTCCTGGTATGACTCCGATGTTCAGCAGGCCGATGGGCCCCTCTTTGCCACACATCGGTACTGTCACGAGCTGTGTGATTCCGGATTCCGCCATGTTGTGGCGGATCTTCAGATCCTTTTCGTCTTCGAATCGAGAGATGCGATGCTCTTCCTTCAACACTTCCTGAACCCAGCCCGAATTAAATGGCAGGCGTTCGTTTTGCTGCAAATAACTTTCCGAGAAGCCAACGGACCCGCGTACGACGAACTCCGCGGTATCTCCCTTGCCTTCCAGCACGCGGATAATTCCATGTGTCGCGTTGAGGCTGCCGGCAATCTGGCGCAGCACCTTCTGCAGTAATTCCGGCAGGCCGAGCGACTGGCTGCTGGATGCCGTCAGCATGGTGAACTGCTGCATTTTTTCGCTGATCTCTTCGGTGCGGGCTCGCGCGGATTCCAGCAGCATCACGATCATTCCGATGCCCAGGCTCGCGTTCAGGAAGTGATCGAAAGCGAAGCGCAGCAGATGGACTTCCTGGTGCATCCACTGGGGACGGTCGAGATTGTTCAATCCAAGCAGAATGAATGCCCCAGCGAGCAGCTTTCCGCCGTGTCCGCGTTTCGCGTTCGAGGCGCGCCACAGGAACCATCCGGCACACAAGCAGGTCGCACTCTCCAGCAGCGACGTTTCCCAGCGGGTTTCCGCCCAGCGGGTACCTTTGCTCTCGTAGTAGCACGAGATCAACGCCATTACGCCGGTCAGCCAGAGCATCGGCCCGTACAGCCGGTTCTGCGCCACTGTCAGCTGCACGACGGACGCGAAGAAAAGTGCCAGAGCTGCCACGCTCATCCCCGTAACCAGCACGTGGAGAGACGGGTACAAGCCGTAAAACATGGCTAACTCACTGAACGAGGAGAGTGTCAGGCAGACCCAGCCCAACAGCCACAAGCGATAGAAGGTCCCGGAGTTGTCCCGCTTCAGGTGAACAAACAGCACCAGCAGGGTGAGGCAGACTGTCGCCTCAAAGAATGCAATGCCCTGCAGGCCTGGATTTGACACCAAGTGGAACCTCCCGCTTGCTCGAAACGGGGAATAAACCGGAGCTAGGGCTGGCACAAGTACCGGCCAGGATAGGCCTAGTACCCCTTCCCTTCGACGCTAACACGCTATTTTCTGACTGGGCAAGGGCCCACAAATCCCCCTGTGCCCTCCCCTATAATGCTGCTTGGGAGAAAAGCGAACCGTGGAAATCGAGCAAATCCTGGTTGTTGACGACGAAGAAGCGATTCGAGAGGTAGTCAGTACGATGCTCGAATCTCGGGGCTACCATTGCACGGCCGTCAGCAATGGCCGCGCAGCCCAGGAGCACGTGCGCAAGCAGATTCCTGACCTGGTTCTGAGCGACATGATCATGCCGGAAATGGACGGGATCAAGCTTCTCGAGTGGCTTCGCAATTTCGATCCCGAAGTCCCGGTCATCATGGTCACCGCCATCCATGACATTTCTACGGCGCTCGAGGCCATCCGGCGCGGTGCCTACGACTACATCCTGAAGCCTTTCGAAAAGGATCAGCTTTACCATGGCGTAGGCCGAGCGCTCCAGCACCGCCGGCTCGTAATCGAGAACCGCAATTACCAGCGTAATCTCGAGCAAGAAGTCCGTGCGGCCACCGCCGAATTGACCGCCAAGAACATCGAGTTGGAGCAATCCTACGACGACACTCTGGAAGCCCTGGGCAGCGCCTTAGACTTGAAAGATGCGGAGACGGAAGGGCATTGCCAGCGGGTTACCGCATTCACCATTTCCGTTGCCAAGGCCATGCCGGTTCCCAATGTCTATCTCCCGATCCTCGCCCGCGCCGCTTTTCTGCACGACATCGGCAAGATGGCAATTCCCGACTCCATTCTGCGCAAGCCCGGGCCCCTTGACGACGATGAGAAGCAAATTATGCGCACCCACTGCGAGATCGGCTATAACGTCCTGACGCGCATCCCGTTCCTTCGCGACGCTGCGGAAATCGTTCTGGCGCACCAGGAGTTCTTCGACGGCAGCGGCTATCCCCGAGGCTTGCGGGGTGAACAGATCCCCCTGGGGGCCCGGATCTTTTCGATTGCGGACGCGCTTGACGCGATGATCAGTGACCGCCCGTATCGTAAAGCGCTTCCCATGTCCCACGCGCGCGAGGAGATTCGGCGCTGCGCCGGGACGCAGTTCGACCCGAAAATCGTTGATGTATTCCAATCGATTCCCGAGCAGCATTGGATCGAGCTAAGGGAAAACCTCGGTTCGCCATTCCGTCTGGCCCAGCTCAAGAACTTGAAGTCCTAGCAACCGACCGGCGATAAAATGAATCAGGTTGGTCACCGGTCACAGCCGGGCGCCTCGCGCTGAAGCTATCCTGTTTCTGGAAACTCGCTACGGCGTGTTATCTTTTTGCCTGGAGCACATCCCGATGGCATTGGTGCCAATCAAGACCGCTTCCGAAACTGGTTACTGTGACTGCGTCTGCGGCTGCTACGAATTGGCCAGCCAGCGGGACGACGACACGGGCAAAGGCTACTGTCCCGCATGCGCCAAAGAGCACCTGGATTGGAATGTGGGCATTGGCGTCCCTCAGCCGGCACCGTCGAAAGTGGAAGCGGCAAGCAGCCCGCGCGGCGTGAAGCCCCTCCCCCCCTGCTCCGACCCCCCTGCCCGCCTTCGCTAACCGCCCCGTCCCTACCTAGCAACCCTGCTTGAACTTAAAGTCCAGCCATCTCAAGACTTGGTGGTAAACTGACCGGCATCAGTAAACCCGGGCACCGGGCCTTCCGTGAAGCATGTGCCCCGGGTTTCTTGTGGGCATCCTGCCCGCAAGCTGACTCTATTGTTCTGGGGGAAATTCCGATGCGTCGCTCCCGCCTCTATCTCTATGCCTCTTTCTGCGTGCTGGTACTCCTGTCCTTCCCCGTGACCAGCCGGGCTCAATCCGCCAGTGTGGGTGGCGTGATTCGCGACCCAAGCGAAGCATTCGTCGGTCAGGCCAAAGTCTCTCTGCAAAACACCCAAACCGGGATTACCAGAGGCGTCAGCACAAACGACGAAGGCATCTTTTGGTTTACTAACGTCCCGCCGGGTGCCTACGCCATCACGGTCGAAAAAGCGGGCTTCAAGACCATCAATATTCCCGACTTGACCCTCACGGTGAACCAGTCCTTCACTTTCGAAGCACATCTGGAATTGGGTGCCCTGGCCACTACAACCGTCGTCAAAGCGGCGGACCTTCCGCCGATTGACCTCGATAACGCCACCATCAGCAATCTGGTCGATTCCAGGCGCATGCTGGACCTCCCTTTGCTGACGCGCGACGCCTATTCGCTGATTCTGCTCAGCCCCGGCGTCAGCCAGAGCATCAGTCCGGGTCTCGGCGGCTTCTCGACGAATGGTAACAGCGAGCGCTCCAACGATTTCCTGCTTGATGGCGTCGACAACAACGATACCGACGTGCCCGGCGCGCCCAAGGGACTGAATGCCATCAATCCGGACTCGGCCCAGGAATTCCGCGTGATGACCAGCAACTACAGCGCGGAGTTCGGCCGCAACACGGGCGCGGTGATCCAGATCCTGACGCGCAGCGGAACCAACGAACTCCACGGCGACGCGTACTGGTTCGGTCGCTACAGCGCGCTAGGTGCTCGCGACTTCTTCAATCATCAACCCGACACGCCGAAGAATCCTTACACCCGCAATGATTTTGGCGGGTCCGTCGGCGGTCCGATCGTCAAGGACAAGCTGTTCTGGTTCGCCAATTACGAAGGCCAGCGTTTCATCACCAACCTCACCAACACCAGCACGGTCCCCACTTCCGACTTCAAGACCGGGAAATTCACCGCCACGGTGCCTGACCCGGAAAATCCCAGCTCCTTTATCGATGTTCCCATTGACGTCAGCAACCCGGAGAACAATGCCCTTGGTTTGCCCCTCGATCCAACCATTCAGTCGCTCCTTTCCTACTATCCCGCGCCGAACGGGCCTGCGGTCGTTCCCGGCATGACGGGGTTGCTGTTCTATCCGAGTGAATCGAGATGGGACGGCAATAACGCCACCGCCAAGGTCGACTATCACATCACGCAAAAACATAGCCTGAGCGTCCGCTACTCGTTCACACAGGCTAGCGACCCCAATTTCGACCACAGCGATTTCTTGCCCAACAGCCTCGGTGGCACGGAGCTGTACCTTCGCAATCAGAGCGCTGGCATCTCGCTGACTTCCGCATTTTCTGATCGTTGGATCAACGAGTTTCGCTTCGGCGCGAATCGTTCCCATCAGGAATACACCTGCAATGGTTACAAGACCATTGACAGCCTTGGCCAGATCGATCCTGTCGGCGTAGGCGCGGACTACGTGATGCCATTCTCCGGGTTCGGCTGTTTCACGCTGATCGATGCTAATCAGCAGGCACGTTTCACCGGCACCTACCAGACCATCGACAACATCAGCTACTCCCGCGGGCGCCATCTGTTCAAGTTCGGCGGTGAATTCCGCGACGTCTATTCGAACTCCTTCGACAATTTCTCGACGCGAACCAACCTCAATTTCGTCAGCTATTCATTCGCTGGCGTCGCCGCACTGTTTCCGGATTCACCGGCGTCGGGATATGCCCCGGTCGAGGATTCGCTCGACGCGTTGCTCGGAGTCGAAAACTCTCAATTCCAGACGCAATACTTCGACAAGAACAACAACCGCGCTTCGAGCGACTTGCGCGGTCTCCGCCAACGGGAGTGGGCCGGGTTCGTGCAAGACACCTGGAAGGTCCTTCCTAACCTGACTCTCAACTACGGCTTGCGCTACGAGTACTACGGCGTCCCATTTGAAGTGAACAACAATCTCTCGAACTTGTTTGCCGACCCGAGCGGCCCTGCCCCATTCACGTTCACGATCGTCGGGCCCGGAACCGGACACACACTCTACGCCAATCAGTACAACAATATCGAGCCGCGGATCGGCCTGGCCTGGGACCCATTCAAGGACGGCAAGACCTCCGTCCGCGCCGGATACGGCATTTTCCATGATCGCGCCTACGGCAACTTGCTCGGCAACAGCCGGGGCAACGCACCGTTCTCGCTGTCGTATCAGGATTTCTCGATTCTTGCCCTATCGGACGTCGCTCCTCCCGACACGATACAAAATCCTGAACCTCTCGTCGTCCCGGACGAGTGCTTCTGCGCTGCTTACTTGATCGATCCCAAGTTGAAGTCACCGTACACGCAGGCCTGGAACTTCGGTATCCAGCGGGCGATTACGCCGACCATCATTCTCGAGGTGAACTACGTCGGAAACAAAGGTACGCACCTGTTCCGGGCGGTCGACGGCAATCCGCCACAACCGAACCTCGTAGCCGATTTGCTGGCTTACTGCGTGCCCGGTAACGACTTTGGCTGCGACACAACAACGCTGCAGTTCGGCAGTTTGTGGGCTGGCGCGGACTTTTACTTCGACAGCCCGTTTAATGCCGTCAACAATAACGCGTTCTATACTGCGCTCGGTGCGCCTGGCCCCGGCGCCGTCCTGTACAAATCGATCGGCAATTCCAACTACAACGCGCTGCAGGTCAACTTACAGAAGCACTTCAGCAGCGGCTTCCAGTTCCAACTTGCCTATACCTATGCTCACGCGATCAGTGACGTCAACGACCCGCTTGTCCCCTCCGGAAACAACGGATACTTGCCGCGTAATACGTTTGATCTGCGCGCGGAGCGGGGCAACTCGGATTTTGACATCCGCCATCGCGCGGTCGTCAATTTCGTCTATCAGCCAAACATCGGCAAGGGCCGCGGCCATTTGAGCGAAGGATTCGTCGGCCGCGTGCTGGAAGGCTGGGCCCTGAGCGGCATCATCGATGCACAAACCGGCCATCCCTTCGATATCTACGGCTTGACCGACGCCAACCACACCGGCGAAGTCGCGCGCGCCAGCCAGACGGGTGGCCCCACGGCGCAGCCGAAAGGCACCGATAAGACCTTCACAGGCCCCTCA
>Ga0335082_10000716_pt1 | contig 34520 bp, 35 predicted proteins | sample Lox_Sample_41_FD_206718 | JGI IMG/M metagenome (GOLD analysis project Ga0335082, IMG submission 206718) | Soil microbial communities from Loxahatchee National Wildlife Refuge, Florida, United States - Lox_Sample_4.1 | ecosystem: Environmental > Terrestrial > Soil > Wetlands | place: USA... | reverse complement strand
CGACGAGCGGGTGCTCGATCCGACTTGCTCGCGCGCGCAGGACTACGCGAGGCGCTGGGGCTACGGCGCTCTGGCGGTGACCAATGTGTTCGCCTGGCGCGCGACCGACCCGCGCGCGCTGCGCCGGACGCCCGACCCGGTGGGCCGAGGCAATGACGCGGCCATCCTGCGCACGGCGCGGCGCGCCGCGATCGTGGTCTGCGCCTGGGGCAACCACGGCGCGCACCTCGGGCGTTCGGCCGAAGTGCGCAAGATGCTGCGAGACGCCGGAATCGCGCTCCACGTGCTTCGCCTCAACGCCGGCGGCGAGCCCGCGCACCCCTTGTACCTGCCCGGGGTGCTCCGCCCGCGCGCCTGGCGCTAGCTGCGCAGCAGCGAGTCCAGGTGGTCGAGGTCGTTGATGACGCGCCACTCCGTGGCGCCGGCGGATTTGACGCGCTTCTGCCAGTCCGCCAGGCGCCCGAGGTAGCGGCGCGGATCGAGGTTGTCCGTTCGCAGCTTGACGACGTTGACGGCGACGACCCGGATGTCCTTCAGGTCGATCGGAAAGTTTCGGATGGTCGAGCGGTCGAGATCCTCCTGCATGTCGGAGAAGATCAGGATCGTCTTTCGCCCCGCGCCCGTCTCGTTCAGATACTGCGCGCCCTGGATCAGGCCGCCGGTGATATCGGTGTTGGCGCTGCCCTGCGGCGTCGCGGTGAACGCCTCGACGCGCTCCTTGAACGCGCGCTTCTGCGCGTTGGCCTGCGACGGCCGCGAGTCGAACGTCGCCTTGGCGATGATGTCCTTCTCGCTGAAGCTGCGGCTGCGCACGCGCGCGACCGCGAGCGAATCGCCCGGCTGCAGCGTGCCGAGCAGGTAGTTGACGATCAGCTGCGACTTGCCGACTTCGCTCGCGTAGGTGCCCGAGGTGTCCACGAGCAGGTAGACCGCCTGCGCATGCGAGCGCGGGTCCGCGCATCCCGCGCCCGCCGCGAGCGCGAGCGCGGGCATCGCGGCCAGGAATGTGCGCCGCCTCACGATCGCTCTCCCACGCCGAGGTCGACGCCCGCCGGACGCCCCGGCGCGGGGACGCGGACGGACTTCGCCCAGCGCTCCGCCAGCAGTGGCAGCACGATCAGGATGTCGTACAGTGTCGCGAGGACCTTGGTCAGCTGGCGGATGAGGTTCCCCACGACCCGCATCAGCACGGCTGTCGTACGTGTGAGCACGACGAGGGCCGCGCCGCCCACGGTCCGCGCCGAGGTGATGAACGACTCGAGCGGCACCGCGATGAACGCCAGCGCGAACGGCAGGATGAACCCGAGCAGCATCTGCCCCGCGGTCGGGATGCCGGTCAGCCAGCCGTCGGTCGCTGCCGGGCGCGTCGCGGCCAGCGACTGCAGCAGCGCCTGCTTGTCGGCGATCAGCATGTCGCGCATCAGCGCGAGCGCCGCCTCCACGCCCGCGAGCACGAGCAGCAGCGTGAAGGCCGCCCACATCATGCGCCGCCGCTGCAGCTCGGGCAGCGAATGGATGCGCGGGAACAGCCGCGTGATGCGCAGCGTCTCCATGAGGAACAGGCCCATGGTCGCCTCGACGAAGATGATGACGAGCGCGGCGACTTCCGAAGTGCGCAGCGACGCCGTCAGGTAGTCGCCCGCGCCGACCATCTCGGACATCGGCAGCGCGATCAGCTTGAAGTTGATCAGCGCGCCGCCCGCGGCGACCAGCAGCACCACGGTCGCGGTGAAGAACTGGGTAAGCGCCGACAGCGTCAACGCGTGCTCGGCGCGGTCGCTCTTCTTCACGATCGCCTCGAAGCGCTCCATCTGCGCGTCGATCGCCGCAGCGCGGTCGGCAAGGCTCGTCATCTTGCGGTCCGCGTGCGCCAGCGTGCGGTCGAGCGACCGCCAGAACGGCATGAAGCCGTCGAGGATGCGGTGGCGCGCCTGGTAGGCGCGGCGGTATTCCGCGATCGCCTTGTCGTGGATCGCCTTGATCGAGACGTTGATCTCCTCGAGCAGGCGCTGGACGAGCTCGTTGCCGTTGGGCTTGATCTTGGCGACTGCCGCAACCGCGTCGACCCACTCGGGCGGCGGCGGGGGGACCTCGCCGCACTTGCGGTAGTCCTCCTCGACCCGCGTGATCTCGTCGAGCAGGCGTCGCTGCAGGGCCGGATAGCCCTCGAGGTCACGCTTCACGAGCGCCGCCACGCGCTCGAACTCGCGCGCGATGCGCTCCTGCGTCTCCTCGAGGCCCTGCGCGAGCAGCACCGCGCGATTGCGCTCGCGCAGATCGTGCGCGGCAGCGAGCAGCGCGCGCGCGCCGAGGCGCAGCGGGCCGCCGGCCAGCTGGCCGAGTGCGCGCAGCAGCGCATGTACCGGGCCGCGTGCCGCATACAGGAACGGCATCGCAACCACGAACCAGGCCAGCGCGGAAAGCGCGGCATTTCCCGGCCAGATCATCCAGAACGGAGAATCCGCCATGGGGCACTCCTTTCGACCGCACAGAGTTGCCCCCTACGCCGGCCAGTCTAGCGCATCGGCCGCACCGGCCGCCGGAACTATTTCTCGATGCCGAGCAGCTCGACCTCGAAAATCAGTGTCGCATTTGGCGGAATCACGCCGCCGGCGCCGCGCGCGCCGTAGCCGAGCGCGGGCGGAATCGTCAGTACGCGCGTGCCGCCGATGCGCATTCCCTGTACGCCCTCGTCCCAGCCCTTGATGACTTGGCCCGCGCCGAGCGCGAAGCTGAAGGGCTCGCCGCGGTCCTTGCTGGAATCGAACTTCCGGCCGCGCTCGCCGCCATAGAGCAGCCAGCCGCTGTAGTGGACCGAAACTTCGTGGCCGGCGCGCGCTTCGTTGCCCTCGCCGACGACGGTGTCGTCGAAGATCAGGCCGCTGGCGGTGGTGGTAGGCATGGGGACCTCCTCGGTTAGGCGTTCAGCCGCTCCGGCGCGAGGTAGCGCTGCCGGAACTGCTCGAAGGGAAGCGTGTCGGCGGCCTCGATCGCGCGCTGCTCCTGGATCGACTCGGCCGCCAGCCGCCGCTGCCGCGCTTCGGCCTCCGCCGGGAGGGGCGCAGCGAGCAGCGATGCTCGATGACGCGCGGACCAGGCGCGCGCGAAGTCGCGATAGGAATTGCCGTGCGTGCGAAGGTCGGCGAGGACTCGCGCCGACGGCGTAAGCGCCGCATCGGCGAGCACGCCGCGCTGCGCGGCCAGTGCATCGCGATAGCCCGACCCGGCGAACGCCGCGTCGAGCGCCTCGGCGATCGGCGCGCACTCCTCCAGGATGCGCGCCCCCCACTGCGCAAGGCCGCGCGGCTCCGGCGCGCAATCCAGCGTCAGCGCCGGCTCGCGTCCCCGCTCGGCCACGCGCTCCTGGTTGCGCGAGACGCAGGCGATCTCCTCGGGCGTGTCGGGCGGGCTCTCGGTCAACAGGCAATGCAGCAGGAACAGGTCGAGGAAGCGCATGACCGGCGCGGTGATGCCGACGGCGGCGTACGGGTCGAGGTCCATCAGCCGCACCTCGACGTACTCGACGCCGCGCTCGCGCAGCGCATGCAGCGGCCGTTCTCCTTGCCGGATGGGCCGCTTGGGCCGGATCTTCCCGTAGTACTCGTTCTCGATCTGCAGCAGCGTGGTCGAGAGCTGTCGGTAGCTTTCGGGGCCGTCGCCGGCGACGCCCGGCTCGCGGATGCCGATCCTTTCATAGGGCGGATGGACCTGCGTCAGCCCGTGCTCGAGGCCGGCCGCGTACGAGCGCAGATCGTTGCACGAGACAAGCAGCGTCGACTGGGCGTCGCTCTGGTACCCGAGGCGGCCCATGCGCAGCGAGGTCGCGTGCGGCCGGTACAGCGTGCCCGGCGCGAGCGTCTCGAGCCGGTGAACGCGGCCCTCGACGAATGTCGCGCAGACCGCCGGCGATGCGCCGAACAGGTACATCGGAAGCCAGGCATGGCGGCGGAAGTTGCGGATGAGGCCGAAGTAATCCGCATCGCCGAGCCCCGGCATCGACCAGTTGTAGTGGATGCCGGAAATCGTCTGCATGCGCCGGCCGTAGCGCCACGACAGGCCCTGGCGATAGACGGTCTTCGCCACGCCGACGTTGGAGCTGCCGTAGCGGCCGATCGGGATGCCGGCCTCCGCGGGCAGCACGCACGGCATGCTGCCGGCCCAGAGCACCTCCTCGCCGATCTCGCGCACGACGAAGCGGTGGATTTCGGCCAGCTCCTCCAGGCAGGAATCGACCGAAGCGTGCGCGCTCGTGATCAGCTCGATTTGCGACTCGCTGAAGTCGGTCGTGATGCTCGGGTGCGCGAGCGCCGAGCCGAGCGATCGGGGGTGCGGCGTGCGCGCGAGCGCGCCATCGGGCTGCGCCCGCAACGATTCCTTCTCGATGCCGCGGCGCATGCCGCGCAGCGTGTCGCGCGCAATTGCGCGCAGGCGATCCTGCAACATAATTCCTCGGGGGTGGGCCGGATGCTAACCCGCGCTCGCCGATCGTCAAAACGGCGGGGCGCGCCTCTGGCATCATATGCGAAACAAGCGGCGGCGGGCCGGCGGGAGGGCCGAGCGCGACCGGCCGCCGGTGTTTCGATTCCACTAACAACGAGGAGGGGTTTCAACGATGATGTCGCGGCGCTGCAGTATTTCCCTTTCGCTGGCCGCCAGCGTCCTGCTATCGGGGGCGGCGGGAGCGCAGACGATCAACCTGAAACTGCACCACTTCCTGGGCCCGAAGTCGCCCGCTCAGGTGAAGATGCTCGAGCCTTGGGCCCAAAATGTCGAAAAGGCATCCGGCGGCAGGGTCAAGATCGAGATCTACCCGTCGATGTCTCTCGGTGGAAAGCCGCCGCAGCTGATCAACCAAGTCCGCGATGGCGTGGTCGACATCGTGTGGACGGTGAACGGGTACACCGCTGGCCTGTTCCCGCGCTCGGAGGTCTTCGAGCTGCCGTTCGTGCATACGAACAATCCGGCGGCGACGAACCTCGCCATGCATGCGATGTTCGACCAGTACCTGAAGGCCGAGTACAGCGGGGTGCACGTGCTGTTCCTGCACGTGCATGCGGGCCAGGGTATCCAGATGGTGGACAAGCTCGTGCGCAAGCCCGACGACCTGAAGGGCCTGAAGATGCGAATTCCGACCCGGACCGGCGCCTGGATCATCGAGGCGCTCGGCGCGTCGCCGGTGGGCATGCCGGTGCCGGACCTGCCGCAGGCGCTGTCGAAGAAGGTGGTGGACGGCGCGTTCATTCCCTGGGAGATCATTCCGGCGCTGAAGCTCCAGGACCAGATCAAGTACTTCATCGAGGGGCCGAACAAGGTGCGCTTCGGTAACACGACGTTTCAGGTGTCGATGAACGAAGCGCGCTGGAACAGCCTGCCGCCCGACGTGCAGCGCGCGTTCACCGAAAGCTCCGGCGAGGCCTGGGTGCGCCATGTGGGCGAGGTCTGGGCGGAGAACGACGACGGCGGCATCGCCGTGGCGACGAAGGCCGGCAAGGAGCATGTCCAGCTGACCGAGGCCGAGCTCGAGCAGTTCAAGCAGAAGCTGGAGCCCGTCGTGCAGCGCTGGATCGACGACGTCAAGGGCAAGGGCATCGACGGCGAGGCGCTGGTCAAGGCCGCGCGCGCGGAAATCGCGAAGTACTCGAAGTAGTCGCGATGCAGGAGACCATGCCGGGGGCGGCGCAGGAGCCGCGGGGGCTCCTGTACCGCCTGGCGGAGATCTGGGCGCTGATCGGCGGCGCGTTGCTGCTCGCCATCGCGCTGATGACCGCGTGGAGCGCGGGGAGCGGCTGGCTGTTCGGCCGCCCGCTGCCGGGCGACGTCGAGCTGGTCGAGATGCTGACGGCCGTCTCGGTGTTCACGTTCCTGCCGTACTGCCAGTTGACCGGCGCCAACGTCACAGCGGACCTGTTCACCGCCCGCGCCGGGCCGCGCACGGTCGCCGCGCTCGAGTCGGCGGGGGCCATGATCGCGCTGGCGTTCAGCCTGCTACTGCTGTGGCAGATGTACAAGGGTTTCCTCGATTACCGGCGCTACGTCGAGACGACGACGATCCTGAAGATCCCGATCTGGGCCGCGTATCCGCCGGCGCTGGTCTCGCTCGCGCTCCTGGTCGCGTCGTCGTTCGCGTCGCTGCGCATCGCGATCTCGCGCGCGCGCCGGCCTCGCTGAGGCAAGGCGCGTGGAAGGACACCTGCTGATCGGCGTGTGGGGGCTCGTGGCCCTGATCGCGCTCATTGCTCTGCGCATGCCGATCGCCTACGCCATGATCATCGTGGGCGCCGGGGGCATGATGATCCTGTCTGACCCGGCGATCGTGCTCGCGCAGTTGAAGAATCTCGCTTACGCGCAATTCTCGATCTACGACCTCTCGGTGCTGCCGATGTTCGTGCTGATGGGCAACCTCGCGTCGCGCGCGGGCCTGTCGCGCGACCTGTTCCGGGCGGCCAACGCATGGCTCGGATGGATGCGTGGCGGCGTGGCGATGTCCGCCATCGCCGCGTGCGCGGGCTTCGGCGCGGTATGCGGTTCGTCGCTCGCGACGGCGTCCACGATGGGCCAGGTGGCGTTGCCCGAGCTGCGCCGATACCGCTACAGCCCGGAGCTCGCCACCGGGACGCTCGCCGCCGGCGGCGTGCTGGGCATCCTGATCCCGCCCTCGGTCGTACTGGTGGTGTACGCGATCGTCGTCGAGGCGAGCATCGTGCGCATGTTCATCGCGGCATTCGTTCCGGGGCTGATCGCGGTCCTGTTCTTTCTGATCACGATCGCGGTCTACGTCCGCGTGAGGCCGCAAGCGGGCCCGCCCGGGGACAGGGTATCGCGTCAGGAATTCGTGGAATCGACGGTTCGCGTGGCGCCCGTGGTCGCGATCTTCGGCATCGTGATCGGCGGCATCTACTTCGGGTTCTTCAATCCGACGCCCGCCGCCGCCGTTGGCGTGTTCCTGGTGGCCGTTTTCGGCGTGATGCGCGGCGTCGTGGGCTGGCGTGCGTTGAGGGACGCGCTCCTCGACACCGCCAAGACCTCGGGGATGATCTACCTGATACTGCTCGGCGCGCAGCTGCTCAACATCTTCATGGCCCGCGGCGGCGTGCCGCAGGCGGCGGCGGAGATGATGGTCAACTCCGGGCTGCCGCCGATGGGGGTGCTGATCCTGCTGATCGCGGCGCTCATCGTACTTGGCTGCTTGATGGACAGTCTGTCCATGATCCTGCTCGCGATCCCGTTTTTCTGGCCCGTGATCGCAGGTATGGACTTCGGCATGAACCAGGACGACCTCAAGGTCTGGTTCGGCATCCTGGCGCTCATCCTGGTGGAGCTCGGCCTCATCACGCCACCGGTCGGCATGAACGTCTTCGTGATCAACTCGCTCGCCAAGGACGTGCCGATGAGCCGGACGTTTGCGGGCGTGATGCCGTTCTTCTTCGCCGAGCTGATCCGCGTCGCCCTGCTGGTGGCATTCCCCGCGTTGTCACTCTGGCTGCCGAGGCTGCTGCAGGGCTAGGCCGGCGGCGCGCCCGCGGGGCATATCCCCGGCGCATTCAGGGTCTTGCGACGGCTTGATTGGTCTGTTTTCGCCCGCATCTATGAAGTCGGCGCGCAGTTCCGTGCGCCCAGATTCGGGAGAAATTATGGACTTCTGGCGTAGGAAGCTGCAGCAGGCCCTTGAGATCGCCGGCGACGACGCGGGCGGCGGGCGGGCGCGCGCTAGCCGCGGCGGCACGTCGGTCGCGGTCCGGCCGATTCCCGGTGATGCCCTCATTCTCGTGCCGCTGCGGGGCGCGGTCCTGTTCCCGGGCGTGATTTCGCCCCTGACCGTCGGCCGGGCATCGTCGATCGCGGCGGTCCGGGAGGCGGCGCGCCAAGGTCGCAAGGTGGGATTCCTGCTCCAGCGGGACCCCGCGGCCAACGAGGTCACCGGGGACGACCTGCATTGGGTCGGCACGGCGGGCGACATCGTGCGCTATGTGCCGGCCGCGCAGGGCGTGCATCACCTCGCGGTGCAGGGGCAAAGCCGATTCCGCGTCACGGAGTTCCTTGAGGGCTGGCCGTTCCTCGTGGGGCGCGTGGTCTGGGTTCCCGAGGCCACCGAGCGCGGCGACGAGATCGAGGCGAGGTTCCTGCAGCTCAAGTCCCAAGCCGTGGAGGCGATCCAGCTCCTGCCGAACGTGCCAGACGACGTGGCGGTCGCGGTCCAAGCGGTCGATGCGCCCGCCCAGCTCGCCGACATGGTGGCGAACCTGCTCGACATCGACAACGAGCAGAAGCAGGCCGTTCTCGAGGCGTTCGACCTGCGGCAGAGGCTCGACAAGGTGCTTGCGCACCTCGCCGAGCGCGTGAGCGTACTGCGCCTGTCCAAGGAGATCGGCGACAAGACGCGCAAGGAATTCGACGAGCGGCAGCGCGAGCACGTGCTGCGCGAGCAGATGCGCCAGATCCAGAAGGAGCTCGGCGAAAGCGAGGACACCGCGGCCGAGCTCGTGGAGCTGCAGAAAGCGCTCGACGATGCAGGCATGCCCGAAGAGACGCTGAAGGCCGCGAAGAAGGAATTCAAACGGCTCTCGCGCATGGGCGAGAGCTCGGGCGAGGCTTCGATGCTGCGCACCTGGCTCGAGCTCATGGCCGAGCTGCCCTGGCGCGCGGAGGCGCTGCCGCCGGTCGACATCGCGCAGGCGCGCGAGGTCCTCGACCAGGACCACTTCGGGCTGGACAAGATCAAGCGGCGCATCCTCGAGTACCTCGCCGTGCGCAAGCTCAACCCCGAGGGCAAGAGCCCGATCCTGTGCTTCGTCGGCCCGCCGGGCGTGGGCAAGACCTCGCTCGGCCAGTCGATCGCGCGCGCGACGGGGCGCAAGTTCCAGCGCGTGGCGCTCGGCGGGCTGCACGACGAAGCCGAGATCCGCGGACACCGGAGAACCTACATCGGCGCGCTGCCGGGCAACGTGGTCCAGGCGCTCAAGCGCGCGGGTTCGCGCGCGGGCGTGCTGATGCTCGACGAGATCGATAAGCTCGGCATGGGCGGCTTCCACGGCGACCCGTCGTCGGCGCTGCTCGAAGTCCTCGATCCCGAGCAGAACGGCAAGTTCCGCGACAACTATCTCGGCGTGGACTTCGACCTTTCGCGCGTGATGTTCATCGCCACGGCGAACGTGCTCGACACGATCCCGGGCCCGCTGCGCGACCGGATGGAGATCATCCAGCTGCCGGGCTACACCGAGGAGGAAAAGCTGCAGATCGCCCGCGCCTACCTGGTGAAGAAGCAGCTGGAAGCGAACGGATTGCAGGCCGCGCAGGCGACGCTGACCGACGCGGCGATCCGCGAGATCATCGCGGGCTATACGCGCGAGGCCGGGGTTCGCGGCCTCGAGCGCCAGGTCGGCGCGGTGCTGCGCCGTGTCGCGATGCGCATTGCGGAAGGCGAGGCGCAGTCGGTCGCGGTCGACGCGGGCGATCTGCACGCCATCCTCGGCGCGCGCAAGTTCGAGAATGAGGTCGCGCAGCGCACGTCGGTGCCGGGGGTCGCGACCGGGCTCGCGTGGACGCCCGTGGGCGGGGACATCCTGTTCATCGAGGCCTCCAAGGTGCCGGGCTCGGGCAAGCTGATCCTCACGGGCCAGCTCGGCGACGTGATGAAGGAGTCGGCGCAGGCCGCGCTCACGCTCGCCAAGACCTGGTGCGGCGACGCCCTCGACAAGGTCGACGTGCACGTGCACGTGCCCGCGGGCGCCACCCCCAAGGACGGACCGAGCGCCGGCGTGGCGATGTTCGTGGCGCTGACTTCGCTGCTGCAGGGCAAGCCGGTGCGGCCCGACGTGGCCATGACGGGTGAAATCTCGCTGCGAGGTCTCGTGCTGCCGATCGGCGGCGTGAAGGAAAAGACGCTGGCGGCGCTGCGCGCCGGCATCACGACGGTCATGCTGCCTCGTCGCAACGAGAAGGATCTCGAGGACGTGCCGGCCGACGCCCGGGAGAAGCTGCGCTTCGTCTTCCTCGACAAGGTGGAGGACGCCGTGCAGACGGCGATCCAATGAGAAAGGCCCGCTCCCTTGCGGGGGCGGGCCTCTTCGTTACTTCCGTCGCCTCGCTGCGCGCTTCTTCGCCGCGCGCAACGGCCGTCGTTTCGCGCTAGATGGGGCCGCGGTACGGCCCCGTTTGGCGCTCAGGCGGTCTTTTTTGCCTTGGCGAGGCCTTTCACGGTCTCGGTCGCGGCGGCGACGTTGGCTTCCGCGATCTCGGTCGCCTGCTTCGCGACCTTGTTCATGTTGTCGTACGCGGAGTTCGCGGCCGCGATCATCGATTTCATCGCGGCGACCGCGACGTCGGAGCCGGCGGGCGCGTTCTTCACCGCCTTGTCGAGCAGGGCGCTGAAATTCTCGTTCCACTCGGCGACGCGCTTCTCGGCCATCTTCGACAGCTCGGCGTTGGTCTCGGAAGCGACTTCGTACACGCTCTTCGAGTAGGCAATCGCCTTCTCGATCGCCGGGGTGGCGAGGCTATTTTGCAGGCTGACGAACTCCTGCACGTCCTTCGCGCCAAACAGTGCGCGGGTGTTGCTCAGACTATCTTCGAACGCGGACTTCACTGCGTTCGCGTTGAGGGTCGCCAGCTTTTCCATCGCGGCGAACTGGGTCGCGGCGAGCGAAAGCATCGTTTCCACGTTGGCCTTGCCGGCCGCCTGGATTTGCTCGGGGGTCACGTACATGAGACAGCTCCTATCGAAAGAGAAATTGGGTTGGGCTCGATTCGCAGTGGGTTTGTGCACCGCAACAATACTAAGTTTAGGCCGATCTCGGTCAAAGTCAAATGGTTTTTGCGCCGCAGCATAACCTCTTGAATGTGGGGGCATTCATGATGTCGACTTTAGTCGGGCGGTTCGGTCCTGCCGCGCACGCAGATCGCGAAACGCGCCGGCTGCGGCTTGCTGCTCCGGCGACAATGGCCGCACATGCATGACACCGATGCGGTCCGGCGGTTCGATTGGATCATTCACGCGCTGACTGAGTCGAAGTTAGTACTTCCTTACTCAGTGTTGGCTGGCCCAATCGAGCGCAGGCCATGACCCTGGACTACCGGCCCGAGGATCCCGCGATCCTCGCGGATCCGTTTCCGCTATATCGCCGCATGCAGGACGAGGACCCCTGCCATTGGAGCGGGCAGCTGAAAGCCTGGGTGCTGACGCGCTACGAAGACGTGCGGCGCGTCTGCCTCGACCGCACCATGTCCTCCGATCGCCTGCGCCCCTTCTTCGCCACTCTGCCGCCGCCCGAAGCGCAGCGCATTGCCGATATCGTGCGCTACCTCTCCCTGTGGATGGTGTTCCGCGATCCGCCCGACCACACGCGGCTTCGCCGTCTGACGAGCAAGGTCTTTCACGTCAAGTCGATGCAGGCGATGCGGCCGCGAATCGAATCGCTGGCGAAATGGCTCTTCGGGCAGGTCGGCGAGCGGGACGAAGTCGATTTCATCGCCGACTTCGCCGGTCCGCTTCCCGCGCTGGTCATCATGGACATGCTGGGCGTGCCGCGCGAGGCGCTCGCGCAGGTGAAGCGCATGTCGGACGACATGGCGCTGTTCATCGGCAGCTCGCGCATGTCCGGCGAAAAGTACGACATCGCGGAGGCGGCGACGCGCGAGATGGCGGCGTTCTTCGGCGGGATGATCGACGAGCGCAGGCGCGCGCCGCGCGCGGACCTGCTCTCCGAGCTGGTGCACCTCGAGGACGCGGGCGACCGGCTGAGCGAGGACGAGCTGGTGGCCACCTGCATCCTGCTCCTCTTCGCCGGGCACGAGACGACGACCAACCACCTCGCCAACGGATTGCTCGCGCTGCTGCAGTTTCCCGGCGAGATGCGCCGGTTGCGCCAGGATCCGTCGCTGGCGCCGGCGGCGGTGGAGGAGTTGCTGCGCTACGACGGCCCGAACGGAGCGCAGGTGCGCATCGTGACCGAGGCTCAGACCTTTCACGGCCGCGACCTGAAGCCGGGTGACCGCGTGTTCATCCTGCTTAACGCCGCCAACCGGGACCCGCGCGCCTACGACGGGCCGGACCGAGTCGATCTCCTGCGCAATGGCCCCCCGCACCTCGCTTTCGGGTTCGGCCAGCACCTCTGCCTCGGGTTTCCACTCGCGCGCCTCGAGGGGCAGATCGCGCTTCCGGCCGTGCTCGCGCGCTGGCCGCAGGTGGCGCTCGCCGGCGCGCCGCGCTGGCTCAATTCGATGGTGTTCCGCGGCATGACGTCGATGCCGCTGCGGCTGCGCGCGTGAAATCCGAGCACATGCCGCGGCACCTCTGGGGGGTGCTGGCCGGGATCACGCTGGTATGGGGCTTCAACTGGGCGGCGATGAAGGTCGCGCTCGCGGAGGTGTCCCCGCTCACGTTCCGCACGATTTGCCTCGCCGCGGGGTCGGGCGTGCTGTTCGCCGTGCTCAAGGCAAGCGGCCAGGCGCTCGCGATCCCGCGCGGGCAGTGGCGACGCCTTGCCGTGCTCGCGTTCTTCACCATCACCTGCTGGAACGTCCTGGTGGTGTACGGGCTGCGCCAGATCCCGTCGGGTCGCGCGGCGATCCTCGCCTACACGATGCCGGCCTGGGCCATTCCGCTGTCGGTGGTGTTTCTCGGCGAGCGAATGACGGCGCGCAAGCTGATCGGCCTCCTGCTTGGCATGGCGGGAATGGCGCTTCTCGTCGGGCAGGAGTTCGCGCGCCTCGCGGGCGCGCCTGCGGGCGCGCTGCTGGTGCTGGGCGCGTCGTGGTCCTGGGCGATCGGCACCGTGCTGCAGAAGAAGCTGCCGCTGCAGGCGCCGGTGGCGGCGGTCACGGCCTGGATGATGCTGGTGGGGGGAATCCCGATCTACGCCGGCGCGCTCGCGCTGGAAGACATCGGCGCGGTTGCCCGCATCGGCCTGTGGCCCGCGCTCGCGATCGCCTACAACGTGTTCTTCGCGTTCGCCTTCGCGTACTGGGCGTGGATCAAGCTGGCCACGTCCGTGTCGGTGACGACGTTCTCGCTCGGCATGCTGATGACGCCGGTCGTCGGCGTGTTCTCCGGCATGCTCGTGCTCGGCGAGCGACCGGGCGCGGTCGAGTTCGCCGCGCTCGCACTGGTAATCGGCTCGCTCGCAACCGTGATCATTCCGGCGCGACGATAGCGCGCACGCGAGGCACGCGCGCAAGGTCCCATCCGTCCTCCGGCTGCCCGAGGAAGCGCCGGGCGCGCGCGATCTCGCGGGCCGGATCCGACAGGTCGATCGGCCGCGCGCCGGTTTGCTTGGAGAGCTTCTCGCCCGCCGCGTTTAGCGCCACGGGAACGTGCGCATACCTCGGCGTGCGCGCGCCGAGCAGCCGCTGCAGGTGGATCTGGCGCGCAGTCGAGTCAAGCAGGTCCGCGCCGCGCACCACGTGAGTGACGCCGTCATCGATGTCGTCGACGACCGCCGCCAATTGGTAGGCCCACACGCCGTCGGCGCGCCGCAGGACGAAGTCTCCGACGGCGGACTCCACGCGCTGCGCGATCGGCCCCTGAATGCCGTCTTCGAAGCAGATGGGCGCGTCGTGGGTGCGCAGGCGCACCGCGCGCGCGTAGCGGCCGGCGAGGCCGCCGCGGCAGGTGCCGGGATACACGCGGGCGCCGTCGAAGGTGAGCGCGGAGTCCTCGATCTCCTTGCGCGTGCACGCGCAAGGGTAGGCGAAGCCGCGCCGCAGCAGGTCGTCGAGCACCTCTGCATAGCGCGCGTGTCGCGCGCTCTGATAGCGCACCGGCCCGTCCCAGCCGAGACCGAGCCGCTCGAGCGCGCGCAGGATTTCGTCGGCCGCGCCGGGAACCTCGCGCGGCGGATCGAGATCCTCGACGCGAAGCAGCCACTTGCCTTTCGCCGCCTTCGCCTCCAAGTAGCCCGCGAGCGCGGCGACGAGCGAGCCGAAGTGCAGTGGCCCTGTGGGCGAAGGGGCAAATCGGCCGACATAGCCGGGCATCGGCCTAGAGTACACTGCACTTTTGCGACGAGGGGCCTGCATGGCGACGGTCGAGCTGACCAAGGACAACTTCGAGAAGGTGATCACGGAAAGCCCGATGGTCATCGTCGATTTCTGGGCGCCGTGGTGCGGCCCATGCCGCGGGTTCGCGCCGATCTTCGAGCAGGCGGCGGAAAGCCACGCCGACGTCGTGTTCGGCAAGATCAACACCGACCAGGAGCAGGAACTGGCGGGCGCGTTCGGCATTCGCTCGATTCCGACGCTGATGGTGTTCCGCGAGAAGGTGGTCTTGTTCCAGCAGCCCGGCGCGCTTCCCGCGTCCGCGCTCGAGCAGGTGATCTCCCAGGCGAAGTCGCTCGACATGGCGAAGGTGCACCAGGAGATCGCCGAGCGCGACAAGCAGGAAGCGCGGCCGCAGGCCTAGCGCCCGGGGTAGGGTAAGCCGGATGTCCGGCGTGCGCCTCGAGAAGGATTCCTTCGGCACCATCGACGTCCCGGCCGAGCGGCTCTGGGGGGCGCAGACCGAGCGCAGCCGGCGGCTGTTCCGCATCTCGGGCGAGCGCATGCCGGCGGCCGTGATCCACGCGCTCGCACTGGTCAAGCGATCGGCTGCGCGCGTCAACCGCGCGCTCGGCCTGCTCGAGCCGCGCCTGGCCGACGTGATCGAGCGCGCGGCCGACGAGGTGCTTGCCGGCCGCCACGACGAGGAGTTCCCGCTCGTGGTTTGGCAGACCGGCTCGGGCACGCAGAGCAACATGAATGTGAACGAGGTGCTCGCGAATCGCGCCTCCGAGCTGCTCGGCGGCGAGCGCGGGCAGCGGCGCCTGGTCCACCCGAACGACCACGTCAATCTCGGCCAGTCCTCGAACGACGCGTTTCCGACCGCTATGCACGTCGCCGCAGCGCGCGCGGTCGAGCACGATTTGCTGCCGCGCGTGGAGCGCCTGGCGGCGGCGCTCGCGGCGAAATCGGATGCGTTCGCCGCGATCGTCAAGATCGGGCGCACGCACCTGCAGGACGCCACGCCGCTCACGCTCGGGCAGGAATTCTCGGGCTACGTCGAGCAGCTGGCGCAGGCCGAAGCCGCGATTGAGCTGGCGCTGCCCGGCCTCTGCGAGCTCGCGATCGGCGGCACCGCGGTCGGCACCGGGCTCAACACGCACCCGGAATTCGGCGAGCGCGTGGCGCGCGATCTGTCGCAGTCGACGGGCCTGTCGTTCGAGTCCGCGCCCAACAAGTTCGCGGCCCTGGCCGGGCACGAGCCGCTCGTGTTCGCGCACGGGGCGCTGAAGACGCTCGCCACGGCCCTGCACAAGATCGCCAACGACGTGCGCTGGCTCGCCTCGGGACCGCGCTCCGGGCTGGGGGAGCTCAGCTTGCCCGAAAACGAGCCGGGCAGCTCGATCATGCCCGGCAAGGTCAACCCGACGCAGGCGGAGGCGCTGACGATGCTCTGCGTGCAGGTGCTTGCCAACGACGTCGCGCTGGGCTTCGGGGGCGCTTCGGGGCAGCTGGAGTTGAACGTCTACAAGCCGATGCTGATTCACAACTTCCTGCAGAGCGTGCGTCTGCTCGCCGACGGCTGCGCTTCGTTCGAGGAACACTGCGTTCGCGGCATCGAGGCGAACGAACGCCGGATCCGCGAGCTCGTGGAGCGCTCGCTCATGCTGGTGACTGCGCTCTCGCCGCACATCGGCTACGACCGCGCCGCCGAGATCGCCAAGAAGGCGCACCGCGAGGGCAGCACGCTGAAGGAGGCCGCGCTCGCGCTGGGCTACGTGCGCGCCGAGGACTTCGACCGCTGGGTCCGGCCGGAGGCCATGACGCGGCCCGGCACCGAATGAGGCGGCGCGAGTTCCTCGCCGCCGCCGCGCTCGTTCCCGCGCTGGCCGCTGGCGCCCCCGCTGCACGCTTCGAGCGCGGGCTGTTGTGGCGCGTCGAGCGCGAGGGCGTCGCCCCCAGCCACGTGTACGGGACGCTGCACGCGGAGGATCCGGAGCTGCAATCCCTGCCGCCGGCGGTCCTGCGCGCGTTCGACGGCGCGCACGCGTTGATGCTCGAATACGTCGCCAGCGCATACGGGCGCGAGCGCTTCCTCGAGGCCGCGCTCTACGAGGACGGGCGCACGCTCGAGCAGGCAATCGGCGAGGAGGACTTCGAGCGCGCGGTGCGAGCGCTCGCGCCGATCGGGGTCTCGCGCGACTTCGTGCGCCGGGTAAAGCCGTGGGGCGTGCTGCTCAACCTGCGGATCTCGCGGCGGCCCGGCGGCGGCCGGATTCCCGACGCGCAGCTCTACGCGATGGCCCGCGAGCGGCGCATCCCGGTGTCGCAGATCGAGAACGTCGAAGAGCAGGTCTTCACGTTCGACGAGATGTCCGCGGACGCGCAGGTCGGGTTGCTGCACCACTTCCTGACGCATGTCGAGGCGCTCGACGCGCTCGCGGAGCGAAGCCTGCGCGCCTACCTCGCGCGCGACTTGCGCGGCCTGTGGGACGCCCAGCAGGACTATGCGCGCGAACACCCCGAGATCGCGCCCTTCTACGCCGAGATGGTGAAGCGCGTGGTGCTCGACCGCAGCGTCGTCATGGCGTTCCGCATGCAGCGCGAGCTGCGGCACGGGCGCGCCTTCGTCGCGCTCGGCGCGTTGCACCTGTACGGCGAGAAGGGCGTGCTCGCCCTCCTTGCCGAGGACGGGTACGCCGCGCGGCGCGTGTATTAAACTGCGCGCCTCATGTCGGTCGTCGTCCTGATCTCGGGCCGCGGGAGCAACCTGCAGGCGATGCTGGACGCGGGCATCCCCGTGTCCGCGGTGATCAGCAACCGCGTGGACGCGGCTGGCCTAGCGCTCGCGGCGCGTCGCGGTGTGGCCACCGCGGTCATCGAGCACGGGCGCTACGCGACGCGCGAGTCGTTCGAGGCGGCGCTGGCGCAGGAGATCGACCGGCGCGCGCCCAGGCTGATCGCGCTCGCCGGCTTCATGCGGGTGCTGACGCCGGGCTTCGTCGCCCGTTATGCGGGCCGGATCGTCAATATCCACCCTTCGTTGCTGCCGGCGTTCCCGGGACTCGACACCCACGCGCGCGCGCTTGCCGCGGGCGCCGCGCGCCACGGGTGCACGGTTCATTTCGTCACCGCGGAGATCGACCATGGCCCGATCGTCGCGCAGGCGTCGGTCCCGGTGCAGCCCGGAGACACGGCGGAGACGCTCGCGGCACGCGTCCTTGTCGAGGAACACCAGCTCTATCCGCGCGCAATCCGCTGGATCCTCGACGGGCTCGTCACCGTCGAGGACGGCAAGGTCCGCATCGAGGGCCAGCATGCGTAGGTGGCTGGCCGCGATCGCGCTCTGCGCCGCCTCGGCGGTCGCGGCTGCGGCCCCGCCGACGCGCGTCGAAATTGTCTACCAGGTGCTGTACGGCGGCGGTCCGCTGGCGGAGGTCAGGCAGGTCCTCGAGCACGACGGCAAGACCTACCACCTCGAGGAGACCTGGGTCGGCGTCGGGCCGCTGGCGCTGCTGGGCGAAGTGCATCGCAGCAGTCGCGGGCGCATCGTCGACACGGGCCTGCAGCCGGTCGACTACCAGGACAAGCGGCCGCGCCGCCCGCCGGCGAGCGTGCACTTCGATTGGGACAAGGGCACCATGGTGTCGGAGTTTCGCGACGGGCCGCGGACCGAGCCGATTCCGCCGAACGCCCAGGACCGGCTGAGCTTCGTGTTCGCACCCGCGTTCCACGCGCCAACGGGCAAGACGCTCGAGTTCAACGTCGTCGACGGCAAGGGCATGTCGAAATACGTCCTCGACATCGCTGGCCGCGAGCCGCTCAAGGTCCCGGCGGGCGACTTCGATGCGTTGCGCGTCGACCAGCGCATGGACAAGGCCGACGGCCGCTCGACGCAGATGTGGCTGGACGCCCGCCACTCGTATCTCCCGCTGCGGGTGCTCTCGGTGCAGAAGGACGGGACGCGCGTCGACCAGGTCGCGACGAAGATCAGCGTGACGCCGTGACCGTCTACCGCGCGCAGCTGGCGCGGGCGGAGGCCTTGATCGGCGAGATCCTGCGGGACTCGGGCCCGGCCGACGCCGCCTTGTCGCGCTACTTCCGCGCCCACCGCAATCTCGGCCAGCAGGACCGCGCGTTCGTCGCCGAGACGGTGTATGCCGTGCTTCGCCGCCGGCGCTCGCTGCAAGCGGCTGCGGGCTCGGAGGCGTCCCGCGACCTAGCGATCGCCGCGCTGGTGCGCGTGCAGGGCCTGAGCGGACGCGCGCTGGAGGACGTGCTGCGCGAGGATGAGCGACCGCTCGTGGCGCGGATTCGAGCCGCGAAGAGCGAGTCTTTCCCGCCCGCCGTGCGCGCCGACCTCCCGGACTGGCTCTGGGAGCGCCTCGAAGCCCGGCACGGCGCGGAGGAAGCCCTGCGCGTCGCGCAGGGCCTGCTCAATCCCGCGCCACTCGATCTACGGGTCAATCTCGCGAAGATCGGCCGCGAGGAGGCGCAAACGCGGCTGCACGACGAGGGAATCGAGGCGCGCGCGACCCCGTATTCGCCCTCAGGGTTGCGGGTCGTCGGCAAGCCGGCGGTGAATCGTTCATCCCTCTTTCGGGAGGGCGGCATCGAGGTGCAGGACGAAGGCAGCCAGCTGCTCGCCTATCTCCTCGCGCCACGGCGCAGCGAAATGGTCGCGGACTACTGCGCTGGCGCCGGCGGCAAGACGCTCGCGCTTGCGATGCTGATGCGGGGAACGGGCCGGCTGTACGCCATGGACGTGTCGGCGCGGCGGCTCGCCGAGCTCGCGCCACGCGCAGCACGCGCTGGCGTGACCAGCGTGCACCCGCTGGTGCTCTCCGGGGACGGCGACGCCCGAGCGAAGCGCCTGGCCGGCAAGCTCGATCGCGTGCTGGTCGACGCGCCATGCAGCGGGTTCGGCACGCTGCGGCGCAACCCCGATCTCAAGTGGCGCCGTTCGCCCGGGGACATCGACGCGCTCGCCGCCAAGCAATCCGCAATCCTCGAGGCCGCGGCGCGGCTGGTGAAGCCGGGGGGGCGCCTCGTGTACGCGACCTGCAGTATCCTGCCTGAGGAAAACGAGTCGATCGCCGACGCGTTTGCGTCCGCGCATCCCGAATTCGCGCCGCTCTCGTGCCGCGCGCTGCTCGAGGCGCAGCGCATTCCGCTGGACTGCGGCGAGCGGCTGCAACTCTGGCCGCACCGCCACGCCTGCGACGGCTTCTTCGCCGCGGCCTTCGAGCGTCGCTGAGGTGCTATGTGCTTGATGTCTCGGCGTTTGGCTTGAAATTCGTCATTCGGGTCCCAACTGACGACTATTGCAGTTGCGCGGGTGGTCGATTCGCGTAGAATCGGCCGGCCCGTCTTCGATAACTACTAGAAACTACTGATGATTTTTTCCGGATTGCTCGATCTGCCCTGGTGGGGGCTGGTGCTGGTGGCGCTTGGCCTGACCCACGTCACCATCGTCGCGGTGACCATCTTCCTGCACCGGCATCAAGCGCATCGCGCGCTCGACCTGCATCCCGCAGTCTCTCATTTCTTTCGCCTCTGGCTCTGGATGACGACCGGCATGGTCACCAAGGAATGGGCCGCGATTCACCGCAAGCACCACGCCAAGTGCGAGACGCCCGACGATCCGCATAGCCCGCAAGTACTCGGCATCAATCGTGTGCTCTGGGGTGGCGTGTTCCTGTACGTGAAGGAGGCCTACAACAACGAGACGCTCGAGCGCTACGGGCACGGCACGCCGGACGACTGGATGGAGCGCAATGTCTATACGCGCCACACGATCCTCGGGCTCACGCTGATGGGGCTCGCCGACGTGATCCTGTTCGGCGTCGTGCCGGGGCTGCTGGTCCTCGCTACGCAGATCGTCTGGATCCCGTTCTGGGCCGCCGGTGTGATCAACGGCATCGGCCACTGGTTCGGCTATCGCAACTTCGACGTGGGTGACGCCAGCAAGAACATCGTTCCCTGGGGCATCCTGATCGGGGGCGAGGAGTTGCACAACAACCACCACGCCCACGCGACGTCCGCGAAGCTCTCGGCCAAGTGGTACGAGTTCGATATCGGCTGGATGTACATCCGCATTCTCGAGGCGCTGGGCCTCGCCACGGTGAAGAAGGTCGCGCCCACGCCGCGGTTCGAGCCGGCGAAGGCGATGTGCGACTACGACACGCTGCACGCCGTGATCGCGAACCGCTACGACGTGCTGGCGAGCTACGCCAAGGCCGTGAAGCGCACGCTGCGCGACGAGGTCGAGCGGCTGCAGCACTGGTCGCCGGGCGATGCGGCGCTCTTGAAGTCGCTCAAGCGCGCGCTGGTGCGCATCGGATACGGCGCGGAGACCGACCGCGCCCGCGTCGCGGAAGCGCTCAAGCCGTCGCGGCCGCTGCAGATCGCGGTCAGCATGCGCGACGAGCTGCTCGCGCTCTGGGGACGCTCGCATGCGTCAAAGGAGCAACTGCTGCGTCAGCTGCAGGACTGGTGTCACCGGGCCGAGGCGAGCGGCATCGTGCCCCTGGTCGACTTTTCGCACCGGCTGCGCAGCTACGCCTGAGCGACGCAGGAAATGAAAAAGGCCCGCGCGAGCGGGCCTTTTCATTTGGCGGGACCGGAGACGGGACCGGAGACGCGCTACTTGAGCTTGGTCTCCTTGTAGAGCACGTGCTTGCGCGCCTTCGGGTCGTACTTCTTGATCTCCATCTTGTCGGGCGTCGTGCGCTTGTTCTTGGTCGTAGTATAGAAGTGCCCGGTGCCGGCCGAGGATTCGAGCTTGATCTTCTCGCGCATTAGCGGGACTCCTTCGCGCGTGCATCCGCCTTGTCGCGGGCGCGGATTTCCGCCAGCACCGCCTCGACGCCGAGCTTGTCGATCTTGCGCAGCCCCGCGGTCGACACCCGCAACCGGACCCAGCGATTCTGGCTTTCCAGCCAGAAGCGGCGGTAGTGCAGGTTGGGCTGGAACTCGCGCTTGGTCTTGTTGTTGGCGTGCGAGACGAGATTGCCTTTCATCGGCTTCTTGCCGGTGACCTGGCAGACGCGGGGCATGGCGGACTCCGAAATTCGCGAAAGGCGCGGATTATAGCAGCCCTCGCTCGGCGAAGGACAACGCCTGGCTGCCGGCCACGATGAAGTGGTCCAGGACTCTGACGTCGACCAGGGCGAGCGCGTCGCGCAGCTGCCGCGTGAGCAGCTCGTCGGCCTGCGAGGGCTGCGCCACGCCCGACGGGTGGTTGTGCGCGAAGATCACCGCCGCCGCGTTGGCGGCGAGCGCCGCCTTCACCACTTCGCGCGGGTAGACGCTCGTCTGCGTCAGCGTGCCGCGGAACAGCTCGTCGATGCCGACGATCCGGTGCTGCGCGTCGAGATAGAGGCAGACGAAGACCTCGTGCGGCCGCGCACCGAGCGCGAGGCGCAGGTAGTCGCGCACTGCGCCCGGAGAGGTCAGCGCTTCGCCGGAGCGCATCTCCTCGCGCAGCGCCCGGCGCGCGAGCTCGCTCACGGCCGCCAGTTGCGCGCGCTTGGCGGGACCCAGCCCCCGCACGCCGCCCAGCGCGGCGGGATCGGCGCCGAGCAACCCCGACAGGCCGCCAAAGCGCGAAAGCAGCGCCCGGCCGAGGTCCACGGCGCTGCGGCCGCGCACGCCCGAGCGCAGGCACACGGCCAGCAGCTCGGCGTCGGACAGGTGTGCGGCGCCCTCGGCCAGCAGCCGCTCCCGCGGCCGCTCCTGCTCGGGCCAGTCGGCGATACCCAAAGCGATGCCCTCCGATTTCCCCTAGAATCCCCCTTCCCTTAACGCGCGGGCACGGCGGGCGATGACCCTGAAGGGAAAGAAGCTTCTGCTCGGCATCACCGGCGGGGTGGCCGCCTACAAGGCGGCGCAGCTCGCACGCCTCCTCGTCAAGGAGGGCGCCGACGTTCGCGCGGTCCTGACCGAGGCGGCCACGCGCTTCGTCACTCCCGTGACGCTGCAGGCGCTCACGGGACAGACAGTGTGGACCAACCTCTGGGACCCGCGCGTGCCCGACAATATGGGCCATATCGAGCTGTCGCGCGACCGCGAGCTGATCGTGGTGGCGCCCGCGAGCGCGGATTTCCTCGCCAAGCTCGCGGCTGGCCTCGCCGACGACCTGCTTTCGACATTGTGCCTCGCGCGCCGCTGCCCGCTCATGGTGGCGCCGGCAATGAACGTCGAGATGTGGGAGAACGGGGCGACCCAGCGCAACCTGCACACGCTGCGCGGCGATGGCGTCCAGGTCGTGGGTCCTGCGCCGGGAGACCAGGCTTGCGGCGAAGTGGGCATGGGGCGGCTCGCGGAGCCCGAGGAGATCGTCGTCGAAATCGAGGCGCTCGACCAGCCGAAGCTGCTCGCGGGCAAGCGCGTGCTGGTGACCGCGGGCCCGACGGTCGAGCCGATCGACCCGGTGCGCGCGATCACGAACTCGAGCTCCGGGCGGATGGGCTACGCGGTCGCCCGTGCCGCGCGCGAGGCGGGCGCGCGCGTGACGCTGATCAGCGGGCCGACTGCGCTCGAGGCGCCGGCCGGCGTGGAGCGCGTGGCGGTGACCACCGCCGAGCAGATGTTCGACGCGGTGAAACGCGCGGTCTCCGGCTGCGACGTGTTCTTCTCGGTGGCGGCGGTGTCCGACTACCGCGTGAAGAACCGCGCGGCGCAGAAGATCAAGAAGGGCGTCGCGGCGCCCGTGCTGGAGCTGACGGAGAACCCCGACATCCTCGCCTGGGTCGCGTCGCAGAAGAACGCCCCGTTCTGCGTCGGCTTCGCCGCCGAGAGCGAGAAGCTCGCCGAGCATGCGCGCGCCAAGCGCGAGAAGAAGGGCGTGCCCCTGATCGCGGCCAATCTCGCGCACCAGGCCCTGGGCGCCGAGACCAACGAAATCGTCCTGTTCGACGAGCGCGGCGAGCATCGGCTCGGGCGCGCCTCGAAGCTCGATCTCGCGCGCCGGCTGGTCGCCCACGTGGCCGGTGCCCTCGCGGGGGAGAAGCGCGCGCGTGCGAAGGCTTGAGGTCCGGGTCCTCGATCCGAGGGTCCGCGACGCGCTGCCGAAATACTCGACCGCCGGGGCAGCCGGCCTCGACCTGCGTGCCTGCGTGGATGCGCCGCTGACGCTGCACCCCGGAGACAGCCTGCTCGTACCCACCGGCCTGGCGATCCATCTGGGCGACCCGGGGCTCGCGGCCGTCGTCCTGCCGCGCTCGGGGCTGGGCGCCAGGCACGGGATCGTGCTCGGCAACCTGGTCGGCCTGATCGACTCCGACTACCAGGGACAGGTGATGGTTTCGGTGTGGAACCGCGGCCAGGCGGACTACACGATCCAGCCGCTCGAGCGCATTGCTCAGCTGGTGGTGGTGCCGGTCGTGCAGGTGGAGCTGGCGGTGGTCGACGCGTTCGCGGGCAGCGAGCGCGGCGCGGGCGGCTTCGGCTCGACCGGCCGGGCCTAGCCCCGGTTCAGGCTACGGACTCCCTGGCGGGCGGCGGCGAGGCCTCGGGCGCGGCGGGCTCGAACTGCAGCGCCACGTTGCCGGCATCGTCGACGTCGACCGTGACCTTGCCGCCGTGCGCGAGCTTGCCGAACAGCAGCTCGTCGGCGAGCGCGCGGCGGATGGTGTCCTGGATCAGCCGCGCCATCGGGCGCGCGCCCATCAGCGGGTCGAAGCCTTTCTTCGCCAGGTGCTCCTTCAGCTTCTGCGTGAAGATCGGCTCGACCTTCTTCTCCTGCAGCTGCTCCTCGAGCTGAATCAGGAACTTGTCGACGACACGCAGGATGATGTCGTGGTCCAGCGCCCGGAACGAGATGATGGCGTCGAGCCGGTTGCGGAACTCCGGCGTGAACATCTTGCGGATCGCCTCCATCTCGTCGCCGGCCTTGACCGACGGCGTAAAGCCCATCGCGTTCTTGGTCAGCGACTCGGCGCCCGCGTTCGTGGTCATGACGATGACGATGTTGCGGAAGTCGGCCTTGCGGCCGTTGTTGTCCGTCAGCGTGCCGTGGTCCATGACCTGCAGCAGGATGTTGAAGATGTCGGGATGCGCCTTCTCGATCTCGTCGAGCAGCAGCACCGCGTAAGGTTTCTTTGTGATCGCCTCGGTCAGCAAGCCGCCCTGCTCGAAGCCGACGTATCCCGGAGGCGCGCCGATCAGCCGGCTCACGGCATGGCGCTCCATGTACTCGGACATGTCGAAGCGAATCAGCTCGATGCCCATGCAGTAGGCGAGCTGGCGCGCGACCTCGGTCTTGCCGACCCCGGTGGGACCCGAGAACAGGAATGAGCCGATCGGCTTCTGCGGGTTGCCGAGGCCCGAGCGCGCCATCTTGATCGCCGCGGCGAGGGCGTTGATCGCCTGGTCCTGGCCGAAGACCACCGCCTTCAGGTCGCGGTCGAGCTTGGCGAGCGCGCCGCGGTCGTCGCTCGAGACGCTGCGCGGCGGGATGCGCGCGATCTTGGCGACGATCTCCTCGATCTCGCCCTTGCCGATCACGCGCTTCTGCCGGCTCTTGGGCGCGATGCGCTGCGCGGCGCCTGCCTCGTCGATGACGTCGATCGCCTTGTCAGGCAGGTGCCGGTCGTTGATGAAGCGCGCCGAGAGCTCCGCAGCCGAGGTCAGCGCGGTCGCCGTGTACTTCACGCTGTGGTGCGCCTCGAAGCGCGTCTTCAGGCCCTTCAGGATTTCCACGGTCTCGTCGATCGAGGGCTCGACGACGTCGATCTTCTGGAAGCGGCGCGACAACGCGTGGTCCTTCTCGAACACGCCGCGGTACTCGTTGTACGTGGTCGCGCCAATGCACTTCAGCTGGCCGGTCGAGAGCACGGGCTTGAGCAGGTTCGAGGCGTCCAGTGTCCCGCCCGAGGCCGCCCCGGCGCCGATGACGGTGTGGATCTCGTCGATGAACAGGATCGCGTTCGGGTTGTCGACCAGCTGCTTGAGCACGGCCTTCAGCCGCTGCTCGAAGTCGCCGCGGTACTTGGTGCCGGCGAGCAGCGCGCCCATGTCGAGCGCGTACACGGTGCTGCGCGCGAGCAGATCGGGCACGTTGGACTCGACGATCCTGCGCGCGAGTCCCTCCGCGATTGCGGTCTTCCCGACGCCCGCCTCGCCCACCAGCAGCGGATTGTTCTTGCGCCGGCGGCACAGCGTCTGGATCACGCGCTCGAGCTCTCGGTCGCGGCCGATCAGCGGGTCGATCTTGCCGGCCAGCGCCAGCGCGTTCAGGTTCTGCGTGTAGTTGTCCAGCGGGCTGTTCGACGGTTCGGCCTGGGCATCCTCGCCGGCCTCCTGCTCGGCTTTGCCAGTGTGCTGCTGCGGTGTCTTCGTGATGCCGTGCGAGATGTAGTTGACCACGTCGAGCCGCGTCACGCCCTGCTGCTGCAGGAAGTAGACCGCGTGCGAGTCCTTCTCGCCGAAGATCGCCACCAGCACGTTCGCGCCGGTGACCTCCTTCTTGCCGGAGGACTGCACGTGAAGGATCGCCCGCTGGATCACGCGCTGGAATCCGAGCGTGGGCTGCGTGTCGACCTCGCGGTCGGCGGCGATGCGCGGCGTCTGCTCGGCGACGTGCTGCGTCAGGCTCTTGCGCAGCTCGTCGAGGTTCGCGCCGCAGGCGCGCAGCACCTCGGCCGCCGTCGGGTTGTCCAGCAGTGCGAGCAGCAGGTGCTCGACGGTGATGAACTCGTGCCGCTTCTGGCGCGCCTCGACGAACGCCATGTGCAGGCTGACTTCGAGCTCCTGGGCGATCATGCTACGTTTCCTCCATCACGCATTGCAGCGGGTGCTGGTGCCGCCGCGCGTACGCGGCGACTTGCTGCACCTTGGTGCTGGCGATGTCGTGAGGATACACCCCGCAGACCCCGATGCCTTCGCGGTGAACCTTGAGCATGACCTGGGTGGCCCGCTCGCGCGTCATGCCGAAGAACTTCTGCAGGACCACCACTACGAATTCCATCGGCGTGTAATCGTCGTTGAGCAGCATGACCTTGAACATCGGCGGAGGCTGCAGCTTGCTCCGCTGCGCCTCGAGCAGAGTGTCGTCCTTGAACTGCGCCATGCCTCTCTAGGTTCCGCCACCAGGCTCGATCCGATCGGACATGCTTTCGCGTTCCGGGTTCCGCGCTCCTGCGATCTCGACGCGGGCGGAATCGCCTGCGACGAGAGCTATCCTAATCAATGTGTTCGGCGTCTGCAACGCGCCGAGCGGGGGGCCTTGACTGCACCGGGGAAGCCGGGTAGAAGCCGGCTTGTGTTTGGATTCAGGCTGTCTGTAACGCCATGTGAAAGGGCGGCGGGGTCGTGAGTTTCAAGCATGGCCTGGGTTGGCACCCGGCGTTCTACAATCACCAGGAAGGGATGCGGCAATGGCGACAGGCACCGTGAAGTGGTTCAACGACGCGAAGGGGTACGGCTTCATCACGCCGGACGACGGCAGCGAGGACCTGTTCGCGCATTTCTCGGCCATCCAGATGTCGGGCTTCAAGACCCTGAAGGAAGGAATGAAGGTCAGCTTCGACGTGGTGCAGGGCCCCAAGGGCAAGCAGGCGTCGAACATCAACAAGGTCTGAACGCACCGCGACGGGGCGTCAGAAATTGAAAAGGGCCGCGCGAGCGGCCCTTCTTCTTTGGGCGCCGGGCTGCCCGCGGGCTACATGCGCTCGATCATCGCCTGGCCGAAGCCGGAGCACGACACCTGCTTCGCGCCCTGCATCAGCCGCGCGAAGTCGTAGGTGACGACCTTGTCGCCGATCGCGGCCTCGATCGATCGCACGATCACGTCGGCGGCGTCCACCCAGCCCATGTGCCGCAGCATCATCTCGGCCGACAGGATCTCGGAGCCGGGATTGACGTAGTCCTTGCCGGCGTACTTGGGCGCCGTGCCGTGGGTCGCCTCGAACATCGCCACCGAGTCGGACATGTTGGCGCCGGGCGCGATGCCGATGCCGCCGACCTCGGCCGCGAGCGCGTCCGAGATGTAGTCGCCGTTCAGGTTCAGCGTGGCGATCACGTCGTACTCGGCCGGCCGCAGCAGGATCTGCTGCAGGAACGCGTCGGTGATGACGTCCTTCACCACGATCTCGCGCCCGGTCTTGGGGTTCTTGTAGCTGCACCATGGGCCGCCGTCCACGAGCTTGCCGCCGAATTCCTTCTGCACGAGGCGGTAGCCCCAGTCGCGGAAGCCGCCCTCGGTGAACTTCTGGATGTTGCCCTTGTGCACCAGCGTCACCGACTTGCGGTCGTTGTCGATCGCGTACTGGAAGGCCTTTCGGATCAGGCGCTCGCTGCCTTCGATCGACACCGGCTTGATGCCGATCGCGGAGCTGCCGGGGAAGCGGATCTTCTTGACCTTCATCTCGTCGATCAGGAACTTGACCACTTTCCGCGCCTCGGGCGTGTTCGCCGCCCACTCGATGCCGGCATAGATGTCCTCCGAGTTCTCGCGGAAGATGACCATGTCGACCTTGTCGGGCTCCTTCAGCGGCGAGGGCACGCCCTTGAACCAGCGCACCGGCCGCAGGCAGACGTACAGGTCGAGCTCCTGGCGCAGCGCCACGTTGATGGAGCGGATGCCCCCGCCGACCGGGGTCGTGAGCGGCCCCTTGATGGAGACCACGTATTCCCTGGCGGCCGCGAGCGTCTCCTCGGGCAACCAGACGTTCTCGCCGTAGACCTTGCAGGACTTCTCGCCGGCGAACATTTCCATCCAGACGATGCTCTTCTTGCCGCCGTAGGCCTTCTTCACCGCGGCGTCCACCACCTTGACCATGACCGGCGTGATGTCCACACCCGTCCCGTCGCCCTCGATGTAAGGGATGACCGGGTTGTCGGGGACCGAGAGCGAGAAGTCCTTGTTGACCTTGATCTTCTCGCCCGCGGAAGGGACCTTGATGTGCTTGTACGCCATGGGTGCTCCTGCGGGGACTTTTGGAGGGGAGGGCGGCAATTATATTCGATTTCCGCGCGAAATCATCGTCTTAGGAGCGCCGGCCACGGGCCGTGTCAACCGAAGGCCGGCCCGGGCGTTATTGCGTGCGGGAGCAAGGCGGCTGGGCCGCCACGCCAACCCGCTTTGCCGAACCTACCACTCAGGAGACGTCAATGAGCAAGCTGTTGTCCGCAGTGTTCGCCGCGGTGTTCGCGGCCGTGACCGCCAGCGCCTTCATCGCGACGAGCGCCGTGGCGCAGGAGAAGAAGGAAGAGCAGAAGATGGAGAAGAAGTCGACGAAGAAGAAGTCGACCAAGGCCAAGAAGGAAAAGAAGCCGGTGAAGAAGGAAGAGCCGAAGAAGGAAGAGATGAAGAAGTAACGCGGCTCTTCCGCGAAAAGGGCAGGGGCGCTACCCTGCCCTTTTTTTCGCCCCCATGGCGCGCATCCTCGTCCTCTTGATTCTCGCGGCGGCGGCGGCGCCCGTCGCGCGCGCCCAGCAGCCGCCGCTGCCCCTGGTCGAACTCGGCGCGGGCCTGTACCGCATCCATGCCGAGCTCGCGGATCGCGACGAATCCCGCACGATCGGCCTGATGCAGCGGACCTCGCTCGCACCCAGCAGCGGCATGCTGTTCCTGTTCGACGCGAGCGCCGAGCACTGCATGTGGATGAAGAACACGCTGCTCCCGCTCTCGGTCGCCTTCGTCGACGAGCACGGCACGATCGTCAACATCGAGGACATGCAGCCGCAGACCGAGGACTCGCATTGCGCGGCCCGGCCGGCGCGCTTCGCGCTCGAGATGGCGCAGGGCTGGTTCGCCCGGCGCGGCATCCGCGCAGGCACGCGCCTGCGCGGGGTGGAGAAGCTGCTGCCGCGGTAGCGGGCTACAGGCCGCCGTTCTGCTGGGCCACCATGAAGTAAAGCAGCCCGATCGACATCAGCGTGTTCAGGCGCGAGGTGAGCATCGCCTTGCGCCCCGCAGCGGCTTTCTCGTCCGCGGCGACCGTGACCATGCCGAGCACCTTCTTCTGGTTCGGCCAGATGATGAACCAGACGTTGAACGCCATGATCAGGCCGAACCACATGCCGATGCCGATCGCGGTGAACGGGCGCTGCAGCGACAGCGCCGTCACCAGGTACTTGTTCATCGTGGCGAGTATCAGCCCCGTGACGACGGTCGACAGCGCCGCCCAGCGGAACCAGAACAGCGCCGAGGGCGCGATCACCTTGCTGACCGCCGGCTTCTGCTCGTCGGGGATCTTGGGCATCGCCGGCGTCTGCACGAAGTTGAAGTACCAGAGCAGGCCGATCCACATCACGCCGGAGAGCACGTGCAGCCAGCGGAAGAAGAAGGCCCACCATTCGTGCGTGTTGATCGCGATCCACGTCCCGGTGGCCTGACCGACGATCAGGATGATCACGACCAGCAGGACGATACCGGCGACGATGGTGCGGCTGAGGGATTGCAGGATGGCGCCCATGGAAGTCTCCTTTCCTTGCTCGTTATTGCGGGCGAAAAAAGTCTAGCATAGGGTCGGGGCGGGAAGAACCGCTACGCGGACGCGGGATTGCCGCGCTAGTGCCCGAGGATCTGGCTGAGGAAGAGCTTGGCCCGGTCGGTCTTCGGCGCCTGGAAGAACGCGTTCGGCTCGCCCGACTCGACGATCTCGCCGCGGTCCATGAACACGATGCGGTCGGCCACGGTGCGCGCGAACCCCATCTCGTGCGTCACGACCACCATGGTCATGCCCTCCCGCGCGAGCTCGACCATGACGTCGAGCACCTCCTTGATCATTTCCGGGTCGAGCGCCGAGGTCGGCTCGTCGAACAGCATGATCTTGGGCTTCATCGCCAGCGCGCGCGCGATCGCCACGCGCTGCTGCTGGCCGCCCGAGAGCTGCGCCGGGTACTTGTCGGCCTGCTCCGCGATGCGCACGCGCTTGAGCAGCTGCATCGCGGTCTCCTCGGCATCCTTCTTCGGGGTGCGGCGCACCCAGACCGGCGCGAGCGTGAGGTTCTGCAGCACGGTCAGGTGCGGGAAGAGGTTGAAGCTCTGGAACACCATGCCGACCTCGCGGCGCACCGTCTCGATCGCCTTCGGGTCGTTGGCGAGCTCGGTGCCGTCGACGACGACCTTGCCGGCCTCGTACCGCTCCAGGCCGTTCATCAGGCGCACCAGCGTGGATTTGCCCGAGCCCGAAGGGCCGCAGAGCACGATCTTCTCGCCCTGGGCGACGCCGAGGTCGATGTTCTTCAGGACCTGGAAGCGTCCGAACCACTTGCCGACGCCGCGGATGTCGATCATGGGGACGGAGGACATGTCATTTCTCCTGCACGGCGTGCGTGCGGCTGCGCGCCAGCTCGCGCTCGAGGTTCTGGCTGTAGCGCGACATGGCGAAGGTGAAGACGAAGTACACCAGCGAGGCGAACAGGTAGGCCTCGACGCCGAACCCGCTCCAGGTCGGGTCGTTCAGCGTGACCTTGATCGAGGTGAGCAGGTCGAACAGCCCGATGATCACCACCAGCGACGTGTCCTTGAAGAACGCGATGAACGTGTTGACCAGGGGCGGGATCGCCACGCGCAGCGCCTGCGGCAGCAGAATGAGCAGCACCTTGCGCCAATAGGGAATGCCCAGCGCGTCCGCGGCCTCCTCCTGGCCGTGCGGCAGCGACTGCAGCCCGCCGCGCACGACCTCGGCGAGGTAGGCCGCGGCAAAGACGATCATCGCGATCAGCGCGCGCAGCAGCTTGTCGATCGTCATGCCCTCGGGCAGGAACAGCGGCAGCATCACCGAGGCCATGAAGAGCAGGCTGATCAGCGGCACGCCGCGCACCAGCTCGATCCAGAGCACCGAGAACGCGCGCACCGCCGGCAGCTTCGAGCGGCGCCCGAGCGCGAGCAGGACCGAGATCGGGAACGCGAACGCGATGCCGAAGGTCGCGAGCAGCAGCGTCAGCATCAGCCCGCCCCAGCGCTCGTCCTCGACGTAGGAAAGGCCGAGCACGCCGCCCCACATCAGCAGTCCGATCGCCGCGAGCCCCGCGATCCACGCCAGCGCGAGCGCGGGCCGCCAGAAGCGCCGCAACGCGCTCGCGATGTACAGCGCGATCAGGATCACGATGCCGGTTGCCGGGCGCCAGTGCTGGTCGTAGGGGTAGGTGCCGAACAGGATGAAGCGGTGCTTCTCCGTGATCAGCGCCCAGCAGGCGCCGCCGCCCGCGGCGCGGCAGGGCTTGGAGTCGGGCGAGCTCCAGATCGCGTGCAGGAATGCCCAGTCGACGAACGGCGGCACCAGGCGCCAGGCGAGCCAGAGGATCGCGATGGTCGCGATCGCGTTCGGCCAGCTCGAGAACAGGTTCTCGCGCAGCCACCTCACCGCCGCGCTCCCTTCAGCGCGATGCGCTTGTTGTACCAGTTCATGATCGACGAGATCGACAGGCTGATCGTCAGGTAGACGGCCATGATGATCGCGATGCCCTCGATCGCCTGCCCGGTCTGGTTCATCGTCGTGTTGGCGATCGACACCAGGTCCGGGTAGCCGATCGCGACCGCGAGCGAGCTGTTCTTGGTCAGGTTCAGGTACTGGCTCGTCAGCGGCGGCACGATCACGCGCAACGCCTGGGGCAGGATCACCAGGCGCATCGCGCGCCGCCGCGGCAGCGCGAGCGCGTAGGCGGCCTCGAACTGGCCGTGGTCCACCGCGAGCACGCCGGCGCGCACGATCTCGGCGATGAACGCGGCGGTGTAGATCGTCAGGCCGCCGAGCAGCGCGGCGAACTCCGGCGTGAGCACGGCGCCGCCGTGGAAGTTGAAGCCCTGCATCGCGGGGCGCGACACTGCGGCCGGGGCCCCCGCGGCGAGGAATACGGCGAGCGGCAGCCCGAGCGCCAGCGCGGCGCCGACCGAGAGCGCCGGGAACGGCCGCCCGGTGAGCGCCTGGCGCCGGCGACCCCAGCGGGCCGCGAGCCAGGCGAGCACGAGGCCGAGCACGAGCGCGGCGAGCATCCAGGCGTGGGCCGGGTGCGACTCCAGCACCGGGAAGGCGATGCCGCGGTTGCTGAGGAACACGCCCGGCAGCGGGCGCAGCGCCTGGCGCGGCCCCGGCAGGTTCTCGGTGATGACCGCGTACAGGAAGAAAAGCTGCACCAGCAGCGGGACGTTGCGCAGCAGCTCGACGTACCCCGTCGCGAGCCTCGACAGCAGCCAGTTGTGCGAGAGGCGCGCCAGCCCGATCAGCGTGCCGAGCACGGTCGCCAGCACGATGCCGATGACCGCGACGCGAAAGGTGTTGAGCAGCCCGACGGTGATCGCACGCGCGTAGGTGTCGGACGCGCTGTACGACAGGAACGGCGACTCGCCGATCGCGAACCCGGCCTCCCGCTGCAGGAAGCCGAACCCGCTCGCGATCTTCCGCGCCTCGAGGTTGTGGGCGGTGTTCGTCGCGAGCGCCCACACGACGAACACCACCGCCGCCACCAGGAGCGCCTGGAGGGCGGCGGCGCGCCAGCGCACGCCGCGCGCTCTAGCGGACCGGCGGCGCGTACATCAGGCCGCCCTGCGTCCACAGCCGGTTCAGGCCGCGATCGAAGCCGAGCGACTTCAGGTTCGTCTCGAACGACTCGCCGTAGTTGCCCACCTGCTTGACGATGTTGTAGGCCCACTTGTTGTCCAGGCCCAGCATCTTGCCGAGGTCGCCGTTCGCGCCGACGAAGCGCTGGATGCCCGGGTTCGTGCTCGTGAGCTGCTGGTCGATGTTCTTCGAGGTCAGCCCCATCTCCTCGGCCTCGATCATGGCGAACAGCGACCACTTCACGATGTCGAACCACTGGTCGTCGCCGTGGCGCACGGCCGGCCCGAGCGGCTCCTTGGAAATCACTTCGGGCAGGATGATGTGTTCGGCCGGGTTCGGCGCGCGCGCGCCGCGCGTCGATACCAGGCCCGAGACGTCGGTGGTGTACACGTCGCAGCGGCCGGAGAAGTAGGCGTTGGTCACTTCCTCGAGCTTCTCGATGACGACCGGCTTGAACGTCATCTTGTTGGCGCGGAAGTAGTCGGCGAGGTTGAGCTCGGTCGTCGTGCCGGGCTGCACGCAGATCGTGGCGCCGTCGAGCTGCTTGGCGCTCGTCACGCCGAGCTTCTTCGGTACCATGAAGCCCTGGCCGTCGTAGTAGTCCACGCCGACGAAGTTGAGCCCGAGGCTCGTGTCGCGCGCCAGCGTCCAGGTCGTGTTGCGGGAGAGCATGTCGATCTCGCCCGACTGCAGCGCCGTGAACCGCTGCTGCGCCGTCAGCGGCGTGTAGCGCACCTTGCTGGCATCGCCGAAGACCGCGGCCGCGACGGCGCGGCACATGTCGACGTCGAGGCCCTTCCAGACACCCTTCGAATCCGGCTGAGAAAACCCGGCGAGGCCGGTATTGACGCCGCACTGCACGTAGCCCTTGGCCTTGACGGCGTTGAGCGTGGACTCGGCGTGCAGGGCGCCGCTGGCGACCACGAGCGTGGCGGCGAGGACGAGACGGGCTTTCATGGAGACCCCCTGGGTTTTTGGGATGGTGGTGCGGCGCAGTCTATGCCGGGCCCGGCGGATCGCGCAATGGCCGCGAGGCGCACTCCTCGAAGATGCGCGCCCGGCAGCGCGCGCAGACGCCCGGATCCAGTGCGTCGAACACCCGGGCGATGGCCTCGCGCTTGTCCCTGAAGGCGGAGTCAGGACCGATCTCGTCGAGGAACCCGCCCCGGCGCAGCACGTCCTCGGCCGCGGCGCGCAGGCCCTGCAGCCAGAGGCGCCCGCCGGCCCAGCGTCGCGCGCGCGCCTCGCGCACCAGTGCCTCGGCGCCGGCGACGTCGAGGAAGTTGATGTTGCGCGCCACGATCAGCAGGTGCTTCTGCTCGCGCGCGACCTCGCGCAGCGTGGCGAAGTGCGCCTCGGCGTGCTGCACCGCGCCGAAATAGATCGACCCCTCGACGGCGAGGATCTTCAGTTGCGGGCATTCGGCGAGGCCCTGCGCGACCGGGCCGAAGCGCCGCAGGCTGTGGCGCGGGTCGGGCGCGACCGCGTGCATCTGCGGGCGAGAGGTGCGGTTGAGGTAGACCAGCAGCGATGCGATCACGCCGGCGAGGATCGCAGTCGGCAGCGGCAGTGCGAGCGTCGCGACGAAGCTCGCGCCGAGCACCGCCGCTTCCTGGCGGCTCGCACGCACGTAGCTGCGGATGCGCGGCACGTCGATCAACCCCCAGCCGGCGAGGATCAGCAGGCCCGCGATCGCGGGGTAGGGCAGCAGCGCGGCGAGCGGCGCGAGCACCGCGAGCAGCAGCACCAGGATGACGGAGGCCAGTATGGCCGAGACCGGCGTGCGCGCGCCGGCCTCGTAGTTGATGCCGCAGCGGTTGACCGAGGCGCTGGTCGGGTAGCCGGAGAAGAACGCCGAGGCGATGTTCGACAACCCCTGGCCGATCAGCTCCTGGTTGTTGTCGATGCGCTGGCCGGAGCGCAGCGCGATCGCGCGCACGATGGCGAGCGCCTGCGTCACCGCGAGGATCGTGACGCCGAGCGCGGGTCCCGACAGGCTCGCGAGCGTCGCGGGGCTGAAATCGGGCCAGGACAACG
>Ga0335082_10000714_pt1 | contig 34545 bp, 21 predicted proteins | sample Lox_Sample_41_FD_206718 | JGI IMG/M metagenome (GOLD analysis project Ga0335082, IMG submission 206718) | Soil microbial communities from Loxahatchee National Wildlife Refuge, Florida, United States - Lox_Sample_4.1 | ecosystem: Environmental > Terrestrial > Soil > Wetlands | place: USA... | reverse complement strand
ACCATCGTGACCATCCCCTGGTCTTCCATTTGTCCGGGCAGGAATACAAAGTCGAGTATCTGCCGGCCGAGTCGAATACCGGCATGTTTGGCGGGAATTCCAACTGGCGTGGCCCGATCTGGATGCCAGTCAATGGCCTGATCATCCGCGGGCTGCTGCTCATGTACCCCTTCTATGGTCCCGATTTCAAGGTCGAGTGCCCGACCGGCTCAGGTAAATACATGACTTTGTTTGAAGTGGCGAAAGAAATCAGCAGCCGACTGTCGAAGATTTTTGTGCGGGACGAGAACGGCAGGCGACCGGTTTACGGAGGCACCAAGAAATTCCAGGAAGATCCCTACTGGAAGGACTACATCCTGTTCTACGAGTACTTCCACGGCGACAATGGCGCCGGGTTGGGCGCCAGTCACCAGACCGGTTGGACGGGACTGATTGCGCGCATCCTTGATTTGTGCGCGCGCCTTGACCCCAAAAACTACCTGGGCGAGGCCCAGGCCGTCATAGGCGAGATGACGCGCGAGCAGGTGACGGGAGAGTGACCTTCAACGTTTCTAAATGCCAGATCTTTAGCTGGCGTTTGCGGTTGTCCAATAAAGAACCAACAGGGAGGAGTCATGAGTGGATTTAACCTTCGGGAACACGACCTGACTGTTTCTGAAGTTCATCGTAACCTGCCGCCCAGTGTACTCTACGAACACGCCATCCGGCACGACAAGGATGCCAGCATCGCCGAGAACGGTGCCCTGGTCGCCTATTCCGGCGCCAAGACCGGGCGCTCCCCCAAAGACAAGCGCATCGTGAAGAACTCGGCCTCCGAGAACGAGATATGGTGGGGAGACGTCAACATTCCGCTCGACGCCCGCACCTTCGACATCGTGCGTTCCCGCGCCCAGGACTACTTGAACATTTGCGAGCGCCTTTACTGTTTTGACGGTTTTGCCGGCTGGGACCCCAAGTACCGCATCAAGGTGCGCGTCATCTGCGAGCGTCCCTACCATGCGCTCTTCATGCATACCATGTTGATTCGGCCGACTCGCGACGAACTCGCCAACTTTGGCAAGCCTGACTTCGTCATTTACAACGCCGGCCGCTTCCCCGCCAACCAGTACACCGCGGGCATGGGATCGAAAACCAGCATCTGTCTCAATCTGGCAGATCGCGACTTGGTCATCCTCGGCACCGAATACGCCGGAGAAATGAAGAAAGGCGTGTTCACGGTGGCAAATTACTTTGCACCCAAGCAGGGCGTCCTCTCCATGCACTGCTCCGCCACCTCCGACAAGCAAACCGGACGCTCTTCCCTGCTGTTTGGCCTGAGTGGCACTGGCAAGACCACGCTGTCCGCCGATCCCCACCGTCATCTCATCGGCGACGATGAGCACTGCTGGAGCGACGAAGGCATATTTAACATCGAAGGCGGCTGCTATGCGAAGGCCATCAACCTCACTCCCGAATCAGAGCCGGACATCTTTGCCGCGCTGCGTTTCGGCGCGGTGCTAGAGAACGTCGTGCTGGAGGAAGACCGCACCGTGGACTTCGCCGACACGAAAATCACCGAGAACACCCGCGGCGCCTATCCCATCAACTTCATCCAGAACGCCAAGATTCCTTGTGTCGCCGGCCATCCCACCGACATTATTTTCCTGACCTGCGATGCCTTCGGCGTGCTGCCGCCAGTCAGTTCGCTGACACCCTCGCAGGCGATGTATCACTTCATCAGCGGATACACGGCAAAGGTCGCCGGCACCGAGGTGGGCGTCAAGGAACCGTCGGCGACGTTCTCACCCTGCTTCGGTGGTCCGTTCCTGGTCTGGCACCCCTACAAGTACGCAGAGCTGCTGGCCGAGAAGATGAAAAAGCACGGCGCCCGCGTCTGGCTGGTCAATACCGGTTGGAGCGGCGGTGCCTACGGGGTTGGCAAACGTATCAAGCTGGCGAATACCCGCGCTATTGTGGACGCCATTCACAGTGGATCGCTGGCTACCGCCAAGACCGAGCGTGACCCTGTCTTCGGCTTCGAGGTCATCACCGAATGTCCCAATGTGCCCGCCGAGATCCTGAATCCCCGCAGCACCTGGTCCGATAAAGCTGCTTTTGATGAAACCGCAAAGAGACTCGCGGCACTGTTCCGCGCCAACTTCGAAAAATACGGAAGCGGCGTCAGCGCGGAAGTCCGCGCCGCCGGTCCCGCCAACTAGCCCCACTCAAGGTCTCTGTGTCCGTGGTCGCGACGGGCACAGAGACCATGCCACATCGCCGCATCTCCCGTTCCTCTTCGCTCTTTCCGCCGCCTCCCCGTACCAAATTGCCTCGTCTGGCGACCCACAACCCACGACTGTCTTTTCTGACAACCGACAACGGACAACTGCCTTTTCTGACAACCGACAACTCATTGCCCCCGCCCCTTTTATCCACTATCCACTGCCTTATCACCCTTCCCCGTGACCCACGCCCTTCCGCATCCACCGACCGCTCGCGTAAACCGTTCCTTGTGAGGCAGGGGGTTGGTGTGGCTGCCCAGGCCGCGCCTTGGCGTAGGGCCCTTCAACGCTCTTTGACAGTTCGCTATTACGGGTACGACTCGTCATCTTGTCCAAGCCTTGGCACGCTAGCCATCGGGGGAATCATCACGCGTTAAGCCTATTGTTTACTATCAAATAGTCCTAACCCTATTGATTCTGCGACTTTACAGTGGCAATCCCATGTAAATGATTGATTCTAAATGGCGCACGGGGGAGAGCTATGCGCAATCTCGCACACACAGTCGCGCCGCCGAGGCCGCCCCGCGCTCTACTCTTTGGTCTCGCCGCGCACGATGATGTTCGTAAGGCGCCACGGGTTTTTGCGCAGCTCGATCTGTAAGTCGCCGTCTTTGTTGATGACTAGTTGCGCCGCGGGATACAGAACCCCAGCGCTTTTCCCTTTGTCCTGATTGTCGATGTTGATCTCGCCGCCTGTGAGGTTGTAGGCCTGCGACGGGGTATTGCGGTACGCTTCGCCGAACGCGATCTTGCGGTTGGTCACAAAGCGCACTTTCCGGCCGGTCGGCGTGGGAATCGACACGACGTATGCGAGGTCGTACCCCAGCGTACCCGGAATCTGGATGCGGCCCACCGGTTTCATCTTCTCCAGTGCGTCCACCAGCCCCTGATTCTGGCCCTTGGCGAACGCGTCCGACAGTGTCTTCTTGTCCGCCGGTGTGGAGTACTGATTGATGATCAGCTTGATGCTGACATTCTTGCCCATCTGGGTGCTGGTTCCCATGGCGTTGGCGTCGATCACCTCCTGCGCGGCGGCGGTGGCCGCGCCTATTCCTATCAGTACCAACAAGACAAGGAACATTCCCAGATGGAACAAATTGCGAATTGAAATTGCTTTGCGCACTTCGACCCTCCCCGCACGATGATAACCCTACCTGTCTGAAACCGTCATCAGGTCGGTGGCGACGGTGATGCTGCAAACGGCTGTAGGCAATGAAAGCTGAAAGGTTTAAGCTCATCGCTGAGGAGATCCCTAACCCTACGAGCCAATCATGACCCGCCCTCACAGCTTTGATCCCTACCTCGAACCATGGCTCACTTCGCGCGTGCCGCGCATGGCGGAATACCGGGCGCAACTGGCTGAGTTCCGCGAGTGGGTGCTCACCGACGTCGATGCGCAGGCGAACTACACCGACCGCTATGCTCCACCGGCACTGGAGACCTACGACCGGCACGGCGAGGTAGTGAATCGCATTGTGACCAACCGCTGGTACGAAGAGCAGCATCAGGATCTCTATCGTCGCGGCATCATCGGCCTTCCCTACGTAGAGGATGCGCCCCACCTTCTGACCTTCGCCATGGGCTACCTCTTGGCTCAGGCCGATATCAGCCTCCACTGTCCTGTGACGCTGACTGGCGCAATCGCCTACGTGCTGGCGACGCACGCACCCGACTCCGTACGCCAGCGCTATCTGTACGACGTGATTCGCATGGATGGCCAGGCCAAGACCGGCGGCACATGGGCGACGGAGCAGCATGGCGGCAGTGACGTGGGAGCAACCACCACGGTTGCGGCCGCGGCGGGAGACCGCTTTGCGTTGCACGGCCTGAAGTGGTTCACCAGCAACGCCAACAGCGGACTGGCCGTGGCAACCGCGCGGCCGGAAGGAGCGCCGCCGGGATCGTCAGGCTTGGGACTCTATCTTGTGCCCAGTCATCTGGAAGATGGCGAGCCCAACCACTTCCGCATTCGCAAGCTGAAAGACAAGCTGGGCACCAAAGGCCTGCCGACCGGTGAAATCGACTTGCTCGGCGCGGAAGCAATCCAAATCGCACCTCCGCCAACCGGCTTCAAGCTGATGATGGAAGCATTGGAGTACAGCCGCGTTCACAACGCTGTCGGCTCAGTCGGCATTCAGCGCCGGTCGCTGGCTGAAGGGTTGGCGTGGGCGAGATCACGACGCGCTTTCGGGCATGTGCTCGCGGATTATCCCATGGTGCAGCACGAGTTGCTGCGCATGCGGGTGCAGTTCGAGGCCGGAGCGCTGCTGGCATTTGAAGCCGCCATCGCCTTCGACGAGGTGCAGCAAACCAGCGAGCGACGGACCTGGCTCCGGCTGGTCACGGCTCTCGCCAAGTACCTGACGGCCGAGTGGGCGATCGTGGCATCACGTTCCGCGCTGGAGTTGGTTGGCGGCAACGGCTACACCAGCGACTACCCCGTCGCCCGATTGCTGCGCGACGCCCAGGTCCTCACTGTCTGGGAGGGCCCGGCCAACATTCAGGCGCTGGAACTGCTGCGCTTGCTCGCGCCCCGGTATCAGGGCTGGGAGCAGTATCGTGCTCGACTGAAGGGCGTACTCGATCGGCTTCCCGATGGAATGGCAAACCTGAGTCACGCTCTGGAGCAGCGGCTGCAGGGAGACACTGAAGCCTCGCGCATCACTCTGCGTGACGAGCAGAGTTCCCAGAGTTACGCGCGAAAACTGCTACATCGGCTGGCCCAGAGCCTGGCGTTCGCCTTGTTGTGCGAAACAGCGGGAGAGGCGTACCTGAGAGGCAATTCCCTTCCTGCCCATTCCGCCTGGCGCTTCTACGAAGAGCTCGATCCTCCGGCATTCGGCGCGGAGAACCAAGCGGCGCGGCGCGGTGTGCTGGAACTGCTGGACGAACCGGAGCTGCAGGCAGTCGGGAAGCGATGAGCGCAGAGCGGCTGCAGCGCATTCTCGTCCTCGTATTTGCAATGCTTGTCCTGGCGGATTCCTTTGCCGCCGGACTACGCACCGTCGCTGACCCCGACACCGGTTGGCAAGTGGCGACTAGCCGGTACGTCTGGCAGCACCGAACGATTCCCAGCACCGATGTGTTGTCGTTCGGGTCGGCGGGCTTGCCGTGGATATATCCACCCTTTGGCGGTGTCCTGCTGTACCTGGTTTACCGAGCGGGCGGCTTCGCGGCGTTGAGCTGGTTCTCGGCGTTCGCCTGCGTGGGGCTGGTCGCGTATCTTGTCCGCAGGCGAACCATGCCAAGCTTGGTGCTCGCCATGCTGGCTGTACCCGCGATCGCCTATCGCACCTCCCCGCGCTCCGACCTGTTCAGCACGGTGCTGTTCGCTGTGCTTCTCGGCGGACTGTGGGAGATTCACTGCGGCCAACGGCTACGGTTCTGGATTGTGCCGGTCGTGATGCTTCTGTGGGTGAACCTCCATCCTGGCTTCATCGCCGGATTAGCGGTTCTGGGAGCCTACCTGGTCTTTGAAGCCGGAGACCTTATGTCTGCCGCGCAACGTAGCCCGGCTTTGCAGCGCCTGCGTGCCGCGTGGCCATGGCTCACGGCAGGAGTCGCCGCGACTTTGCTGAATCCATGGGGAGTGGAAATCCATCCTGCGGCGCTGAACCTCGCGGGCATTTTCAGGCCTGCGGCGGGCTCGCTCAACAGCGCTTACTACATACAGGAGTTTGCCGCCGTTCCCATCACGTGGCAGACCGTCATCCAGTTGTTCGACTTGCGGCACCTGGAGAGCGGAAATTCATGGCTGTTGCTGCTATCGATGCTGCTGGTCGGCTTGGCTCTCTGGCGCAGGCAGTTGGGCGCGGCGGCTGTGCTGGGGGGCGCAATCTTTTTTGCCCTCTCGCACGCACGTTACCTGGGTATGTTCGCTATCACCGTTGTAACTCTCGGAAGCACACTGCTCGACGGAGTCGTATCCCACGATGAGCACACCCATGAAGCAACGCACGCGCAACGCCCACTGTTGCGGCTTCCGTGGGGAGCGGCGGCACTGCTCACTTCCCTGCTTTGCGTTGTCGCCATCGTGCACATCGCGGACTATATCTCCAATCGCTCCTACGTGTACTTTCGCGCCGACTCTCGCTTTGGCGCGGGAGAGTCGTTTTGGTTTCCCGAACGCGCGGCGCGCTTCATCGCACAAGAAAAGTTGCCGGGCAATATCTTCGAGGCCTTTGCCGTGGGTGGCTTCGCGGCATTGCGGCTCGGGCCTGAGTATCCCAATTTCATCGATGGCCGGGCAGACCACTTGAATCCGCCGCTGTTTCTGGCGGAGCAAAAGCTGGAAGTCAGCGCACCCGACTCACCCGCTTGGCATGCCGCTGCGGAGCGCTGGGGTATCAACACCATCCTCATCGCAAATGCCGGATACCGCGCCCTGCAAGGCATGGACGCAAATGCGTTTTGTCGCAGCACGGCATGGCGTCCGGTATATCTGGATGAAGCGTCGGTGGTGCTGCTACGCAACCTACCCGTCAACCAGCCCTGGCTGGAGCGCCTGGCCATTGACTGCCAAACTGCGCCACTACCGCCACCCGCGAATGAATCGAAGATTGCTCTACACGACTACTACAGCAACGCCGCCGGGATGCTCTATGTTTTACGGCGCGACGCCGAGGCCGAGGATGCTCTGAGCCGGGCGTTTGCCGCCTATCCTCAGGATCCCCACACGCACTTCCTGCTAGCACGGCTGTACCAACGCCAGGGGCGCATCGACGCCGCCGAAAAGGAGTATCAGCGCGGCCTCGCCATCAAAGACGATGATGGCGCGTGGTTCGAGTTGGGCCGCATCCTGGCTGCGCAGGGCCGGATGGCGGAGGCGCAACAGGCAGTGCAGCGCGCGATCCGTCTGTCGTCGCAGCCGCTCGTTCTCTACCTGACGCTTGCGCGGTTGCAGTTGGCGAGCAACCAGCCGCAGCAGGCCCTGGAGTCACTACAAGCAGCCGAGCGCAACAGCCCGTTCCGCGGTGGCGAGAGCGTAGCCCCTGAACTCTATGCTGAGATCGCGGAGGGCCGTGCAGCCGCCTACGCCGGGATGGGCGACCTGCCGGCTGCGGCGGAACAGCAGCAGCGCGCGGTCAAGCTAACGCCGTCTGTGGCGGCACGCTGGTCGCGGCTGGCGGACTATCTACAAGGGTCCGGTCAACTGCAGGCCGCAGCAGAAGCCCGCGAAAAAGCGCAGGAGCTGACGGCCCCTGCGTCCAATAATCCTTGATGTGAGGGTGGTTAACCCTTTGTGATGCCCATCGAGCCTGGGTTTTCCTTAGCGTGCTTGGCCTGCTCGATCATATGCTGCACCAGTTCCTTCTGATCGAAGTCGGGGTTGAGCTTGAGCAGTTTCTCCCAGGCGGCAATGGCCCCATTTACATCGTTCTTGGCCTTGTACTTGATGATGCCGAGGTTCATGAGCGCACCAGCATGCTTGGGATCGACGGCAAGGGCTTTCTGCAATTCTGCGATTGCGCCGTCTGCATCGCCGGTGAAATACAGGCACGAGGCCATGTCGGTCATGACGTCGGCATTTTTCGGGTCCACCTGCAGCGATTTCTGGAAGTAGTCCCCCGCCTCCTTGAACTGGTGGGCGCTCTTGTAAATCATGCCCAGATGGTTGAGCGTTTCGGCGTTATTGGGATTGGTCTTCAACTCCGCCAGTAGCGGTTGCGCTTTTTTGTCGGCCATGCGCTTCAAATCTTCGATCGAAGGCATCGCCTGCTGGTTCGCTCCGCCAGGCATGCCGGCTGGTGCAGCGGCAGCCTGCGCGGCGGGTGCGGGGACACTGGTAGCAGGAGCCGATCCACGCAGAAAATATCCGACGGCGATACCTACAACCAGGCAGACAGCCGACATCACAATGACCTGGGCAGGCTTCCATAGCGGATTTGAGGTCTGTGTCTGGGTCGGTTCAGTAGTTGCGTTCGACATTATGCTCAAGTTCCTTGTGGGTTGCGGAGATAGGCCGGCCTGCGGACATACGTCCGCCGCACAGAAACTATATGCATCGTGGGTGCCAAACCCCTCGCCGCGAAACCATGCTTTTCGCTAATTAAATCAATATGATATGGGCTGTGCTTCCAAAACTACTGAGCTTCCCTCCATCTCCCGGTGGGATTCGACCCACAAAGCGGGTTTTTTGGCGCTGCCGTAAGCTTTCAGTGGCATCAATTCTGGCGTTGAGCGGCTGTTCAAGTTGAACTTAGCCGATTACCGGAGATGGAGACAGAGTTGCCTTTCAATGCCAATAGCGGCTTTGTAGAATAGCCGCAACGGTTCGTTCGGGGGACGACGATTCGCTCGACGGCAGTGCGACACCCATTCCCTACGGTTCGCGAATCGATTTGGACGATAACATCGTGTCCGACAAGAAGTTAAAAGCCATCATTATCGGCGCCGGACCTGCGGGACTTACGGCCGCCTACGAACTGACGAAGCACGGTTCCGCAGCGGTTGTGTTGGAGTGCGACCCGCGATACGTCGGGGGAATTTCCCGAACGGTTGACTACAAGGGTTTCCGGTTCGATATCGGCGGCCACCGCTTTTTCTCGAAGTCGCGCGAGGTGGAAGACCTTTGGACGGAAATCCTGGGCGGCGACATGCTGGAACGCCCGCGCTCGTCGAAGATTTACTACCGTGGCCAGTTCTATTCGTATCCGCTCAAGCCGATGGATGCGCTTTCGAAGCTTGGCCTCGTGGAATCGGCGCTGTGCGTTCTGTCCTACTTCTACGCGAAATTGAATCCCACGCACGACCCCAAATCGTTCGAAGACTGGGTGGTGAATCAATTCGGAAGTCGGCTCTTTCGAATTTTCTTCAAGACCTACACCGAGAAAGTCTGGGGAATGAGCTGCAACGAAATCTCCGCGGACTGGGCGGCGCAGCGGATCAAGGGTCTGTCGCTTGCTTCTGCCATCAAGAACGCCCTGCTGCCCAGGCGCCAGCCGAAGGACCGCGCGCAGGTGGTGAAGACGCTCATCGATACCTTTCGTTATCCGCGCCGCGGCCCCGGCATGATGTGGGAAGCGTGTGCCGAGAAAGTGCGTCAGCAAGGCGGTCAGGTGCTGCTGGACCGGAACGTCGTGAGTTGCCAGTTTGATCCAACGAGCACCACATGGACAGTCACAGCACGAAGTTCTGATGGCCGAACCCAAGAGTTTTGCTCCGAACACGTGATTTCGTCGATGGCGATTCGGCAGTTAGTAGCGCAGATCGAGCCTGGCTTGCCAGAGGCGGCACGGCGATCGGCAGAGTTGCTTCGCTACCGCGACTTTCTAACCATCGGCCTGATCCTGCGCGAACGCAATCGCTTCAATGACAACTGGATTTACATCCACGACCCTGAGGTGAAAGTGGGCCGCGTGCAGAACTACAGGTCGTGGTCGCCGGAGATGGTTCCCGATCCGAATTACTGCTGCTATGGTCTGGAGTACTTTTGCTTCGAAGGCGATGGCCTGTGGTCCGCGCCCGACGAGGAACTGATTGCGCTGGCGAAACGCGAATTGCAGCAGGTCGGGCTGGGGTCGACTGAGGACGTGGTAGATGGTTGTGTCATTCGTCAGGCCAAGGCCTATCCGGTGTACGACGACAACTATCGCCATCACGTGGACGTCATACGGGAGGTTCTGAAGGCGAATTGTCCCAACCTGCATTTGGTCGGCCGCAATGGCATGCACAAGTACAACAATCAGGACCACGCCATGATGACAGCGCTGCTGGCAGCCCGCAATATCCTGGCGGGCAGGCAGCTCTACGATGTCTGGGCCGTCAACCAGGACGCCGAGTATCACGAATCCGGCGAAGCGGGCGCGCAGGAGTGGAACGGAAGAGAAGTTCCGTCGCGGCTGGGGTTGGAATCGCAATAAGCCCTTCGAATAGTGGCGCCCACCACGAGCTTTGACACCGCAGTAATCCTGCCACCGCAGTGAGCTTCGTAATTCAGCAATGCTTCGTAGGTACCCCTCTCGGAAATGTAGCCCATGATATTTTGGCGTTAACGAGGGAAATCCTGCCATGTCTGCGGTCCAGGAATTGCGTGCGCTCTTGCGGTTGAGGGTGGTTCAACTGGCGGCGCTCGCCATATTGCTGTCGGCCGTGGGCATCATCAGCTTCAGCATCAAGCTGTGCATTCTCGATCTCGACATCTGGTGGCACTTGAAGGTGGGCGACTGGATTGTGCAGCACGCGGCAGTTCCCCATACCGGAATCCTGTCGCGCACCGCAGCCGAACGCCCATGGGTCGCCTATAGCTGGGGCTACGAAGTGCTAATGTCCCGCTTCTATGCGTGGTTCGGATTGCTGGGCATTGGGCTGTACGGTACCTTTTTGACGATCGGCGTGGCGTTCGCCGCGTACTGGATGCTGCGGCGCATCTCGGGGCGGTTCTGGAATGCATGGGCGTTGGCCGTGATATGTTGCTATCCATTTCTGTTCATGATCATGCCGCGGCCGGTGTTCTTCTCCATCATGCTCTTTTGTGTGGTGCTGGCGCTTCTGTTTGAGGCCAACCGCACGGGGCGAGTGCAGACGCTCTACTGGCTGCCTCTGATTTTTCTTCTGTGGGCCAACCTGCATATCCAGTTCATCTACGGTTTGTTTCCCGTGGGACTGCTGTTCGGCGTCAGTCTGGTGCTGTGGCTATTGGAGCGTTTCGATGCCTCACCGTCGTTTCTCGCGCCGCGCTCATTACCGGTTGGCAAGCTCGGGCTGGTTTTTGCCGCGTGCCTGGTTGCGACGTGCGTGGGGCCTTACTCGTATCATCTGTACGGGGTGGTAGTGGAATACTCCAAAGCCAACTCGGCCTATTCCCTCATCGTCGAGTTGCAGCCCTTAACATTCCGCGCCCCGAACCACTACGTGCAGCTCCTGCTGTGCGCGACAGGATTTATCGCCGTCGGCTGGCAAAAGCGGGTTGACCTGTTCAAGTTGGCGCTGCTAACCGTGGCCGCGGTCGTCGCGTTCCGCACCATGCGCGATTCGTGGTTCCTTTGCACCATAGCCGCGGCCTGCGTCGCCGATGTCATGTCGCAATTTGGCAATCGCGAGAGGCCCGAGAGCGCGCTGGAGTGGGCGGGCGTCTGGGCGACCGTAGCGATTGCGCTCGTGTTGTTCGCGCGCGGAACCGACTTCACCATCCAAGGACTGGACCAGGCCATCAGTCGCCACTTCCCGGTGAAGGCGGCGAACTTCCTGCGGCAGAACCCCGTGCCGGGACCGCTCTACAATACGCTCGACTGGGGCGGCTTCCTGATGTGGTACATGCCTAACTACTCGGTTGCCATCGACGGCCGCAACGATTTGTACGGCGACCAACTGGACGAGTTGTTCATCGGCACCCAGCGGGGCGGAGAGTCATACAAGCAGGACCCTTACCTCAATGAAGCCAACGTAGTTCTCCTCCGGCGGACCGACGGGCTTTATTACGCCCTCAGCCAGGACCCGCGCTTCAGCCTCATCTATCAGGACCCGATGTCGGCGGTGTTTGCGCGCCGTTAAGGCCACACGGTATTGCAGCGGCGAAGCGGAATCGCCACCCACTTTTGATTACGCTCTTTGGGAATACGCAGGCGAAGGTGGTAACGACCTGGTAAACTGCAACGAAAATTCAGTTTTCACCGTTGTTTGTTTTCAATGGGTTGCGGGAAATTTCTTCGCAAGCGATTGATTGCCAATGGTTTATATCTATCCAATTCACCTGTAAGGAGTTATATCTGCAACTTACTGCACATACACCGTCGATGGCACTACATCGGAATTTGAAAGAGCGTTTGAGGCACGGTCGCGAGACTGACCCGGACTGCTCGTCGCCGCCGCAGAAACCTCGGCGATTCGTTGCACCTGGCGGCGCAACACCCAGTTTCATGGATAACGCCAGTCGAATGGGGTGTCACGCAAAATCGGCGAGACAAACGTGACGAAAGTAACCTAGCAACGCCACTTCGACACGAGACGCCGTGAATGTGGTCAAGACGGGTTAGGCGGGTTTGTCAACCGTGCCGCGAGGATTCCCTGACCTGCCCCGGCTGGGTGGCAACACGAAGATGAGGGAATGCTCCACCCATGACTGTTCATTCGGCGTGGCGGGTCAAGCCCCGCATCACCACATGACCTAATCCGCGCCAGGCTGAACATGCCGGAAGGTCAGGTATATCTGGCGATGCGAATAGCCGGTCTTGGTCAGTAAGTAGCCGTCAGAGACATGATCAAGGACGTACCCCCAATGCTGCATGGGACCAGCCAGACCTTCCTCATAGAGTTGCGGATCCCACTGTGGCCACCACTGCATTACGAGAAAGTCCGCCTGCCCGGTGGTAGCGAGTTGCCGGATCTCGTTGGGGTCAAACTCGGCAAGGGAGTGGTGGTAGAAGGCATGGGGACGATTTCTGAAGATGTTGTGGTCGAAATAGGCGTTGATCGCGACCATGCCGTACTGGGCACCCTCGATTACTTTGCCTTGCGCTACGAAAGGCCTCAGATACTTGGCGGTGTCCTCAGCCCCGCTATACGGAAATCGGACGTCCCTGCGGATCGTGTAGAACGCGGCATAGACTTGATAAAGCAGAGTCGCTGTCAGCGTGGCGACCATGGCCCGATAGGCCAGGCGCATGGGTCCGTCGAATCGGCCACGCTCCGCAGCATCGGGCCAGGCAATCGCCAGACCGGCCAGAATTGCCAGAAAGATGGTGCCTGCCTGGTGTTCCCATCCATCGGCGTAAACGTAGAGAGCCAGCACAAGCGCAATCGGCACGAGGAAAGAAGTGAGAGCACTCCGCAAGGAACACCAGCCTGCGAAGATGACCAAGATCAGCAGAGAAAGGCTGGGGTTGTCGACCAGTGCTTCTTGCACGCCGCGCACCATCCGGTGGGCTGCGACCGCCGCGGTGAGCTTGACTTCGCTATGAGTTGCCTCCACATCGGGGGGCGGAAACAAGACGAGAAGCAGGCAAACGTAAAGCACCGCCAACAATGCTGCCGCAACCCAGAACTCCCGCCGGGCGGCTTGGTTGTGATCTCGCCAATGCTGCACGAACCTGATCGCATAAGCCAGCGCCAAGCCTGCTGCCAACAGGCTGCCATGGGCGGTGAGCAGTGCGAGGGGAGCCAGCGCGGCCGCGAATCTTAACGGCCGCTCGCCGTTGCGATATTGCTGCGCCGCGATGAAACAAAACAGCGCGAATAGTACATAGGACCGGGCTATTACCGCGTACTGATAAAGAAAAAAGAAGCTAAAGGCCATGAGCCAACGCAGGGGACGTGGAAACGGCGTGGCCAGGACTAGATATACGATCCCGACGAAAGCGAAACCCAATCCCAGCGGCCCGAGTGCGGCATAAGGAGCATGAAACACGTGCTGAGCCACCCACAGTATGGTGTGCCATAATCCCGGCGAACCTTCGTAGCGCAATTCGTGAAGCCATAGCGTGCTGAGTGGCAGGTCGCGGGCGAGCAGCCAGGCCTGCGCTTCGTCGGCCCACTTCTCGTGATGGCTCAGGGTGAAGCTGGTGACGGCGATCCACAGTCCGAGCACGGCGAAGTCTGCGATGCGCCACCAGTTGGGAGACGACTTCAATGCAGCAGGCTGTGGATGGCTCTCTGCATCCAGGGGCGGGGCTGTGGATGATGAGATTTGCGGCTGGTCAGCAGATTGCGAGTTCAGCGCCTGGTCGTTCATTGCGATTGAAGTTCCGTTGCAACGAGGTGGCGCCTGTCCAACGTAGTACCGCAATCGACGTGCTAATTCTGGCGCAACAGCACCATGGCCTCGTCATCGAAATATACCTGCCTGTAGCCGGGCAGGATGCTGAGCGCCTTGCCCATCTCCGAGTCAGCCGCCAACAAAATCGTCGCCGCCCCGCTAAGTGCCGGATCGGCCGACAGCGGCACCTGGCCGGTGGTGACCTTGAAGTACTCCAATGTCGTTTCCTCGCCGTAGGCATCAGCACGGCCGTCAATGGAGACTGGATACTCCGGCAGATACCACGTCAGAAAGCTACCCCAATCGTAGCTGTTAAAGATCGGATTGGGGAGGGCTTGCCGGCGGATATAATCGCAGGCGCGCACGGGAAAGCCCTCGCTTACCTTCGCCATGAGAGTGTCACGGCTCGCCGGAACACGAAGCACAAAGGCCGCCAGAAGCACGACGGTGGCGCCCAACGCAGCGACCGGCACCACCCATGGTGCAGTTGATGCACTAACATTGTGAGCCTCACTGGACGTGGCGTCCAAAGCGTGCGTCAGCACGGCAACCGCGGCAATCGCCGCCAGCCAGGCATCGCGCTGCAGATGGAACGAGACGATCGAACAGACCGTCAGCAGCAGCAGGGAGTAGAGGTCGCGTGCATGACGCCGTCCGACTGCGAAATACGCGGTCATCACGAAGAGCAGGAGTACGTAATCCTGGGGCTGGCGAAAACGCAGTGAGTGCATCTCGGGAAGGTAGAGATCAACGGAGGAGATGCTGATGCTGCGAACCGCAGTCCCCCACAAGCGGTAGCCGTAGGGATTGCACAATGTGGCCGCGAGGCTTGCCACAGTCACCACCGCCGTCGTAATCCACGGCATTCGCGGGCTGCCGGGATCGTGCTCGCTGGAACTCGATTGCCTTACCAAGGGCTTCGCAATTTCAACGAGCAGATAGAGCACCACGGCCATCAGGCCATACACATACTGAATATCGAGGTTGGCCCACAGCAGGAAAATTAGCGGCAGCCAATACAAGTCGCGCTGAGAGCCAGCAGTCCGGGAACGGGTCATCAGGGTGAGGACAATGGCAAAAAGCAGCACCGAGGCCACAGATGAGAGCAGGGGCCTGCCCGCGATGACGTACATTGCAATCGCACTGAGCACGGCACCTGACCAGAACCCTCGGCGCTCGCCCCGCGCCAGGAGGAACACGGCCAGGCCGATGACCAGGCTGAAAGCCATGTCGAGCAATGGCAGCCCCCGCAGGCCGAACGTCTTGACGGCTGCGGCGGTGAGCAAATCGAAGAGCCACGTGTCGTCAACCCAGTGCACTTGGGCGCTCTGGGAAAACAGAATGTTGCGTGGAACGCTGCCATGGTTGAGGATCCAGTTGCCCACACTGAGATGCCGCCAGATGTCCGGTGAAGCCAGCGCGCTGAGCCTGCCTGCTTCGAGAACTCCACCCGCGGCAAGAAGTACCGCCAGGATCGCCACCTGCATTGGGGCGAGGCGAACCACTCCCCCTGTCTTCCGCGTCAACCCAGCCGGCAACTCCGTGGAGCGGTCGGTCATGGCTGCCTACCTGGGAGTTCTTTGTTGAGTAGGTTTAGTCGGTACTCCCGTCATCGACGTTACCGTGCCATCGGGATTATGTGCCACGCTGTGGCACACAAGCGTGCAGGTGTCACTGGCGCGGTTGTAGCTGATCGCCAGGCCGTTGTTGGAACCAACCACGTTCACGTCGAAGTCGATCATACGATCGCCATTGGGATTGCTGCTGGTGGAGCCCACGCCGTGCGCATTGTGACAGACCGAACAGGAGAAGCCGTCGGTGTACACGTGGTTCTGGTGCCCGCTCCACGAGATTGCCTGCATCACGATGTTCAGATCGTGGCACTTGGCGCACATTCCGTACGGCCCGTGAATGCTCAGGTCGGGCAGCGGGTTGCGATTGATTGTGACGGGCGTACCCGGCCCGCCCGGGGCCTGGCTGCACTCGTAGTCGCGCTCGAGGATGTGCCAATACTGCGACCCGTGCGGGCCGTTCGGCCCCGTGCCGCCGAACTCGCGGTTGTCGTCGCTATTGTGGCAGTCGGTACAGAAGATCTGCGTGCCCATGGAGCGGCCGTGCGTGGTTCCCCCTTGCAGGTCAAGCATGGAGGCCAGCAAGCTGGGTTGCGGCAGTCCTGAACTGCCGCGCGGCCGCATCACTGGGTGAGTGGACTTAGCCGTCGCGCCAAAATATTTGAGCACGTTTAGCGGATCGGCGGCGGCGCGCGCGGGTAGATAGCCAAAGAGCGGATTGGCCTGCTTGCCCGAACTAGTACCATGACAGCGCAGGCAGTTCTCATACTGGTTCACAGCCGGAGTGAGGACCGTGGTGCCGTCGTTCGCGCTGATGCCGGCAATCCCGGTTTGCGAAATCCGCAACGTCGGCGGAGGAGCAAAGGTGTTCACCTGCTGCGAGGCGTGGGAGTCATGGCAGTCGGCACAGGTGGAGTGGCGATTGTTGTTCAGCAACGTGCTCTCTGCCGCGTCGTGGGTGTTTGATCCAGCGGGGAACGGGTGCGCTTTCTTTTTGAACTCGCTGAACACATCCGGAGCGGCAGGCGAGATGTTGCTGCCCCCGCTGTGGCAGGCGACGCAGTCCTGTTCGTTGCTTGCGCGAAGCAATCGGGATGCACCGCCGGCGTTGTGCATGGCATGACACGAGCTGCAAGAGTTTGACGCAACCGTCGGGTAAATACCGACATTGGCCTGGGTCGAGACCTTGTTTTGCGCAGTGGCGTGAATGCTCGTGCTCCATCCGGCCAGCGGATTGATCTGGTTGCTGGCTGTCCGGTTGGGATCGTGGCAGGCGGCGCAGAGCTGCCCGTTCGAGCCGTCACGCACCAGGAAGTTTTGGGAAATTCGGTCGAGCCCCTGCACGTGCTCGTTGTGACAGGAGGTGCACTCGATATTGCCTTTGTCGAGCAATACTTTCGGGTCCGCAGTCTTCCCCTTCTGATATATGCTGGCCACCAGATCGATCGAATCCTTCAGAGGCAACACCAGGCTGAAGGGGTGTGAACTTTGCAGTTGCGTGCCGAAGTTGTCCTGCGGGTACATGGACCCGCTCATGGCGATCTTGCCGAACAGCACCGTGTCACCGGCGGCGACAGTTCCGTCATGGCAGGCCAGGCAAAAGTTACTCTGGCTTCCCAGAGGAGGTTTTGCGTTGTCCGTGTTCTGCGCGGTCGTACTGGTGTAGGTGGTGTAAGTCGAATTCGAGAGCTTCTGGTTCCACAGCGGCGCCAGATTGCCATTGCCCGAGTGCGGCACGTGGCAATAGGTGCAAGGGGCGTTAAGTGGTCCCGTGATGGGCGACCCACTGCCCGGCGAGAGGTTGTGCTGCCCGAGCACATCGGCCTTGATCTGGCCTTCCGCAAGCGACGCGCAGCCCAGCAGCAGCACCAGCCAGGCACCCCGGGAGGGCAACTTCACTGCACTCCTCCCTTGGCCGGCTTGATTCCGTAATAGCGAAAGACCTGTACGCGGCGATTGTAGGAGTCCACTACGTAAATGCGGTCGTTGTGGTCGATAAACAGGCCGGCCGGCATCTGAAATTCGCCAAAGCCGGAGCCGTTACCAAAGTAATACAGCAACTGGCCGGAGCGGTTGAAGACTTGCACCTGCGCCCGCAATCCATCCACTACGTACAGATGGTCCTCCGAGTCGATGCCGATTCCCTTGGGCCGGAACATGTCACCGGGGCCATCGCCAATCTGGCCGATTGAATAGAGAAAGCCGCCGGAGCGGTCGAGCACCTGCACCCGAAAGTTCATGGCATCGACGACGATCAGGTTCGGGCCATCCAGTCGCACTTCGGTGGGATAGTTGAACTCACCCTTGCCGGAGCCGGTCTTCCCGAACTTGCCCAGCACGCTGCCTTGCATGTCCAGCATGAACACCTGGTTGCGCAGCGTATCGGTCACGTAAATTTGCCCTGCGCTGGAATCAACGGCAATTCCCGTCGGACGCTTGAAGAACCCTTCACCGCCCTTCAGGCTGCCGATGACGCGCTGGTACTTGCCGTTGGCGTCATAGACGAAGATCTTCCCCGCTTCGGAGTCGGTGACGTAGAGGTTGTCCTTGTCATCCACTGCAACGCACTGCGGCGCCAGCATGGGGTCCTTACGCTTGTCGCGGCGGGAGAGGAACTTGTACTTCTGCTGCTCGAAGTCGAAGATGTGCACGCCCACGGCGCCCGGATCGCTCACGATGATGCGGCCCCGCGAGTCCGTGACCAAGCTGTAGGGCCGGACCAGGAAATGCAGATCGGGTTCGCCGACGACGAAGTCGAAGGCCTTGGTCCAGAAGCCCTTCTTGATCGTGACCTGGCGGTCGTTGCTGAAAACGCGCTCGAACTTGACGGTACGTCCGCCGTCCAGCAGCAGGTCCGGGACTTTGATCTCGGTTGGGGGCTGCTTGGTCCTTCCCGCCACCAGCAACGGGGTGGCGATTACGATGGCGAAGCAAGCGAAACTCAGGCACCAGCGCCGAATTCGAGTACTGTTTAAAAGAAATTGAACCATCGGTACAGACCAATATAAACCGACGAGAAGTTGGCGGGTGCGAAGCCGGACGCGCTAAAGCCCTGTACCAGGCGGTTATATCCGGCATTCAAGCCAACCTTGCGGAACTGGTACTGGGTAGTGAAAATCTCTTCCTCCACCCGGTTGGCGGAATAGATCCCCTGGTTGGTGGTGTTGCTGTTCGCCTTCAGATAGGTTGCGCTGATGGTCCACCGGCGAACCGGCGCCCCCGACAAGGAAAAGGCGTAACTTGTGCCGCCGTACATGATCAGCAGGCTGGGCGGAATGATCGGCGGCAGCGGCGGAATCGGGTTAATACCGCCGCCGGTGGCCAGTCCAGCACCGCTCGAATTGTTGTAGTTGGCGCTGGCTGTCAGCCAACGGACGCCGAACGAAGTCCCATAGCTCTGACTCTGGTAAGTGGTGCCCGGGGTTGCGGTGAGGGCGCTGTGCGAACCGCCGGCATTGGCCGTCCAGATAAACTGGCCGAAACGCCGGCCGATGCTGCCTGCGTAGCCATATGACGAAGTGGTGTAGGTCACCAGCACCGTCTGAATGTTCTGTCCATAGCCGCCGGCCAAGGTCACATTCCACGGCCCAAAACGGCGGTTATAGCTGGCATTGGTCGAGAACCCGATCTGACTACCGCTGGTATTGCTCGAGTTGGTGTCGGTGACATAGGCATTGGCATTGAACGAGCCGCCCAGTATGTGGCGCCCGTAAATCGCTCCAGCCGTCAACGAGTTAGAAGTGTAGTTATTGCCCAGGTAGAGTTGCTCGCGCCATTCGTATTGGCCGCGGATCTGCAAGTTGGGAAGGATGGCGTAACCAGTACCAACGGCAACGTTCCATGCGTGCGACGATTGTGATTGCGAAAAGTCCGGAACCAGCGGGGTCGTTGTGTCCAGGCTGCTGCTCCCCGACGCCAGGGAGTTACCGCTGGTTGTGGAGGCGCTGGTGGGGATAACGGCTTGATATAGGGCGCCATTCAGGTTGTTGGTGTAGGTGGCAGTTGTCGAGAGACTCCACTTTTGCGTGGGATTGATGGTAGTGGATGCGGTCACAGTATCGATGGTTCCATTGAAGGTATAGCCGAGGTAGTTGGAATCCAAAGTCGTACTGTTAAATGCGGCAGTCGCGCTGCCGTGCAATGGCAAGGGATGCCCAACAGAGAAATAGTATCCTTTGCTGTTCGAAGTGGACGACAGGTTCTGTCCGCTGCCGAAAATCTGAGGTATCTCGGCATTGGAGTTCGCCAGATTAAAGCCCCCAGCCAGGCTAAAATCCTCCCATCGATAGGAGGAGCTAACGTAGAAATTATTGAAACTATTGCTACCTCCCTCGTCGGTGCCGTACACCGAATAGCTGGAGGTACCGTAAGAAAATCCGACCGAGAGGCTCGGCCAGTCGGGCAGGTTGGCTCCCCAGCCGATACCGAAGCCCTGCCCGTTGCCGCTGGTCACGTAGTTTTGCGCCCCCGGGATCGAATAGTTCCCTTCCTTGTTGTAGTCGGCGTTATAGCTCACTGAACCGGGGAACTTGCTGCCGGCAAAAATCGCCGAGCTCAAGCTGACTCCAGTAGCATCAGTAACCGTCTGAAAACTCGAATTCGCCCAGTTCTGGTTGTAATAGGGTGTTACGCTGAAGGAAAGGAAATTCGGGCTGTAATAGTAGCCGCCAACCGTACCCACGGCGCCGAAGTTCAATCCGTGGCTGGAGCCAATCTGGTTGCCCCAGCTATCCGTGTAGCCGGCGTTCAAATTGCCGTTTCCAGTAAGCTGCACATTGTCGCCCAGCTTCACTTGTGCGGCCGCCGATACCAGGAAAAACAGAAGTCCAGTTAAGATTGCACTTGCTTTGCGACTATAAGTCCGCACAACATACCAGCTTTCGGCCAGGTATTTATAAGGTACCTATAAGACTTCGACTTTCGCATTCTGATGTAACTTCTTGTCCAGAGCGGCACGGACTTCGTTGGTCTTGCGCTTCTGCAATTCCGTGCGAAGGCCAACCTTCACATCGTCAAACTTCGCTTTTCCTGCCGGACGGTGTCCATTCAGGCGGACCACCACATAGGCCTGATCAACCTGCAAAAGGCTGCTCACGTCGTCCTTCTTCATCGACAGCAGCGCGTTCACCACCTGAGGAGGCAGCTTGGACCGGTCCACCCACTTGTGGTCGCCCAGCATGACCCGATAATCGTCTTCCGAGATCTTTTCGGCCAGCAGCCCAAATTCTTCGGCCGTCTTGGTGGCCTTGGCCTGCCTGTAGGCCTCGTCGGCACGCTTTTTGACCTCTTTCAGTTGCGCCGGGGTAGCGTTCTCGGGAGGAAGCACCGAGATGCTTTGAAAGGCGAAGCCTTCGGGATACTCAAAGCGTTGCGGGTTTTTGTCGTAGTAAGCCTTGACCTCGGCGAGGGTCACGGTGGACTTGCTGTCCACTTCCACCTTGAGATACTGGTCAATCAACAGCGAGCGCCGGATTTTGGCGTTCAGCATCTTCTCATTGCCGTTGAACTCCGAATTTAGAAACTGCTGATACTGGGCATCGGTCTTGAACTGCTTGCGGAACTGGGACTGGGCTTTGGCCAGCTTGGCCGCCGGCACCTGCATATTGCGCCGCTGGGCGTCCTGGTATACCAATTCTTCGAAGACGATCATCTTCAGTGCGCCGGCGCGAATGTCGGCTTCCATGTCCTTGGGAAACCCGTTGTGCTGCTTGGCATACGGAAAGATGGTGTACATTTCGCGCAGCAGGTCCTGATCGGTCAGAACGGTGCCGTTGATGCGCGCGACCGGCTTCCCGATTGGTCGCAGCGGCGGACTGGTGGTTTCCTTGGCGACCAGCGTCTGCCCATGCGATGCAACCTGGGCCGAGACCGGGCACACAGCCAGCAGAAGGAGTGCGCAGACTGACAATCTAAACTTCATGGTGCCTCGTATGAATGCGTGCGTCTCTATGTATTGCGACGAATAGGGCTTCAAAAATGGGGGAGAGAGCGGCTCCCTCCCCCCGGATTCAAATCCCAACTAGAAGATCGTCGGGATATTTGGTGCATTGTTCATTTCGTTGGCTTCGCCACCATGGCACTGACGGCAGAATTGCGCCGTCTGGTTGGCGCCCGCGGTGGTGGTGGCCGGGTTATAAGGCGCCCGCACGAAGAACATGGTCGCGTAGTAGCCACTCGGCAGACCGCTCTTCGAGCCCTGCGTGACCTTCACCACGTTCATCAGGTGCTGGTTGTGGCAGGTGGTGCACATCACGGTCGGCTGACCGTTGTAAGCCTGCGGGCTGACGAAGAAGCCGTAGTTCTGGACGAACTGGTACATCTTCGTTCCCGCAGGATAGGTGATTGCGCCATTGACGACGGTGCAGTCCCAGTTGTACTGGCCGCCGCAGCCGATCACGGCGTTCAGTCCTACCGGGTGGTCGTTGAGGTAGTCGCCCAAGCCGTTGCCATCGTTACCGAGCAGGGTCGGAATGTTCTGCGAGGCATAGGTGCTGGGAACGGTCTCATAGACCTGGTTCTGCATCATGGCGCCCTTAGCCCAGTTGCCGTCATGGCAGCTCAGGCAGACGAGCAGGGTTCCAACGTCGGGGGTACCGGCGTTGAAGGAAGACGGCAACGTCTCCGGATAGTTAGTGCCGTGATCGGTTTGACCAGTAATGATGGTCTTGCCGAACAGCGGAGCGACGTCCTGGCCCCAGAGGGCCACGTTACCGGTGGTGGTGTCGGTGGTCGAGATGCCGTTGCCGCGCGCGCCGCTATGCGGAGCATGACAGCCAGCGCAGCCACGACCATAGTTGAGGTGAGCGCCCAACACGTCGGACGTGGGCACCCAGCCGCTCTGCGCTGACGCAAAGGTCGCGACAGCCAGAATCAACAAAGTGACAAGCGTTACTTTCTTCATAAGCCTTAAGGCCTCCTGAAAGTCGACTGCTAATAAGTGAATGAACGGGTACCACTATCTGTTTACTGCATCCGGGAAACCTGCTTGCACAGGGGCCCCGGTTTCCTGGCCGCCGCGGCAGCCAGAGAACTTGCCTTACTCTTTCTTCTCCTCCGGCTTAGCCTCCGGGGCCTTGGCCTCGGCGGCCTGCGCAGCAGCCGGCTGAGTCCTGGCAGCACGCTCCGTAGCGCGTTGCTGTTCTTTCTCTTGCTTCAACTTTTCCGCCTCGGCGTCGGTGATGTAGCGGAACATCTGCACCCGGCCGGGATACTGTTCCGCAGTAAAGACCCGGTTTTGCTTGTCGATATATACATCCACTAGCGACGAGAACTGGCCAGGCAGTCTGCCATGACCGCCGACGAAGGCCAGCAACTTGCCTTGCTTGTTGAAGATCTGCAGCAAATCCAGCATGGGGTCCGCCACCCATATGTGCCCGTCACTGTCGAGGGCGATCCCCTTGGGGTGCGCGAAGCAGCCATAACTGTCGCAGTGCTCGCCGAACTGGCTGACAAATTTGCCCTCGCCGTCGAAGATCTCGACCCGGTTGTTCATCGTGTCCGTGACGTACAGGTTGCCGTCTTTGTCCAGGGCCACGCCTGTCGGTCCGGCAAAATTGCCCGGTGTTGTCAGTTCGTGGTTCTTGCCGGCGGTTCCGATTTCGCGCACCTTCTTCAGCGTGTCGGCGTCAAAAACCAGCACTTGATCGAGTTGGGTGTCGGCGACATAGAGTAAGCGGTTTTCGGTATCGATGGTCAGTCCGACGGGATCGACCAGGCCTTCCTTAATCTGGTCCACCACCTCGTGCTTGGCGTTCAGGATCAGCACGCGGTGCAGCTTGCCGTCGGAAATGAAGACACGATCGTCGTCATCGATAGCAACTGAGTTCGGCAGTCCGAAGGTCGCATCGAATTTATTGCGGATTAGCGCGGCATCGCGGGTTTCGGTGTTGAAGATGAAGATCGCGCCCACCCGCTGGTCAGCCACCAACAGGTTGCCCTTGGAATCCGTGGCCATGCCGTACGGCCCCAGCAACTGAAAGGGCATTTGCTTCAACTTCCTGTCCTTCTCGGGCTGGGTGCCGGCCAGGCGGTCCATCCAGGTCTGCTTGGGCTTGGGCTGCTGATCGGCGGGCGTGTAATCGAACTTCTGACCGGCCATGTAGTTGACGTAGCGGATGCGCGGAATGTTCGGCGGTCCCGGCCACACCAGCTTGCTGAAATCATATTGCGGTTTGGCCGGCGCGGTGGGCGCGGACGACGCGGTCGCATTCTTCTTGTTCTTCTTCCCGGCGAACGATGAAACCGGCGTCAGCAGCGCCAGCAACAAGGCGCCTGCTACCAGAACTTCGCCAACCTTCATCGAGTTATTCCGAACGCTCCACATCTTGTACATCTCCCAATTTCTAGTTCGCGCCGAATTCGAACCGGTTCTTATGGCAGTTGTCGCAGAACGCCATATTGTTGGCCTGGTCCTTCACCAACAGGTCCGGCTGCGTCGAACTGTGCGGCTGATGGCAGGTCATACAATTAATCTGCTTCTTGACCTTGGTTGCATCGGTCGGGTCCATTATGTCCTGCACCGGGTGGCCGATCACCGGGTGACCAACGCCGTACTTGATCGGCAGAATAATGACCTTGTTCTTCTGATAATAGTTCTCCGGCAGTATGACGTCTCCACCAAAAATTGCAATCGCGTGCTGCGCCTCCAATTTTTGCGGCTTGGAATCGGGGCCGTGGCACTCGAGGCAAAGTGCGTTACCCTGTGCCCGCAGCAGATGGTCGTTGTTACCGCCGTGCGGCTGATGGCAGGTGGCGCAGCCCAGTTCGTAGGCCGGCTCGTGCAGGTACGCCTTCTTCATGCCCTCAGCCTGTTCGGTGTGGCACGCCAGACAGGCGGAGACCGGATCGGGCTGAATGAATCCGGGGGTTTTGCCGGCATGGGGATTGTGGCACGCGGTACAGTCGCCTTGCGCGCCCGGATGCTGCACCTTCGCCTTCTCGATCTTTTCCGCCTGCTCGCTGTGGCAAGTCACGCATACCGCGCGAGTATCGGACTCCACCAAGACGACCTTTCCATCCTTCGGCGCGGCGTGGCAGGTGGTGCAGGTGCCTTCGGCAAACGGCGGATGGGTGTAGGCCTGCATCAAGTTGGGTGACCGCGACTGGTGCGGATCGTGGCACTGCACACAATTTGCGGTAGCGAACGGTTGTCCCTGGTGCGCCTTGACCAGGTCGGCGGAAGTAGCGTCGTGGCAATCGAGGCAGAGCGCCGGCGTAGCCTTGGTCAGGTGATAGTCGTACTCAATCTTGCCCTTCTCGCCGACTTTGTGGGTCACGTGACAGGTTTCGCAACCCATGTCCAAGGCCGCGTGACGGCTGCCCTTCTCCGGCACATCTAAGCCCTTGGTGTGGCACTCCAGGCAAAGATTTTGGCTTTTGTCCCCCGAGTCGGCTTTGATCAACTGGTACTTGAAGTCGGACTGGTGGGGATCATGACACTTGACGCAGTCGCGGACGGCGGGGGGATGGACTGTGCCCTTGAGGTCGGCGGCGTTCTTGTCGCTGTGGCAGGTTAAGCAGAGGGCGGAAGTGCTGGTGGTGATCAGCTTTACTCGGGTAACGTCCTTGTTGACGCGAATTTCATGACAGCTAGTGCAGCCCATCGCGATGGCGGAATGAACATACTTTCCCTTGGCCTTGTCCTCATGGCACTCGGCGCACTTGGCCGAATCCGTGTTCTTGTCGAGCGGAACGGGATGAATGGCTGCCATCAAGAAGCTCGAGCTCAGAATTGTAGCCATCGCCAGAATCGACCGTACTGCTTTGGTCACTACTTCCTCCCACTAGCAGATGGGCATGTGCACGACGCTTGCCGCAATTGTCAGGACCTATGCGCCTCGCCGTGGTACGAGTCTAAGCTCATGCAAAAAAATGACTTGTTCGCTCTTCGACCGTATTGTAACGAGCCCACCAGGGGATTGGGGTCGCACTTCGGCTGGGTTTTCCCCCACAGCTAAACGGTGAAATTGCGCAGTCTGCCAATGAGGGTAACCACTAGCGCACCAGCACTTTTGGCGCGGTTGTCGCTCGGAAATTCAGGCTACCCCCCAGTCGCACCAAGTCACCTCGCCGCCCCCTTTTCGCCGCTCGGCGAGGTGAACGCTAAATAAACCCTGCCGGGAAAGCAAACTCGCTACCCGCGACACTTTAACTTTGGCGAACCCAGCACGAGCGGCGCGCACTAATTGGCACAACTCACTCGCTCCCTTCCTCGGAGTGCGCGGTTTAATCACGAATTTGGGTGATATGGCTCAGTGCACGGATGTCCGCTCATCACAAATCCATAACAGAGGTTTAGAATTTTCAATGACTTAGAGGCCCAAACCAGTTTGGCTCCTGACGTGCGCTTGGAGTGGTTGCACCGTAAGGAGCGCTCATGGGTTTTGACATCCTAACGATTCCAAAGCGATTTTTCAAGGCATTCTCGAATCTACGCACAGGCATCGTATTACTTTTGCTTGTAGTAATCGCCTCAGCATTAGGAACGTTTATCCTGCAGCGACCCATGACGGACGCCCAGAAAATGCAGACCGTGTACTCCCCACAAACTTTGTTATGGCTGGACCGGCTGTCGCTCACCGATGTCTTCCACGCCTGGTGGTTTCTGACCCTGCTCGGACTACTCAGCCTGAGCATCGTCCTCGTGTCCATCGATCGGTTCCCCAATGCGTGGCGGTTTTATGCCCGCCCCTACCGCAAGACCGACTCCCACTTCCGCGCGGCACTACCCACCAAGGCTGAACTGCCTATCAAGAATGCAGCCGATGGCCTGAACGCCGGCGAGCGCGCGTTGAAGAAGCTGCGCTGGCCGGCGGAGCGCATCGTCGACGGCAATCAGAGCTCGCTGTACTCGGAACGTCACCGCTTCTCGGTAATGGCGGTGTACGTGATCCACGCCAGCCTGTTGCTGATCTTCGCCGGAGGCATCATTGACGGCCTGTTCGGGTACAGCGGATTCCTGATGCTGCAGCGGGGAGAGACGGGCAACGTCATCGAACTGCGCACGGGAGCCAAGAAAGTGCTCCCCTTCAGCATCAAGTGTTACGAAGCTGGGCAGGAGAATTACGCCGATGGGTCTCCCAGGAAATGGTGGTCCAAGTTGGCCGTCGTGCAGGACGGCAAGGAACTTGAAAGCAAGGAGATCGCCGTCAATGATCCGCTGGTGCATCGCGGATTGCGCTTCTATCAGGCGAGCTATGGGCCAACCGGCAAGGTCGAGGGCGTAAAGGTCATCGCTACTCCGAACGAGGGTGCGGCGCGCGAGATCACATTGCGCATGAATGAGCCGGTCGAACTCGATCCGAGCACGACCGTCACGCTGGCGGAATTTATTCCCGACTTCTTCATTCGCGACAACCAGGTGTTCAAGCGCTCGGACGATGTGGTGAATCCGGCGATTCGTCTGCAGATCAAGAAAGCCGGCAGCGACCAGGCGGCCATTCAATGGATCTTCCCGGCATACAACCCGGTGAGCCAGGGCCAGGACGCCGGCTATCAATTCGAGTTTCGCGACATGCAGATGGGCTACTTCACCGGCCTGGAAGTGTCACACGAGCCCGGGCAGTGGCTGGTCTGGGCAGGCTGCGTCCTGATGGGCGTTGGCCTGTTCGTCGCATTCTATCTGGTGCACATGCGGCTGTGGGTGGTCGCGGTGCCCGATGCCAAGGGCAAGCTGGTCCTCTGGATCGGCGGCCATGCCAACAAGAACAAAGACCGGTTTGAACAGAAGTTCGCTGAAGTCGTGGACGGTATTCGAGAGGAATTGGACCGAGCGTCAGCCGCACCTCGCTCTGCGCATAACGAAGAAGCCGAGCTGACGCTGGTAGCGGTGAAGTAAGACATCCGGCGAGGGGCAAGACTGAGGAGAGAGACACAATGGCAACGCGTGCACGCGTAGTACGAATGGAAACACCAGCGGCAACCGGAGGCAATGCGCTGTTGGTGCTGGTTGGACTCGGCGTGGCATTTCTGCTGATTACCGCATTGCTGGGCGCGGCCAAGGCCGGCGGATCGCTGTTTAACGAAAGCAATCTTCTTTATGTCGCATTGATCTTCTACGCCGGGGCCGGCGCGCTGTACATGGGATTTGGCGTCACGGGTGTAGCAAAGTACGTGAAGTTCGCATCGATGGCGACGGCCATCGGCTTCATTGCCAACACGCTGGCCGTGGGCCATCGTTGGTACATGGCAGGACGTCCGCCCTTCGCCAGCATCTATGAGATGCTCCTCAGCTTTGTGTGGACGGTGGCTGCGCTCACTCTGATCACGGAAAAGAAGTTCGGAGTGAAGATCATCGGCAGCATCACCATGCCGCTAGCCGTGGTCTGTGTCATCCTGATGCAGCTTCTGCCTTCGGAAGTGCGGCCGCTGGTCCCCGCGCTGCAGTCCACCTGGCTGCATGTTCACGTAACCCTGGCTATGCTGAGTTATGCCGCCTGCGCCGTCAGTTTTGCGCTGGCCATGATGTTCCTCATCAAGGACCGCTTTCCCACGGAGACCTTCCTCGCGCTGACCAGCGCTCTGGTCGGCGCCATCTACATCGCCGTTGTCGCCACCCGCTTCGAGAAGTGGGGCGGCCTGTCGGTGACCGCCTGGGATGCAAATGAGAAAAGCGACGTGTTTCTGGGACGGGGTGTACGGTTGTTCGTCACCGTACCCGACCTGGGCTGGCTGTTCGTAATGGCGGGTGTGGCCGCTCTGGTTCCCCTGGTCTTCTACGCCCTGGCACGCGTGCAGAAGAACGATGCTTACCACGGAATCGCCAACAAGGCGATCTTCATCGGCGTACTGCTGCAAGTTGTCGTTCTAGCGGCATTCGTCTTCCGCGTACGCGACGCCAGTTATCCCTCGCCCTACCAGGAAGGCCTGTACCCAACCTCACTGGCGGCCTCGCCGTTCATTCTCGGCGGGTTGGTTACCGGCGTCTTCGCTTCCCTGCTGTACCTGATGCTGCTGTGGCGGCGCTCGGACCTGGAGGCGCTGCTGCCCAGCTCTGACGCTCTTGACCGTGTGACCTACAAGACCATTTGCGTGGCTTTCCCGCTCCTGACGGGGATGATCGCCACCGGCGCTTTTTGGGCCAACCGCACTTGGGGTTCCTACTGGAGCTGGGACCCAAAGGAAACCTGGGCTGCGATCACCTGGCTGGTGTATGCGGGCTATTTGCACATGCGGATCACCCGCGGCTGGCGTGGACGCCGTGCCGCTTACTTCGCCATTCTGGGTTTTGCCGTCGTGATCTTCACTTTCCTCGGCGTAACGTATCTGCTTCCCGGCTTACACGCATACGCATGAGGACCCTCCTGGCTGAAGAGTACGGAGCCGCGCCAGCGGTTGGCCCCACGAGCCGGTTCCGTACTTCTTCAGCTCGGACTTTCGATGGCAGGAAATGGGACTGCAACGTGATACGGTTGGCCACACCATGAGTGCAACCAGCCCAATCCGGACCATCGGGGGCAGTGACGAAGCTCCGCCCACCATCGTCCGTAAACGCCACATCAACTGGGCGCTAAAGGCCGTCCTTCCCATCGCGGCGGTCTTGCTCAACGGCCTGCTACTGTTTCTGCTGGTATCCTCCTCGCTCGCTCCCGGGCCGCGCAACGACGTGATCGCAGTAGCCGCTGGCGGCGCGTTCATCATTTGTGTGGCAGTGATCATGGTGTTGGCCGTGCAGGTCCGCCGCCCCATGATCGAACTACAGGAGAAGTTTGCCCGCGTGCAATTGGGCGATATGGACGTGGCCGTCAGCTTCGCCGACCGGAATGACGAGATCGGCGACCTGGGGCGCGACTTCAACGACATGGTGGCCCAACTCAAGTCCAGCCGTGAGGAGATCAACCGGCTTCACCAGACGCAGATGTCTCGTGCCGAGCACTTTGCCACCCTGGGCGAATTGGCCGCGGGACTGGCGCACGAGATCCGCAATCCGCTGGCGGGCATAGCGGGCGTACTCGACATCGTCAGCCGGGACCTTCCCGACACCAGTGCCGCGCGTGAGGTGATCGACGATGCCAAGCAGGAGGCGGTGCAGATCAACCGCATCCTTAGCGAGTTACTCGACACCGCGCGTCCCAAGGCGCCGCAGTTCCGGGTGACCGACATTGTGGGGACCGCCGAACACGCCGTGCTGTTCGCCCGCCAGCAGGCAGTGACCAAGCGCATCCACATCGAATTCGAAGTGACGGAATCCCTACCTATGGTTGAGCACGACCCCAACCAGATTAATCAGGTACTGCTCAACCTCCTGTTGAATGCGATTCAGTCGATGGACAAGCCAGGCACGATTCGCGTCACGCTGCGCTCGCAGGACGAAGACTCCGTCGCTGTCGTGGTAGCCGATGAAGGCAGGGGCATCGCACCGGAACATCTGCCCAATATCTTCCGCCCATTCTTCACGACCAAGGGACACGGAACCGGTCTGGGACTCTCGTTGGCACGCCGCATGGTGGAGTCGCATGGCGGAACCATCACGGTGGAGAGCACGGCGGACGAGGGAACGCGATTCACTGTCCTGCTGCCGGTGCGGCGCCTGCAGGCGAAAGCGTCGTAGCGGCTACCTCACGCCAGAAATGGAAGCAACGCCTGCTCGATCTCCGAGGACGCTACCGCTTCGCCGCGGTTTAGCCGGTCAAGGATTTCATCCACCACGTGCTTGGCCTGATTGCGTTCACGATGCAGCAGGAACCCGTCGAAAATGTGCTCGCCGCGCATGGCTTCGGCAATCTCGGTTTCCTTATCGTGCTCCCCCAGTTCGGTGAAGTACACCACCTTGCAGCGGCCATTCAGTCCCGCTTCGCGGTAAATCTCAAACATCACTTTCTTGGTGTCGGAAGTGAGCGGCATATTTCGGGCCCGGCGTTTACGCGATCCAGTAGCAGCTAATCGTCTCCCGCAGCCGTCTCCAGTTGCGGTTCGTTCCCCGCCTGCGGGAAGGGAATGACCTTATCTTCCTGCTCAGCACTCTGCCTGGTCAACGACATTCTCAGGCTGCGCTCGTACTCGGCGAGCCGGCGTTCCAGTTCCTGGGCGGCCTCGGCCTTTTTCAGCAGGTCTTCGCGATAGCGCTTCAGGAAGTAGTCGATGGTCTCGACGCGAATCTTGATGGAGCCGGTCGGCTTGTTCTCATCCAGATCCTTGAAGGCGAAGTACGGCGTGCCGGAGTTCTCAATGATGCTCTCGATCACGCTGTAGATGGGCGCATCGTGCCCGCACTTGAAATTGCTGACCTCCAGCGCAACCAGATTGGGATGACGCGCGGTGAACTTCGCCGCCCAGATTTTCTGGTTGGTGCTGGCGGAATATGCGTTCTTCCACACGTCTTTGATGTCGAGCGCATGGGTAATGGCGCCGGAGCGAACCTCCTCGCCAAACAGACGCTCGAGCATGTCTTCGTCGTTGGGCAGATAGGTCTGCGAAAACACAGGGTAGCCCAGCTTCTGGAACTCCTCCATGATCTCGTGATTGAGACCGGGATCGTGATGATAGACACGGCCCAGCATCACGATGCCGAGACGATTCTCGCGTTCCAGAGTGTCGAGCACTTCGCGAGCACGGTTGCGCATGCTGCGGTCGAAGTCCTCCAGCGCCTTGAAGGACACTTCCATTGCGCGCTCATGTTCTTCTTCGGACAGCCCGAGTATGGGCCCCCAGGTCTCGAACATCTGAAGGCCGAACAGCTTGGGATCGTGGATGTTCAGAATGGGGTCCAGGTACTGGACGCCGTTCTCTTTGAAAACATCTCCTTCCTTGGTAAATGCGGCCTTCACGGCATTGGGGGTTGCGGTCACTGTGGGACATGCATTGCTGCCGCTGCAATTCTTCAGCGGCTGATGCAGCGTGTCGATCATGGGGAAGAAGATGGTGTTGAGCGGCTTCTTCGCGTGCTTCTGGAAGATCAGGTTGTACACGTGCGGGATGCCGATCTTCGAGGGGAAGCAGGGATCGATGGCGCCGCGTCCTGCGCCGGTACGGTACAGCTCCTGCGTGGTGAAGTCGGAGTAGATGATGTTCTCCGGCTGTACCCCGAGGCTCTCGAGATACGCGCTGAACATGGGCGCGTACAGGTACATGTTCAGCACCCGAGGCATGCCGACGCGGTGCGTTGCACGGGCCTGCATCAGCGCGATACGCTGCTTGACCGCCGATTTCCACGAATGAGCCGGTATCGGGTCGGCAACAACCTGCGGATTGCGCGAGCGCCAAGCTTCGCGCGCGGCGATATCGACAAAGTTGGGGTTAGCGTTCTTCACGGCGTCGAGACCGGCCTTGATGCCGCGCATGGCGTTCACGTCCTCGACCTGGCCCTTCTCGCACGTAGAAATAATGAGGCGACGCTCTCCCACCTGCAGTGGAACCTTCGACTTAAAGACCGGCAGCGGCGAGGACTTGTCGATCTCGCCGACACTCACGTCGATAAAGGTGCGCAGGCAGTTGTTCTTGCAGAAGTAACAGCGGGTGTCTTCGTTGCGCGTGGTGCGGTAGCCGATTTTCTGAACCGCATCGAGTCCGATAAACGAGGTGCGGTGGCCGTTCTTGTAAAGGCGCACGGCTTCGACTCCCGCTCCTATGGCACCGGACTCGCCGCAATGTTCGTGGACGATCACTTCGGGATCGTGTTCCACGCCGTGGAAGTGCGAACGGATGAAGTCCACCTCCGACTTCACCGCAGCGAGATTCTTCTGCGTACCGCCCTGCAAAATGAAGCGTGAGCCAAGCTTCGCGAGGTTTGGAATTCCAGCGACATAAAGAAAGATATTTTTCGGCAGTACAGCGGCTAGCCCCGCAAGAATTTCTTCTCCGCGCCAACCTTGGCGCTGGAAATTGACGATGTCGGACTGCATGAATACCGCGCACCCGTAGCCGAACACCGGCATCGTAGTGGCGGAAAAGGCGACGTCGGCATACTGTTCGACTTTGTAACCTAGCCCTTCGGCCGTTCCTTGCAGGAAATATCCGTTGCCCGCCGAGCACTGCGTGTTGAGCTTAAAATCTTTTACACGCCCGTCTTTCAGCACGATGAGCTTGATGTCCTGCCCACCCACATCGACGATGACGTGCGGGTTCTTGTAGAACTTCATCGCCGACTCGGTGTGGGCTACGGTTTCCACCAGCGCAACGTCGGCTTTCAACACGTCCTTCAGCACGTCTTTGGCGTAGCCGGTGGTTCCCACGCCGAGGACGTCGAGGGTCGCACCTTGCGACTCCACCTGCTCGCGGATGGCGGTGAACATGTCGATGGTGTCCTGAATAGGATTGCCGTTGGAAAGCTGATACGCCTTGCACAGAACGTCGCCGGCTTCCGAGAGCAGGACGGCTTTTGTGGACGTCGAACCACCATCGATGCCGATGAACCCGCGCACGGTATCGCCGGCTGCAAATGCCGCTCCTACGAACTTCGGGATTGTGTACTGCTGCTTGAAGTGCGCGAGCTCTTCGTCCGTGGCGCTGAGGCCGGCACTGCCCGACTTTGCCTTCTCCGCCTGGCGGCCGACGGCGATGTAATCTTCCAGACACTCGGTGCCCAGATACACGCCGACTTCGGGGTCTTCGTCTTTGCCGAATTCGACCGCACCGATCGCCGCAAAGTACTGTGCGTTTTCCGGGACTTTGATGAGTTCCTCGGGCTTGGCGCCGTCGGGAAGCCGGACTTTTCGCTCCTCCCACATCTTGGGAATATTCTGTTGCCAGGCCTCTTTCATGCCGCGGATGAAACTATTGGGACCGCCGAGCAGAAGCACGTGCGGACGGAGCGTGTGGCCGCGCGTCAGCACGGTCAGGTTCTGCAGCACGATGGCATCGAACAGCGACGCCATCAACTGGTCAGGAGGGATTCCCTGTTTCTGCAGACCGTTGATGTCGGTCTCCGCAAAGACGCCGCACTTGCCTGCCACCGGATGCAGCTTAATGCCGGTGTAGCCCTGGTTACCCAGGTCTTCGGTAGGAATCTTCAGCTTGGCATTGATCTTGTCGATGACGGCGCCCGTGCCACCGGCGCATTTGTCATTCATCGACGGGATCTTCTTCTTGCGGCCGGTGTTCTCGTCCTCCTTGAAGACGATGATCTTCGCATCCTGGCCGCCGAGTTCGATGACAGAGTTCACCTCGGGATGCAGCTTCTCGACGGCGAGTGATACCGCGGTCACCTCCTGCACAAACTTCGCGCCGACTAAGTTGGCCAGCGCTCCGCCGCCGGAGCCGGTGATGAAGATACGGCAGTTGTGCGGCGCTATGCCGACTTCGTCCTGCATGCGTTGGAGAAACTCGAGAGTTTTCTCCGGCTGCTTGGTCTCGTGCCGCTGGTAGTCGCGCCAGATGATTTCGCCGGTTTGTACGTCAACGATGACGGCCTTCACAGTCGTCGAACCAACATCCATCCCGACGGTGTACGCCGGGGCGAGTCCCGACTGCGCCGCCACCTCGCGGGATTTTGCCATGATGCGCGCCGGAAGTGACTCTTCCACGGGCGCGGAACTCGTAAGGGCGTCGAGTTGGACGTCGACCTTGTGTTCGCCGCTTTGACACGTACCGTGATGAGGATGCGAATCCACCACTCCTCCTAAAAAGTCCGGGCCGTCAGTCGCCGAAGTTACCCTTGACCCCCTGGAATCCGTGTTTGGCCTGCTTAAACAGCCAGTGAATTACCCGGCGATCGTTGTAGCAAAACGCCAGAATGTGGTTCAGGGTTGAGAAGCAGCTCTTCTGGCACTCTTTCTTCATTTCCGTCAACTGCTTCGTTTCGAACTTGTGGTTCTCGATGGTGCCCCAATCGTAGCCCGCAGAATACATGGGGAAGCATGGCGCCAACGTACCATCCACCCGCACAATGAGAGAGTTGTGACCGGCGCGGCAGTTCCAATCGTCCAGCTCGCCGTGAACGAAGCTCTTCATCTGCGCCAGCCGCTCTACCGAGTTCACCATGTGATAGCCGGATTTCTGCTTCTCGATGAGCCAGTCCACCAGCTCCGCCACCGCCGGATGGTCCTTCTCGCGGATGAACGTTGGGTTCGAGTACAGGTGCTTGAAG
>Ga0335082_10000713_pt1 | contig 34667 bp, 26 predicted proteins | sample Lox_Sample_41_FD_206718 | JGI IMG/M metagenome (GOLD analysis project Ga0335082, IMG submission 206718) | Soil microbial communities from Loxahatchee National Wildlife Refuge, Florida, United States - Lox_Sample_4.1 | ecosystem: Environmental > Terrestrial > Soil > Wetlands | place: USA... | reverse complement strand
TAGCAGCCCAGACCCAGAAGTAACATGGGATGAGGCCTGAGGATTTACAGCTTCGTCTTTGATTACGTGGTCCGCCAGATGGCGTAACTGGTCTTTTCTTGCGGCGAGATGTGGTAAGGGATTAAGCCCAACGGCCTCAAGAATTGCTTCCCAGCGGTATGCCCAATCGTGCCGAAGCAGACATTGTTGAATATTCTGTCTTCGCATTCTAGCTTGCCGGTCTGGCAACTGGTCGAGTTCCCGGACGATAGCTTCGGCGTCAGGCGAGTTATAAGGCAAATCGATCAGTGCATCCGGCCAGTCAAAGAATTTCTCAAATTCCCCATTTCGAGGCCTTTCCCCCAGAAGGACGCTTCCCGAAGCTGCCGCTTCAAAATAGCGATTCCCAATCTCAATCTGGTTTCCGCGTATGTCGGGTCGATCAATCAACCCGGGATTGACGATAAAATAGCGGCTCCTCTTCGCTATGTTCGCAAAGAGTATCCGGTGTTCAACCGGATCCAGTACGTGATCTGCAGATGTGCTGTCATGCAGATAGAACATTCCACGTTGGGCCGCCATTCCTAAGAAGGCCTTGTGCGTGACCGCGGACCTGCGGCCGATGCTGTAGACGTCCACCATCCGCGCTGGAGGATCCGGATATGGGCAGAAGCGAATTGTGTCGACTCCTGGAGGGAGAAAGGTGCACTTCTTTTCTCCGATCATTTCGTCAACCGGCCCAACGCTCTGACTGTAATAGAGAACAACAAGATCGAATTGACTGAGCATGCGGAGATAGTTGCGATAAGCTCGGACTTCCCTGGCCCACACTTCATCGATGAGACAAATTGCCTTTCTACAACGGCTCCTCCAGTCTCCGATGGCATTGATCCGCAGCAAGTCTGTTGGATTGCCGCAAATTGCAAAAAACAACTCAAATTTTTCAGGCAGGACAGCCGATTCGACTCCCGGGTTCAGCTTCAGAGGAGTGTGGTAAGCAAGCATCTTTGCAATATTCTGACGGCGCGTCGAGGGATCGATTCTAGGCGCCAATACCATTGCGTTGTCTACTTGCGTAATGATGTCTTCAAATTCAAAATGAGCGCAACGAAATGGCAGGATCTTGGTGAGGTTTCGCTGCGAAAAGATCAGTGTGCGGGGACGACCTAGTTCTGCTTCACTGCTTTTGTCTCTGGCGAGTGTCGTCGTCATGGCTTCAGTTGACTCTCTTTTGCGGATTTGGCGGTGCTACGACTCCGGCACAATCTCCTCGGACATCAGAACCAGCGTCAGCGCTCCAATTGAATTCTCTGCTCATTTGGGCCTTCTAATTCTCGGCCGATTCTGTTACCAGCGGCCAGGTGCGATCCTGCACAGAGATTACGGAAGGAATCAACGGCCATTGAATTCCAAATATCGGATCATCGAATCGAGCCCCCCGGGCTGAAGCCGGGGCGTAATACTGAGAGGCCATGTAGTGCATCTCTGTGCGGTCTTCGAGTGACTCGTATCCGTGAGCGCACGCTTCAGGCACAAATAACATGCGGCCGTTTTCTGCAGTGAGTTCTGCACCGAACCATTTTCCATAAGTCGATGAACCCTGGCGAAGATCGAGTGCTACATCGAAGATTGCGCCCCTGGTGCACCTCACAAGCTTTGCCTCGCGCGCGGGCTCCACCTGGTAGTGCATTCCTCGCACAGTACCCTTGAGCAGATTGAAACCCATATTCGCCTGGACCGGAACGAAATTGATCCCCTGCTCTGCAAACTCGCGAAGGCACCATGCCCGAAAAAAGCTTCCCCGGTCATCTTGGTGAAACTCCGGCTCGATCACCCAAACTCCCTCAATCGCAGTTTTTGAAAACTTCATCAGTTTGCTCTGCCCGTAGAATCAGTTCAAGAAAGATCGGTCGAATCTGACCGCGGAGCACGGCGAGGCAAGTAGATTGCCACCGACCCCCAGCCATTTCTTGTCACAGGCGCAGTTCCGAAGTTTGTGCCAATTCTCGTTGAGATGCTTTGCCGTTATCTTCGGATTGCGCCACTTTGAAAACATATGGTGGAAAGTCCTGCTTTACGGAAAACTTCTGGCGAAAACAATCCAACAACTTGCCCACCAGGCTCCTTTCCGACCAAGGGTGAAGAAGTTCCTGGACCAGTTCCGGCTCGTCGTTTGGGATATCAAGATAGGCGGAATCCAATTGGGAAGCACCGGTTGCATCTGCACCGCGCAGCGTGGCTTGGGGGAAGTAAGCGATTCTCGCTTTCTGAGTTATCGCCTGTCTTCGAGGAGTTCTCTGCTTCGCCAATTGTGCCCAGAATGCAGCTAACAGGTCGCGCCCCTCACCTAGATTGAGCGAACTAGGTGGAGTGCAGCGCGGATTCATCTCTATCAGATACAAATCTCCTGTGCCATCTTCAATCATGAAATCAAGCCCAAAGAATCCGGTTAATTGGAGACGGCGAGCAATGCACTTCGCCGCGTCGAGCATCTCACGGCCCTCAACTACTTGCACAACGATTGCCGGATGCCACGGTCCGTCTGCCTGGACAACTTCTACCGCGATCCCCGCCAATACTTCCCCCTCCCAGCATGCAACTGCGCAGTTCGCCGGCCGCCCAGGCACGATAGCCTGGGCGATGATCCCAGGCCGGCTGCCATGCAAGCTCGAAATCGCCCAATCTCGATCTCGATTCAGCACCAATTGCTTGACCAGTCGAAATGCGCTGATCCTGCTTGTGAGTTCCCGTAGGGCTTCTTCGGCGCAATCGATGGTTTCTACTCTCCGCACACCTCGCCCGCCCCAGGTACCATTGGCCTTTAGCAGCCAAGGCAGACGGTTTTCCCACTTCTTCAGATCTTCAACCGAATCAACTTTAACCGTTTCCGGCACGCGGATATCCTCGTCTTTTGCCAGCATCAGCAGATCGTGGCGGCTGGAAACGACGGGATAGCTCGTCACCTTTCCCAAAGATCGCTCGATCAGCTTTTCGGTCCGACGATCGAACTCACTCTCCGAGTTGCACCTAGCGTGCAACTCATGAAGGTGCTGCACGCTCCGGTCGCACAGAGGAACGATAATATCTGGTTCGAATGATTCTATCGCCGCGCTCATCGATTCCAGGGGATGCCGGCCGTCATATCGATAAAGGCTCTTGGGCCCACGCACCTTACTGATCGGGTGGCCAGGGACGGGACATACGGCACCGACGCGACATCCGAGTTCTAAGAAGCCCGAAGCTAGTCGTGCTCCGAGTGGCCATCTATTCGAATTCAGCAGGAGAATGCCGGGACCCGGTAGTGGATGCCGCACGGGCCAAGTGCCATGGTTGTCCATACTTCTAGAATCTTTCCTCTTGCAAAATCGATTGCGCCTTCAGACTTCGGCCTCCTCGGCTGCCCGCATAGGTGCTGCACTCGGCACCCGTTTAGCCAAGTGCTTTGCCACACGCCCAGCCGCAAAATCGGTGCCGCAGGCGAAGCGTAGGAGCGGACCAAATGCATTTGCCGCCGCCAGGCCAACAAAAAAGAGACCTGGAACCGAAGATTCAAAGTTTGCAGACAACGCAGGGGCCTTCTCAGTACGTCGGATGTTCTGCCGTAGGGCGGTACTGAGAAAAGACAAACGCTCTACGTCGACGAAATATCCGGTTGCGGCTATGACGTGATCAACTTCAACGGTTTCGACACGTCCAGCCTTGTCTCTCAATTCGATATCTACCTTGCCATCCTTCGCGTTCGCGCCGGCGATTTCGACACCAAGATGAAAGGGCACTTTGTCGACAATCCGGTCCCTAACGAACCATCCAGGCGCAGGACCAAGGGTCTTTCGCATTCGGTCGAGGCGCACGCTCTCAGGCAGAAGTCGAAAAAGGCCGGCTGCGTGTACGAAAAAGAGCAAGCGCAAACCGGACCCAATCGGGGTAACCGGCTGCATCAGGCGATCCCTGAGAGATCGCCGCCGATTCAACGGTGGGTCGTGGAATCGAATGGTCGAGTTGCGCGCAACCAACTCCACATCCGCGCCGCTCTCGTGCAGAAGTGTTGCCAGATCCAAAGCCGAAGCGCCTGCTCCTACTACAGCCACGCGGCGACCTCGAAATTGCTCTAAGTCGCTGTGCTCTGAGCTATGGCTGACCGTTCCCGCCGGAAGCCCATTTAGAATCTCAGGAATCCGCGCAAAACCTGTAATGCCTGTTGCCACGACTACCTTCTTTGCAAACACTCTTTCCTGGTTGTCGAGTACAAGTTGAAACCCCTTTTTCGCCTGCTGAACAGAGGTGACCAGTCTCTCCTCTAGATTCGGAACGAACATCTTCTGAAATGCAAGCCCGTAGGCTACGAAGGTTTCCAGCTTCACCGGAAGTCCAGTGTCCTTGTAGGCTATGCCGGCCTTTGCGCAGTAGTCCTTGAGTGTGAATTCTCCTCGCGGATGAGAAATGGAGGATGCAAACCCTTCCGATTTCAGTTGCATACCTTCGGGCATGTGATCCGACCAGCTAGCCATAGGCTTGCCGAAGATACGGAACGAGATGTCGCGAGCCGCCAAATGGGCGGCAATTGAAAGGCCGTATGGACCGGCTCCGATGATTGCGATTTCAGTCATTTCTTGAGATTGATCCTCCGCTGGTCGCACCATCCCTCCACCCGATCTGATCTGATTTGGGTTGGCCCAGGTTCTGGTTCGCTGAGATCGGGGAAACGGATGAACAGGCGTCGATCGTGGCTGGAGTATTGTGACGCATCCGCTCCCTCTTCTCAAAGACTCTTTCGTACGCGGCCAATAGGTTACCTATGGAATGCTTCCATGAAAGATGGCTTTCGACCCGCTCCCGCCCGTATTTCCCCATCCGCATTCGTTCTTCGGGGTGATCGAGCAACCACAGAATATTGCCCGCAAAACTGCCTATCTGATCGCTCTGATTGCTGTAAAGTGACGCCTCGCCGGCCGTGAAGCGCCCTTCCTTCAAATCGAATTGAACGATTGGCTTGCTGAGCGCCATGTATTCCGCAATCTTGATCATTGTTGAGATATCGTTCATTTCACAAGGTTTGTCAGGGTTTATACAGACATCCGCAGTGGAGAGGATCTCCAGCAGCTCTCTGTCTGGCACCCTGCCTGTGAAGTTCATCATGTCTCCGAGGTTGCGCTCCTCAACCATCCGCCGTAACGCCGGCAAGCCGGGCCCCCCACCCACGCAGGTAAAGTGAACGTCGGTTCGACCGCGAGTCTTGATCTCCGCTGCAACATCGACAAGGATGTCGAGTCCTTCCTGGATGCTCATGGTGCCGACATATCCAACAAGGAAGGCCTTTCCATGCTTTAGATCGCGTTGTGCAGGAACGGGCTTGAACGTCTTGAGATCCGGGCCGTTTCGGACTACAAACACATCCCGCTCATCAAGGCCTCCTCTGCTCACGGCCAGGGATTTGTAGCTCTCGTTTGTTGCCATCACGACAGACGCAGAGCGGTAGGTAAGCTTCTCCAGCCAGAGCTGGATCTTGTAGAAGATATCTCGCCGCTCATACTTTGACAGGTATAGCTCAGGGTTTGCGTCGTGATGGTCAAAGATGTACCTGACTCCGAAGATCCTGAAAGGAAGCGCTACCAGAAAAATATCGTCGGGCGGATTACAGCCCTGGATCACATCAAAGCCGCGGGTAAGGAATATCCACCATGCGAAGAGAAACTCCCAGAAGAGCGCGCAGGTGTACTCCAGCACATATCCCAGCGGCGAGTTCCCTTCCGGCGACATCGGATGACGATGAATGTGAACACCCTCAAGAATCTCGCGGCCCTTTACGAAGCCTTTCCCACGTGGACAAAGTACTGTCACTTCATATCCGTTTGCGCGAAGCGCCCGCGCTTCTTTCCAAACCCGCGTGTCAAATGGAACAGGAAGATTCTCAACAATGATCAATACTTTTCTTGTCATGGTCAGGTCTGCCTTATATTCGAATCTCAAGAGCAAATAAGAAATGCGCGGCGTCAGCGCTGAAAGGACCGCTGGAGAGACTTGGCAGCAGCAAGGAGTGCAGGACTCTTGCAGATGTAGTTATCTCTCATCTCGGAGAGTCTTCTCCGTATGAACGCGCGAGCTGTGTGACGGAATCCGAAGCGCGTTGTGTTTGCATTGGTCGGGAAGTCACGGATGGAAAAACATCCTGTCTCCCCCGGATCGATCCGGGTGGCGATGCTAACCGCAAATTCGTCGACGCTATATTCAGCGCAGCGATGATCGCTCTGGTAAATACCTTCCAAGGACGATCCTGCCCCTGGATAGCTCCACTCAATTCGATACATTTGCGCCGCTGAACTCCGGTTCTCCACGCCGATACTGCGGGCGTAGGCTTTCAATTGGACAAGATCATGTGAGACTCGTCTTTGAAGAATCGATCCCCGAACCGCATCGCCGGCGCTGGACCAGCGGATGCCCGGTGCGCGAAGGTTGATCCTATGGACTGCATCGATGAGTCTCTGTGGATCGGAAAAGATATGGTGATGCTCCACAATGAGAATTGGAATCCCAAAGAACAGCTTGAACGCGACGTCGACATCCTGCGTATCCAGACTGCACTTGCGAAGGAAGAGCGGGAATCCCGAATACCGAAGCACGGCGGGTTCAGAGAGTTCCCGAACCGTAAGCCCTTCGTGTTGCCCGTAGGGCCTTGGGACCGTATTGACCGCCGCGTCGAAGTTGTGAGATCGTAATGCGGCCATTGCATCGATCGAGAATCTCCCCTGCGGGAAAACCATGATGCGGTCGCAAGACAGGCCGGTCATTTTGTCATGGACTGCCATGCGCCGCTCCGCAGTCTGGAGCATCGTATTCAGCAATGCGGGATTCGTAGCGGCAAACTCAGCGCCGGTGTGATCATTACCGTGAAAGCAAAGCGAGAGCCGATGCGTGTTCTGCCGGAAGAACCGGGCTATCCGCGATGAGCTGCGCCGGAAGTTATGCGGAATAAACGCGATCGTGGTCTTGAAATCATGCTCGTTCATCAGCTTTAGCAAGCGTTCAAAATTCAGGAATCCGTAGCTTGGGCGCAGGAGTGGATCATCAACAATCACGCTGGCGCAGCTCTGCACCGGACGCCAGCACTGGTCACCGAAGACGTGCCTGAGCGCCATGGCATAGGGAACGAACCTTGTAAAGGTCTCGCCCAGCCAGGCATCACCCGCCTCGATGTCGAGATCGATCACATCTCCACTTCCCAGCAGCAGGATTTCGGTCTCTTCTGACCTACAGATCGCGAAGAAGGCATCTTTGCCGATTGTGATCAGCTTTCTGCATCCGCTGCCCTCTCCTCCAACGAACACCCATTCGTCCGCCAGATTCGGCGCAGGGATGGACATCCCTGTGAAGGCGTCGCAGATATCTCGCGAGTCGGAAGTGATGTCGAGCGCTCCCGAGGAATCCTGCGCCTTTCTGACGGCTTGAATGCGGCCGGTCGTGAGAGCCAAAAGCAAAGCGTGGTGAAACGGGTCAGAGCGCACGCAATGGACGAGCACTCGACAAAACGGAGAGCGCAGCCTTGAAACGAATTCGGGAGAAGGAGAGTCGCCGCGCAGGCCCTGACAAAGAACCTCTGGATTGATCACCAGGCACGATCCGTCGCCGCTGGCTGCTTCTGGCTCAGGAACCCCTATTCCATTCTTCTCCGCGATCGGCGCCGGTACGGTCACGCAGGCAATCCCCAGAAACTCGGCCAGGCGAATCAGGCGCGCGTCTGCAGGGTGGAGTTCGCCGAGATAGGGCACGACCAGTTTCACTATCGCTTCCCTTCCCCTTTGAGAGCTGTTTCTTCATCCACCGACGAAGGCGCTCGCTTCGGAGCGCGAGCGGCAATGGGCCGGAGGCTCCGGGTAAATTCCTTCAATGTTTCTGCGCGGCCGAGTGGAACGCCGCATTGTGCCACCGGAACCGCCGGATTCCCCTGCACCATTGTGAACGGCGCGACAGATCGTGTAACGACGCTGCCTGCTGCGACAACTGCGCCTTCTCCGATAGCAACACCTGGCAAGATCAAGGCGCCAGCGCCAATAAATGCCTCGCGCCCGATCGTTACGCCCTGGACCTCGCGAAAGTGAGCCAGCACGGTCACCCTCAGACTCAAGACGCACCCGTCTTCGAGGGTGATGGCGAACGGGCGCGAAGTGTCGAGCACCACGTCGTAGCCGATCCAGACATTCTTGCCAATCCGAACTCCGCGCTTGCGATGCAATGCAACACGCAGACTCGTAGCGCCAGGAGCAGCTTTCGCCAGCTGCTGAAGGATCCGGTTCAGGAAACCGCGTAGAGGAGATTCTTTCATGATTACAGTGAAAGGACCGCTTGATTCAGCGGGAGCTCAGGTAGTCGCGAAATGCCCGGAAAGAATCCAGATCCGGAAGAGCGTCGGGCTCAACTTCTACGTTGAATTCTTCCTGAATGACAGCGGCCAGCGTGACAGAGGAGAGTGAATCCCACACGCCCACGGAATCAGAAGACGCTCTCTCAATCTGTTCTTCTGTCAGGTGGGGAAAAACAGACGCAAAACAGCGGATCAGCCGCTCGTCCTGATCACGCATGAACGTTCACCTCCACACGATGAAACAGTTGGGGAATCCCTGCTGAAAAATGCTCTTTGGACAGGGTAATGGGCGCATCGAGCGGGGTACCTGCAACAGATGTCAAGAGGTCCAGTATCGGACCGTTGCGATCTGTCGGCTGGTATTCGAACAAGATCCGCTCTGCCCCCAATTCATCAAAAAGATAACGAAGACATTGATGCTCGATTCGACGGGAGAACGCTCTGCAACTCATCACCCAAGTACGCAGTTGGACTTTGCCAGCTTGAATGGTTCCCATCAGAACAGCGACTTTGCCTAGGGCACCGTACTTGTCTTCATATGTTGCCGTGAGCAAAAACGCGGACGGATCGCCAAGGAACTGCCGCCACTCTGCCTCGGTATAGCGTCTGCCATTCAGGTTGAACTGATTGGTCTTGTTCACTAATTCGAATGCTCGAACATCGGCGCCGGATCGGCCGCACTCAAATGAGATGCGAGCTTCAGCAGATCGAAGGAATTCGTCTGACGGTGTTTGAGGCGCCCCGCTCTCGTCACGCCACGCAGCCGCGTTCCGAATGCTACGCATCCGGAGTAAATCCTCCTGCATAACAACGGATTTGCCGAACAAGTCCCGAAGTTCATGAAGCAGAGCCCAGATCGCAGCAGAATCATTCTTAGGGAATATCCTGCATGTCAACTCCGGAAACACCGCCTTAACTTCAGCAACTTCTGCGGGACTGTCGTCGATGAATACCGTTGCGTCCGGAGCGATGTTCCAGGTTTTCAAGATGTGCCGGATCGATTCCGACTTGCTCTTCCAGTGCACTTCAAATGGAAAGGCATCTTCTTTCGACAAAAGCAAATCCGGGCGCTCGAAGGCTTGCGCGACAATTCCTGCGTCGTTCTTGCTCGCCACTCCGATCAAGACTCCCGCAGCAGCCAAGGACGAGAGAAACTGTTGATAGACTCCGTGCATCTGGGAGTGATCGTCGAGATTCCAGGAGATTCCATCCACTCCATCCTCGCCAACGATGCCGGACCACAGAGTGTCATCGAGGTCAGTGATCAGCCCCTTCAACGGAGAACGATTTTCGATCAGGTGGGCCATCAATTCGCCCATCGCAGAAGCATGGCCGAGCGTATAGGGAAATCCCGTCAGCAGGTCGGATTTTATGTCGTACCGAACAACGGGCGCTGATATCTCTGCGAGCTTTTGGGAACTAAGGAGGCGGATACCGGGACACCCTGCAAGAGACTCAGCTAGCTCGGCGGCGATGCGATGCAGCTGTTGTTCGAGCGGCGCGCTCTGAAGCGGCCGGGTTGCAAATGCGGGCGGAAGCGGCAAAGTCGGCACCGATAAGATTGTCGTTATATCTTTTGAAACAGTCTCGAGAGCGCGCTGAATGCGCTCTGCCGCGGACTCAGCAGAAGCTGCTATGTCAGCGAGTTGCTGGGGGCGCCAGCCGCCGAGTCTTCGAATGCCTAGCCGGGGGTCCAGATCGGTCCACTCCAGCGCTACTGCCAGCACATCTGCTTCCGATGCATTCAGGCGCTCGATACTCCCAATCAGATCGCCGAAGAGCCCGGTCTTGATTTCTGGCCCACATTCCGCTATTCGGTTTCGGAGATGCGCTGTCAAAAAGGTCTGGAGATGCAATGGCGTAAAGCCGCAGAGAAGGAATATGCGGAGCCGCCGCTGACCATCATGCGACGGAGTCTGGTTGATTTTCAAAGCTTCAATAAGCTTCATACAGTAACTGTGGTAAGCGCGCTCGATCGAGATTTGGATTCGGCGAGCGCCTGGGTCAATCCAGCAAGGGCGCACAACATCGTAGCCTGACCCCAGTGCATCGTTGGGGTCTTATTGACGATCTGGCTAGAGTATCTGCGGTAATAGAAATATCCAGTCGGATCCTGCATGTTCTCGATTGTCCATTGAGCGACTTTCACCGCTAACGCCAGGCTTTCAGGATCCCGGTCGCGGAAAAGCACGAGGGTGTCAATGGCCTGTGAGCAGCACTGGATGTCGAGCGGCATCGTCTTGTGATTGTAATAGCGAGGTGTTCCTTCAGAGAGGAAGAAGGTCTTCTTCCAATACCAGTAGCCGTCCATCATCTGCCGGTCGAACCGATCCTCGCCCGTTGCCTTTCCATACCGGTGGAAACAATCAAGAACATAGGCTGTATGGAAGTTATCTACCCAGTGCAGATTCGACGCTTCTCCGTAATACCAGGAGCCATCTTCACGCTGGTATTTCGCTGTGTAGAGCATTGCTTTTGCGGCCATCTCGCGCCACAGCTGATTCTGGGTGTACGACGATGTGCGGGCCAACAAGCTCGCGCCTAGCGTGTTGGCGTTATGCACCTGATGCGTCGAGGTCGGAAAGTAATGGATGCACAGAGAATTGCCTTCCTGATATGCACCGAGGTCCCGCTCGATGTGTATGCACGAACTGATCGCCGTTTCCAGATACTTTTCGTCCTGGAACTGGTCATAGGCATCGAGAAACGCGTGGCCGATCAAAGAGGTCCACACCACCGAGGGAGACAGCTTCGTTACGAAGACGCTGCGCGACTGATAATCGAAGTGATTGCCCCAGCACGCTCCGTTGTATCCAGAGGATTGATTCTCAAGAAGCCACTCCAACATTGACTCGGCGCGCGTGCCCCAAATAACGTCCCCGGTTGACTGATAGAGGCGAATGAATCCGCGCGCCAGAAAGCCAATGCCTTTGGTTGAGCGTTCAGGCGCGATGCCCAGTAGCGGTCGCAGGTTCAGCGGAAATCTTCGCACTCCCTGTTGAAGCACGATTCGAAGCAGTGGCCTGTTGAATGTCAGTGGGCGCAGCAACCTTGCGTTCAGACCATCGAAGGTATCGTATGCGCGATAATCGTGGTCTTCCAACCAGTGAAAGAGCCGTTCCAGCGAGTCGTTGAGGCTCGTCGCCACGACCGTCAGAGAACGTGCCGAGGAACGTGTTTCACGCATAGGTGAGCCGCCGCTGGGCATTTAGATCCTTTGGTCGAGTGACCCGGACAAAGTCTATGAGGCATTGATCCTCTCGTAGTCTGTCGCGGATCTGAGCGAATTCCTGGTCTCGATTACCGATGACAATGGTCTTCGCGTGGGCCAGCACCTCATCTGCGGTGGGGACCATCAGTCGCGAAATATGCGGAATGCGATTGAGAATGAAATCTCGGTTGGCGCCGACAAGCGCTGCAAGATTTACATTGCGGTCGTAGATCCGGAGATCGTAACCCTTCCCGATGAGCCGCTCGATAACCTCGATAACTGGGCTTTCACGAAGATCGTCTGTTCCTGCCTTGAAGCTGAATCCCAGGATTCCGATACGCGAGTTTCCGCTTTCCATCACAAGCCGGACTCCCCGCGCAATCTGCATTTCGTTGCTGGGAAGCACCGAGTTGAGGATAGGAAGATGCAGATCATGCATTTTTGCCTGATAAGAAAGCGCGCGAAGGTCTTTGGGCAGGCACGAGCCGCCGAAGGCAAATCCCGGCTTCAGATAAGCCGACGAAATATTCAGCTTCTTATCCTGGCAGAAGATATTCATGACCGCGCCGGCGTCGACACCAAAAGAATCGCATAGGTTTCCTATTTCGTTTGCGAAACCAATCTTTAACGCATGCCAACTATTGTCGACGTACTTGATCATTTCAGCGGTTTCTAGATCCGCCCTGATCAAGGGTGCATCGAGGTTCTGATATAGAGAAGCAAGGATGCTTCCGCTCTCTTGATCCAGTTCGCCTATTACTGTCTTAGGAGGCGATTTGAAGTCTTCTACAGCAGATCCTTCGCGCAGGAACTCCGGGTTGTTGCATACCCCAAAGTCCACGCCGGCCCGCTTCCCAGAGTGTTGTTCAAGCACGGGGATGACAACTTTCCGCATTGTGCCGGGCAGAATCGTGCTGCGGATGACGATAGTATGACGTGTCTGCTTCTCCTTAAGTGCATCGCCAATAAGTTCACAGACTCGTCTCACGGACGTCGAGTCCAGGTTGCCGTTTAGTTGGCTTGGCGTACCGACGCACACGAAGGACAGGTCCGTGTCCCGGATTGCCTCGTTCTGATCGCATGTGGCCCGCAGGCGTCCTTCGCTCACTGCCGACGCCACAATTCTTCCAAGTTCGGCCTCAACGATAGGGGACTTACCTGCATTGATTAAGTCAACCTTTGTGACAACCGGATCTACCCCGACAACCTCATGGCCGTCGTTCGCAAGGCATCCTGCGGACACCGTCCCTACATAACCCAAGCCGAAGACACTGATCTTCAATGTGCACTCCTCATTGGAATTCGGTTTGATCCTGTTCTGCCTTTGGTCGCATAAGTCAGATAGCAGTTCGCCGCAGGACCGACACAGGCATGATCGCCGACTCTAGGAATATTGCCGCCGGCAAGACCTGGATCCCCAATCCATGGGATCTGCTATAAAGAGCTCGTTCCGATTCTCTGAGCCGACCACTTGCTGTGAGCGAATCCTGCATTGAAATGACGATCTGATGTTCGCCTTATTTTTGCTATCGATAGTGTCTTGTACACTTTTACCATGCAATTCTTTGGCTGGCGTTAATTCACTGATTTTAAAACAGTTGGTCCTTTTGTTGACTACATATTCTTTTGACACTTTAGTACCAGAGGGTTTATTACTAAATGTGTACGAAACGGCTATTCTCGATAAACTTGTTCCTGAAAAGATGTGGGCTCGGTGGGGACGCATCCGCTCCGAGGTGCTGTATATAGCTGTATTCGGCGTGACGAAGATCTTCAATGTTCCAAAGTCACACCTGCAAAGAGCGACCCTAAGCAGAGGACGGTCAAGTCTGTGTCGTCGTATCACAGGGATCGCGTTAATAGGAGAATCCATAAAATGAACTATCCATTTCTCTTCTCGCTAGGTGCACTCGGCTTAAGCGCTATTATTATTTTTGGTTTCTTCGGTGCCTGGCGACAGCCTTACCGACTTCTCTTCTTGTTGACCGCATTCAGCCTCAGTGCATCTGCGCAAAACTGGTCTACATTTCTTGACTCCTCGCGAGCTACAAATTGGAACGGGGCGGGGTTCACGATTCCCAACTACACAACGAATTGTGCGACCCAACCTAAGCTCACCGCTAATTCTTCGAGTGCCGCCTCCTCCAACGCACAGGCAATCCAAAACGCTCTTGGCTCATGCGATTCTACGCACAATGTAGTGAACATCCCCGCGGGAACGTACTACGTGGCCGGAATTCAGTACCCATCGCAGGGTCATATGGTTCTGCGCGGAGCGAGCGTCGGCACGACCAAGCTGATCTTCTCTGCCAATGAAGCGTGCGGCGGCGCTCCAGCTGCCGGTATCTGCATGATCGGGCCGGATGGAACCTATAACGGCAGCGACGCTGTTCTACCTCCGGGTGGCAACCAGCAGTGTCTCTGGACCGGAGGACTGAGCAAAGGAAGCACAAGCATCACTCTATCGAGTTGCGGCGGAACTCCTCCGCTCAATCAGATTCTCATTCTGGATCAGGCCGACGATTCGAGTGATACCGGGGGCGTCTACCAGTGCGACGGGAATCTCGCGGGCTGTAACTACGAGGGAAGCGCCAACCCAAACGGACGCACCATCTCGGGAAAGATTCACGCCCAACAGCAGCTCACTTACATAACCGGCGTGACTTCGCTCGGCGGCGGCTCCTACACAGTCACCATCTCGCCGGGGGTCTATTTCAATAATGTGCGGTCGGGGCAGAGTCCCGGCGCGTGGTGGGATACCGATGCGGTGAACGATGGTCTCGAAAACATGACCATCGACGGAACCAGCGCGCCGGATCATAACATCTCGATGACCTGGTGCTATCAGTGCTGGGTGCGGAACGTAAAGTCGCTGAACGCGGGCAGCGCCCACGTTTACGTCTTCATGTCAGCAGACAGCGTGATTCGGGACAACTACTTTTATCAATCGCAGGATCACGCCAGCTCAAGCTACGTCGTCGAGTTTGAAGCTGCCTCGGCCTTTCTCGTCGAGAACAACATCTTTCAGCAGACGACAAACCCGATCATGTCCGGAGCGGGCACGGGAAACGTCATCAGCTATAACTATGCCACCGACGATGTGACCTCGAACAATTACACGCAGCAGGCTCCTTACTACTCGCACAACACCGGCAACGCGATGAACCTGTATGAAGGCAACAACTTCAACGGGATCTGGACGGACGATGCGTGGGGCTCCAGCGCTAATGGAACCTATTTTCGGAACATGCTGCATGGCTGGCAGAGCGGCGGATACTCGGTCGGCTTCAACCCGGTCGCGCTACGCACCTGGCTGCGCGGGTTCAACGTCGTCGGAAATGTGCTCGGGACTCCCGGCGTCCAGAACCAGTATCAGGGATACGCGACATCGCACACTGCCGGAACCGGGACTGCAAATGTACCCACCAGCATCTACGATCTGGGATTCGGCGGATCGGAGGGCAGCTGCGGAAGCGGCGGCACGGGAAGTCCTTACTGCGATGCGCTCGTCTTCTCAACCCTGATGCGATGGGGCAACTACGATACTGTGAATGGCGCGGTTCAATGGAACTCAACCGAGGCCTCCCCTGCTGCGGTGACGTACATCAACGCCAATTTCACATCGAGCTACTTTAACTCTCTCGCGCACACGCTACCCGCATCGCTTTACTACAACTCGACTCCTTCGTGGTGGCCTTCCGGCAAGGCATGGCCTCCGGTGGGCCCCGATGTATCCAGCGGAAACGTGGGCATGTGCTCGGGCGGGACTTACGCAAACTATCAGGCCACCTCATCAGGACAATGCACGGGAGGAAGTCTTTCAACGGCATGGGCTTCCCATGTTACTTCCATCCCGGCGCAGGACTGCTTTCTAAATACGATGCACGGACCTCTCGATGGGTCAGGGAGCGCGCTCTCGTTCGATGCAAGCCAGTGCTACACATCCTCCGGGGCGACGGGTGGATCGGGGCCTGGAAGCCCGACAGGGCTTACAGCAGTCGTTCAATGAGAACTGGCTGTAAGGCGTGCGAGTGAGATTTCCCCGCGCGCACGCGAAATGGCCGGCAGTCCGCTTTTGGATTGCCGGCTGATTTTATTTGTATCCTCCAATTGTTTCGGTTGCTGGTTCTGTAGCCTTCCGTAACGGGGCCAACTCGCGCAAGAGACCAGTAAGCTGCCGCAGCGGCGCCAAGCCTCGATGAAGAAGGACGACTGTCACCAAATATAGCGCCACAAACAGAATTGAAACGATGATGGTTGCCCACAGTGCAGCGCTCGTGTCCGAAGGAGTGCCCCAGAGCGGGGTGCCTCGTACGATCACGGCAGTCGCTACACCCGCCGCTAGTGCTGCAGCAGCATACCTCCAGATAGCTGCCATCAGAGCTGAGACACCAAACCCGATTGGTCGCCCCGCATACCAGAAGCCAGGAATTAGAAGGGTCCAGAAGGAGATGCTCCACGCCGCGGCAACTCCCGCAGGCCCCCAATGTAGCGCCACAAGAAACAAGGAAACGGTAAACGCCAACGCCACCAGACTCCAGCGCAGCCAGCGCCCGGGCTTCCCGATCGAAAGATGTACCCAGCCAACTGTGCTGTAAAGCAGCATGGCGCCGATTCCGGGTCCAAATATCTCAAAGATTCTGCCGGATTCCGACCATTTTGGCCCAAGCACCAGCCTCACAACGTCCTTGCCAACCAAAGTAAGATCTGCGCTTGCCGCCATGCCAACGAATGCAATCATCCCAAGTGAACTGGCGAGGTACCGTCGGAAGCGTCCGTCATCCTCATTCAGCCTGCTCAATGTTGCGAGCGCGACATTGTTCAGAGGCGCAGTGAGTTGGCTGGCAGTAAGCGCGAACAAGTCAAATGCCCTCTTATAGAATCCAAGGGCGACCGCGTTAAATCGCCAGCCAACGAGCAGGTTGTCTATATTCAACGAGGAGTAGGCAAGGCTGAACTGCCCGTAGACCTTCCCCGCAAAGCGCAGCATCGCGCCTGTCTTGCCCGTCCGCCGCGGTAAACTCGGGATCCACCGGCAAAGCCACCAGGCCCCGATCGTCACACTTAGCTGTTGTGCAACGATTCCGGCCACGAGCGCCCAATATCCCCACCCTCTAAATGCCAGCAGGATCGCAACAGCTGTATTTGCCACGCGACCAACGACATCGTTGGCAGAGGTTCCGGCGAAGCGTATGGCGCGCTTTAGAAGAGCCAAATGTATGACGGAGGCTGCCGAAACCCCGATGCCCACCGAAAGGCCCACAACAACATTCGCCACCAGGGGATTTCCGAAGAATCGAGCCAGCAGCGAACCGGTGGCAGCGAACATGATTGCGAGGAACAACCCGGCCCCGGTGTTGAGCCAGAACAAATTACTGGCGGTGTAGTGGTCAATTTCCTCGAATTGTATGACCGCCTCAGAAAATCCGTTAAGACCAAAGCTGGCCAAGAGGAGGCTAAAAGTGGTGCCCATAGTGACAACGCCGAAGTCGGCGGGCACCAGTAGCCGAGCCAGGATGACGGTGCTGATGACCTGTGCCACGAGAGCCAGCCCAGAAGCCGACACCGTCGCTGCCGCACCGCGAACGGCCTTGCGCCGTAAATCGTGGTGTCCAGTTGTTGGGCGAAAGACGCCGCTCTCGTCAAAGGGAATCATTCTATTCTGATTGAACCTCAATTGAAGTGGCGCAGACGATTATGGACTTTGATCGGCGCCGAGTTGTTTGTCTTTTCACCTTAATCACTCCCTAAGACCAAGCAGCGTGCGAGAGCTGCTATCAGCACGCTACGCCCTCGGACAAAAACAGAGTCTCTCCTCTACGGCAAAGAGCCTTGTTAGATCACGTTTCGAACTCGATCTGAAGCATCTTAGGCGGGGGAAAGTTTGGCTTTGGTCCACTCTTCGTAACCCACCGAAGGACCTGACTAACAGCATCCGCTTTTGCCTCCCAGGTCAAGCATTCCCGCGCATATGCCATTCCCTTTTGACGCAATTTCTCAAGATATTGCCGGTCGTGGGTCAACTCGATCAATATCTTCTCCATTTTCGCCACTACGTCGATTTCGCTGGTAAGAGGTACCTTGAATCCAACGTCGGGGCGAACGGTGTCGCCCGGTCCCCCGAAGTCTGCTACACAAGGCACCACGCCCGCCGCAAGTGCTTCAACCACCACGGCTCCCCCAAACTCGCGCACAGATGGGTACACCATGACATCCGCTGATCGCAAGAGCTGCATCGCCTTGGCATGGGGCAACATCCCACAGAAGGTTACATGTTGCTCGATTCCGAGGGTACACACGAGCTGTTCGAGGCGGCTACGTTCGGGGCCATCGCCGACAACGGAGAAGTGCGCCAAGCCATCTCGCAGAATAGTAGCGGCAGCACGTAATGCGAGATCGCAAGCCTTATAAGGGACCAACGCCCCCAGGAAGATCATTTCAAGAACGGTCCCAGATCCGCTGTGACGCCCATTCTCCGAGCAGAGTGTACGGTTAACTCCATTTTCCGGAACGAAGAATAACTTGTCTTTGTAGGTTGCAAACTCTGCATAACTGTGCGATGAACCAGCAATGATCGCAGCTGCTCCTCGATAAGTAGACTGTGCAAAAGGCATGAGACGATAAAACTTCCTCAGGTTGTCAATCCATGATTTTTGATGATTAGCCTGACGGAATCCCCGTGGCCACGGTAGCCCTCCATTGATCGGCCCTAGCACGAACGGTACTGAGCATTTCCGTGAGAGAAATGGGAAAGGGCTTGGTATCACCGGGTTTGCAGGCAAGAGGCGGAACACGACGTCAAATTCCCCCGCGAGGAGTTGCTTGCGGAATCGACGCCATACCTGCCATTCAAAAGCGACAAAGAAAGGGAGGCGGAAGGGCGTCATCGCTCGATTATGGAAGTTATCGCGAAATATCCGCCGCACAACCCATGTATGGATGCCATCAAGCCACGGCACGCGAATTCCGACGACGTCATGGAAAGGAGCCTGCCTACTCCGTATAGCATCCGCATTACACGCGTGAGCCACCATCGTCACCTCGTGAAGTTGCGCGAGGGCATAACCGTGGGAGTAGGCCTCCAGATCAAGGCTGATTGCATCGGGATTAGCATCACGCGCCACCAGCAATATCCGTAAACGACCCATGAACTCTCCTTTTTGCAGCACTTTCTCTTGTCGTTGAGTGAAGAGTCGCAAATTACTGAGCGTAATTCCTAACACCCGCGCGCAGTCGACCTATTGGTCCCTCAACCATCTGGACATCTTCAGCATCAGCTCGATCAGGAAGGGATTGAGAAGTCTGGCCGCATGGATGCTGAAGCGTGTGTCTCAGATACATCCATGTACTCAGACTGGGTCCTATCACCTAGCGAGTTCCGTTGCCTTTCGCGCCGAAGATTCTTGCGAACAGCCATTGAATTGTCAACGATCGACCAGAGCAGGAGAAAACAGACTGGCGACATCATCCGGTAGGCCGCCTCCGTCAGACCTTCAATCAACGCAGCAGCGAAAAACGCCAACCGGAGGCTCCCGATGGCTGAATCCCTCCGAACCGCCGCCAGGGCAGTCCGATAGCCGGAGACCACGAGAAAAGCAAATAGCGACACACCGATCCAGCCCAGATTCAGCCAAACTTCTATGTAACCGTTGTGAGCTTCCTGGAAGGTTTTATCAATGATAGCTTTCAGTTGCACAAGCCGCGGCCCCATGAGAAAAGTCTCGTAGCCAGCCCCGAGCCAGGGGTTCCGAACGAAAGTGGGAAGGATGTGCCAGATCACTGTCCGGCCGGAGAATGTTGTGTCCCTCCCAAGCGATTCAACGAGACTCGGCGCGATGAATATGGGGATCATCGCAATACACAAGGCGGCCGCTACTGCGAGGTGCGCCCTCGCTGGCTTTGCGGGTGACGAGCGGTTTACCGCGACCATAACGGCGCCACATAGCACCAAGTTAACCGTAGCAGTCATCGAATGGGACATCAGGAGCATTGTTACCACGGCTACCATCATGACGCTATGGGCGGCCAGGCGCCGACGACGTGTTGGGCCCTTGCGCTCCCCAAGGGCCCCGAGAAAGCACCACAGTGACGTCAGTCCGAATATTAAGCAGATAACGCCAAGCTCGTTCTTCGTCTCTGTGACGCCGTTGTACACGGTGGTCCAGTCTTTGCTGAATCCACGTCCCAGATCGGGATAATACTTTGAAAACAGAAGCGAAAGGGGGATGAGGATAAAACCGGCGCGCGTGAGGAGCCGTCTTACCGCCATCACCGGGTCAACTTCGGTCCAAATAACAAGGGCCATCACGACATCCTCGATCGCTTTGGTCCAATGCTTTAAAGTGGAATACGGAAAGTCAGACCACAATATGCTGAGGCCGGCGTAGGCGTAAAACAGTATGATCGGTACGCTTCTCCCCTTCAGTAGTGACCCAACCTGCCTCCATCTCGCAACGAGGGTCATCAAGCCGAGGGCCAAGAGAATGAAGCTCACAATTGCGTCTAGCGGACTCGAGTAGATGCCATTGCCGTAGATTGCGTCTGGCGCTGGCGTGTCTCCTCCCAGCCAAAACGATACCGGGCGGGAACCAATGATGAGCAGATAAACAAAAGGAATCCAGAGCGCCTTCGAGGTTCGCGCCTGACGGTCTCGGTCGAGCACAAAAAGCCCGATGATGACGGCGACGAAAAAAATTGTGGCAATGAGTTTGGGCATCTACGTGAAAGACAGTTGCGATTTAGCTATCGGCAGTGACAAATACAGTAGTTAGAAGTCTGTGGGCGAGTGGTCACTAACGACCACCGCACGTCAGCGAGCGCACATTCATGGATGTTGCGTTCGTAGTACACGCCACACCCATGCCAAGAAGACCGCTGCCGGAACTGTCAGAAAGGCAAACACCAGCATGCTGTGGCGCGCATGGGCGATGATCGGTGCGTGGATGATCGGAACGTAGATGATCCATAGCAGGGCCATTGCTGTCTTTTGCAAGAGTCCCATCGCGTTTAAGACGATCAGGCCGCCGAGAACGAAGGCGAGCAGCGGCAGCTGCACAATCATATTCATCCGCGTCGCCCGAGGGGTTTTCCCCAGGAACCAGAACTTGAATAGAAGGTTTTCGGCTGCGCATCCAACAAGAACTCCAGGATCTCTCCGGTATTCTTTCGAGACGCGATCAAGAAGAGCACGATTGAATTTCATTTCGTCCTGCGGGGTATAAAAAAACTGGTAATAGTAAGAGCCCTCAAATGAAAGCCCCAGCTGCCTGGCAACCTCAGCCCGCTCGCGGCCAGCCGCACGTTGAGAGAGATAAAAGCTTCCGTCCTGAGAGAGGTGCTGACATGTGTAGAGGCCTTCTTGCGCTGCTACCCCGCCAAGCGTATCGGTCGGCACGAACTCATGCACGAGAAGGTAATTGCGGATAATCCAGGGCGACATAACAACCAATGTACCGGCTCCGAGTGCCGCAATTCGCAGCACAACCCTTCCCCGTGCCCCCCAACCCTTCGAGGTAAAGACAAGGTAGGCTAGGAGGAAAAGCGGAAACATCAATACCTCGCTCCTCACCAGTGCCGCGACCCCCAGTAGCAAACCAGCTGCGCCAAATCGCCACAGGCTTTCCTCCTCCACCGCCCGATACAGAGCAAGCGTGAACAGAAGGATTGTGAATACGCAGGGAATTTCGTTGCCCGCCCTGGCCTCAGCGATGAGTATGCCCGGATAAAGCAGAAACAGTAGAGCTGCGATCAGTGCGATCGTGCCATCTCCCGTGATTCTGTGAGTGAGCAGCAGCAGTATCAATGCAGCTCCAAAGGCGAGCAGGATACACGCCAGCCGAGGCCCTTGCTCGTTGTAGCCGCCGACTTTAAACACAGCGGCGATTAGCATTGGATATCCCGGCTCCCGAAGGATGGTCTCGCCCATGTAGGGCTCGACTTTGTACCCGTATCCCTGATACAGATTCTTGGCTATGAAGTCGTAGAGATCCCCAAAGGTCAGGCCGTAGTCGAAATCCCCAGTTGCGCGCGGGACTGCCGCAGGAGCTCCACCCGCTTGTGACAAACCCACGAGCACAATTACCGCGTTCACGAGGATTCCTGCACCAAGCAGTGAAATTATCAAGGGTCTTGATATCGGCCGAAGGGAAAGCACACGCACCTCCGTCTCGCCGGCTTGGGCTACAACCGCACTCTGGTTTTTTGACATCTTTATCGCTCCAGCGCTGCGAACCGTGAAGGTTCTAGCGATGTTTGCTCCATGTGTAGGTCGATTGCAGAAGACATCAATGTATACTCACCTCTTGACATAGAGTCGACCTAGCGGTCGGCATTTAAGGTGCTAACCGATGCCGCGGCGTCCGAGAGATCCCTTTCGCCGAAGGCTCCATCGCTGTTACCCGCGGCTCAATAGGATTGTTGATCGATTGCATAGGTTCGGTTCACTCGCCATAAAGTTGCGGTTCCCCAGCTAGCCGCCGGAGTCGCTATGCGTGCAAGGACCTGTCGGTAAGTTGGCGCTGGGTCTATGGTCCACACAAAATCGAAGCTCCCAAGGCACCCTGACCACTCCGACTCCGGCGGATAAGGCCCATGGCACGTGAGCCGGCGAAAACTCAGAGGCTGTTGACCTGGAAGAGCGAAGAGATTCGACACGTCCGCTCTACGCGACAGAGTCCAGAACTGGGCCGTGTTAAGAAAGCGATCTCTCGGCAGCGCGGAGTGCGCGCCTTCCCGGAGGGAACCTGGTCCCCATGTTGGCAGGACAAAAACATGAGCCCCTTCGGGCAGCAATTCTCCCATCGCGATAATCTGCCTGCTTCCGCGATCGATCGACAGCCAATTGATTGCAACGTCACCAATACTGATCGTCAAAGCAATTAGAGCGAACGCTATCGCCGTCTTTCGTGGCCGATCCCAGTGCGGTTCAATTGACAGAAACAGCACCAGGTAACCGGGAATCAGGTAGCGCTCGGCGACGTTCGACGCTGTAAAGAGATCGTTTGGTGAAACGAGAAACAGAAAGAAGAAGACAGCACCAACCACCCAGGTCCGGTGAACCGTGCTTCCCTTCAACGTTACAACGAAGCAGAGCAGCAAGGTTATGGCAACTGCAGCGACCAGGAGTAGATTGTAGGAACGAAAGGGCGACAAGAGTTGAGTCAGTTTTATCTTCCAATCGAGAGTCCATAGCATGGATCCGACCTTGCCACTGCCGCGGAGAAAGGCAAGAGTTAGCAGGACTGGAAATCCCATCCAAGCCAGCTCGATAATTAGCTTCAAAACTCTGCGATGACGAACAAAATCGAGAAAGGCAACGGTGGAGCAGGCGACGCCGAGTAGAACAGATGAGGAAAGATGCGAAAGGAATGCCACAATGCTCAGTAGGCCGCACGCCGAGAAATACAGTGGAGACATTCGATCACGGACCCGTAACCAGAATGCGAAAACGCATAAGAAGACAGCCACGCCGAAGATGAAATTGACAAGGCCTTTGAGGAGCTCAGTATTGTAGAAGGTCAACGCACAAACCAGAGCTAACCAGTTCGGCTTTCCTACAATGGCCTTTCCGAGTTCGCTGCATCCAAAGACATAGAGTGCTGCTGACGCCGTCAAAAACAGTTTCCCGCAGATGAGCAGAGGCAGAAATCGCTGTAATGGCACGACCAGTAGATCGATCGCCAGGTTGGGAATCGGAGTGAGGTCAAGAGAATATCGCTGTTGCCAAAGCGGGCTTTCACTGTAGTGAGCGAGGATATAGTCCCTTACGAGGTGATTCGGATAGTCCGTCAATCCGGGATAATCGACGATCCATATTGGAATAACGCAGACGATCAGCACTAAGAGGAGCCCGATATAGTAGGTGTTACGTTTTAAGACAGATCCCATGCGCACAGCGAGTGCTCGAGGAGAGCGGGACGGCGCCAAATCGGTTGGCGCGGGCCTTACTTGTGCTCTCATTGAATTGCCCCCTCGTGACGACCTGAGAGTAGTCCCCGTTGTTCTGTAGAGATTTGTTTCATAATCTCCATTGGAGTTCCGCCACCGGAGGGATCGCAGAAATCACACGATTTTCGCCAGAGACTCTGTTGTACGTGGCCCTCCGAATGGCTCGAGGACGCGCAAATAATCCAAGACGTCATTATCAGCGGGTATCCTGACCCCGAAGTACGGCCTCACCCGTGCCCTAGCGATTTTTGCTCCAAGTGTAGGTTGCCGTCATCGCGTAGTTCCAGACTGCACCAACAACGATTCCAGCCAGCGCCGACAGTCCCCATAGCATATGCTGCTTGAACAGGTAAGTCGCCACCCCGACATTTGCAAACGCGCCGATAGAGCATGTGAGTACAAACGAGACCAATCCCTTTACCCAGCGCCATCCCTTGAGGCGCATATCTCTGAAGGTCAGGGTGTTATTCAGGACAAAGTTACTCGCCATGGCTACCACTGCGGCAACGGCCTGGCTGATCGTGAATGGGAGTGACATCGCGCGGAACAATGTAGTCAGCACCGCAAAATGAACGAGCACTCCAACCCCGCCAACGAGCGCAAAGGCAACAAATCGCACCGGAATAATGTCGCCGAAAAGCTTGTCTGCAAGGAGCATTAGGTATCCCCACATCGCCTGGCTGTCCAACTTGCTCTCGCCGGCGTGACGGCTGCGAAACTCATAGGGGACCTCCTTCACTCGGACTGTACTGGGCGAGGACGCAACCAAGTCCAAGAGGATCTTGAAGCCGACGCCCGAGAGACCCCGTACGGCAACCTCCATTGCCTCGCGGCGCAGGGCAAAAAAACCGCTCATCGGATCGGACAAGTCGGACTTGATCACCGCTCGGCTCAGGCGAGTGGCAAACCGACTCATTCTCGCGCGCGACGCGTCCCATTGCCCTATACCGCCTCCGTTCGTATACCGACTGCCGACAATCACGTCCGCCTCATCCGCCCTCAAGAGTTCAAACATGTGCGGTAACAACGCCTCGTCGTGCTGGCAGTCACCATCCATAACGGCAAGGTATGGAGAGGAACTCGACAGCATCCCCTCCACGCAGGCTGAGGAGAGCCCACGCCTCCCGATCCGCTGAATGCAGCGAACCCGCGGATCCCGTTGCGCGACCTCGCGGACACGCATCGCCGTCCCATCAGGCGAATCGTCATCTACGAAAATCACCTCCCACGCGTTTCCCTGGAGACTGCGGTCGAGGCGGTTCACAACCTCCATCACGTTGTCTCGCTCATTGAATGTCGGGACGATCACAGACAACTCGGCAGTGGCGCTTGTTGCGCGATCAACACGTGGATATGAATTCAGCACTCGACTCTCCATTTGATCTCCTTGCCAGTTTGAAAATGGGATTCCCACGCTAAGCCTGAGGCACTTTCAAAATCTTTTCCAGGTCATTTGTGATCCATGCCGTTAGTCGACGTCTGTGATTGAACAGTTCCAGAAAGCGGGTGGAGCGCTCTTCTGGAAGTCGAATAGAAGACTAATTTGACGGAATGCGCAGCTCCCATCCCGTTTACTCAACTTGCATCGATGAAGAGCCTGTGCAGCAGCTCAAGGGATAGCAGCGTGTGGATCTCGTTCGTATAGTTTTGGCCGTGTCTCATGTGGCCATTGACTATGGATTCCACCGATTTGCGATCTAAGTAGGGTCTGGATAGGGTCAACGTGTCAAGCAGCATCTCCTCAACGTATTTTGAGAGCGCGTCGCGGTACCAGACTCGGAAATGGTAAAACTTGTGACGTCCGAGAAAGAACCGCTCAAAATGAAATGGCGAGAGCGCATGATCGATTCGAGCCACGGCTTGAGGCATGCCGTGATCGTAGGCGTACTCGGCCTTAAAGGTGAAATCCTGGTAACGTCGAATCAATGCGCCAGGAAATAGTTCATGCCTTCCTCCAACTCCCATATCCGTGCGTATTTGCCGTAGCGCAGAGTTCCCGTCCGCGATCAGCCGGAGCCGAGCACTATTATTGTCAATGGCAGATGCGGGCGCTCGGAAGTTGATCCGGACGACGTCGTTATCGAGGAATGGCGAACGCTGGGTGAGTTGACTCTGTTCCAGTGCCAAAAGGCTGTGGTGATGCCACGCCGTTTGGCGAAATGCGGAAAACGAAAGCGGGTGTGTGTCAGCGATGCGATTATAGCTTTCGCAAGCCGCGGTGATGTACATCATCATCTCCGGCCGGAATATGTCGGCAGCGGGCATCCTCGGCTTGAACGCTCGATATCGACGAAGGATCTGGTCCCCGTAGTTTCCGGTCATTCTTACAGGAGCGATTTCGCGCGCCAGTTGGCACACGTAGAGTGGAGGCGCGCAACTCACATCAGCATGGCCGTCTGTCAGGTATACAGCCCGCTCAGCCAGATGTGGAAATCGTTGAAGAAAATCTGCGCCGGTCTCAATCACGTGGTGAGGTTGCTGGCATGTTCGCGCGACCCGTCGGGCAACGAGCACGTCCCGACAGTCGCGGTATGTTCCTCCAAACGTGTAGCATGGCAGTGAATCCGCTGGGCCTTTGTACCAAGCCATAACGGCCCGTGTATCCAACCCGCCTGTCAATGACATCGCCATGTTCTGCCGGCCCTTGAAATAGCGCGGCAAATTGTGTACGAAGCTGTCGCGCAACTCGCGATAGTACGTATCCGGATCGAGAATGGTCTGAGACTCCCACTCTCCAGGATGAAAGTAGGTGCCCTTGTGTTCTATGGTGCCGTTACGAAACCGCCAAAGCGAAGCGCCCGGCATTACCGAAATCCCTTTAAACAGAGACCGGTTTTCGAGAACAGCATTCAACGCGATGAGTTCCCCTAAGCTCGCGGGGTCCGCAGAGCGCAGTTCGGGGCGCACGGCAAGAATCGCCTTCGCTTCTCCGGCAAAGTAAAAGGCGTCTTTCGATTCGTGATAGTAAAGACGCTGCATGCCGTAGCGGTCGTTCATCAGTGCAACTGTCCCCTTAGCCCTGTCCGCCAAGAGTCCATGAAAATGGCCATTCAGGCCCGCCGGAAAACTCGGGTCATCCTCATACATGTGCACCAGGTAAGACGCCTCGGCGGAATTGAGCGTGTGCCCACGCGCTCTTAATCGCTCGGTTGTTCCGACATTGGGAAATTCTTCACCTGCGAACACGAGCACAACGTCGCCAGTCTCGTTTGATACCGGCATACCATCCGCGAAGGATCCGCGATGAGCGCTCCAGCCTACATAGACTCCCTTGCATTCATCGATCCAGGTTCCGGTGACGTAGAACGACTCATGACGAAGCGTTTCGAGCATGGCATTCAGTTCACGCTCAGCGCGCTCTCTTGGCAGCCTCGTAATCAGACCTGCAATGCCAGGCACTAGACCTCTCCCATCGCCGAACGGTACTTTCGCTCGTACCAGCCCGCGCGAAGGTCACGAAGCCGCATCGCAATAGACTCCGGTATGCGCTCCGACATGTTATGGTGCAATCCGAGGCGGAAGGCTGCCCAACCCAATGGCGTCAGAGGAACATAGTACCGGGGTGTATCAACTCGCCGAAACCCGTTGCGCTGTTTAAAGTCACGCAAGCCGTCGTGCTCCTTCTTTCCATAGTCGAACCTCGAATACACCAGATGCCGGATGCCCCTTGTTGCGCACGCTCGGACGGCGTGAGCAATTAATGCATTCTGAGGCACCTTGTCCCTGTGCTTAATCATCGAAATGATGTTCATGAGCCCCGCCTGCGCGCCGGTTTCATCGGGCACTAGCTTCACAAATCCAATGAGCTTGTCCTCAGAATAAGCTCCGATAAAGATGCTGCTGTCCAGGAACGTTGCCTCTTCGCGACGCACAGTTTCGAAATCCTTGCCGTAATGGGGGAACCGCCGTCTCTGCCTGATCGGGCATTCATTGTAGATTTCACGAATTCCTTCGACCAGCGCGTCGTCAAAAGGCACCTCACGCAGCATGACGCCGTTCTTTTCCGCCTGCTTGGCTTTGTTTCTCGCCTTAAATCCAAGTTCTTTCGTCCACCAGTCCTCAAACGTGGTGATGGGCAGTACTGCAAGGTTGTCCCATTCAAATTCGTAAGAGAACTGCGGCTCGCTCTCGGGAAGCCTCTGAGCAAACGTGAACAAATCTACTCGTACGCCGCATCCGCGTAACGCACCAATGATCCGCGCCGGATCGTCCAAGAAGCGGTACCGGTCACCGTGCGGCTGCGCGATACGCAGAATCCGTCCTTCGACAAGGATCTCTCGATCGCGAACGTTAATTAGCGTTGTCATCCAGCGTCGTCACCAGAATTATTCAGTGCGTAAGAACCGGAGCATTATCAACGGGCCTCCGTGACAGGCTTGCATGCAAAAAGGGCCGACGATCTCGCGCCTACCCTGAGACGTACGGTTCCCGCACCGGATTAATACCAACAAGCGCGAGAAGTTTGCCAAGGTGATCACACAACCGCACCAACAGATCCATGAATCTGTGCTGACCCAACAGTGCCGCAACCGGCAGGGCCAGTCCATAGACCGGAACAGCAATGATCGATTTTGTGATGCTTCGCACGCCGGCGGTTGGCCGCAGTGCAGCAGAGGCGCCTCGAAGTAGTGCCTTTCTCAGGAGATACATGCGCTTCCATCGCGCGGGCGGCACAGTTTCATAAACTGCCGCTTCATTGCACCAGACAAACGTTCGCCCCTGCTCGATCGCTCTCCGGAAGAAATCCACATCCTCGCCGGCTCTCAACTCGGGCCGGAAGGGCGATTCTTCACCTCGTGCGACAAATTCTCTCAGCAGCACGTTTCCTGTTCGAGTCTGCGCGGGCGCAAGAATACAACCCGTCTCCGGGCAGGGCCTGTCGTAGAACTTGCCCTTCACGATCCATTGCGGAACACCGTTTCCGTACGACGGCTTCACCGGCCCGAGCGCTCCGTCCACCCTATATTTGTTGCAAGCCACAAACAGAGTTTGCAGCCAGTCTCTCTCGGGAAACTCGTCATCGTCGATGAAGGCGAGATAGTCTCCCATCGCATTTTGCACAACTTTATTGCGCGCATGCGCAATACCCTGCTGAGGCTCTAGGCAGTATTTGACAGGAATGTCCGAGGTAGCAACGAATTCCGACACGATCGATTCTGCTGATCGCTCATAATCGTTATCGCAAATAACGATCGAATACGTGAAGCAGCCCCCCGTCTCCTGATCGCGGAGATCATCTAGCAAACGCCTGAGAAAGTCTGACCGCTTGTAGGTACAGATGCAGACGCTGATATGGCTTGCTTGGCTGGTGATTGCTTTCTGCATAGGAGTTCTCTTTGCGTCGAAGAGCGATTGATGTCCGATTCGCCCCTCGGCGATGGTCGAACCTTGAGGCACTCACTCGAATCTGAGGAGCATAGTCACATCGGGAAGTGGCACTGCGATCGAAGATCAGTTGCCTTGTCTAGCTAGGACAAATCTCAAAGCGTGGCGCAATCGCGCAATCACGAGCTATGTGACGGATTCCATCACCGCTGAGAAACTCATACTCGGCAGGCACCTGTGGATGAGTTTCCATTTCAACAACGTATTGACGAGACAGATTGAAGATTCTCCGGAGGCGATCCAGGGTTCCGAGTGGTTGTATGGAGAAGAAAAAGTCGGTTAACCGATGACGTCGGCCCAGAACCCAATCTATAGTCTGGCGATAGCGACGATTAACAAAGCTCTTCTCTCCCGGTTGGAAAGAGAAACTGCGCCGAACAACGGTTCCTGGAGGTAGAAGTCCACCGAAAAGGACGTTTGCGCATAGGTGCATGTGGTGATGACCGTCAAGTCGCTCGGGTTCACGCCCGTACAGACGAATGAATTCGTCACGTTGAGCCGAAAGCACATATTCGAAGGAACGAACTAAACCCGGGTGGAACATAGCCTGGGAAAAACGGTTCCGAAGCAGATACTCGGACAAGCGATCCTGATGCGCGGTGAGCTGCGATGAAGCCCGTGAAGCCAAAAAGGACGACGTGAAGTTTAGATGGAGGCCAGCGTCAATCCTATGCTCGCAAGCAATTCCGGCGGCGCGTTCTGAATCCTTCATGAAAACCATCGCGCTGACGGAGGAAACCGCGCCACAGCGAAAGCAGTCCAAAGTGCGATCGGTCGTTTCGCGATTGAGCCCCCAGTCATCTGCATTCACGATCAGCCCATGGGTTCGAGAATGCGTTCTTCGACTCTCAGAAGCAGCCGGTTCACCCCCGGTTTCGCCTTGTAGGAGATTTTCGATTCCGCTCTGATCGAATTTTCGGCGCATGATTCTCAACTATTTCAAGGATTGCGGCAGTTCGGCTTCTGTGGTGCTCGAAACCCTCTTCGATTCCCTAGCTCCGCGCAGCCCGAGTTTGTTCTTCAATCGGGCCATCTGCTCCTTTCGGTGGAACTCCACCAGTTCACGCGGAACCGGTCGTTCGACCCTGCGAGCCGCGGCCCAGATGAAACCAATCCCAAGCGCAAAACCCCCAACCAGCCGAGGAGTCTGAGTCATTTGATATACAGCCCTGAAGACTTCCCAAAGAGGGTGATTGCCGATCCTATAATCCTTCAGACCGAGTTTGAACTTGAACTTCACAATCCCCTGCTCCGCCGTTCCAATCTCGCGGTGATGTGTGCAAACTTTCTCTGTGAATGTGCGTGTCTGCCAGCCACGCATACGCGCGCTAATCACAGCGACGTGATCGATCGAGCCACCCTTGATTGGCACGTACCCGCCGATCGATTCAAAGCACTCGCGGCGGAACACCTGGCACGCCCCTGAGACGTGCTCAATGCTAACGAACCGGTAGTCGTAAACTCGTCCAGACAATTCCTGAAAAGGCGTGCCGACCAGTCCGAGAGCACGGTTCTCTGCCAGCTTCCGCAGCAAGAACTCGAAATAGTCCGCCTCAAAGGATATGTCGGCATCAAGGCTTACCAACACCTTGAAGTCAAGTTGCCTGATGCTCTCGTATCCGGAACGAAATGCATGCACCTTGCCGGCAAAGTCCCGCTCCCTGCGCTCCGGCATTCGCAGCAGCTCAATGAAGCTGTTTCCCTTCGCATGCCGGCTGACAATTTCATCAGTCCCATCTGTCGACCCGTCGCTGACGATAATCCACTTCAGCGGGAGCGTAGTCTGTGCGACGACCGATTTTATCGTAAGCTCGATAAATCGCGCTTCATTTCGAGCTGGACTGATGATGACGTAACTGGGTAGGTTTGGCATTGCTGTTAAGGGATTACTTGGAAATGGCGATCTAGGAAATGCGAGAACCGCGACATCAGAGTGTCTGAACCGTACGGACCAGCGAAAATCTAAAGCCCATCCACTATTCAATCCCCCGCCGGTGTGGCGGCGCTGCCGGCCGAGACAAGGGACGCGTCTGATCTTTCGTCCGTCTTGTCCCGACCGGAATGCACAAAGGCGCGTACCTCATTGGCAACGAGCTCGCGTTGAGCCTCAGAGAGATGCGGAAACATGGGCAATGAAAGGATCTCACCAGAGGCGCTCTCTGCTACAGGAAAATCACCTGGGGCGTAGTTCAGGCCAGCATAAGCCTTTTGCAAATGCAACGGAATCGGATAATGGATAGCCGTCCCAATTCCCCGCTCTTTCAAGTGCTTCATCAGTCCTTCGCGATTGCTGGTCCGAATCACATAGAGGTGGTAGACGCCGCGCGACCATGACGGCTCGAAAGGCAAGCCAATGGCATCGCAACCCGAGAGGAGCCGGTTGTATTCGGCGGCTCTCATTCGACGCTCTTCATTCCACGAACTCAAATGACCCAACTTCGTCTTCAGAATCCCCGCCTGAAGCGCATCAAGCCGGCCGTTGTAGCCCTCGAGGTCGTGGAAGTACTTCTTGCTCTGGCCATGATCCCGCAGCATCTTCATCGTCACAGCCATAGAAGAATCATTCGTGGTGATCGCTCCGGCCTCGCCACAAGCCCCGAGGTTTTTCCCGGGATAAAAGCTGAATGCCGCCGCATACCCCATCGAGCCGGCCTTCATCCAGCGATTGTTCTTCTTTGAAAAGTATTCTGCGCCGTGGGCCTGACACGCATCCTCGATCACGATCAGATTGTATTGCTCCGCGATGTCGAGAATTGCGTCCATGTCGGCCATCTGCCCATACAGGTGCACTGGGATGATCGCCGCGACGGGGCGCCCACTGCGAAGACTGATGAGCCGTCCGGTCTTGTCGCGAACGCACTTCTTCTGCAGGTAGCGTTGCAGCATCACGACCGACATGTTGTACGTCTGCTCATTGACATCCACAAATTCCGGGATTGCGCGCGCCTGCGAGATGGCCTCAGTAGTGGCAATGAATGTGTTCGGCACTGTCAGAATCACATCACCAGCCTCGACCCCGCTGGCTATGATGGCAAACCGGAGCGCATCCGTGCCACTGTTCACAGCGACCGCATGGCGGGTTTGGCAAAATTCCGCGAAGGCTATCTCGAAGTCTTCTACCATCGGTCCGCCGATGAACCCCGCCGAATGCAGGACTCGGCGGAACAACGCGGTAAGCTCTTCTTCGAGTTCGACATGCGGAGTAACCAGATCCAGAAAAGGGACCGCTACGTCAGTATTCATCGTTTCTCCTGACTCTGACATTTGGATTGCAGCGGGAATTGATTGAACTGAGTATGTTGGGGAATGGGACCGGTGATCGGCGAGGGTGGGAGGTCACCGTCATTTAGAACTGCGGTTTCAGGCCCGGTGCGACGACTTCAAACGCTGAGTGTTCCTTGCTTGGGTGTAGGTTCCATGTAGCGCAATACCCGTCCCGGGACGCCGGCGATGACGGCGTTTGCGGGAACATCCTTGGTGACCACGCAGCCTGCACCCACGATTGCATTCTCGCCGATGCAGGTATTCGGAAGAATCGTTACGCCTGTGCCGATTGAAGCTCCCTTCTTAACGATCGTCCTCTCAACCTTCCAGTCTGCTTCTGTCTGGAGACTCCCGTCGAGATTCGCCGCACGGGGGTAGCTATCGTTCGTGAACATCACGCCATGACCAATAAAGACGTTATCCTCAATCGTGACGCCTTCGCAGATGAAGGTATGGCTTGAGATCTTGCAGCGACGCCCGATCTTCGCGTTCTTCTGGATTTCAACAAAAGCGCCAATCTTCGTCTCGTCTCCGATCTCACAACCGTAGAGGTTGATGAACTTCGACAGACGGACACCCTCGCCCAGCTTAACGTCCTCCGCGATGCAATTGAAGGGGTTCATAGATATACGAGTGCTCCCTTCATATTGAGCGACTCGTTTGCCTTCTCAAGCATTCTCACCACGCGCAGACCAGCACATCCGTTATTAAACGGCTCATGCCCACTTGAGATGCAGTCGACAAAATATGCGAGCTCCTGGCGAAGCGCCTCGCCCTGTTCCAGCTGTGGGGACCACATATCTCCAGAGCGATAGCTTACGAGCAACTCGTATACGCCCTCTTTGCTGCTGATTTCGACACCTTTGTCATAGACCTTCAGCTTTTCGTCGGCCTCCAGGTCGTTCCATACAAGCATCCGCTTCTCACCGCCGATGAGTGTTGTTCTGACCTTTACCGGAGAGAGCCAGTTTACATTGATATGTGCAATCACCTTCTCAGGGAAATAGAGCGTCATGTAGGCCACGTCTTCGTGACCGTTGAGATGACCCTGCCCCGTGGCCACGATTCCCTCGGGGTCACCCTTAATCAGATAGTCCATGATCGAGAGATCATGAGGAGCAAGGTCCCAGAGCACATTTACGTCGTGTTGGAACAGTCCCAAGTTTACGCGCGTGGAATCGTAATAGTAGAGATTTCCGAGAGCCCCGGCGTCGAGCAGTTCCTTGATCTTTCTCACCGCCCCCGTGAACAAGAATGTGTGGTCGACCATGATCTTCAGACCTTTTCGGGCCGCTAGATCAATAAGTTCCTCTCCTTGTGCGGATGTGCTAGTGAAGGGCTTCTCGACAAACACATGCTTGCCGTTCTCCAGGGCCGCTTTGGTCAATTCGTAGTGAGTCCAAACCGGTGATATGACCGCAATAGCGTCAATCTCACTGGAATGAATCAGTTCCGATGCGTCAGACGTGACTTTCACACCGGGATACGCCTTTTGCGCGCGCGCTCGGGCATGAGCGCCGATCTCAGCAATTGCGATGACCTGAGAGCCTTCGAGGCTCATGAGGTTTCTCACAATGTTTGGGCCCCAATAACCGTAGCCAATTACTCCGAACTTCATACCTTCCCGTCTTTCTGCGGATTTGCTGGCTTGTTGAGTCCAGATTTGCGCAAGAGTCTCTCGGACTGTCTCTTGTCAGTCATTATGCGGGAGTGAAATTGGAATCAGGATTGAAGGACTGCTAGACCGCGCCGGCGCCCTTGATCACTGCAAGAGGAGTACGGAATAAGATCTTCAAATCCAGCCAGGGCGTCCAAGCCATTGCATAACGAAGATCTAGGCGCACCATCTCATCAAAATCGACCTTGCTTCTGGCCGTGACTTGCCACAAGCCCGTGATTCCGGGCTTCACTTCCAGAAGCCTCCGCCGGTGCCAGGTTTGATAGGCAGCTAATTCGTACGGAATCGGCGGACGAGGGCCGACCAAGGACATATCGCCTACGATCACATTCCAGAACTGGGGTAGCTCATCCAGGCTCGTTCGCCGCAAGAACCGCCCTACCGGAGTGATCCGCTTGTCGGAAGTGAGTTTGTAGACTTTGCCGTCGCCGCCATCCGACTCCTTTGCATCGTTCTCACTTCTGATCAGCTTCGTTACAAATTCTCTGTGAACACTGTGGTCATTGTTCACAAACATCGAACGAAATTTCAGGAATACGAATTGTCTTCCATGCTGCCCAACCCTCTTCTGTCTGAAGAGAATTGGCCCTCTCGATGTCGCCCTGACCACCACTGCGATGATCAGACAAAGCGGAAGGCAGAGCAGCGACAAGGCTACGCCTCCTATGATGTCAATCACCCGCTTCATAATCAGCAGCGGACGCCTTCCCTTATCCTGGTTTGTGAGATCCGGATAGAGCGCTGGGTTGCTTGGCCTTCCTGGCCGGTCATCATCCCAGTCATCCGGGAAGTAATGAAGGGAGATGCTCACCAAGTTGAATTGTTCAAACGTCAATTCGTCACGAAGA
>Ga0335082_10000711_pt1 | contig 34687 bp, 26 predicted proteins | sample Lox_Sample_41_FD_206718 | JGI IMG/M metagenome (GOLD analysis project Ga0335082, IMG submission 206718) | Soil microbial communities from Loxahatchee National Wildlife Refuge, Florida, United States - Lox_Sample_4.1 | ecosystem: Environmental > Terrestrial > Soil > Wetlands | place: USA... | reverse complement strand
ATGCGCGACCTGGACAAGCTCAAGAACCACGAGATGGGCTACGTCTTCGAGCACCTGATCCGGAAGTTCGCCGAGGACTCCAACGAGACCGCCGGTGAGCACTTCACCCCGCGCGAGGTCATCGAGCTGATGGTCGATCTGCTGATCGCGCCGGATGAGCACATCATCACCGGCGCAGGCCAGGTCATCAACATCCTCGACCCGGCCTGCGGCACCGGCGGCATGCTCACCACGGCGGCGGACCACATCAGGTCGATCAACCAGGGCGCCGAGGTCTACCTGTTCGGCCAGGAACTCAACGGCGAATCCTGGGCCGTGTGTGAGTCGGAAATGCTGCTTCGGAACCAGCGCGGCACCATCAAACTGGGCAACTCGTTCAGCAGCGACAAGTTCAGAAGCCGGAAGTTCGACTACATGCTGGCCAATCCGCCGTTCGGCGTGGAGTGGAAGAAAGTCAGGGAGGAGGTCGAAACCGAAGCCGAAATCGGCCACGCGGGCCGGTTCGGAGCTGGCCTGCCCCGGATCAACGACGGGTCATTCCTCTTCCTCCAGCACATGATCTCGAAAATGCAGCCGGTCGAGGACAGGGGGTCCCGGCTGGCGATCGTCTTCAACGGCTCTCCGCTGTTCACCGGGGCAGCAGGGTCGGGCGAGTCCGAGATCCGGCGGTGGATCCTCGAAAACGACTGGCTGGAGGGCATCGTCGCGCTACCGGACCAGCTGTTCTACAACACGGGGATCTCGACGTATTTCTGGATCCTGTCCAACAGGAAGGCGCCAGCTCTGCACGGCAAGGTGATCCTGCTGGACTCCCGCGACCAGTGGGAGAAAATGCGCAAGTCCCTCGGCGACAAGCGCAAGCTCATCGGCGGTGGCCAGATCAAGCACATCACCGAGCTATACGTGAATGCACTGGCGGTCGCGGCGGACGAGGGGCACCCGGACCACCAGAAGGTGAAGATCTTCTCTACGCGGGACTTCGGCTATCACCGGATCACGGTCGAACGGCCACTGAAGCTCCGTTTCGAGATCACCGACGACACCCTCGCCGCCCTGGAAACGTCGAAGCCGCTCACGAAGTGGGATGGCCGCGATGCCTTTGTGTCCGTGCTGCGCGGCCTGCTCGGCTCGGTGTGGTGGACGAAGAAGGAGGCGTCGGCCGCCCTGCTCACGGCGGCCAGGTCCGGCGGCGCGCTCTGGCCGTCTACCGCGTCGTACCAGAAGGCAATCTGGTCCGCGGTCTCGGTCTCCGACCCCGAAGGCGAGATCCAGACCACGAAGGACGGCACCCCCGAGCCAGACCCGGACCTGCGCGACTACGAGAACGTGCCGCTGGACGAGGACATCGACGCCTACTTCGCCCGCGAGGTAACCCCGCACGTCCCCGACGCCTGGATCGACCGTAGCAAGATAAAAATCGGTTACGAGATCCCCTTCACCCGCCACTTCTACGTCTACACCCCGCCGCGCCCCCTAGCCGAAATCGACGCCGAGCTGCGTGACCTGGAGGCCCAGATCCAGAAACTCCTCGGCGAGGTGACGGAGTGAGCAGATCACGAGTTCCTTTTGTACGGCTCGGATATCTCGCAACCATTCAGTCGGGCATCACCGTTGATGCCAACCGCGATCATGGGTCGGACTCTGTGACGTTGCCTTATCTGCGGGTTGCCAACGTTCAAGATGGGCACCTCGATCTCAAGACTATTACGGAGATCCGAGTGCCCAGGGCTATAGCCCGCTCAGCCATGCTGAGACGCGGAGACGTGCTTATGACCGAGGGTGGAGACCTGGACAAGCTCGGGCGCGGCACCGTCTGGAATGGTGAGATCGAGAACTGCCTGCATCAGAATCATGTGTTCGCCGTGCGCCCAGACCGAGGCAAACTCATGCCTGAGTACCTAGCGCTGATAACGCAGACGTCCTACGCGCGGGCTTACTTCGAGAGAACTGGCACGAAGACGACGAACCTTGCATCGACGAGCAGCAGTAAGATCCGGGATTTCAGGATTCCGTTTGTCGACTTCGACGAGCAGCGCCGTATCGTCGACTTCCTCGACGCCGAGACAGCCCGGATTGACGGGCTGGCTGCCGCGCGTCGGATGATGCGAGATCTGCTCATGCTGAGAAGAGAGCGCTCGGTTGAGCAGATCCTCGGACTTGATGCCGATCCGCCGATGATTCTTCTAAAGTATGTAGTGCAGTCAGTAAGCGTAGGCATCGTTATCACGCCTGCTAACTGGTACGTAGACGAATGTGGTGTTCCAGCGCTACGCGGGCTGAATGTTCAGCCAGGCCATATCGATGGTTCTAACATGGTTCAAATTAGCCATCAAGGCCATCGCGAAAATATGAAGTCACGGCTATTTGCGGGTGATGTCGTTGTAGTTCGTACTGGACAAGCTGGGACCGCGGCAATTGTCCCCGAGGAGTTCGATGGGTGCAACTGTATAGACCTCCTGATCATTCGTCCCGGCAAGAAAGTGGATCCCACGTTCTTGACTCACTTCCTGAACTCGTTCTATGCACGGGACAAAATAACGGAGCATTCCGTTGGTAGTATCCAGTCCCACTTTAACGTCGCGAGCATGAAGAACCTTGATTTCCCGAACATCGGGCTCGCCGAACAGCAGCATCGAGGAGCAAGGCTCGACGATGTCATCGGGGAGCTGAATCTGCTGAACTCGCAACTCGAGGGCCAGCTTGATCTGCTCGCGGAGCGGCGGCAGGCGTTGATTACGGCGGCGGTTACGGGAGGGATTGCCCTATGAGCCCGGGAGCGCATACTGAGCGGGCGTTTGAGGATCGGGTCGAGTACGAGCTGCTGCAGCGGGGATGGGTCCAAGCCTCCGGGCTGTACAGCGCCGAGATGGGGATTCAGACCGGGGCGCTGTGGGAGTTCGTCGGGCGGACGCAGGTCAAGCGCTGGAATAAGCTCATCGAGCTGCACGGCGGCGATCCTGATGTCGCGCAGCGGCTGTTCGCCTTGCGGGTTGCCTCCGAGATCGACTCGCGCGGCGTGCTTGACGTGCTCCGGCAGGGCGTCAAAGACCGGGGCGTGCAGATTGACCTCGCCTATTTCCGGCCGGGGCATACGCTCGCCGAAGGCGCGCTCGACGAGTACGACGCGAACATTCTCACCATTGCGCGGCAGCTGCACTTCAGCTTCCGCGACCCGAGCCTGTCCGTGGACATGGCGTTCTTCGTCAACGGACTGCCCGTCGCCACGGCCGAGCTCAAGAATCCGAACACGCGGCAGAACGCCGGCCACGCTATCGCCCAGTACCGCGACCGGGATCCGAACGACCTGTTCTTCGCCAGGCGCACCCTCGTCCACTTTGCCGTCGACCCGGACCGCGCCTTCATCACCACGCGGCTCAAGGGGCGGGATACCGAGTTCCTGCCGTTCAACGTCGGGTCCAACGGGGCAGGAAGGGCCGGCGGGGCCGGGAATCCACCGCCCGTTCGGGCTATTGATTATTCTGTTTCTTATCTCTGGGACGACATCTGGCAGCGAGATAACTGGCTGGAGATCCTCCAAAGGTTTGTTCATGTCCAGTCGTCAGACAGGAAGACCGGCCAGGTTAACCTGCATACCTCACCGCGGATTTTCCCGCGGTTCCATCAGTGGCACGCCGTGCAGGAGCTGGTCAAGGACGCGCGGGAGAGCGGGGCGGGGCACAGCTATCTCGTCGAGCATTCGGCCGGGTCGGGGAAGTCGAACACGATCGCGTGGCTCGCGCACCGGCTGTCGAACTTGTTCGGCGACGATAACCAGCCCGTGTTCCACAAGGTCATCGTGATCACCGACCGGGTCGTCTTGGACCGGCAGCTGCAGCGGACAATCTTCCAGTTCGATCACACGCCCGGCGTCGTCAAGAAGATCGACGTGGATTCCGCTCAGCTAGCGGACGCGCTCGAAGACGCCACGTCCAAGATCATCATCAGCACGCTGCAGATGTACCCGTACGTGCTCGACAAGATCGCTGGGCTGGGCGGCCAGCGGTACGCGGTGATCATCGACGAGGCGCACTCCTCCCAGGGCGGGGACGCGGCGGCGCGGCTCAAGCAGGCGCTCGGCGTCAACGCGGTACCGATGGAGGAGGATGAGGACCCGGCGGAGTACATGACCCGGGTCCGGGGGCCGCAGCCAAACCTCTCCTACTTCGCGTTCACTGCCACGCCGAAGTCACCGACGCTCAAACTGTTCGGCACGTTCGACCCGGACAAGGTGAATCCGCGGACCGGCGAGCGCGGCATGCACGTGCCGTTCCACGTGTACTCGATGAAGCAGGCGATCGAGGAGCGCTACATCCTCGACGTGCTCGCCAATTACATCACCTACGACACCAAATGGCGGCTGCGGAACGCCGCCGTCGAGCAGGCCGAATCCGCGCTGGCGAACCCGGAGGTCGACGAGCGGAAGGCCAAGGCGAAGCTGGTGCGCTTCGCCGAACTGCACCCGACGTCGCTGCAGCAGAAGGCCAAACTGATCGTGGAGGACTTCAGGGAGACCATGGCCGGGCGGCTCGGCGGGCGGGCAAAGGCCATGGTCGTGACTACGGGGCGGCAGCACGCGCTCGATTTGTACCAGGCGATCCGCAAGTTTGACGACGAACTGCCCGACTGCGATTTCGGTGTTCTCGTTGCGTTCTCAGGAACGCTGAAGGACGAACATACCCTCCTTGAGTTCACCGAAGCGCAGCTCAACGGCTTCTCCGAAGGCCAGCTGCCGGACAAGTTCGGATACGTGAAGGCCGACGATCCGCACGCCACGGCCCGGAACCAGGACGAGTACCGGATCCTGGTCGTGGCCGACAAGTACCAGACCGGGTTCGACCAGCCGCTGCTGTGCGCCATGTACGTCGACAAGCCGCTGACCGGCGTCGCCGCCGTGCAGACGCTGTCCAGGCTCAACCGCATCCACCCGCTGAAGTCGCAGGATGACGTGCACATCCTGGACTTCGTGAACCATGCCGAGGACATCCAGGCCGCCTTCGAGCCCTGGTTCTCCACGACGATCACCGAGCCGACCGACCCGAACCTGCTCTACGCCAAGGAGCGCGTGGTCATGGACTACCAGTTGCTGGTGGCCTCGGAGATGGAGTCGTTCATCCGCGTCCTCGGCACGGCCGGGCCCGGGCGGATGCCGGATGCGGCCGAGCGCGCGCTGCACGCGCAGCTGCACCAGTACCTGCAGCCCGCCCTGGACCGGTTCGCCGCCCTGGACACCGACGACGAGCGGGAAGGGTTCCGCAAGGCACTACGGGATTTCGTGCGCCTGTACAGCCTCCTCGCGCAGATCGTCGCCTGGGGCGACCGGGACCTGGAGCGGCTCTACCAATACGGGCGCGTGCTACTGATCCGGCTGCCGGGTCGGCCGCAGGTGTCGGTGGACGTCGGGGACGCGGACCTGAGCCATTACCGGCTGGAGTTCACCGGCCAGCACAACGTGTCGTTGTCGTCGTCCGACGGCGGTGACGGGGTGGTGCGCGGGCACTCCGCCGAGGGCGGCGGGTACAAAGAGCCGGAGCTCAGGCCTTTGGCGGAGATCATCGAGGAGCTGAACGAACGGTTCGGGCTCGGGCTCGGCACCTCCGACCGCATCCTGGTCATGCAGCAGGTGGCGAGCCTCGTCGAGGACACCTCCATGCAGCAGATCGCGCTGATGAACGACGAAGCCCGCTTCGGCCAGGTCGCCGACGACAGGCTCGACGACATTGTCGCCGAGAACGCCGAACGGAACACCGACTTCATGAAGCTCTACTTCGACAACGCCGAGTTCGGCAAGGCGATCAAGGAAGCGGCCCGCAAGCGTGCCTACCGCATCATCACCGACCCGGCGCGCGACGAGGCACTGGCGCGGCTGCGTGCCGAGATGGCCCGCGAGACCGGCGTGTTAGGGCGAGGTGAGGCGTGACCGAACTGCTCGCGGGGCGGTACCGGGTCGACGGGTTGCTCGGTCGCGGCGGCATGAGCGAGGTCTACCACGGTTATGACGAGCGCCTGGACCGGCGCGTCGCGATCAAGGTGCTGCGGCCCTCGGCTCATGTGCCCGCCGCGCCCGACAGCCCGGAGGCGGTCGAGATCCTCGATGCCCTGGACCGCGACCGCAAGCGGTTCCTGCGCGAGATCCGCGTAACCGCGCAGCTCGAGCACCCGGGCACGCCGGCTGTCTACGACACCGGGGCGGAAACCGCGCCGGACGGCACGACGCGGCTCTGGCTGGTCATGCAACTCCTGCGCGGCTCCACCCTGGAAGCACTGCTGAACCACGCGGATTACGACTCCTCACCGCTTTCCACCGCCTGGGCCGCGGCGATCGCTGCGCAGATCGCGGCGGTGCTCGCCGACGTGCACCGGGTCGATGTCGTGCACCGCGACATCAAGCCCGGCAACGTGATGATCACCGACGGCGGGCTGGTGAAGGTGCTGGACTTCGGCATCGCGATCCTGCGCGGCGCCGGTGCGCTTCCCCGGCTGACCCAGGTCGACCGCACCGTCGGCACGCCCGCGTACATGTCGCCCGAACAGTGCCTCGGCCAGGTCGTTACCGCCGCGTCCGACATCTACTCGCTGGGGTGCGTCCTGCTGGAGCTGCTAACCGGTGACGTGCCGTTCTTCGCGACAGCGGACAGGCCGCTGCGCTCGCACCACCTGAATACGCCCGCGCCGTCCGCGCGGTCCCGGCGGGCCGATGTACCCGTGGAACTGGACATGCTCGTGTCCTCCATGCTGGCGAAAGACCCGGGCGCGCGCCCGACGGCAGCGGCAGCGTACGAGGCACTACTGCCCCTGACGACAACTGGACCAGGACCGGACGGGCCCAAGGGGACCGGGACGGCTGGGAAGAAGGCCAGTCCGCGCGGCGGTGAGGAGAACCGCGATCCCACTCGCCCGTTCCGATGGCCGCTGCTCGCCCCCGCCACCGTCCGGCGCGCACGGGTCGAGGGCAGGGGCAGGCTCACCGACGCCGAAGCCGGGCTGCTGCAAGACAACGCGCGCGCGCTCCTGGACAGCGACCACCCGTCCGAGGCGATCAGCCTCCTAGAGGAGGGCATCGAGCGTGCTGCCCACGACCCGGCCCTTCAGCTCCAGCTGCGCCACCTCCTCGGCGCGGCGCTCTTCTTTGCGGGGGAGTACACCCGCGCCGCGGCCGTGCTCGACGCCGCGGGACGGGACTACCGGCGGTACTTCCCGCCGAACGACCCTAACGTCCTGCACTGCGCCTACCACGCAGGTCACGCCTACGCCGAAACCGGCAAGCCAGACCAAGCCCTCCCGCAGCTGCGCTTTTACGTGCAGAACGCCGACACGTCCGAAGGCGGGGATGAAGCGCGCAAAGTCCTCGAAACCCGCTTCGTCATCGCCCAAATGCTGGCCGCCGAAGGTTACCCCGACGAGGCGCTGGCCGAACTCCAGGCCGTACGCCCGCTCCTGGCCGAGGCCTTCGGCTCCGACTCCACGCAGGTCCGCAACCTCGACAAGCAGGCCGCCCGCCTGAGGACGACACAGTTACAGCGGGGCCTGGCTTACTCGGCGGCCTCGTGGCCGAGGACGCGGGCGGCCAGCACGATGTCGCCGGACCAGCCGCACGCCCCGCAGAAGCAGACGAATACGCGATCCTGCCCGGCCCAGTACTCGCACACAAGCCCCTGCCCGCCGTCGGCCAGCGACAGCGCCGCCGCGCACCCCGGGCAGTACCGGGGCGCGTCGCGGCGGTGCCGCTCCGCGTCCAGGGGAAACCAGCCGCGCCCGACGTCGCCACCCGCGGTGACGCCGTTGCCGGAAGCAGCCCCGGAAGCAGCCCCGGAAGAAGCCCCGGAACGAGCCGCCGTCACCCGCCCGCGGCCTTCTGGTTCTCGTGCGCCTTGATGTGCAGCTTCTTCAGCGCGTCGGCCTGCGGGCTGAACCGGGACGAGGCCCGCTCGATGAACTGGATGGCGAAGGACCCGCCCGCGTCGAACTTGTTCTTCTCGCACGGCAGGTCGATCCGGTCGTGCGGTTCACGCACCACCCCGAGCGGGTCCTCGCCGCGCGACACGCGCGCCATCTGCTCCTTGAACATCCGCCGCAGCATCGTCACGCCGACGTCCGAACGTCCCAGGTGCTCCACGGTCCGGTCGGTGATCGGGCCCTGGGTGACCCAGGCCATCATGTCCTGGCCCTCGACGTAGTCCACCCGGTGCCGCCCGTTCTCATCCAACACGGGGATCTGGTAGTCGGGCACCGAAGGCTGGTCCGGGTACTCCACGCCGACCGGCGCGTGCACCGTGTAGAGCATGAACCGGGTGGTGGTCCGGTCGATCGGCACCCGGATCTGCATCTGCTCGATGTTCGCCCCGCCGACCCGCATGTTGTAGGGGAACACCAGCGGGTGGCCGATCTTCCAGTCGTCGTCTTCCTCGGACGCGCCCTCGACCACCCGGCGCTTGATGATGCCCCATTCGAACGCGTCGAAGCCCACCTTGACGTGCTTCTTGCCGAACGAGGCCGGCGCGTCGAAGCCCTGGTGGCGCGCCATGAACTCGAAGAACCTGCCGTGCAGCCACTCGGTGTGGTGCGGGTCGACGGCGTTCTCCATGATCTGCACGAAGTTGCACGGCAGGTCGGTCCAGCCGATGTCCCGCACCCCGTCCATGACGAACACGTCGAACCGCGGCAACTCCGGCGCGGGCGAGGGCCCGATGTAGGCCCAGATCAGGCCGCCGAGCTCCTGCACCTGCCCGGCGACCGCCCGGACCCGGTCACGGAAGTTGGTCTCTTCCCGCTCCGCGGGCTGGTCCAGGCACGACCCGTCAACTCCGAACATCCAGCCGTGGTACGGGCAGCGCAGCCCGTCGGCCTCCACCACGCCGTAGGCCAGCGAGGCCCGCCGGTGCGGGCAGGCCTCCGGCAGCATCCCGTACCGGCCGCGCGGCGTCTTGAACAAGGCGAAGTCCTCGCCGAGCAAGCGCGCCGGCCGGACCGGGAACTCTTCGAGTTCCCGGGTGAAAGCCACGGGGTACCAGTAGCGGCGCAGCAGTTCGCCCATTGGTGTGCCCGCGGCGACCTGGGTCAGCTCCTCGTTCTGTTCGGCCGTCAGCATTGGTCCTAACTCCTGTCGTCGAATCAGCCGATTGATGACTCAGGCCGCCGCGTCCCAGCGGGGTGGCCTCAGTCGATGACGGTGACCGTGCCCGCGTTGCCGTCCACCCGGACGCGCTGGCCGGTCTTGATGTTCTTGGTGCCGAACGCGGTTCCGGTCACGGCCGGCAGGCCGTACTCGCGGCACACGATCGCGGCGTGGCTCATGATCCCGCCCACGTCGGTCACTGTCGCCGCGATCTTGCCGAACACCGGCGCCCAGCTCGGCGCGGTCAGCGGCGCGACCAGGACCTCGCCCTCGCGCAGGTCGGCGATGCCGTCGGCGGACAGGATGACCCGGGCCGGGCCCTCGGCCACGCCGGGCGAGGCGGCGAAGCCAGACAAGGCCCCGTCCGACGAAGCGCCGCCGAGCCACTGCCGGACGCTGTCCGAGGTGATGCCCCAGAGCATGACGGTGAACGGCTCGGTGATGACCTCGGGCGGCACGCCCAGGGCCGGCGGCGGCGACCACTGCCGCAGCGCGTTCATGATGCCGTTCCTGCGTTCCATCTCCCGCGGCCAGTACTTCGGCCCGCGCGACGGCGCGCCGACCGCCCAGCCGTGGTAGTAGTCGAACAGCACCTCGGACACCTCGTGCCGGGACAGCAGGAACACGTCGTCGGCGTCGGCGAAGAATTCCGCGGCGACCAGCACCCGCCCGAGGTCGCGCATCTTCCGCCAGATCACCGAGTGGGCCCAGTGCTCGACGTAGAAGTTGTGGTTCTCCACGTACGGGAACACCGTGCGGGCCAGCCCCAGCTTGGCCTGGAACGTGGCCCGGTCCTCGTCGCTGTCGATGAGCTCCGTGTACTCGGAAACGATCCGGTCGCGTTCGGCGATGACGGCCTCCATCGGCCGCTCCAGCGTCTCGCCGCGCTGCACCTTGGCGATGTACGCGCGCAGGAAGCCGAGCGGGATGTCCGGGTACTCCAGCCATACCTTGTCGCTGTGGTAGAAGGCGGTGCCGGCCGAGAAATTGAACCAGGGCTGCTTGGCCTCCTCCCAGGCGGCCAGCCACTTGTCACCCTGCGGATCGCCGCGCAGCCCGGCCAGCACCTGCTCGGCCGGGGCGTCGCCGGCGAACCGGTCCGCGATCCCGAGCTCGACCGCGAGCCGGGCCAGCTTCTTGACCTCATCGTCCGGCCGGAACAGGTCGACCTCGATCCCGGCCACCATCTTGGCGATGGCCTGGTCCGGGATGGACGGGAACAGCTGCTTGCAGCAGCCGAAGAAGTCCAGGTAGGCGGCGTAGCCGAGGTTGAGGAACTCGAAGTGGTGCTGCCACAGCTTGAGCGTCAGGTCGACCAGCTTGTGATAGGTGGACAACAGGTCCAGCGCGCTGCCGGTGCCGCGGCCCTCGGTGATGACCGCCATGTCCTCGCGCTCAGGCAGCGGCGAAAAGCTGATCGACTCGAGCTCGTCGATGAGCGCCCGGACCTTGGGCATCCACGCCGCGTACAGCCGGTCCCAGTTGGCGAAGTAGTATCCGGCCCGTTCGGCGAACTCGGGCACCCGCGCGCCGATCTCTTCCGGGTCGGCCACGCCGACCGGAGAGAGGTACATGTAGCCGTTCAGGAACCTGATGTCCACGCCGAGCGCCGGCGGGATCACGTAATGCCTGGTGTTGTACTGGGACAGCGCGATGATCGCGTACTCGAGGATGGTCGCGTCCCACGGCGGGAGCACCTCCGGCGTGTGCACGCCGTCCATGAACCAGAACGTGGACTCCTCGTACTCGCGGCGGTCCTCGCTGAACACCGACGAGTAGGCGTACAGGTCCTGCCACCCTTCCGCCCCGGGCGGCGTCGGCATCTCGAACGGGCTGGGGAACCGGTCGGCCATGATGTTCCTCCTTGAACCTTGCTGCCGCCGGCCACCACGGCCGTCGGATTATCGGTGATGATTCAGCAGCCGCCATCGGGCGTGCCGTGCGAGGGGTGCAGCAGGGTCTGCACCATGCTCGTGATCGGGTCCGCGTTGCAGGTCGCGACCTGCCGCGGGCGACGGCTCCACACCGTCTCGGGGCGGCTCTGCAGCAGCAGCACACTCTGCGCCCCGTCGATGGCCTGCGCCCCGTCGATCGCCCACTCCACGTCCTGCGGGCACTTGTAGTGCTTCTCCGCCCGCCGGGCCAGCCTGGCCACGGCAGCGATCTCGTCGTCGGTGAGGCAGGGAACGGACTGCCGTTCGGCCTCGATCTCCACGGCCGTCACCGTGTCCCCGGCGGTCAGCCGGTACTCCAGGGTCTTGGCCGAGATCGTGCGCCTGGTGATCGTGCCCATGACCTTGTCCACCAGGAAGTTGTCCGGGGTGACCTCGCCGCTGACCACGGCCTCGCCGAAGCCCCAGGACGCGTCGATGGCGATCTGCGACCGGTCGCCGTTCAGCGGGTTCAGGGTGAACGCCACCCCGGCGGCGCGCGGCCGGACCATCTGCTGCACGCCGACGCTCATGGCCACGCTGGCCCGGCCGTATCCCCGCTCGACCCGGTACGCGATGCCCCTGTCGGTGAACAGGCTCGCCCAGCAGCGCAGCACGTGCGCGACGACCGAGTCGCCGCCGCGCACCCACAGGTACGTGTCATGCTCGCCGGCGAAGCTCGCGTCCGGCTGGTCCTCGCAGGTGGCCGACGACCGCACCGCGACCGGCAGACGGGCGTCCCCGCACCGCTCGCACAGCCGCGTGTACGCGCCGCGGATCGCGGCGTCCAGGTCCGCGGGCATCCTGAGCGCGCCGGTCAGCGCCCGGGCTCGCGCCCCGGCGGCCGTCACGGAGGCGGTATCGCGCGCGTCGACCGCGGCGATCAGGGCATCGATCTCCCCGGTGAGCCCGCCGTCGGCCAGCGCCTTGCGATAGCAGTCGGCCGAGACCGCGAAGCCGGGGGGAACCGGCAGCCCCGCGCCGAGCAGGGTGCCGAGGGAGGCATTCTTGCCGCCGAGTTCCGGGGCGTCGGCGGGCTGGTAGTTCTCGAACCACAGGATCTGTGCCACATAACCCCCAGGCATGGGATGTGCCCAGACCGTATGACGCGGCTGCCTGCCAATCCAAGGATGTTGTCCCGCAGAGCGGAACAGAGCTACGGTGAGGCTCATGACCCTCACCGAGCCAGCCGCAGCGGCTGACCAGGCGAGCCGGGCCACGCTGACGTCGGTGCGCAACGCGGCCCGGGTGCTCCGCGCGTTCTCCCGGGCCGGCCAGGAGCTCGGCATCACCGAACTCGCCCGCCAGCTCGGCCTCGGCAAGAGCACCGTGCACCGGCTGGTGACCACGCTGACGGCCGAACGGCTGCTGGAGCGGGGCAGCACCCCGGGCCGGTACCGGCTCGGCCTGGTCCTGTACGAGCTGGGCAGCAACGTGACCGAGCACGTGGACCTGCACCAGGCCGCGCTCCCGGTGATCGCCACGCTGCGGCACGAGACCGGCGAGATGGTGCACGTGGCCGTGCTCGACGGGCTCGAGGTGGTGTACGTGGAGCGGCTGGAGAGCCACAACCTGCTGCCGGTCTTCCGCCAGGTCGGGCACCGGCTGCCGGCGCACTGGACGAGCTCGGGCAAGATCTTGCTGGCCGCGCTGCCGCCGGACGAGCTGAGCCGCCGGCTGGCGAACTGGCGGCCGGTGGCCCAGACGCCGTGGACGATCACCGACAAGAACCGGCTGCTGGCCGAGCTGGCCGCGGTGGCCGAGCGCGGCTGGGCGCAGAACCAGGAGGAAGGTCACCGCGGCATCGTCTCGGTGGGCGCGCCGATCCGCGGCCGGGACGGCACGGTCATGGCCTCGGTCAGCGTCGTCGGCAGCAGCGCCCGGATGCGCGCGATGATGCGCCGGACCACCACGCTGGTGATCGAGTCCGCTCGCGTCATCTCCCGCCGGCTCGGTTATAGCGCCTAACGGGCCGGGTACCCGCCCCGCCGCCGGCCCTTCAGTGGATCCCGCGGTGGCCGCCCGCGTCCAGGTAGAGCACGCTGCCGTGCAGGATGCCGGCCTCCGGAGCGAGCAGCATCTCCACCGCCCAGGCCAGCTCGTCCGCGGTGGGCAGCCGGCCGAGCGAGTTCTGTGCGACGTACTCCTGCCAGACGTCTTCCTCGCCGGCACCCCGTTCGGCGGCGACCGCCGCCACGATCCGGCGCAGCCTCGGCGTGTCGGCCGGGCCGGGGCTGAGCGTGTGCGTGGTCACGCCGCGGGGCCCGTAGAGCAGGCTGATCTGGCGCATCAGGTTGAACACGGCGGCGTTGACCGTACCGGGGCCGGCCTCGTGCGCGCGCGGCTCCAGGCCGAGTGAGCCGGCGAACGTCACGAACCGTGAGCCGGGGACCAGCCGGTCGCGGACCGCGTGCAGCAGCCGCAGCAGGCCGCCGACCTTGATGTTGCTGCCGTCGGCGAGCGCATCAGGGTCGATGGTGTCGGCCGAGCCGCGGACCGGCAGCCCGGCCGCGAACACCGCCATCCGCACCGGCCCGTCGAATCCGGTGAGCGCCGAGCCGATGGCACCGATCGCGTCGTTGCTCCCGATGTCGGCCGGGCACGGGGTGACCAGCTCATCGGTTGACGCGAGCTTGGTCAGGTCGTCCTGGCCGCGCGCCACCGCGAGCACGGGCATCCCGCGCCCGGTCAGCCGCCGGATCACGGCCTGCCCGATCGTCCCGGTCGCCCCGACGACGACCGCCTGCCCGGCTCCGGTCACGTACCGGCTCGCTGGGCGGCCGCCTCCCGCCGGGCCGCCACCTCGTCGGCGCGGGACACGTCGGCGGGCACCCCGCCAATGCCCCAGCCCTCCGGCGGGAACTGGGTGATGTAGGTGCGGACCCGCTCGATCGGCGTGTCCAGGATCTCCGCGACCAGCGCGGCGACCCGGCTGTGCAGCTCGCGGATCTTCTCCGGCGGGCGGCCCTCCATGATGTCGATGCGGACTAGCGGCATGCCTGCTCCTAACGTTAGTGAGGACCGAGCCTGAGCAGCTCTCTAGCGGTGTCGATGGCGGGGGCGGGGTCGTCCCGCGGCACCCGTACGGCGGTCATCCCCGCCTGGCGGGCGCCTTCGGTGTTCCACGGCATGTCGTCGAGGAACACGATCTGCTCCGCGGGCAGGCCGAGCGCCTCGGCGCCGCCGCGGAAGGCGCGCGGGTCCGGCTTACTGACTCCGGTCAGGCTGGCGTCGACGATCACGTCGAACAGCTTCAGGTGCTCCTGGCGGGCCACCCATTCGGGCCCGTGGAACGCGGTCATGTCGTTGGTCAGCGCGCCCACCCGCAGCCCGGCCGCCTTGGCGTCGGTCATCAGCTCGATGGTCCCGGCGCACAGCCACTCCTGCTCAGGCAGCGCGTAGAAGCGGGCCATCAGGGCCCCGGTATCCCAGGTCTCGCCCACCGCGGCACCGAACTCTGCCGCGCGTTGCGCCCAGTACTCCCGTTCGCCGATCTGATGTCGCAGCACCTGCTGCCACAGCTCGTCCCGGTCGCTGGCGATGCCGCCGATCCCCTCGAGCACCGGCTTCATCGCGGGTTCGATCTCGGCCAACCGCCCAGCCAGGTGCACGCCGGTGCGGTGCACCACGCCGCCGATGTCGAGCAGCAGTCCCGTTAGGCGGCCGGCCGCCGGGACCCGGTACTCACTCACTGGCGGCATAACCGCGCTCGGCGTAGGGGTACCCGGCGAGCTCCAGCCGGTCCAGGCCGGTCGCCTGCGGCGAGGCGTAGTAGGCGCGGATCTCCGCGATCAGCCCGCTGTCCGGGTCGAAGTGGTACCACTCGTCGCCCCGCAGCACCACGCCCGTCTTGGTCTTCTCGTGCGTCCACTCGATCACCGCCCGGTCGGTGCCGGGGTCGCAGATGATCTCGTCGACGGTCCAGCGCGAGCCCAGCGTCCGCACCGCCCAGGACCACTTCGCGCCGATGGTGTCGCCGCCGCGGAACGGTCCTTCGTACATGTCCGGCGGGAAGTAGTGCACCGCGCCCGGGGCGAAGAACGTGGCCACCGCGTCCGCGTCGCCCGTGTTGCAGGCGTCGAAGTAACCGCGGATGACTTCTTCCATCCGCCGGGCCTTGGCCGTCCGGTCCTGCTCAGCTGTCACAGCCCCGAGCCTAGGCGGTCACCGCCCAGGCCATCGATGACGTGTTCCGCATGGAGAAACGGGTGTTCCTACCCGGCCGGGCCGACTAGCTCCGGCTCGGGACGGAAGTACCGGTTCGAGGCCGGCGTAAAGACCAGCACCATCGATACCGTGGAGATGAGCCAGAGCACCATGCCGGCGGTGAAGTCAGCCGTGGCGTACACCGGTCCGCTGGCGGAAAGCGACGCGAGCATGGTCAGGGTGATCAGGCCGAAGAACGCCGCCAAGCCGATCCTGGATGGTTCGCTCCGCTGACTGATCGCGCGGGCCAGCACGAGCCACGCGGCGATCGCGATTGGCGCGAGGACCTCGTTCGCCAGGATGTGCAGGCCCGTGATGTCCGGGCCGCGTGAACCAGGGACGCGTCAGCGGCTGCCGCGCTCGCGCATGGCCCGGACGTCCTCGGCGATCCGGAACACCACCACGAACGCCTCCAGGACCAGCCGCCAGAACCCCATGACGATGATGATGAACAGCGGATCCCCGATGACCAGCGTCACGATGCCGAACCCTGCGCTGACCCGGAACGCCAGGATCGTATAGAACAGCGCGGTGAGACAGACCAGCACCGTGATCAGGACGTAGAGGACCTTGATGATCCGGGTGGTCACGAACGAAGTGAAGCTGAAGTCGAACAGCGCGCTCAGGAAGCCCCGCGAGTCCGCGCCGCGCGACGCTCCGGCCGGCGGACCCATCGGCTGCACCCCGCCCGGAACCGAGCCCGCCCCGAACCCACCCTGCCCGGGAAGGCCCTGTCCTGGGGTACCTGGCGCCGACGCGCCCTGGCCCTGGCCGCCCTGGCCCGGTGCGGCCTGCCAGATCGGCGCGGTCGGCATCCCCGGCCCGGGCGCGCCAGGATGACCGGTTGTCCCCGCCGCGGAACGCGCGGCGCCCGCGCCGCTGCTGCCGTAGCCGGACCCGGAGCCGCCGTAACCGCTACCGCCCTGACCTGAACCACCGTAGCCAGACCCGCCCGGCCCGGAGTTCCCGTAGCCCGAACCGCCCGAACCTGACCGGGACGATCCGGACGAGCCCGAACCGTAGTACTGCTCACCGGGGTACTGCTCGCTGGAACCGTAGCTGCGGTTCCAGTCGTTGTCCCGGCCCTGGCCCGATGAATGCTCTGTCATCATCCCCCCACAGGGAACGCCGTCATACCTGGGCAACCCTACCCGTCCGGCCGCGCCGTCGTGTGGCGCTCAGGCATCACCGGCCGGGCGAAGCATACCCGGCCCGGAGCCGGAGTCCGCGCGGTGTGGGCCGGAACCCCGCTGCCTCCAGGGCTTGCGTCAGCGGCGAGTCGCCGCCGGCCCGCTCCCCGTCGGCGCGTTCCACCGTCAGCCGCCCGAGCGCGCCGTCCCGGACCGCCGCGGCCAGCGCCACCGCGCTGGGCGTCAGCCGCTCCGGATCGTCGGTCCAGGACAGCAGGGTGCGCCCGCCGCGCTCGACGTACAGCACCAGCGACCCGTCGACCAGCACGGTCAGCGCGCCCGCCTTGCGTCCCGGCCGGTGCGACGATGGCGTCTCGCCCGGGCGGTCCGGCCAGGGCAGCGCCGCCCCGTAGGGCTGAGCCGGGTCCGCGGCGGCAAGTACCACGGCCCGTTCGGCGGATTTCTTTTCGCGCGCCCCATCGGCCAGGGCCCGCATCCGGTCCACCGCGCCGGGCAGCGCGAACTGCGCCCCGCCCAGGCCCTCGACGAAATAGCCGCGCCGGGCCTGGCCGGCTTCCTCCATCGCCCGCAGCACCGGGTAGACCGCGGCGAAGCCGCCCGAGATCCGTTCGGCGGCCACGGCGCCCCTGGTCAGCACGCCGTGCCGCTCGAGCAGGGTCAGCGCGAGCGCATGCGCTCGCAGCGTGGGGTCGACGTCGCCCCCGGGATCGCGCGGCGGCAGCAGCGACCAGCGGCCGCTGACCGTGGGCGGCCCGGCGCGCGTCGGCATGGACGGCCGGCCGAAGCCGTAGCGGCCGCCCCGGCCCGGACGCGGCCGCGGCACGGCGCGTGCGGGCGCGGCCGCCCGCCGCGGTGCCCCGCCGCCGAGCAGCACCCGGAGCGGGCCGAGCGTGTCGTTGGTGAGCAGGCCGGCCCAGACCAGGTCCCAGATCGCGTCGGCGACCTCGGCGTCGGCAGGCTGCGGGGCCCCGGAAAGCAAGCCGCCGACCCGGTCGCTGAGCATGCGGAAGAACAGCGCCCCGCCCCCGCCGAGCGCCTCGAGCACGGCCGAATGCAGCGGCGTCATGCTCACCTTGGCCGGCTCGGGCAGCAGCAGCGACGCGCCGTCGGCGGGCGCGAGCACCAGCCAGCCGTCGCCGCCGGGCAGCGCGCCGGCCCCGGCCCAGACGATCTCCCCCGCCGAGGTCAGTTCGTCAAGCAGGGCGGGGGAGTAGCCCGCGACCCGCCCGGGCAGCACCAGCGTCTCCAGCGCGGAGGCCGGCACCGGCGCCCCGCCCAGCCGCTCGATCACCTCGAGCACCGCGCCGGCGTCCGCGCGCCTCCGGCTGGACCCGGAGGCGCCGGGGCCCCCTGACCCGCTGATCCCGTGCCAGGCAGGCAGGAACCTGGCCAGCACCTCGGGCGGCACCGGTTCGGCCTCCTTGCGCAGCCGGGCCAGGCACCGCCGCCGCAGCAGCCGCAGCACCTCGGCATCGCACCACTCGGTGTTTCCGGCCCCGGCCAGATCAGCCCGCAGGAACTCGCCCTCGACCACGCGGCCGGCCGCCGCCAGCCGCCGCAGCGCCAGCGTCACCACTGCCACGCCGAGCCCGTACCGCCCGGCCACCGCGTCGGCGGTGAACGGGCCGTGCGTCCGCGCGTACCTGGCCATCAGGTCGCCGAGCGGGTCCGCGACCGGTTCGGTGAACACCTCGGGCACGCCGACCGGCAGCGGTACCCCGAGCGCGTCCCGCAGCCGCCCCGCATCCTCGATCGCGGCCTGCATCGGCTGGCCCGCGATCCGCACGGCGATGATGCGGCGCGCCGCCGACAGCTCGCCGAGCCAGTCGTGCGCGGCCCCGGGTTCGGCGCACCGCTCCGCCACCTCGTCCGCGGTCAGCGGCCCGGCCGTGCGCAGCAGGTCGGCGACCCCCTCCAGGTCGCGGCAGCGCCGGGACGCCGACAGGTGCTGCAGGTCGCGTTCGGTCTCCGCGATCACGGCCGGGTCGAGCAGCTCACGCAGCCCGTCCTGGCCGAGCAGCTCGGCCAGCAGGGCCGGGTCGAGCGACAGGGCCTGCGCCCGGCGCTCGGCCAGCGGCGCGTCACCCTCGTACATGAACGCGCCCACGTACCTGAACAACAGGGACTTGCCGAACGGGCTGGGTGCCTGCGTCTCCACCTCCACCACGCGCACCTTGCGGGCCGCGATGTCGCGGAGCAGCCCGGTCAGCGCGGGCACGTCGAAGACGTCCCGGAGCACCTCCCGGACGGTCTCGAGCACGATCGGGAACGCCGGGTACCGGCTGGCCACCTCGAGCAGCTGCGCGGAGCGCTGCCGCTGCTGCCACAGCGGCGTGCGCTGGCCCGGGTTGCGCCGCGGCAGCAGCAGCGCCCGGCTGGCGCACTCGCGGAACCTGGACGCGAACAGCGCGCTGGCCCCGACCTCGGCGGTGATAAGGTCGCCCACGTCGTCCGGGTCGAGCAGCGCGATGCCGGTGGGCGGGGGCTCGTCCGAGTCGGGCACCCGGATGATGATCCCGTCGTCGGTATGCAGCGCCTGCACGTCCATGCCGCCGTACCGCTCGCGCAGCCGGGCCGCGATGGCCAGCGCCCACGGCGCGTGCACCCGGTCGCCGTACGGGCTGTGCAGCACCACCCGCCAGTCGCCGAGCTCGTCCCGGAACCGCTCCACCACCAGCGTCCGGTCGTCGGGCACGTAGCCGGTGGCCGCCCGCTGCTCGGCGAGGTACCTGATCAGGTTCCGCGCCGCCAGCGCGTCAAGCCCGGCCCGCTCCAGCGTGGCCGTTGCTTCCTGTTCCCCGGCCGCGGACAGCTCACGGCAGGCCGCGCCGATGGCCCGGCCGAGCTCGGCGGGCCGCCCCGGGATGTCACCGTGCCAGAACGGCAGCTTGCCCGGCTGCCCCGGCGCGGGCGTGACCAGCACCCGGTCCGGCGTGATGTCCTCGATCCGCCACGAGCTGGCGCCGAGCACGAATACGTCGCCGACCCGCGACTCGTACACCATCTCCTCGTCGAGCTCGCCGACCCGGCGCGGCTGCTTGCCGGTATCCGAGGCGAGGAACACGCCGAACAGCCCGCGGTCCGGGATCGTGCCGCCGCTGGTGACGGCCAGCCGCTGGGCGCCGGGCCGGGCCCGGATGGTGCCCGCCACCCGGTCCCAGACGATGCGCGGCCGCAGCCCGGCGAAATCCTCGCTCGGGTAGCGCCCGGCCAGCATGTCCAGCACCGCTTCCAGGATCGGCCTGGTCAGCCCGCCGAACGGCGCGGCCTTGCGGACCGTCTGCTCGAGCTCGTCCACCAGCCAGTCGTCGACCGCCGTCATCGCGACGATCTGCTGGGCCAGCACGTCCAGCGGGTTGTGCGGGATCTTCAGCTCCTCGATGGCGCCCGCCCGCATGCGCTCGGCCACCACGGCCGACTGGACCAGGTCGCCCTGGTACTTGGGGAAGATGATGCCGCGGGAGACGTCGCCCACGTTGTGCCCGGCCCGGCCCACTCGCTGCAGCCCGCTGGCCACCGAAGGCGGCGCCTCGACCTGCACGACCAGGTCCACCGCGCCCATGTCGATGCCCAGTTCCAGGCTGGAGGTGGCCACCACGGCGGGCAGCCGGCCCGCCTTGAGCGCCTCTTCGATCTCGGCCCGCTCCTGCCGGGAAACCGAGCCGTGATGCGCCCGGGCGACCTCCGCGGGCACGCCCGCGGCCGCCCCAGCCTGTGCCATCATCTCGGCCGGCGGCCGGGCGCTCTTCCGCGCCAGTGCCGCTTCCTGGGCCTGCTCCTGCCGCTCGGCCGCCAGTTCATTGAGCCGGCCGCACAGCCGCTCGGCCAGCCGCCGCGAGTTCGCGAACACGATCGTGGACTTGTGCTGCTCGATCAGGTCGAGCACCCGCTCCTCCACGTGCGGCCAGATCGACCGCCTGGGCGCCTGGTTCTCCTCGTCCCCGGCACCGCGCCCTGGCATCGTGTCCAGTTCGGTCATGTCCTCCACCGGGACGACGACCTGCAGCTCGATGCGCTTAGGGCTAGGCGGCTGCACCACGGTGACCGCGCGGGTGCCGCCGAGGAACGTGGCCACCTCCTCGACCGGCCGCACGGTCGCGGAAAGGCCCACCCGCTGGGCGGGGGGCGCGTCCCCTCGCAGCGCGTCGAGGCGCTCGAGGGACAGCGCGAGATGGGCGCCGCGCTTGTTGCCGGCGACGGCGTGCACCTCATCGACGATGACCGTCTCGACCCCGCGCAGGGTCTCCCTGGCCTGCGAGGTGAGCAGGAGGAACAGTGATTCCGGCGTGGTGATGAGGATGTCAGGCGGCTTGGCGGCCAGCTTCCTGCGCTCCTCGGCGGCGGTGTCGCCGGTGCGCACCGCCACCGCGATGTCCGGCTCGTCCAGGCCCAGCCGGTGCGCGGCGTGCCCGATACCGGTCAGCGGGGCGCGCAGGTTCCGCTCGATGTCCACGGCGAGCGCCTTGAGCGGGGAGATATAGAGCACCCGGGTGCGCCGTTTCGGGTCGGCGGGTGGTGACGCCGCCAGCTTGTCGATCGCCCACAAGAACGCGGCCAGCGTCTTGCCCGAACCGGTCGGCGCGACGACCAGCGTGTCCTCGCCCTTGCCGATCGCCCGCCACGCCCCCGCCTGGGCTTGTGTCGGCCCCGCGAACGCCCCGTCGAACCACGCCCGCGTAGCCGGCGAGAACCCGTCGCGCGGGTCGTCGCCGGTCACTGGCTTGCCGGACAGCGGAGACTCTCCTGCCATGCTCCCATACTGCCTCGACCCACTGACATTTCCGCAGCGCCTCGTCTCACCCGCCACTTCTGCGGTCGTCCGGCCCCACCATAAGCCCGCCGGCAGCGGTTCAGGCCCACCAGCACGCCGCCGGCAGCGGTTCCGGCCCACCAGCACGCCGCCAGCGTCAATAACCGGGTGGATTGGGGCTACTGGGTGATTTTGGTGCACTATAGACCCCCTAATCCTCCTGGAAGCCCGAATCCGCCCCGTTAACCGGGCAAGGAACCGGCTTCACGGGATCCGGCGGTCGCCTCGTCCCGTCTCAGGTTGCAGTAGTGTCGGCTGCGTCTGGAACAGCGGATGCGTTGATGGCGGGTGACAGCATGAGGTTGTCCCGGCAGCTGCCGCTCGTGATGCGCATCGTCGGCGTGGCGCTGGCTGGGCCCGCGCTGGCAGGTGCCGTGCTGGGTGGATGCGGTGGCCCGTCCGTGCCATCGTCGGCCCCGCCCGCGAACACCGCCATCGAGGCCGCATCGCCGCCACCCGCCGCCACGCCAGCTTGGACGGCCACGTCGGCTCGCACTGCTACCCCGCAGGCCTCGCCCACCGCGGCCCTGCCGGTGGCCCCGGGCGCGGGCGCGCTGCCGCAGACCCGCGCCTTCCCGAGCACGCGCACGGCCGCATTCGCTAACGCCATGGCCGATCTGTGGCTGGCGGTGACCACGGGGAACCCGCGTTTCGCCCGGCCCGGCTTCTTCCCTCTCGCGGCGTACCAGCAGGTGAAGGCGATCCCGTACCCCGTCCCCGACTGGCAGGACCGGCTCTGGTCCGACTTCGTCCTCGACGTCCGCGCGGCGCACCGCCTGGTGGGCTCCGGCGCGCGCCTGGACCGGGTCGTGGTGCCCGGGAAGTACGCGGCCTGGGTCTACCCGGGCGCGTGCGCCAACAAGATCGGCTACTGGCACGTGCCCGGCGCCCGCGTCGTGTATCGCGTGCACGGTCGTGAACGGTCGTTCGGCATCGCCTCGCTGATCTCCTGGCGGGGCGTGTGGTACGTGGTGCACCTCGGCGCCGTGCGGCGCACCGCGCTGACCGGAATCGTCGATCAGCCCGCGGCCGGCCCCGGTGTCCCCGGTCCGCCGGGCGGCTGCTGACAAAATTCCGTTCCCCTGCTGTATCGCGAATGCGTCGGGCGGCCATAAACTGCGCATAATCGCGCAGATGGCTTGCGCGTTACCGGGGAAGGTCCGATTCCATGGCGAGGTATCAGCGCTGGAATGCCCTGCTCGACCTGCTGCCCGGCGACGGGCAGCTCACCGTGGCCGAAGCCGCCCGGGCGCTCAGCGTCTCCGAGGCCACCATCCGTCGTGACCTGGATCAGCTGGCCAAGCAGCAGCTGGTGACCAGGACCAGAGGCGGCGCCACGGCCGGGCACGTCTCCTACGACCTGCCGCTGCGGTACAAGACCGCCAGGCACGGTCCGGAGAAGCAGCGCATCGGCCGCGCGGCCGCCGCCCTGCTCACCCCCGGAACGTCGGTGGCGCTGAACGGCGGCACCACCACCAGCGAGGTCGCCCGGGCCCTGGCCACCCGGCCCGACCTGCAGGACGGCGACGGCGCGCCGGCCGTCACGGTGGTGACCAACGCGATGAACATCGCCAACGAGCTCGCCGTCCGCCAGCACATCAAGATCGTGGTGACCGGCGGGGTGACCCGCGGCCAGTCCTACGAGCTGATCGGCCCGCTCGCCTCGCTCGTCCTGGCCGAACTGACCCTCGACTGGGCCATCCTCGGCGTGGACGCGCTGGACCCGCGGACCGGCGCGACCGCCCATCACGAGGGCGAGGCCAGCATCAACCACCTCATGGCCACCCGCGCGGAGCAGGTGATGATCGTGACCGACAGCTCCAAGCTCGGCCAGCGGGCGTTCGCCCGCGTCTGCGCAACCGACGAGATCGACGTCATCGTCACCGACCGCGACGCCCGTCCCGACCTGCTGGCCGCGTTCACCGAGCGCGGCATCCGCGTCATCACCGCCTAGCCCCGCCGCCGCCCGCGGCCCGCTACCCGCCGCGGCCCGCCGCGGCGGGCCCGCCGCCGGCCGACCGGCCTGCTTAACCCCGGAGTCCCGTCAGTAACTCGCGGCCCAGGAGCTCAGCCCACCCGTGCCCGGTAACCGCAACGATGTGACATCGGGGCGGTTATAACCGCATCAATGTCACATCGTTGCGGTCGCGCTCCCGCGCTCCCGCGCTCCCGCGCTCCGTTCGCCGCCCGGCACGCCCTCCGCGGTTGCCCATTTCGTGATCACATCATCTGACCTATAATGCTCATATGGGTCATAGATTGAGCAAAAACGTGCATAAAGAATGATCGATTGGGGCGTGATGAGCTATCTGAGCGACGAGATCGCCAGCCAGCCCGGGTGCTGGTCCAGGGCGATCGAGATGGCGGGTTCGGCGGGGACCGCGCTGCCCGGGCCGGCGGAGCGGGTGGCCGCGATCGGCTGCGGCTCGTCGCTCAACGCTGCGCGCTGCTACGCGGCCCTGCGCGAGGCTGCGGGCCAGGGCGAGACCGACGCCTTCCCCGCGTCGGAGGTGCCCGCCGTCCGGCGGTACGACCGCCTGGTGTACATCTCCCGCACCGGCACCACCACCGAGGTGCTCGGCGCCCTGCGCGCCGCGCCGCGGGATACCCCGGCGACCGCCATCACCGCCGACCCGGACGCGCCGCTCGCCTGCGAGGCCCGTCACGTGGTCCTGCTCGACTTCGCCGATGAGCGCTCGGTGGTCTCCAGCCGGTTCATCACCAGCTCGATCGTGCTGCTCCGGGCGCAGCTAGGGACGGATGTCCGGTCCCTGCCGGCTGAGGCCGAGCGTGAGGTGACCCGCCCGTTGCCGCCGGAATTGGCCGAACGGGCCGAGTTCACGTTCCTCGGATGCGGCTGGGCCGCCCCGGTGGCCGACGAAGCGGCGCTGAAGCTACGCGAGGCCTCGCGTACCTGGGCCGAATCGTATGCGGCGATGGAATACCGGCACGGCCCGATCAGCGTCAGCGACGAGAACACCGTGGTGTGGGCGCTCGGCGAGGTGCCGTCCGGCCTGCTCGCCGACGCCCGCCGCACCGGGGCCACCGTGATCGCCTCGGACGCCGACCCGCTCGTCGCGCTGATCGGGGCGCAGCGGCTCGCCGCCGCGCTCGCCGAGCGGAAGGGCATCGACCCGGACCAGCCCCGCGCCTTGTCGCGGTCTGTCATCCTCACTGGATGAGCCTGCCCCCGTCTGGCGTGCTGTCCGGCGGTCGCGTGGTCACGCCGGAAGGCGTGCTGAGCCCCGGCTGGATCCGGCTCGCCGGGAGTCGTATCGATGCGGTCGGCCCGGGCGAGCCGCCCGGGCCGGCCAGGCTTCCCCGCACCGACCAGGGTGGCGCCTGGGTGCTGCCGGGATTCGTCGACATGCACGTGCACGGCGGCGGGGGCACGTCGTTCACCGAGGGAACGGCCACCGATGCCAGGCGCGCCGCGGAGTTCCACCGCCGGAACGGCAGCACCACCATGCTGGCCAGCCTGGTCACCGCGCCGCTGGCCGACCTGGAGGCCCGGGCCGCGATGCTGGGCGGCCTGGCCGCCGAGGGCGTCATCGCCGGCCTCCACCTGGAGGGGCCGTTTCTCGCCGCGGCCAGGTGCGGCGCCCAGGATCCGCGGCACATGATCGCGCCGGACGCCGCCGCCTTCGCTTCGCTGCACGCGGCGGCCGCCGGGTGGCTGCGCGTCATCACCCTGGCTCCCGAACTCCCCGGCGCCACCGACCTGATCACGGCGGCGGCCGAGGCCGGCGTCATCGCCGCGGTCGGCCATACCGACGCCACCGCGGACGTCACCGCGGCGGCCGTCGACGCCGGCGCGCGCCACGCCACGCACCTGTTCAACGGCATGCGCCCGCTGCATCACCGCGAGCCGGGCCCGGTCGGCGCGCTGCTCGACCGGGACGAGGTCAGCTGCGAGGTGATCGCCGACGGCGTGCACCTGCACGACACCGCGATCCGCTTGGTGGCCCGGGCGGCAGGCCCCGGCCGGCTGGTCCTGATCACCGACGCGATGGCGGCGGCCGGGATGCCGGATGGCCGTTACCGGCTCGGTTCGATGTGGGTCGACGTGGCCGGGGGAGTGGCGCGCCTCGCCGCCGGTGCCGGTGCCGGTGCCGGGCCCCGCGTGTCCGGTGCGATCGCCGGCTCGACCGCCACCATGGCCAGCGTCGTCCGGCACGCCGTCGCGGCCGGCCTGCCGGTCACCGACGTGGCCGCCGCGGCCAGCACCAATCCGGCCCGCGTGCTCGGCCTGGCCGGCCGTACCGGCGCCCTGGGGCCGGGCCTGGACGCGGACCTCGTGGTCTGCGACGAGGCGTTCGGGCTGCGTGCGGTGATGCGGCGCGGCGAATGGGTCACCCGGTCCCGCGGACCGAACCGGTGAGCCGCCCGTCCGCCGCGCTGACCTCGCACACCACGGTGCGCTGGCCGGCCTGCCAGGCGTCCCGGTTCGGGTAGACGAATTCCTGGGCCAGGCCGGCCGTCGCGAGCTGCGGGTCGACGTAGCTGCCGAACCGGCTGGCGCAGCCGTTGTCCGCGTCCACCCGCACCGCCGACGTGCCGGGCCACGGCGCGGCCGGCAGGGTGAAGACAGCGAACACCTCGGCGTCGTGCGGGCGCGCGCACGACACAACGGTGGGCTTGAGGGCGTCCGACCCGGTGTTGACGCACTGGCCGGACCGCAGCCCGAACACGGCTGCTGGCCGGTAGGTGACTGTGACCACCGTCTTGGGCCGGAACCCGTGCGTGACCACGACCAGCACCCCCGCGGCCACCCCGACCAGGGCGATGACGCCGAGGATGATGCCGACCACCGCAAGCGGTCTGACGTCCCGGCTGCCCTCCTCGGCCTCCCAGTCCCCGGTTTCCTCGGCTGGCTCTGTCCCGGCCGTCGCGGGCGTCTCGGCTCCGGCTGACGTGGCATCGGCCGGCCCGGCCGGCACTCTTTCTTCCCCCGCCGGCCCGGCCTGCGGAGGAACCACCTCGGCTGGTATGGGCCTGGCCGGGACAGCCTGCTCTTCAGGCTCTTCAGCCGCCTGGACCGGCGCTGCTCCGGCCGTCTCCGCCCCGGCCGTCTCCCCGGCCGTCTCCACCTCTGGCGTCTCCACCTCTGACGCTTCCGCCTCTGGCGTCCCGGCCTTCGCCGGTTCGCCAGGAAGCTCCTCGTTTACCCCCGTCGGCGCGACCATCCGGCCTCCATCACGTGCCGTGTCCGCCACGGCCGGCCACGCTATGCCGGCGCTCTGGTCGGACGGCGCACGACCAAGATCACGAAGTGCGCCCTGCCCGTCTACTTCCCACGTATTTAATAACGACACATCGGGCGAAAAGTCGCCCGGGATGCCGACTGGCCAGCATCTATGTGCTCCCCGCCGCTGCGGCGCTCCCGACCCGGCGGCGGCAGTAACCTAGGCGCGTGCGGCTGACGGAATTCTGGGACCGGATGAACACGCAGTTCGGTGATGTCTACGCGCAGAGCGTGGCCAAGGACTTCGTGTTCGATCAGCTCGGCGGGCGCACGGTCGAGCGCGCCCTGGCGGACGGCGTGGACGCCAAGGTGGTATGGCGCGCCGTCTGCGACACCTTCAAGGTGCCGCAGAACCTGCGCTGAGGCGCTGGTGGACCCGGCCACCCGGGGGGATCCGGTGTCGCCGCTGCGCTGGACGTGCCTGTCGACCCGGAACCTGGCTGGCGCGCTGACGAAGGCCGGGCACCCGGTGTCGGACCGGATGGTGGCGCGGCTGCTGCGTGAGCAGGGTAATCGCACAGCTCCTCGCGCTCGCCGGTCTCATAGCTCCCTTGGCCGTGCGGACATGCTCGCCGCCCGGGCTGCCCAGACGGGCCTGGCAGCGGCTATCCGCGGAGGCCGAAGTCAAAGGCCCACTGCTACCACGACTGGGCCTGGGCCGGGCGGGACCTATTCCCCGCCTCACGGGGGTCCTTGGACCCTCTGCATGAGGGGGCGGGTAGCGACACGATGGATTACTGGATGTGCGCCGAGGGAGGCGCGTTAGCATGTATCCGCCAATTCTGCCCGGGGGACCGCCGTACCGCTCCGATGAGGACCCGGAACGCGAAAGGCGACTGGACCAGCTCAGCCAGGGCTACGAAGGGTCGCCGTGGCTGACGTTGCTGGTGAATTTCAGCGGCTTCCTGGCGGTTTTTGCCGGGTCGTTCGTCGCGGTGTTCCTGCTCGGCAACCTGGGCAACGGAGGCGCGTGGATCCCGTACGCGCTGCTGCTGGCCGCGCTGGTGGGGGCTCACGCTGGCCTGCGGGCGGTGCGGCACCGCCGGCGGCGGGCCGCCGGCTAGGGGCAGGCCGTGTCTGCGCCACCCGGGAACCTGGCCAGGTGGGGGCTGCGCCGCCGGTTTCCGCTGGTTGCGCTGGCCCTGGCGGCTGCCACCGGCGCCGGTTTGCTGGTTGCCTCACCGTGGCAGCGCCCTGGTCCCGCTCCGCCTTCGGTGGAGCGGGCGCTTGCCGCGGTGCTCGATGCGGGCGCGCCGGGCCTGGTCGCCCGGGTGCGGGACGGCGGGCGCTCGTGGACCGAGGCTAAGGGGCTGGCCAGCCTAGGCCGGCGGGCGGCGATGCGGCCCGCTGACCGGTTCCGCATCGCCAGCCTCACCAAGACCTACGTCGCCGCCGTGACGCTGCAGTTGGCCGCCGAGCAAAGGCTCGGCCTGGATGACCCGGTCGCCCGGTACCTGCCCGGCTTGTTCCGCGACGGCAGCCGTATCACGGTGCGGCAGCTGCTGAACCACACCAGCGGGCTGGCCGACACCGCCAGCCTGCCCGCCGTCCAGCACGCCTGGGATACCGGCGCCATCGCGCCCCGTACGCAGGTCCGCCTCGCCGACGCCCGACCCCGCCGCTTCGCGCCCGGCGCCGGGTGGGCCTACACCAACACGAACTACCTGGTGCTTGGCCTGCTGATCGAACGGCTCACCGGCCACGACCTCGGGCAGGTCCTGGCGGCCCGGTTGTTCGGGCCGCTGCACCTGACCGCCACCTCGTTCGAGCCGCAGCCGGGCATCCCCGCCGGTATCGCCCACGGCTACCGGCCGGGGTTCGGCGTCGGCGCGGTGGACGTCACCGAAAGTGTCGGCGGCGGTGCCTGGGCCGGCGGCGCGATCGTGTCCACCGCTGGCGACGTGGCCCGCTTTTACGCCGCCCTGCTGTCCGGGCGGGTGCTGCCCGCCACCCTGCTCGCGCAGATGCGCACCACCGTCACGCCCACGCAACCGGGGTACGGCAACGGCTACGGGCTCGGCCTCATACGCTTCGACCTGCCGTGCGGCCCGGCCTGGGGGCATGAGGGCAACCTGTTCACCTACACCGCGATGGCATTCGCGAGCCCGGACGGGCACCGGGTCGCAGTCGTCCTCGTCAACGGGTTCACCGGACCCTCCTCCCTGGACAACGTGTTCACCGCCATGCAGCGCGCCGCCGAAGCCGCCTACTGCCACAGCTAGTCTCTCGCGCGGGACATATCAGTCTGTCAGCAGGCGTCGCCTGTTTCTTCCCTGCTGCTTAGCGTTCGAGCAGGCGCGGGGTGTTGACCTTGTCCGGGGCGACCTTGAGGATCACCCGGCCGTGCGGGCCGACCGGCGCGGTAAAGTCGTGCCCGGTGTACTTACGCGACAACTCGTCGATGTGCCGCCGGGCATCGTCGCCATCGACGGTCTCCGCCACGTGTCCCCGCACCTCGGCCCAGTCCTGGGGATCCTCGCCGTGGATCAGCACGGTGATGCGCGGGTCGCGGGCGACGTTCCTGGCCCGCTGCCGCTGCGGTTCGGTGTTGACCAGGACGTGCTCGTCGTCGGCGTCGACCCAGGTGAGCAGCGCCTGCGGCTGGCCGTTCGGCATCAAGGTCACCACCGTGGCCAGGTTCTTGCCCTTGGCGAGCCGGACCACGTCCTCGTCGAGCGGCATCACGGATCTCCTTACGCGCCGGGGATTTCGGGGTCAGCTGCTGCTGATGTTAGACCCGCTAACCATCGAGGCCCGCCCCAGGTCCCGTCCCGCGCCAGGTCCTGGCCGCCCCAGGTCCCGCCCCCGCACGGGCCCTTTATTTCCCGGATTTCCGGGCTGCTTTCGGCGTGTCGCTCATGATCGAATACACGTTCGTCCTATAGTAGTCAGGTGGCGGTGATCGCTGGTCCCGGAAGCCAGTGAAAACGGCCGTGAAGATCCCCCGGGCCAGGCACTATGCGGAGCCGGGCGGAAATGTCGGTGGCGGCGCGTACGGTGTCCATCGATAACCGCCGGGGGATGTCCGGCGGGACTGACACTCAGACGACCTGGGCGGTGCGGGAGGTCCCCGCAGGCCCCTTACCCGGCAGGGAGTCCCCATGGCAGCAAACAGCAGGACGGGCGTCGAGCGGGCGGGCGACAGGGAGAAATCCCTGGAGACCGCGCTGCTCCAGATCGAGCGCCAGTTCGGCAAGGGCTCGGTCATGCGCCTCGGCGAGGAGACGCGAGTCCCGGTCGAGGTGATCCCGACCGGTTCGATCTCGCTGGACGTGGCGCTGGGCCTCGGCGGCCTGCCGCGCGGCCGCATCGTCGAAATATACGGACCGGAGTCGTCCGGAAAGACAACGGTGGCGCTGCACGCTCTGGCCAACGCGCAGAAGGCGGGCGGCATCGCGGCGTTCATCGACGCCGAGCACGCGCTGGACCCCGAATACGCCAAGAAGCTCGGCTGCGACACCGACGCGCTGCTGGTTTCCCAGCCCGACACGGGCGAGCAGGCGCTGGAGATCGCGGACATGCTCATCAGGTCCGGCGCCATCGACGTCATCGTCATCGACTCGGTCGCCGCGCTGGTGCCCAAGGCGGAGATCGAGGGCGAGATGGGGGACAGCCACGTCGGGCTCCAGGCCCGGCTCATGTCCCAGGCCCTGCGCAAGATCACCGGCGCGCTGAACCAGACCAAGACCACCGCGATCTTCATCAACCAGCTGCGGGAAAAGGTCGGCGTGATGTTCGGCTGCGCTTCCTGGTACACCCAGGTCACTCTGGCCGATGGCACGCAGGAGAGAATCGGGAAGATCGTCAACCAGAAGATGCCGGTCGAGGTTCTCTCCTACGACCCGGAGCTGGGAAAGATAGTTCCGAGGAAGGTCGTTAACTGGTTCAACAACGGCCGGACCGAAGAGTTCCTGCATTTCACCGTCGAGCGCTCTGGCGGAGGCACGGGGCACGGCCGTGCTGTCATGGACTTGACTCGCAACCACCTCGTTCGAACTCCCGGGGGGTGGCGGGAAGCGGGCGAGCTCGCGATCGGTGACCGCGTCATGCTTGCCCAGCCGAGTCTCCTCAGCGCGATGCAGGTGCAGATGATCCTCGGTGCGCTCATGGGTGACGGGAGTCTTTCTAAGCCGGTACGGGCCGATGACGCCAGTGCTCGCTTCCGTATGGGGCACGGAGCGAAGCAGGCGGCTTACCTGGACTGGAAGGTGTCGATGCTCGCGAATATCCCGCACGCAAAGACGTCGAACGCGAAGGGCGCCGCATTCGCCGACTTCACGCCGCTGGCAGAATTGGCGGAACTGCGCGAGGCCGTCTATTTCGGAGACGGGAAGAAGCATCTCACTTGGGAATACCTCAAGAGCCTCACGCCGCTGGCCCTGGCGGTCTGGTACATGGATGATGGTTGCTTCACCGTCCGCTCGAAGGGAGTCCAGGAGCGGACCAGGGGCGGTACAGGGCGGATCGAGGTCTGCGTCGAGGCCATGAGCCCCGGCTCACGGCAAAGGCTCGTACAGTACCTGCGGGACGACCATATGCTCGACGTCAAGCTCACTTCGCGCGGGGCGCGGCAGGTGAGCGTACTTCAGTTCACCACTGCGGCGTCCGAAAAGTTCCAGGAGCTCGTCGCGTCGTATGTCCACCCCTCGATGGACTACAAGCTGCTACCCCGATTCCGCGGAAGGTTCACCGTCGAGCGGGAGTTCAAGGAGCCAACGATTCACCCGGCTCCGGCGCGTGTCCTTGACATCAAGCGCAAGTCGGACCTTCAGAAGATGAGCCGCTTTGACATTGAGGTAGAGGGATCACACAACTACCTGGCGGACGGAATCATCGTCCACAATAGCCCGGAGACGACCAGCGGCGGCAAGGCGCTCAAGTTCTACGCCTCGGTCCGGCTGGACATACGCCGGATCGAGACGCTCAAGGACGGCACCGACGCGGTCGGCAACAGGACCCGCGTCAAGGTCGTGAAGAACAAGATGTCCCCGCCGTTCAAGGTCGCCGAGTTCGACATCCTCTACGGCACCGGGATCAGCCGCGAGGGCAGCCTGATCGACCTCGGCGTGGAGCAGGGGATCGTGCGCAAGTCGGGCGCCTGGTACACCTACGAGGGCGACCAGCTCGGCCAGGGTAAGGAGAACGCCCGCAACTTCCTGCGGGAGAACCCGGACCTGGCCAACGAGATCGAGAAGCGGATCAAGGAGAAGCTCGGCGTCGGCCCGCGCATCGATGCTGACGCCAGCGCCAGCGCCAACGGCGGCGCCAGCCCTGGCAACTCCAGCGCCGGTAACGGCAACGTCGGCAACGGCAGCAGCACCAGCGGGCGCCCGGCCGGCAACGGCGCAGCGCCGTCCCGGACCGCCGCCACCGTCCCGGGTGTCACGGTCTAGCCCATGACCCGCAACGGCCGGGCTTCAGGGTCCGGGGAAGGGGTGTCCGCGGCCACGGCCCGAGACACTCAAGACCCTGAAGCCCGCGCCAGGCAGATCTGTCTGCGGCTGCTGGCGGCTGCGCCCAGGACCAGGGCGCAGCTGGCCCAGGCGATGCACCGCGGCGGCGTCCCGGCCGAGGCCGCCGAAGCCATTCTCGCCCGCTTCACCGACGCCGGCCTGATCGATGACGCCGCGTTCGCCCGGGCCTGGGTCGAGTCCAGGCACCACAGCCGCGGGCTGTCCAAGCGTTCCCTGTCCGCCGAGCTGAGGCGCCACGGCGTCCAGAACGAGGAGATCCGTACGGCGGTCGACGCGCTCGACCCCGAGCAGGAAGTCGCGACCGCCAGGCAACTGGTCGAGCACAAGCTGGCGAGCACCCGCGGCCGGCCATCGGAGACCCGCGTCCGGCAGGCAGCGGGCATGCTGGCCAGGAAGGGCTACCCGCCCGGCTTGGCCTTCCGGCTGATCAGGGAGGCCATGCAGCAAGAAGGCGCCGAGCTGGACGAGATAGATGCCGACCAGTACCTCGACCCCGACGCCGAGGACGACGCCCGGGCCTTCGACGGCCTATAACGATACAGTTCATCTCGTTATCGCTGGTTGGATGCCGCGTTCATGTCGTCCCAGCACGTCCCAGCAGCATGAACACGGCATCCACATCGCACGAACGGACGCGGCCTCGAACATGGCGCTGCGTCACGCCGTCCTCGCAGGCAGCAGGCATCATGCCATTCGTCCGGCCGGGAGACCGTTCACGACGGTCGACGATACCTTGCTTGATTAAAAGGTTATAAACCCTTAACCTCACGGCAGCGAGGTGTTGTCTCAGGCTGCACACAGACCCGACGGAGGCGCAGCGAGCGGATACGTTACGTACTCGAAGCTGACGAGAAAAATCAGCTGACGGGCGGTGTTGCGTGTGCCCGCCCGTACTAGGGCATAAACCCTGGTACCGAGACAGCCACAACACAAGGGTGCCCCGAGGGCTATGGACGGAAAGGGGTGGCCGTGAGCAGCGGATTGTCGCTCGCATTCATGGTAATCGGGTTGCTCGCGGTGGTATTCGCGCTCGTTGTCGTCTGGCGCCGGACCCCGAACGCCACCAGGCCCCCGCTCGCCCAGACCGCCGACCGCAGCCAGCTCGACAGCGCCAGCCAGGACAGGGCCGCCACCGAAGCCGAGCACATCCGCGCCCGCGCCCAGACCGAAGCCACCGGGATCCTGGAGCGGGCCCGCCAGGAAGCCGAGCAAGCGGCCCAGGGTCGCCGCGAGGTCGAAGAGGAGATCCGCGCGGTCAAGGACGAGGTGCGTGAGCTGCGCGGTGACCTCGAGCGCCGGGAAACCCGCCTTGCCGACCGCGAGCAGCGGCTGGACGCGGAGCTCAAGCGCATCGAAGACCGTGCCCAGGCGCTCAGCCAGCGCAAGCAGGACCTCGAGCGGCGCGCGGCCGAACTGGACAAGCTCGACGCCGACCGCAGCAAGGAGCTGGAGCGGGTCGCCGGGCTCACCACGGACGCGGCCAAGGCGGAGCTCGTCGCCACGATCGAGAACCAGGCTAAGCGCGAAGCGGCCCTCATCGTCCGGGATATCGAGCACGAGGCCAGGTCGGAGGGCGAGAAGCGGGCCCGCAGGATCGTCACCCTGGCCATCCAGCGGGTGGCGACCGAGCAGACTAGCGAGTCGGTGGTCTCGGTTCTGCACTTGCCGGGGGACGAGATGAAGGGCCGCATCATCGGCCGCGAGGGCCGCAACATCCGCGCCTTCGAGTCGGTGACCGGCGTCAACCTGATCATCGACGACACCCCCGAGGCGGTGCTCCTCTCCTGCTTCGATCCGGTAAGGCGCGAGATCGCCCGGCTCACGTTGGAACGTCTCATCACGGACGGGCGCATTCACCCGCAGCGGATCGAGGACGCCTACGAGCGCGGCAAGACCGAGATCGAGCAGCTGTGCAAGCGGGCCGGCGAGGACGCCCTGGTCGAGCTGGGCATCACCGAGATGCACCCGGAACTCGTCGACCTCCTGGGCCGACTGCGCTACCGCACCTCCTACGGGCAGAACGTGCTCCGGCACCTGGTCGAGTCGGCGCACATCGCCGGGATGATGGCCAGCGAGCTGCGGATGGACCCGCTGCTGCTCAAGCGATGCACGGTACTGCACGACATCGGCAAGGCGCTCACCCATGAGGTGGAGGGCAGCCACGCGCTGATCGGCGCCGAGATCGCCCGCCGCTACGGCGAGCCCGAGGACGTGGTGCACGCCATCGAGGCGCACCACAACGAGGTCGAGGTCCGCACCGTCGAGGCGGTGCTCACCCAGGCCGCGGACGCGATGAGCGGCGGCCGTCCGGGTGCCAGGCGCGAGTCGCTGGAGATGTACGTCAAGCGCCTGGAGCGCCTGGAGCAGATCGCCGGCGGCCACGAAGGCGTGGAGAAGGTCTTCGCGATGCAGGCCGGCCGGGAGATCCGGGTGATGGTCAAGCCCGACCGGATCGACGACATCCAGGCCCAGGTGATCGCCCGCGACATCGCCAAGAAGGTCGAGGAGGAGCTCACCTACCCGGGACAGATCCGCATCACCGTGGTCCGCGAGTCCCGCGCCACGGAATTCGCCCGCTGATCCGCGCCGCTGACTCACCGCTCAGGCGCCGTCGAGTGCTATGGGCGGGACGCCCGGCGGGGTGAAGCCCATGATCTGGCCGTAGAAGGAGAGCTCGGCCTCGAGGCTGGCCACGATGTTCTCCGCCTTGCGGAACCCGTGCGACTCGCCCTCGAAGGTGAGGTACGCGTACGGGATG